>Ga0181612_134005_pt1 | contig 14970 bp, 9 predicted proteins | sample HoacroProtozoa21_FD_119630 | JGI IMG/M metagenome (GOLD analysis project Ga0181612, IMG submission 119630) | Hoatzin crop microbial communities from Cojedes, Venezuel. Combined Assembly of Gp0051906, Gp0051904, Gp0051908 | reverse complement strand
TGTCGCTGAATTTATTGGCATTTGCTTCTTCATTTAGCAACTCTGTCATGGACGATAAAACACCAAAAAACTGCAGTTGGTTGGTCGTATAATTAAGGCTTAATTCAGACAACTCCTGTTTTCCCTTATAATCTTTGCCGAGGGACTTGTCGGTCATGCCAAATACGATGAAGACATCCGCGTAACCGGCGTTCGTGATGAAGATCTTGCTGCCGTTGACCAGATAGTAGTCGCCCTTGTCTTCAAAAACGGTCTTCTGGCAGGCAGAGTCTGTGCCGGCCCCAGGCTCGGTAAGGGCAAAGGCACCCAGCTTTTCACCGGCGCAGAGAGCCGGCAGGTATTTCTGCTTCTGCTCTTCCGTGCCGAATTTATAAATTGGCCACGCACACAGGGATGTGTGTGCGGAAAGACCGACAGCCGTGGACGCGCAGACCTTGGAAAGCTCTTCCACGCACTGGGCATAGGACAGCTCGTCCAGGCCGGCCCCGCCGTACTCTTCCGGGAACGGAATGCCCATCAGGCCGATGTCTGCCATCTGTACGAAGGTATCGACCGGGAATTTTTCCTCCTCATCAATCTCCGCCGCGATCGGCTCGCAGACCTTCTCTGCAAAATCCCTGTACGTAGCCACCATTTCCTCGTGAAGTTCGTCATTAAAGAAGCTCATGTTTTCCTCCTTGCTTTATAGTTTTATAAAAGTTAATTATTACCCTCGTGCCGCCTTGATCTCGCTGATCAGGGCCGGAATGACCTGGAACAGGTCTCCGACGATGCCGTAATCAGCGATATTGAAGATCGTGGCGTCCGGATCCTTGTTGATGGCGATGATGCAGTCGGAACCGCTCATACCGGCCACATGCTGGATCGCGCCGGAAATACCGCAGGCGATGTAGACCTTCGGGGCCACGGTCTTGCCGGTCTGCCCGACCTGGTGCGAATGGGCCATCCAGCCGGCATCCACGACCGCGCGTGAACAGCCTACGACACCGCCGAGTACATCAGCCAGTTCTTTGACCGGGGCAAAGCCTTCCGGCCCACCGACGCCGCGGCCGCCGGACACGATGATATCCGCGCCCTCAAGGTCGACCAGTTCTTCCGCCGCCTCGCGGATGACGTTCACGAGTTTCGTGCGGATCTCTTCCGGTGCCACATGGAACTCTTCTTTTGTGACTTCCGCCGTGTGATCGGAGGCTTCCGGTTTTTTGAAAACGCCGGGACGGACCGTACCGAACTGCGGACGGTGATCCGGGCACATGATGTTGGCCATCAGGTTGCCGCCGAACGCAGGACGGGTCCAGACCACGTTGCCGGTCTCCTCATCAATGTCCAGACCGGTGCAGTCGGCAGTCAGCCCGGTGCCGATCCGGGCGGACACACGCGGTGCCAGGTCCCGGCCGAGTGTCGTCGCGCCGATCATAACGGTCGTCGGTGCGTACTTCTCGCAAAGATGATAGAGGGCCTTGGAATACGCGTCCGTTGTGTACTGCCTGTACTCTTCGCCTTCGACGGTGATTACCTGGTCCGCGCCGTAATGTCCGGCTTCCTCCGCGGCCTCTGCCGCGTTCTCCGCGATCACGATACCGACCAGCTTTCCGCCCTGCTTATCGGCGAGCTCACGGCCCGGATTCAGGAGCTCCAGGCCCACATTGCGGGGTTTTCCCGCTTCATCTGTCTCTATAAATACCCAGAGATCTTTTGTTTTTGCTTCCATTCTTAACCTGCCTTCCTGCTCTTTAGAGAATGTGATTCTCGCTCAGGGCCGTGAACATCTTGTGCACCAGTACCTCGGGCGTATCTTCATCCGACTGCTTCTCGTATTTCACACCGCCCTGCTTCCTCGGGGGAACAAAGGTCTTCTTCACGCGGGTCGGGGAACCATTCAGGCCGATCCTCGTTTCGTCCAGTCCGGTCAGCTCGCCTTCCGCGTCGCTGATGACCGGAATCTCCGCCTTGTTGGCCGCGAGTTTCCGTTTCAGTGTCGGGAACCGCGGATCAAAGGACGGCTTCGTGAAGGTGACCAGGCACGGGAAGCTGACTTCGATGATATTCTGTCCGGCGTCGCCTTCCTGGGTGACGGAAAGCGCGCTGCCGTCTTCCTTCTGGGAGCATTCCAGCCCGTAGGTGACCTGCGGGAGGCCAAGGTGCTCGGCTATCTCCGGGCCGACCTGGGCGGTATCACCGTCGATAGCCTGTTTTCCGCAGAAGATCGCGTCGAAGGTGATGCCTTCCAGTTCCTCGATCTTCTTTACGGCGCGGGACAGGATGTAGGAGGTGGCCAGGGTATCCGAGCCGCCGAACTTCCTGCCGGAAACCAGGTAGGCCTTGTCCGCGCAGATGCCGAGAGCTTCCTTCAGGACGGCCGTTGCCTGCTGAGGACCCATCGAGACCGCGATGATCTTTACATCCGGATTCGCGTCCTTCAGGCGGGCCGCCGCTTCCAGCGCGTAGCCGTCGAATGGGTTCAGGATGCTTTCCACGCCGTCACGGATCAGGGTATTCTTCACCGGGTCGATCTTGATCTCTGTCGTATCCGGGACCTGCTTGATGCAGACCAGGATATTCAGGGCACGGCCGGCCGGCTTATCGGAAGCCGCCGCGGCTTTGGCAGGAGCCGCCTTGGCCGGGACATCTGCCTTGACAGGCGTGACCTTTACCTCAGCCTTTTCTTCCGTTTTATCAGATTTGGAAGGATCTGCATTCTTCTGTTCATCGTGCTTTGCCGCGAGCGCGTTCTTCTTTGCGGCAAGTCCGCTCTTCTCTCCGCCCGCCTGTAAGCGCGCCCTTGTCTCAGCGAGACTCGATACCTTCTTTTCCGGTGCGGTGCCGCCGGCCTGTTTGGCCTTCATCTCGGCCGCGCGGCGAGCCAGCGCTGACATAGGTTTCTTCCCGGCGGCGGGTAAAGCCGTCCCTGCCGGGGATGCCGCTGCCTCGGAAGCGGGAACGCCAAGAGCCTTCTGCGCGGAAGCGATTTCCTGTGACGCACGATCCAGGGCGGCTGCCGCGGTCTGCACAGCCGCGTTATCCGCGGCGGATCCTGTTTCCGGTTCGCTGCCGATTTCATAGCAGACCTTGCCCGGATTCAGGATCAGGTTCGGGTCAAAGACCTTCTTGATGCCGAACATCAGGTCCAGGTTGCCCTGGCCGATGCTTTCGCGAAGATATTTGATCTTGCCCTGGCCGATACCATGCTCGCCGGAGACCAGTCCGCCGACCTCAGTCGCTTTCTTATACAGGATGGTAAAGTATTTATCGACACGGCGCTTGAATTCGTCCTCTTCCAGGTCGTTGCTGCACTGGTAGATATGCAGGTTGCCGTCGCCGGCGTGGCCGAAGCTCTTGATCGTCAGGCCGCATTCCTCGCCGGTGCTGTTCGCGAATTCCAGGAATTCCGGGATCTTATTGACCGGAACAACGACGTCGCATTCATCCAGGAGCTTCGTTTCTTCCATGATGGCGTCGAGCAGGCTGGAACGGGCTGCCCAGGCTTCCTTCAGCTTCGGGGCCGTATCCGCGATCAGTACGTCGACCGCGCCGGAATCCAGGACGATCTCGCAGGCTTTTTCGACGATTGTGTTCAGGCGGTCTTCATCATCAGAATCAAACGTGATCAGCAGGTATGCGCCGATTTCCGTGCCGCCGACCTCCTTCGGGAAGGTGCTCTTTCCGATGTAGCGTTCCGAGGAAAGCAAGGCTTCTTTTTCCATGAACTCCAGGGCCTGCGGATCCAGGTTCGCCATCTTGATCTTCGGGACGGCCGAAATAGCGGTCTCCAGGTCCACGAACGGCACGATCATGCTCACGATGCATTTCGGTGCCGGTATCAGCCGCAGGGAAAGCTCTGTGATAACACCCAGCGTACCTTCTGAACCGATCATCAGGTCCAGCAGGGAATAGCCGGAGCTCGTCTTGGAAACGGAAGCGCCGAACCTTGTGACCTCACCGGTCGGAAGGACGACCGTCATGGCCAGGACGAAATCACGGGTAGTGCCGTATTTTACGGCGCGCATACCGCCGGCGTTCGTCGCGACGTTGCCGCCGAGGCAGGCGAACTTTTCACCGGGATCCGGCGGATACATCAGGCCCTGTTTGCTGCAGTCCTCCGCAAGGTCGTTCAGCAGGACACCCGGCTGCACCCGGACGACCAGGTTGTCCAGGTCATAAGAAAGGATCTCATTCATCTTGGTCATATCGAGGAGCACGCCGCCCATGACCGGGACGGCCCCTCCGACCAGTCCGGTCCCGGCCCCGCGCGCCGTTACCGGGATCCTGTTCTCATTACAAAGCTTCATGACGGCGGCGACTTCTTCCGTAGAACGCGGAAGGACAGCCATTTCCGGCATATGCTCTCCGTAGATCGGCATTTCATCACGGGCATAATCGGCATTGACATCGTCGCCCGTATACACGTGTCCGTTTGCCGCTTCACTGATCTTCGCGATCAGCTCCGGCGTCAGTTTGTTGTACTGCTGTGCCATGTGTTTTCCTCCTGCCCCGGCGGATCGTCCGCCGGCAACCCTTTGCCGTGTCTGCCTCTCCCTGGTCCTTCCTTACGGTCTTCTCTGCCGGTCTTCCCTGCTGCGTCATTTCTGCTGCAGGAACATCAACCCCGGCTTCTCTGCCGTATGACCTTTGTTCCGGCTCCTCTGCCGTAAGATTTTCCCCGGGAAAAGTGCCGCGGCACACAACATGTTCTCTGGGTCCCATTATGTCATGGCGGGGCCGGAAGAAAAAGGAACACAGCTTGTCCCTTGTTGACCCGTGTTGACCGGCCCGGTCAATTCCGGTCAACTTGAGTCAACGGCTTTTCGTTGCGGGTCCGGCCGTACACGTTTACGATGCAAGATATAAAAGAGGCTATTTGAATTTCCTGTGTAAACAAGATAAAAACCCGTAAAACGAATTTCCGTTAAAACGCTGAAATTTCCGATGTAATTTTTTAGTAATTTTTTAGTAATTTTTTAATGTGATTTCCGATGTGATTTCCGATTTGATTTCCGATTTGATTTCCGATGGGATTTCCGATGTGATTTCCGATGTGATTTCCGATGGGATTTACATAAAAGTTTCAGCAGAAATGGTTCGTAACAAATTCAGGGGAAGGAGTCCCGCCATGCTCTTGTCATTTATCTTAGGAATGCTGCCGATCATCTGGCTGATCATCGCCTTACTGTTATTAAAGATGCCTGGCTTTAAGGCCTGCGCGATTGCGGCCGTGATCGCCCTTGCGACCGCGATACTGGAAAAGGGAATGACGCCCTCCGCCGGACTGACGGCGGCGGCCGAAGGAGCCCTGAACGCGCTCTGGCCGATCCTGATCGTCATCATCGCCGCCCTCTTTACCTATAATGTGACGCTGAAGACCGGCGCGATGGAGACCATCAAGACCATGCTGGCCGGCGTTTCCGAGGACAAGCGTATCCTCGCCCTGATCATCTGCTTCGCGTTCGGGTTCTTTATGGAAGGGATGGCCGGCTTCGGTACGGCTGTGGCTATTCCGGCCAGTATTCTTGTCGCCATGGGCTTCGAGCCGATCCCGACCGTGGTTGCCCTTCTGGTCGTGAATTCCACACCGACCGCCTTCGGCAGTGTAGGTGTCCCTACGACGACCCTCGCTTCCCTGACCGGTATCTCCGAGCTGACGCTTTCCGCGAACACAGCCGTGCTTTCGGCCCTGCTGATGTTCCTCTCTCCCTTTATCATGATCTGCATCATAGGGGGCGGAGTCCGTGCCCTGAAGGGCGTCATGGGCATTACCCTGGTAAGCGCCCTGGTCATGACCGTTCCGGAACTTATTATCGCCAAGCTCTTAGGACCGCAGCTGCCCGATATCATCAGCTCCATCCTTTGCCTGGTCGTGACCGTAGTGCTGGCCTTAAAGCGCAGGAATAAGCCCGTTCCGGAGGAATACCGCACAGTGCAAACAGAGCCGCACGGCATTACCGTTAAAGAAGGCATCCGTGCCTGGGCGCCCTTTATCCTGATTGCCGTGGTGCTGCTTATGACCTCAAAGCTGGTGCCCTTCATCAATGAGCCGCTTTCGTCTGTCAAATCATCATTCCATATTTACAGCGGGGATCCTGACAGTTCCCTGTCGTTTACATGGATCAACACACCGGGCGTCCTGATCTTCTTCTGCGGGCTGGTCGGCGGCCTCATCCAGGGTGCTTCATTGAAAAAAATCCTGGGAATATTCGGGGAAACGGTTAAGAATAATATCAAGACGATCATCACGATCTGCTCTGTCCTCGCGACGGCCCGGATCATGCAATACAGCGGTATGACCATGGACATCGCGAACGCCCTGGTCGCCGTGACCGGAACATACTTCCCGCTCTTCTCGCCGCTCGTGGGGACCCTCGGCGCCTTCGTCACCGGAAGCGGCACCTCCACCTGCGTTCTCTTCGGGCCCATGCAGGCCGCGACAGCAGAGGCCATCGGCTCCGAACCCGCCTGGCTCGCCGTCGGCAACTCCCTCGGCGCCGGTATCGGGAAGATGATCTCGCCCTCGAATGTGGCAATCGGGGCGGCTGCCTCCGGGCTGGCCGGCCAGGAGAACAAGCTGATCCAATCCTCGCTTAAATATACCATCCTGTTCGTCATCATCGGGGGACTGTGCTGCTACTTCCTGCCATATCCCGGCGTCGTCGCGTCATAAAACACAGGCTCCTGATAATTCTGTACATGAACAAAATGTCCCGGACCGATTTGGCCGGGACATTTTACTATGACAGATCGATCATCCGGTAGACCATGCTGCCGTATCGCTCCATGAATTTATCCAGGGATGCCGCGTCATATTCCCTGCAATACGGACCGCTCTTATACGATTCCAGGAGGTCTCCAATCTTCGACCCCAGTGTGTTCGAAAGCACAAAGTAGAATCCGGGACCTTCCGGACATTCGGTGCCGCAGTAATGCTCCGCGTTCTTCAGGTACAGGATCCGGTCGTTATAGAAAAGGGAGAACCGGAACATGTTCCTGGCCAGGGGAAGATTTTCCTCATCGATCAGGTAAAAATGCATCTTCGGATTCCGGTGGGCCACCTCAAGGACATGCGCAATGTGCAGGCGCCGCTCCTCGGCCGTCATATGATAGGGAATATCCATGAACAGAATCTCTCCATCCTCCAGGTACCGGGACAGGATTGATTCCGTCACGAAGAAATCCACCTCGGAATTCTCGAAAATCTCCTCCCACATGATCTGCAGGCGCTTGATCATCTTCGCCTTCATCGAGCCGCCGCTCTCTTCCTTAACGCTGCGCACCATGCTGCCCCAGACCGATTCCGGAAGCAGGAACTCAAAACCATGGGAAGTCAGGAATTTATACTTTTCGGCGGCATAGAAATCCGCCCGGAAAATGCGGTCATAGAAGCGTTCTGAATTCATGCCCCGCACCAGCAGGTCGCTGCTGCGGAAGATCGGCGAGACCTTCAGCCAGCTGCGCTTCACATCCTCCGGGTCACGGGTGACGGCCGCGAAGATCACGCGGTCATCCGCGTCCAAAGAGACCTGCACCGCCAGGTGATCGCGGATCACGATCATATTCATGCCGGGATTATGCGTGTTACGATACACATCGAACGAGACTGTATTCCACTGTCCCAGGAGGAAATACGCGTTCTCGAGGTCGCGCCCCTCAGCCTGTGCCGAGGCCATGATCTTCACATTCACAGGGTAGTCCGGATGAAAATCCACCTCCTGCCTTTGCCGCAGCAGGCGCGTACAGATCCGCTTCAGATCCAGGGTGCACAGGATATCCACAGGCTCCTCGCACTCCAGGATGATCCGGAAAATATCCCGATAAAAAAATTCATGGATCGACTTCGTACTCGTAAGAATGCGTGTCAAATGCTGCTCGGCATACGTGACCGGGCCCGCCGTATCCGCGGCGACCGGATATGCCTCTGTCAGCATACGGCTGATGACCGTCTTCAGATCCGTATTCTTATCCCGGATATGCCATTCCTTCCGAAACGCATCTGTCTGGTCCCGGGACTCCAGCTCTGAAGCGAACAGCTCCCCCAGGACGGCATTGATCTCCGGCAGGGAGCGCTTCGACGGAAGCTTTGAACCGCTGCACCACTTGCTCACATACGAAACATCATAGCCCACCGTTTCCGCCACAAGAGACAGCTTCGTGCCCGTCGCATCAATCAAATTCTTCAGAAGCCTGCCGTAATCGCCCATCCTGTTCCGTCCCTGTGATGTATACATGTGTATGACGATATATTACTTTTTTCATGATACACATCAATTTTTTGAAAATCAAGACCACAAGAAGAATCGCAGCCGCAGGACACCGGATATTCCCGGAGGAAGGCATTGGCGAGCACGACCGCAAGATCCAGCCCCTACAAGCGACTTGGCGAGAAGTGGCATATATGCTTCGAGTCTAGTCGCTTGTTGGGGATTAGCTTGCGGCGAGCGGGGCTGCCGACGAAGGAAATAATCCGGGGACTGCGGCTACAAAATTACAAGAGGCAGTTCCGAATGCTCAGAACTGCCTCCATGTACTTAAACCTTATATAAGACCTATCATCCCTTAGCCTTGGTCTCTTTGATCATAGCCGTCAGCTTCGGCACGATCTTGTTCAGGTCGCCGACGATGCCGTAATCGGCAACATCGAAGATCGGGGCGGTCTCGTCCTTGTTGATCGCGATGATCAGGTCGGACTCTTCCATGCCGGCCACGTGCTGGATGGCACCGGAGATACCGATTGCGAAGTAGACCTGCGGGCGGACCGTCTTACCGGTCTGGCCGACCTGCATGTCTTTCGGCTTCCAGCCGGAGTCAACAACGGCACGGGAGCAGGAAACGGTTCCGCCGATGGCTTCCGCCAGGTCGTCGAGCAGCTTGAAGTTCTCGGGAGAACCCACGCCGCGGCCGCCGGAGACCAGGATCTTCGCCTTCGCGATATCGGCCGTTGTGCTGACCAGCTTCACGACCTCCTGGATCTCGACATACTTGTTGTTCTTTTCGAAGCCCGGGTTGTACTCGATGACTTCTGCCTTGGCGCCCTTGATCGGGTCGATCTTCTGCATAACGCCGGGACGGACCGTCGACATCTGCGGACGGTTGTCCGGGCAGGCGATCGTGGCGATCGTGTTGCCGCCGAACGCCGGACGGGTCATCAGCAGCTGGTTGTGCTTCTGCTCCTGGCCTTCGCGGGCTTCCAGCGGGAAGTCGCCGATGGCAAGGCTCGTGCAGTCGGCTGTAAGGCCGGTGGCGACACGGGCGGAAACGCTCGGGCCGAGGTCACGGCCGATGGCCGTAGCGCCGACGAGCATGATCTCCGGCTTGAACTCGTTGATGACAGATGCCAGTGCATGTGTGTACGGCTCGGTGCGGTAGACTTCGCACTCGGGATCATCGACAACGATGACACGGTCCGCGCCGTATTCGGCCAGCTGGTCTGCCAGGTCTTTTACTTTGTAACCGATCAGGACAGCGGTAACCTGGGTATCCAGGGGTTTCGCCAGCTCTTTCGCTTCTCCGAGAAGTTCGAAGGCGATATTATCGATCTGGTTATCTACCTGCTGCGCATAGATAAATACACCTTTATATTCTTCTAAATTCATAACATTCACCGCCTTCGTTAAATGATGTGCTTCTCGAGCAATGTATCGTGGATGGTTTTTGCCGCCGCATCCGGGTCAAGATCCGGGAACACCGTCCCCGCACCCTTGCGGACCTTATCGGACGCTTTCGCGATCTTCGTCGGGGAACCCTTCAGGCCGATGTTGGCATCGTCCAGTGTCGGAAGGTCATCTCTTCCCCAGACAGTGATTTCGGCATCAACAGCATCCCAGATTCCGCCCGGAGTCATGTAACGCGGCTCGTTCAGCTCGGAAAGAGCGGTGAGCAGGCACGGCATCTTGGCTTTCAGGATGTGGTAGCGGTCGTCGAACTGACGCTGCACGATGACGCTGTCGCCGTCGATCTTGATATCCTGTGTATAGGAAATGACCGGGATGCCCAGGTGCTCCGCGATCTGCGGGCCGACCTGCGCGGTATCACCGTCGATGGCCTGGCGGCCGGTGATGATGAGGTCATATTCCAGGTTGCGGATACCGGCTGCGATCGTCTGGGAGGTTGCCCAGGTGTCCGCGCCGCCGAGGACACGGTCTGTGATCAGGACGGCCTTGTCCGCGCCCATGGCCAGGGCTTCGCGAAGAACGGCATCCGCCTTCGGCAGGCCCATGGTAACGACGGTAACTTCCGCACCGTACTGGTCTTTCAGTCTCAGGGCGGCTTCGAGGCCGGCCTTGTCATCCGGGTTCATGATCGCCAGCATGGCGGCACGATCCAGGGTCCCGTCCGGTTTGAATTTAACACCGCCTGCGGTATCCGGCACTTGTTTAATACATACGATTACTTTCACGGTTATCTCTCCCTTCCCTTATTTCAGCAGATCCGCCGAAATGACCATACGCTGGACCTCGGAGGTTCCTTCGTAAATCTCGGTGATCTTGGCATCACGCATCATACGTTCCACATCGTACTCACGGATATATCCGTAGCCGCCGAACAGCTGGACACATCTCCGTGTGACATCGGAAGCGGTCTCGGAGGCGAACAGCTTCGCCTTCGCGGCTTCCACGCCGTAGTACGGTTTTGTCATCTTGGCGCAGGCTGCCTGGTAGACCAGGAGCTTGGCGGCCTCGACGCGCGCTGCCATATCGGCAAGCTGGAACTGGGTGTTCTGGAAAGCAGAGATCGAACGTCCGAACTGTTTCCTCTCTTTGACATATTTGATGGTCGCTTCAAGGGCGCCTTCCGCAAGGCCGAGCGCCTGGGCTGCGATACCGATACGGCCGCCGTCCAGGGTATGCATGGCGATGTTGAAGCCTTTGCCCTGTTTGCCGAGGAGCGCGTCCTTCGGAATGCGGCAGTCCTGGAAGATCAGCTCGTAGGTGGCCGATCCGCGGATACCCATCTTCTTCTCCTTCGTTCCGAAGGTGAAGCCCGGTGTGCCTTTTTCCACGATGAAGGAAGAGATCTCTTTGAACTTGCGGCCCTTCTTCTCGATGATGCCGGTAACCGCGATGATGATGTACACATCCGCGTAGCTGCCGTTCGTGATGAAGCACTTGGAGCCGTTCAGCACCCATTCATCCCCGTCGAGGACAGCCTTTGTCTGCTGGCCCTGGGCATCTGTGCCGGCGCCGGGCTCGGTAAGGCCGAACGCACCGAGGAGCTCACCGGATGCAAGACGCGGAATATATTTCTGCTTCTGCTCTTCTGTGCCGTAGGTCATGATCGGGTCGATGCAGAGGGATGTGTGCGCGGAAAGCGCGACGGCTGTTGTGCCGCAGACCTTGGCCAGCTCTTCAACAGCCATGATGTACGCCAGGACATCAGCGCCCTGTCCGCCCAGTTCCCTCGGGACCGGAATACCCATCATGCCGCATTTGGCCAGTTTTTCAAAGGTCTCGGCCGGGAAGCGTTCTTCCTCGTCGATTTCCTGGGCAAGAGGCTTGACTTCATTTTCGGCGAAGTCCCGGAACATGTCCCTTGCCATCTCATGTTTCTTGTCGAATTGAAACTCCATGATAAACCTCCGTAAAATTATTTATACCGTCCTGCCCCTTCCGGGACAGGACGTGTATGTCGTGGTGTGGGATTATTTCTTATCTACCGGGACTTTGTTGCGCGGGCCTGCGGAATAATCATAGAATCCGATGCCGCTCTTCACGCCGAGCCTCTTGCCGCGGACCATCTTACGAAGGGTCGGGCAGGCACGGTATTTGGAATCGCCGGTGTCGTGATAGATAACATCCATGATGGCCAGGCAGATGTCCAGGCCGATGAAGTCGGCGAGCTCAAGCGGGCCCATCGGATGGTTGCAGCCCAGCTTCATCGCGGTATCGATCCCGGCGATGTCGGAGGTTCCGGACTCATATACGAAGATCGCTTCATTGATCATCGGGACAAGGATGCGGTTTACGACGAAACCGGCAGCTTCCTGTACCTGGACCGGGGTCTTGCCGAGCTTTTCGGAGATTTCCGTAACAGCCTTGACATCTTCTTCCGGGGTATTTACGCCGGCGATGATCTCAACGAGCTTCATGACCGGTGCCGGGTTGAAGAAATGCATGCCGACGATCGGCTTTGTAAGGCCGGCGCCGATTTCGGTGATGGACAGGGACGAGGTGTTGGAAGCGAAGATGCAGTTCTCGTTCTTGACGATGTTGTCCTGCAGCTCCTTGAAGCAGGCTTTCTTGATCTCCATGTCTTCAAGGGCAGCTTCCACGATAAGGTCGGCATCCACACAGATGTCGTTCAGGCCGGCCTGGATCTTTCCGGTAATGGCATCGGCCGCGGCCTGCTCCATTTTGCCTTTCTCCACCATCTTCGCAAGACCCTTGCTGATCTTGGCGAAGCCGCCGTCCGCGAACTCCTGCTTGATATCGCAAAGATAGACCTTTTCGACATCAGCGCACTGCGCGAAAGCCTGTGCAATACCCGATCCCATTGTACCGGCACCGATAACTCCAACTTTCATGTGACAATTCCTCCTTGTTAAAAATAAAACCTATGCTAAATTGTAACAGCTATAACAATGTAAAACCTTTGCTGATCCTGCTTTGCGGTTCTTCTTTTTTGCTCAATTGCATGAAAGGAATCTGTTATTTGTATTGAAGAATCCGCTCTGCCCGCTTCCGGTCCGGGAGCGGTTACCGTAATTGCGTTTTAGTTATTGGTGAAGTTCTTCTCTTTCCTCTTCTCAAGGAACGCGCCCATGCCTTCCTTCTGGTCGTGGGTCTCGAAGCACTCGCCGAAATATTTGACTTCAAGATCCGTGCCTTCCTGGATGCTGACCTGCAGGCCCTCGTTGATAGCCTTCTTGCATTCGCGGACAGCGATCGGGGCATTGGCGGCGATCTTCGCGGCCAGCTTCTTCGCGGCCGGAAGCAGCTCTTCCTGCGGATAAACGGCATTCACAAGGCCGATCCTGTAGGCTTCATCCGCTTTGATGTTCTTCGCGGAGAAGATCAGCTCTTTCGCGATGCCGGCGCCGACGATACGTGCCAGGCGCTGTGTGCCGCCGAAGCCAGGTGTGATGCCGAGGCCCACTTCCGGCTGGCCGAACAGGGCGTTTTCCGAGCAGAGGCGGATATCGCATGCCATGGAAATCTCGTTGCCGCCGCCCAGTGCAAAGCCGTTCACGGCTGCGATGATCGGGATCGGGAAGCTCTCAATGCGAAGGAAAAGGTCATTTCCTTTCCTGGCAAAGGCTTCGCCGCCGGGAATATCCAGCTCATACATTTCACCGATATCGGCCCCGGCCACGAAGGATTTCTCCCCGGCACCTGTCAGGATCAGGCAGCGGATCGTGTCCAGGTCCACGCCGTCCAGCGCCGCGCCCAGATCATTCAGGACTTCGCTGTTCAGCGCATTCAAAGCCTTGGGACGGTCGATCGTAAAGATGCCGACAGCCCCTTCTGTTTCATACGTAACGTATCCCATTTGCAGTTCCTCCTTGTGAAAGCTGAAATTTGGTTTTACCGTCTGTATCTATTCTACTCTTGCCGTTTAGCAGTGTCAAATATTTATCAAAAGTATTTTCACTATATCTTGTATTTCTTTTTAAACACCGCCCCGTATGCGCGAAAACCCCTGAATCTGTTCCTGAAGAAATTTGATGCGCTTTTGTAACACCTTCTATGCTATACTCTAAAAAACCATTGTCCGCATGAACACAATCAATAAAGGAGAACAGTATGTTTGTTAATGTTAATTTTTCTTATGATGCCACCAATAATACCTTTACGATGACCTGCTTTGAGTTCAATCAACTTAAGATGGACAATCACTTCAAATACATACCAGATACCACAAAAAACGAAAAAACATTTTCATTAAATGCTTCCGACGGTCTCAACATCTCATTTATTCCCATAGAAGAAGTCTCTGGAGGCAATGAAAAAACACACAAAATTTGCCTTAGTATAAACGGAACCGAATTTGTATTTAATGCAAATTTCCATGGCAACGACGGTGCACGTGACAACTTCTACAAACAAATCCAGGATGCAATAGGCACCGACAAGTCCCTAATCTCTAATAAGTTAAACGACGCCTTCAGCATAACAACCAACAATATTACATTACCGACCGTCAATGGTAAGTCCTATCAAGAAGCAACGCAGGAAGACCTTCATCCTCTTTCAAAGCATAATGAGGAACAGATTCAAAATGTAAGTGAACAACCGGTACAGAATACCGAAGGTCTCAATAATAATAACAATATTAATATTATAGACACAGGCAACAACATGCCCTCTACATCGTGTCTTGAATGTTTCCAGGATATGGGCGAAATGATGAATAAACTTTCATCATTTAATAATGAGGAACTTTTTGGTGTCAATGAAGCTGAATCCAAAGCAGTTAATAACATGCTGAGCACTCTTGCCGGCAAGACGACCGTATTTGACCGGAATAATATGCTGCTTGCTTTATTTTCTTTCGTGTATCTCGCGAAATACCCGGATGCAGCCCTGGAAGATATCTACAACGATAATTTCGGCTCCCAGAAAAAGCATGCCGCTTTTAAAGAGCTGAAGGATTTGTTATCCAAAATGACATCTCATTCAACGGTTGAAAAAGATGCCGCCAAAGAGAAACTTCGTGAGTATTTTACCGAGGGGGCAAAAAAATTCCTGAATCATAAATGGCCTGAATTTAAAGACCCTGTACATTTCTACAAAGAGCCGGAAAAGCTGAAGTTTTTTCTTCTGTTCGGCAATATTTTCACTGTCTTAAATGATTATCTGCCAACTCCGGACAAATTGGATAATGAACTGGCCGCCGACAAGCTTTTCGGCAAAGATTATAAGGGAAAACAGGAGTTGTCTGAATTAAGCCTTAATTATACGACCAACCAACTGCAGTTTTTTGGTGTTTTATCGTCCATGACAGAGTTGCTAAATGAAGAAGCAAATGCCAATAAATTCAGCGACA
>Ga0181612_143920_pt1 | contig 14973 bp, 14 predicted proteins | sample HoacroProtozoa21_FD_119630 | JGI IMG/M metagenome (GOLD analysis project Ga0181612, IMG submission 119630) | Hoatzin crop microbial communities from Cojedes, Venezuel. Combined Assembly of Gp0051906, Gp0051904, Gp0051908 | reverse complement strand
TGTAAGGGTAAAAAAAAAGGCGTATCAGTTGAATGACTGAATTCCATCAGCAGAGCAAGTTCAGCTTAATTTTTCAGACATTTTAGATAAAGTAGTAGAAAAGGGTGAATAGGAGCAATCTCAAGAAAATATCTCACATCTGACCTGCAGAAAACCCCGTAGTTCTGGAACAGCCACATATCTGATCAAAGGTTATTAATGTTACAGGAAAAGGAACCCAGTTTGGTAATGCGGGGCTCATTTAACTTTCTCCATGAATTACATGTTTTGTTTCTTAGCCGATGCAGAAACATTAATATTTATCATAATTTCTTAATTTCTTGTGCTTATACCAATAATGGAAGTTATCTAGTGAAAATAAAAAAGAGCAGCGCTCATTTCTGAGGCTGATCGTTCCAATTCCTGGAGATAGAACAGTTTCATTACATGTTTTTATTAGTTTAAGGACCATGAATTTCAACTCGTATGTAAATTAAAATAGTGTGATCTTATTTCAGTGTGAATTTGAAAGAAGAAAACCAGATGGTACAACGACTCTGGGCCTTCTTAATCCGGTTGACCTTACTGCAGGAGGTATGTTGGCACAGTTCGTGTAACAAACCACTTTCACCTACCTGGTTTGCTGCTTTTTTGCTGGGGCGGATCAGCAAATGCTGGCCGAGAACCTAATGCTTCTTTACAGTCTGGTAAAGGTCTGGATTTAAAAATCTGCAGCTGAGGGAGCATGGAGATGGGGGCCAGCTGTGCTGTTGTTTGGAGCAGCTGGAGGGAGCCCTCAGTGGCTGTTCCTTCTCCTTTTTTCATCAGTTGTTTGTGGGAGCTGCAAGAGAAAGCTTTTGCCAGTGGAGAGGAGACTGCCAGCCATATGCCTGGGCACGTTTAATTCCTGGACACCCTGAAGTCTGGTCCATGTACAGAGCGCAGTGTCTGCTGGCCCAAAAGGTCACTGATGTTCCCCAGTTGGCCACAGGGAGCTGTCTGGGTCCTACATCATTCTGGCCTGTCAGTGCCGTCCATGTAGTGCCGCTAGCTAGAAGGGTGCAGGTGCTTGACAGATTATCTAACTGCCAGCACATTACAGAGCTGAACTGACTAGGTCTAGAATGGACAGAAACCAAGCGGAAAACTTGGCTTCTGCCTTGCCCCGATTTGTGCAGTAGGAAATGTCAGTAAGAATAAATAATGTGGTCTTTCACGTTAAGAATCAGATCCTCTTTAACGATGCAGCCTCTGTTAGGGGAGGACAGGAAGGAGGAAGACTGATCGTGAAAACATTGAGGTTACATCTTCTGTACTTAACTGGTGTTACCACTTACTTGATCTGGGTTCATATTGAAGACTACAGACAGACTTTAGTATGAAGCATTTGGAGAGGAAAACACACTTTGAAAGTTGTATCCTGTTTATTCTGAAGCTTCTGGCTAGGAGTATTAAATGAGTTTGGAAATCTTCCTATGTCGCTCAACTATGCCTTCATTGTTTCTGTATTTTGATATGTCCTGTTGTAGAACCAGGTTACTGCCCTGTAAAGCTGGGTATGACGGCAGGAAGACTTCAGTCGGGAGTTAATACATTACAAGGATTCAAGGAAGATAAAAGAAACAAGGTTACTCCAGGCAAGTGCTGAATTTAATTTTTTTTTTAGATATAAATACTCATCTGTATAGAAACAAAATATGTTGATCTCATTACTGGCACTCAAATATTTTGGAACTAATATTTTTTAGTGGTACGTGCAATAGTGTGCTTTACCTATCACAACTAAACAGCACATGACAAAATCTAGCTTAATTTACACATATAAAAGGGGAGGTGTATTTAGTAAAATGTTGATCTATATTGAGCAGAGGAGCTATACCAGATAGATGCTGCCTTTTGCTAGCTTTGAAAGGGCATAGTGGGGAGCCTGGGAGCCTGTTACCGGCACCAGACTGAATTTTCATTTTGTGTTAAGGCATAGAGTATTGTTAATAAAACATTTGTAAATTTAAAATGCAATTGATGCAGGTATTACTAAAAGATGTTACAGTGTGAACAGCTGGTATTCTGTGAAAGTTTGTCTTCACCATAAGAAATAATGTTCCTATAGTTTCTTTTTGGGGCTTGTTTTACAATCCGTTGCCACTTGTCTGTGATACACGCATGTCAGAGGTAGTAATTAGTAATGTTGTTATTCATTAGTGACATACTTGAATTATGGACCCTATAGTTCCTATGCCCCAACATATGACTCTACATTTGCCAACATAAGCAAAGAAGACTCTGATTTGATCTATTCAACGTATGGGGAGGACTCTAATCCAGGATCTTTCAGGTAACCAAACCCCTAGGCTGCGTGTTGCAGCTTTGGTGTGTAGCAGTTACGTGCCACTCTCTGCAGTATGGGCTATGTCTTTGCTGTTAAATGAGGTCACTACTGTCCTTCTAGCCTACTGGGTTTTGTTTGTTTTAAGAAACAAATACTTTAATGAGAGTATTTGCAAAGTAAAAATAGCCGAGATTGAAGGATTTTGATGCTACTGATACAGAGGCATGCACAGTCTAAAATTTAAGTATATTTATGAGTCACTCTGAAGGACTCATGTTCAAAGCCAGACAAATGTTGAGTGGTACAATTGTTTATACAAACTGGGTTTTTAACTTTCATGAACTTAATTGCTGCCTGGAGTGAGTGGTCAAATACTGACCGAACTATTATGGTCATAGTGGGAGAGCCGAGTCCGGAGATAGCGATTCACAATTTAAGAATTAAGTAGTGTGTGTATACTGCTTCATTTTCATATTATTTATGACAGTAATAATTAATTCTCATAGCTTTTATTATTCTGGTTATAAAAACTTCAGCTTTAAAGTCTTTTTGTTTTACAAGAATCTTAAAAATAGAATAGACAGTGGTACAGATTCATATGAAATGTGGGAATGCTGAAGTACAGTGCAAATGTTCAGTGCCTGCACACGTTTGCTTTCGGTTTGATGCAGCTGCCTGAGGCAGTATCCTTTTCCTAGTTTTTCAGTTTTGGTTAGGAATCCGAGTGGGTTCCTCAGCTACAAAAGGCACGGATAACTAAAGCAAGCCATTTAGAATAAATTCTGTGCTGCATTGCCTTTTCTGTGCTGTACATACAGGTTTGACTTTACGTAACTTCTTTTTTGCATTGAATGTTTGGTATGAAAGCAGCTACCTTAACTGTCTTTTGATCTTTCAGCATTCATGATTTTTTGATGAAATCACAAGATTATCCTTTCTTAATGGCTGATAGTTTGCTCGATGTTCTGACTAAAGGAGGACACTCTAGAGCTCTCAGAGAACTGGAAACGGTAAGAGTGGGTTTGTGAACTGTCTGGTCTCAGCACACAAGCTGTGAAGCTAGAGAGATGCTAAGCCTATTGATGACCTCCCTTTTAACTGGTAAAACTTGAAAATGAAGACTGATCTTCGTCTCCAGTGGATGGATTTTTCTGGAAAGCAATTATTCTGAGTTGTTAATTAGTGAAACATGAAAATTTAAAAAATATTGTAGATAGTCACACATTTTTTCTCTGTCTGCTCTCCCACTCCCATTAGCACTAGCTCCTGTTCCATTTAGTAAGAAAATATCAACAAGCAGTTGTTTGCAGATGAGGTGATCGTGGCTGGGTTTCCTTGTTTCCATGAACAGTTTATCGTGTTCCTAGCAGCCACCGTTTAGTTCAGAATTAGTGACTAGTTTTCCCCTTTACTTGGTGCAGTGCTTTTAAACTCAAGTATGTGCTATATAAAAATACTGAACAGCAGCTTTTCTTCAAATCCTCAGGAGATTTCAGTACTGGTTTATGCCAAACATAACTGGAATCTAAGGGACTGACTGACAGTCTGAACTTCATTGACAATCCGAGAATTAGTTGAGAATCTGCACAGGACAGTTCCTGTTACCTAAAAGTCTTGATTTGCGTTTCACAGCAGTGTAAACTACTGAAATAAGCAGATCGTAGCCTTCCACTAATGGGTCAGATATTAGCTGAATTAATACTAGAAATAGTTCACGGATCAAAGATCAAGCTTTAGCCCCTGTTCAGACCTTTGCTTAGCATTACCAGGTTAGCTTGTTTTTAGTACCCTGTAGTGCCACTGACTTACAGGGTTCAACCACTACTGCAGCAGGTATTAAGAAAAGTGCAGTTCTGTACAGACACAGAATACATTTCAGCCTCTGACAATGATCCTTCCTTTTCTTCTTGCCCTCCAGCAATTACCTCTGATGCGACGTCACTGGGGAAGAGCATGTGGACTTTGCATAGCACAATAAAATGTGTGCTGTAAAAATGTATTTTAGTAAACTTTGATATCTGAAAAAAGATAGCTAAAAATAGCTACTTTGTAACTTGGCTTACAGAGAAAGGTCATTATGACATTGGGTATTTACCTCACTTTAAAAATACTGCATTTTGTAAGGTTTTACTTTGAACTTAAAGAAAAGATTAATTTTAATGCTTTCTTTAAAAATCCTTTCTATTCAGCCATTGGAGGAAGCTGAAGGCCTGCATGAAAGAAGTGATGCAATGAAAGATGTAAAGGTAAATTTTTGCTATGTGAATTAACTACTTTCACCCCACAGTTATAAGTCAGCTGTAAGGCCTGTGCGGCTACCCTGAGACTTTGACAAGCTGTAAATACACACCGCGTGACTCGTGACAACGGCACACTGTGTTGTAGGCATTCGGAGAGTAAGAATCTGCAAAGTAAGCCTTAAACGAGTCTGTATGCCAAGAGAACTGCAAGCAAATGCTTATGTAAATTTTGTTTGTGATTGACCATGTGTTAGAGCTTCTGGTTGGCAGCTGTCGTTATTTTGTTCCTATCTGATTTGGTTTAACATGAGCTTGTAATGTAAGTGTAAAATACCACACGATACATAGCTGTCTCCGAGAAGTTTTCTGAAATACCTTGTGCCCCTGTCAGCACCCACCATCTCCAAAATCATTCCACCCAAGCTTTGTTCAATTAGAACAGCATAGCAGTGGTCCTGGGGAAAGGGCTGCTGTCCTGTAGCCTTCATCTGCAGCCGGTACCCAGGCTGGTTTTGAATTTTGGCCTCAGATCTTAGATAAACTCTGGTTTAGGTGAGCTCAAGGAATTTTTTTTTTTTTTTTTTTTATTGGGATGCTGGTCTTAAGTTACTGCATCATTTGTGCATGGCCCCAGTGTTTTTGGCAGATGCCATTTTCTATATGAGTATGAAACAGAATAGTAAACTGAGTAACTATAGGACAATCAGAGTTTCACAGGGTCTTTTCAGGTTTCCTTCTCTATGTTCAATTATTTGTAGAGCAGACTAGTTTTAACTAACTTTGTGTTCTGATTTTCGCCAGACAATTTTGTTATTACGGGACTGATCTAAATATTATCTAAATTATTAGTTGCTGGTTTTTTTGGGTTTTTTTTTTAGATTATGGAAATTGATATTGCTGCCAGGTTGGACTCTGCAAATAACGACAGACTGACAGCACTAAAAGCTGTTAGGAACTTTGGCATGCCTATAGAGGAGTTTGAGTCTGAGGGTGAGTTTTCTTGGTACCTGCACTTCTGATACATCTGTAACTGTTTCAGTTTCTCAATCCCTTCACATAGTTAGCCTCGCCATATTTGTCATAACGTAAGTAAACATCCTCTCTTACTAGTTAAGACTTTCTTTGCTTTATTAAACAGAGGCTGAAATCTTCCAGAGGAAACTTGATGAAACAACAAAGCTGCTGAGAGAACTCCAGGATGCTCAAAATGAACGACTAAGTACAAAACCACCCCCTAATATGATTTGTCTTCTGGGGCCATCTTACAGAGAGATGCACTTGGGTAAATAAGCTTTTTCTGATCATTCTTGCAGAACTGATCAAGTCCCAACTTGTATCAACTCCAAGAGGACAAAGGTTTAACAGTCATAGCGCAGAATACATGCCCTGTCGGGCCTAGAAGATTGATTTAAGGTTTTTTGTATGTAAAGCTATATGAAAGTTTTGAACAGTAATTACATGTATTTCCTCTTTATTAATAAATTTCCCTAGAACTGAGTGGGAGCTTTCTCTGTGCCATGGGGCAGATGATTGCCAAACGCCTCTACCTCCATGATTTTTACAATGTCTTTGAACTGGGGTTGCCTAAGCGTTACCAAGCAAGGCTAGCTTTATTCCAGGTTTGATCTAGTTGTCACTCGATTTTACTACACCAGTTCAGACCAATCATTCATTCTTCAATTATCTGAGCAAAGCTTGTCTCACAGCTCAATTACACAGCCTGTGTTAACGGCAGCCAGGCAAGATAGGACAGCAGGCAGAGGGTGTCTGTTTTGCAAGTCAAACTAACTAGTGCAACGTCAGCTATAGCATGTGTGGTCTGAAATAACCGCCTTGCTGTGATAAGATTAATTCCCCATTATTGGAGAAATATTACCAAGTCAGCATTATACAAAGTCTAAACCAATTGAATACTACCTTTCCTAACAAGTTTAAGTACTTACAGCTGCCTTTGTGAGGGAAAACTACATGTGTAGTAACAAGAACAGTCTCTCGAGTTCATAATACAAAACTAAACGCTGGACACGACTAACGCAGCTGCTCTGTGGGTGCCACCAGCTCTTTAGTTAGTGCTACATTAGCTACGTTAGTGCGACCCAGGCGTCAGCAGCTTACTCCTTAACAGTCTGTGGTTCTTGATAGCAGCAGGCCTTGGTCAGCAGCCATTTCATCCCTCCTGTTCTTCTTAACCATCTCTTTTACAGTTCCCAGCAGGGCTTGTGTGATTGCACACCGTATAACAAAACTCTTCTATTGCAGAAACATTACTTAACGTAGTTCCATTTGTACTTCAATAATGAAACTGTTTACGGGGTGAAGGTCTCATTTCAGCAATTTGTGTTTCTTTTCTAGCGGAGAGAGTAACCAATAACCTGAAAGAACTTGCACAACAAGTGACTCCAGGTGATATTGTTAGTACGTACGGAATCCGGAAAGCAATGGGAATTTCAGTTCCTCTACCTGAGACAGAAGACAGCTGGGTAGATTTGACAGAGGGTGAGTATACAAAAATGTATTGCGGCATCTCTTCAACTGAAACAAAACCACATCTGCAAATCATTAGACTGGTTTGCGGTAGAACTTGCAGTAACTTAGTTCCAACTTTGAGTTCTTCTCCCCTTTTTAAAATTCTGTTTCTAATGGAAAGTTGCTGTGTTTGGTCTCAGTCCAAAATTAATTTTTTGGATGTATGGAACTTTGATTCAGCTACACAAAGTAGTTACTTTACCACTCATCTTACAGCATTGCCAAATTTTAAAGCTTGGCAGTCCATTCAAGTTTAGGTTTTCCATTTAGCATGAAGTTACAAGAGAAGCGTTACAAGGAGGCCATCACACTTTCTCCTTCTCCACGCTTTTGGCTGTGCGCTCCTTTTGCTTCATTTGGCCAGCTGTAGAGCTTTGGAAGGTGACAGCATCAGTTCAGCCCGGCTCATCCAGCCAAAAGCAGCTACTGGTTTTGCTGGATGAAGGCATCGGGTCAGTGGGGAAGTGCCAGAACCAGATCTCCCCCTTGTGGCACGTGAACGGTAAAAGCGTGCCCGGAGTTTGTGTTCGTCCCCAATTTTTAAGGCAGGTCAGAATTTCCTTTCAAGAAACGTTAATTCACACAACAAATCTACTCAATCTGTGGTTTATAAAAAATTTCTGTTAAGATGTTATTTAATGAAAAGAGCAGGATTAGTTCAGCAACTTACTTATCTTTTCAAGGAAACTGCTCAAGAAATCTCAATTTCAAAATTGCTGAGCAATTTCTTTTTCATAGCACTGTACAAGAGAGGCTATGTGACAGAACGAACTGACACAGGGTATTTTCTGGGACTGCTGCAGAGCACACAGCTAACTCAGGACTATCTGCACCAACAGCTTTAGGAGTACTCTATTGCATCTGCATTTCTGTCATTTAACAGTTCTGTACACTCATTGACCTGGTATCTGTTGTAAACTTTCAGACTTGCAAGAACCTAAAAAGACTGTCACCAGCCCTGAAAACGAGTGCAGTCCAGTCGCAGTCTGAAGCTTCGGCCCAGTTCACAGCTGTTTGTTTGATTCTGTTTAAGAACCAGATAAATGTCCTTCAGGTGCACTCACCGAGCATGTGTACAGTGTGTGATAAACTACTTTTGTTTATTAAATTTTGGAACTGATGACATTTGAAATTGAATGGTGTATTAGTGCATTTATGTAGCAGAAGTAACTCTAAATTATTATTTTTGCATTCCTCATTATTTTAAAGCTCCTCTGCAGCATTGAAGTTTTCCTAGATTGTTAAGTGTCTGGAAGACTCAAAGCGTAAGTGAAAATGTGCCTATGTATGGTGCAGGGACTCGACGAGAAGTTTCTAAAAGCAGTGTATAGACTCCATATCTGAATCTGGTTGGGGCAGAAATCATTAGAATCTGAACATGCCCGTTTCCCTTTTTAAAATGACTGTGCAACTCTTACGATCATGCAGAAGAGAAATAAACTTTTGAAATAAAACTGATGTAGGCTGATGAATTAACAAAAGATCAGCTTTGTGAGAATTTGAATGTGGCTGCATCTCCTCAGAGAAACGATGCCATCTGCTCCTAGTATTCTAAAACTTGAGGGCAAGCTTAGAAACATATCATGACAACAAGGCAAGACTAACAAACCCACTTGCTGCCAGGAAGTAAAAATATCACATTAGTGCGGTACTATCAACTCTGAGGACACTCACGTAGACAATTCTGCTTATTACTTGGGGGGTATTACCAAACACTAGCTGGATAACGACTCCAGGCTTGCTTACCAGAAAGGAGAGTATTTAGAGAACGCCTGGCATTTAAAGCCACTTCTCTGCTCAGCAAAACTGCAGACAAAGCAGACTGACAGTACAGCTTTGGGGCCCAGAGGAGAACCCGAGCGCCTCGGCAGTGTTCTGTGCGGAGCCAGGGACTCTCGTGCCAGTAGGCTTCTCCCTGCGCTCGCCCGTGACCTGCACACGATCACGCGGCGCAATATGGGGGTGCTACCGCAGGCATCCTTACCTCTTTTTAAACGCTGCTCCTTTGTACCCCACGGTACCAGCATAGCCTTGGACTCGAGCAGGACTGACGTGCAGTGTTTCAGCTCCATCCAATAGCAGTTGCTCCTGTGCACAGTGGTGTGGAAGTGAACTAAGAGGTAACTTAAAGGCAAAGCATAATTGTGAATTCCACCCTTGGACCCCCAGTCCTATGGCCAACATCATCCCTACACTCCCTTCCTTCCTACTCTCTAAAAACGGCTGCAGAAGTGTTTATTTGGGTGTTTTTAAACTTTCCCAAGTTTTACAATTAATTCCAAAAAGAGCTGCCAACCTGGGGTTTTCTCCAGTAGTTTCAGTTGTCCCAGAATAATTCTTAATAAAGTCGCCGCTAAAATTTTTTTCAGTTCTAGGTAATTGCAGCTGAAATATTACTCCAGGGAATGAATTTTTCCATTAATATTTAAGTCATTTTCATGCTACAGGAGAAACCAAGATGCACAGCAACCGTGCCAGCCAATTCATCACGGGCTCACTCTATAGCATCTCATTTCCCATCACTTACCTTTCATATAGTGCAGTAGAAGGCCACAGATGACAGAAAATGGAGCACTGAAATTACTCTTTAGCTGTTGAACGCAAGTATGTCACTCTATGTATTTTCCACTTACACATTTTTTTAAAAAAAATATAAATACTGAGTTTATGAGTAAAAACAATCTCATTAACTCTGTAGGGGTGTAAGAAATACTCTTCATGGGAATCTTCGTCAAAATAACTGCAAAACCAAACAAGTTTCAGGAAGTTTTTATTTAATGGTAAAAACAAAAGTTTATTCTTTAAAATAGATTGTTAAATTCAAGACATTACTAGCTCTTCAAATTAGATACAGTGCCATTTTTTCAGTTTAAAAAAACAGTAATGCTGTAAGGAACGTTATTTCTAACAAGGTTAGTTCTTCAATCTTAAATTTCACAGTTCGCTCTCAAAGGACTGCTTAAAACAATTATTTAAATGTAGTTGCTTCCTAACTTGAACTTTTTCTGTGGTTAAATATAGCTCTCATATACAATTCCAGTTCTGATGAAAAATTAGAAATTCATCCTCAGGTACAACCCCTTTTTCATTACACACAGTCTCTACTGTCTCCACACATGCCCTGCACAGTCCACTGACACTGAGTGAGCAGTGCAAGTGTGTAACGTCCTTTTAAAACTGCAACAAAACCCCACCTCTTCCAGTTGGAAAGCAACAGCTCTTTCTACCCCTTCTGTGAATGAGGTTAAGTTGAAGGTACACCCAAGCAAGTTACTGGCCTGACAGGCAATGTAATGTAAACAGCAGCATTTCAAAATGCTGTTAGAAACAGCAAATTTTCCTTCCTAGATAACTTACATCTACACTTGACTAGTTCTGCGCACAGCAACACTTCAGAGCCAGCTCTATCTACAGGCATCATGCACTTTTAAACATTCATGAGGCAAATAGTCGCTTTACCTAACACAGGACATCAAAGACTGCTGACAGGAGCCTTTGACACACGTGTGGTCCTTACAAAACAATAAATAAGTATCTCAAAACAAATGCTTGCTGAGCATCTGTTACTACAAATATACAAGCGTAGAAAAAACTGTTTGGAAGTTTATTCAACTACAACACTAACCTTACACTCACAAGACACCAAGTACGAAACTTCCTCCTTCAGCAGAGTCCATATATGAACCAGACAACCTCACACTAAGGTTTGCTACCATGCTCTTTTCTGTTGGAGACTTACTGCAAGCAGAGTTTTGACCTACCAAATTGACAAAGGCTATAAGCATAATTTTTAATCCACAGTTGGACAATATTTACATTTGTTCCTGTCTTGAAACATACTCACTTCATCTTCTAAAGAAATTACACAGTAATTAGAAAGCGGCAGTGATGAATAGGACTGCTTGTTAAACACTTTTCCAGTATGGTTTAGTACTAAACCCAGAAATATTAGTAAATGCTGCTTTGTTTGTAGAAGAGTAAGGCTTAACAAAACGGATGTTGCACTCATTAATCACTGTGCGGTTTAGTCATGCTACGTGTGGTATATCGGGGGAGGGGGAGTCCATCCTAGTTAATACATATAATTGGGCACAAGATGTTAGCCTTACAAAATACTATCAATCTCCATCAACAGAAAACAGATTAAGTAACTGCAGTAAGCAGAAAAATGCTAATTTAGAGATTAGCAAAAGCCATTAGTTTGTAAAGTTTTTAAGCTGTTAAACTAATTTACGACAAGGCAATTTCCACGATCTTCTCACTAATGCTCTACGTGTGCTTTTAGTGTTGAGGCTCTGCCGAAACATTTACATTATGAGTATGTTTTTCCATACATCCTTCAAATCCAATTTGTTTCACAAACTGCATTGCCTTTAAAAGGTATATAAACCAGCCAGGGGCTAGTCAGATTGAAGAAAGAACCCCAAACCCACCTCAGACGCAGTTCTGTTTATACAGCATCTGCTACTGCTTCTAATCCTATCTTACTAGTTCTGTTCTTCAGTTTCCAAACAACTCAAAACTGATTATCTTTTCTCCCATACATGCTCTCAAGAATGCAGTCAGCATGCAGAACACCGCCGGCTGTCAGCGATGCAAGCCGTTATCAGAGCCTGCCTAACCAAGCACGCAGGATAAACTGCAGGTGCTCAGTGCTCCTCACGACTGGGTACAGTTTTTGAATTGTAAAGACATTAATTTATGTGACTGTATAAAATGTGCATGCAGATACTAAATACAGAGGCACAGAAATACAAAGGAGAACGTGGAATACAATGTAAACACTGAACAGCTGTTGGTCATGACAACATTTGTGTAATACAAGGTACGACTATGGAGGAGGCGAAGATAATAAAAAAGTGATCCGATACGGTGCAACTATTTTTTTTCCAAAGGAGCTCAGCACAATTATCACATGATATATTTGATATATCTTTCCATTGCTCAGCGACCTTCTGCTGTGAAGTGTGTTCAGCATTAAAGGCAGGGTTGGCAGTGCCCAGAGTACCATTGCGCCCGTCTCTGTGACAAACGCAATACTGTTTGTAGGCAGGTCTGTGTCAAAGAGTGCAGCAGTGGAATGTCGAACGTGGTAACGACTTCTACAGTGCATCCACGCACGTTGTTGCTGGAGCTGTTAAGACTCCCACAGTGCAGGTAAGGAAAGGAACTAACTGAAAATGCTTCATGGCAATTCCAGGTAAATCCTCAAATTGTTTCAGGAAAAAGTAGTCTTTTCCAGACTGGTGGTTGCGTGTCTTCCAGGAACTTCTCAGAACTTCTCTCAAAAACAAAACCAAAAAATTTCTCTTATCTTGAGATGTAGAAGAAATAGGAATAGTATATATATGTTTTTAGAATAAAGTCCTTCACATAAGGAGGGAAATTCTAAGTCTTCACAGAAGGGAGGCAGTTCTAAGTCTATTTTGATTAACTTCATCATAGCCTCAGTTCAGTCCCATACCTTGGAATTTGGCAGTCTCGGTGCAAACAAAGTAAGTCCTCAGTTCTCCCTTGCCTTTAACGTTAATGAGTCCCCTACATTCACAGGAATATCCCAACTCCTGTAGTATTTTACTTGTTTCTTCTGTGACCTTTGTGTGAAAAGAATCAGAAAATCTTGTGAAATTCTTGTGATTACTCACATTAAAAAAAAAAAAAGTCCATAACCAATTAGAAATAATTTGTTACACATCCCAAGGCTCATATGTTTACCTGGATTTTCCCGAGTTCCCCTGTACTCTCCATTCGGCTGGCAACATTAACAGTGTTGCCCCAGATATCATACTGAGGCTTCCGGGCACCAATCACTCCAGCAATCACAGGGCCATGATTTATCCCTGTAGAAACAAAAGCAATGTCAAAGCAGTAGAAAGTTACATGACACCGAGCTTCATTATTAGCCATAAGTCCTGAGCTACAGGGGAAAACAAACCAAAACAACAAACTTCACCCTGCAACACATTTCTAGCAATCGTTGTTACCACTGTTCTATAAATACAAGTACTGAGGCTGAGGAGATGTGAAGTGACTCATTCATTGTAAAATGGGAAGTCCGAGAAAGAGCTAGGGCAAAATTCATGCCAAAGCAAAATTCTTCCTTTTCTACTTTTAATATATATAAACATTTGTATAATGACAATACTGTCTTTAGTCAACAGTTAATAACAGGGGACTTCACTCTTCAACCGTACCTTTAATTTTCTCTAAACTCATCTAGCTGCAGTCTTCATATTGCTCCCTCCAGGGATTGGAAGAGCCCATCCATGAAGGAGCTTGGCGTATGTAAAAAGCTAGCCTAGACAGCGCTACCTTCAGCTAGTCAGCATTTTATAATAATCCAAATACTGTGTTCAGCGTTAAGAAGGCCTCCACAGCACTCAGCAATTTACCTAAGTCATGCTACCTCATCTTTAATTTTTACAGAGCTGCGGAGTTCACGTTCTTCACAAACTGAACTTACCAACACGTAAGCGGAAATTGTTAAAGGAATGTCGGTTGATGCCATCCAGTTTACTCATCAAGGCAATTCCATATTCCACCATAATCCCAATGTGAGCATGCTGTCTTTCCTTATCCTATGCAATTCATAACGCAAATACACGATCAAATTACAAGACAGAAGGTGGTGTCAGGCAACTATTCCAAACCAGTACTACTGGTGAATAAAGTATATATTTGTAAGGATGAAACTACTCATCCTTGTAACTGTGCAGAATTCCACAGTTCAACAAACATCCAAAATTTATTTTAACAATCACATTAAATCAAATTGGAATGGCCAGGAGGCAACAAGCATATGATTAAATTTTATAACGAATTTGTATCTGTGCTTTAGGATTCCAGATTTAATTCTACATTTTGTATCTATTACATACATGTATCCTAATGTCATACATGAACCTGCTACAGTAAAAGTGAGCCTGAGTACAGAAATTGGTTTTAATTATTCTGGGTGACAGTTTCAGATTCAGATCTAATGTGGCACTTGACGATTCTGGGTTTGTGCCAGTTCTCAGGTATCACAAAAAGCTTACTGTCCAGCTCTGAGACGGCCTTTTCTTTGGCAGCCATTCTTTGACTTCCCAGAGCTATTCTGTTATGCATCTAGAATTGTTAAACTACTGGAATCAAAGACTAAAGATGTAAAAAGTATGCTAGCGTCACAGACTTAATACGTACTTAAGAGAAAAAATGGAACTAGGAGATAAATAGTGAATTCGGCAGGAGACGATGCACTTTTATCATCTTTTGCCACATTTCAGAAAGTCAGTCTTGCTGATTTACTTTCTCTTTTATATCACATTACATTTTGTTACTCTGAAACGCACCTATGTACATGCAGAATACCGAAGGCAGATTTCCCAGACAGCGTACCTGGTTGTTCTCTTGGCCTGGTGTAACACTGAGACCGGCTGCTGCCATGTAAGTGCTTCCAATGGTTTTTATTTTTTCAACACCACTAAATTTAGGTTTTAACAAGAGCTGTGTGAAGGGAAGGAAAACAGAAGCTTGAGACTTTAATGCCATATTCCAGTGCAGGATTTAACCAGAAATCTTATACTGTCTACAGTAACCATTACACATCTCTAGGAATGCTATCAATCACATGAAGACTAGATAAGACCGTACTGAGGATTAGTCTCACAGTTTTGCTCTACCTGCTCACAGGAGAAATAAAAGCACTGAAGTACTGAAATAAAATCCTGAAATTCAGGACTTTCAAGCCATACTACTAACGCATTAGGTGATGTAACTGCAAAAACCCATGAGATGGGAATATCTTTGTCAAGATTGCAAGGCTGAAGTCAGAATATTAGTTCAGCACAACAGCCTTTTTTTACCCCTCTAATGCTCACAGATCTAGTGAAACATTTTATTTTGCAGTAAATATATAAT
>Ga0181612_181306_pt1 | contig 14975 bp, 9 predicted proteins | sample HoacroProtozoa21_FD_119630 | JGI IMG/M metagenome (GOLD analysis project Ga0181612, IMG submission 119630) | Hoatzin crop microbial communities from Cojedes, Venezuel. Combined Assembly of Gp0051906, Gp0051904, Gp0051908 | reverse complement strand
TTCACTCTTCACCCGGCGTGAGCGTGCGTGCCGACTCTGGTGCAGCACCGTACTGTGCTCGCTGTGTGGTGCTGCACTGCGCTGTGGGCTGCAGGACAGGTATCTGGAGCCATCCTGGGGTCCCTGCGCTGTGCCCCACCATGCAGCATGGCGGGGTGGGGGATGAACTGCTCATGGTCGCGTGAGGGGCACTGGCTTTTCGAGTACTTGAGGGGAAGCTTTAGCCCATCCATCTTCTTTCCTAAGGCATTGCATGGAGTGAACCCAGAATTAATCTGGGCATCCACACTGCCTGGGGGAGAGACTGCCATGTCGTGCAAGGCTTACAAAATTGCGTTTCGCTGGGGCTTGCAGGAAGGTTGGGACAATGCAGGGCTTTGTGGGCTGCCTTCCTCCATGGGCTGAGAGGGGCAGGGTGTCTGCTGGCTGGCGTGCCTCCTCCCCAGCTGCTGGTGGCTTTCCAGGGAGTGACCATCCTGCCAGTGCCAATGCCTGTGCCCTCACCTTGGCCTGGGCTGGCTTCCTCAGGAAGGCAGCACCGGGCTGTCCACAGTCATTGCGCCTGCCTCCTTAAACAAGGCATTTCTCCTCCATCTCAACAGACCTTGGATTAATTTGGGTGGTGAGTGTTTACAGATTACACCCTCTGCTTAATAATGCTTCTGTGGCAGCTGTTTTGTCCAGCTATCATCATAATGTAAATGTTTTCACCCAAAGATCCTTGGATACCTACTAATATGGTACACTTTCTCATGTATTCACTAATTGCTATTTATTTGCCCAAGAAACTTGCTGAATTTGTAACGTATATTTTTTCCACGCCACTTCTGTTTCAGGGTAATGTTTAATCCACTACTAGAAACAGTTTTTTCATTCTCTTCACTATAATAAATTACTAAACAGAAAGAAATGGAACTAAGTTCCTTTAATTTAAATTTGCTGAGCTTTTGTTTTGAGGTTGAACAGTGAATCTTAGAAAGCTTGTTTTTCATTTGTCCTGAAACCTTGCCCCTCCTGCCTCCCCCTTTTCACGCCAATAAAAGGTAACCAGAGACAGCTGGGGGCTCTCTTTCTTACCTCCCTTGAATGGGAGCGTCTTCTGAATGCCGCTTTCATGTACCTGCAAAGACCCTGCTCTGCTAACCGCTACAGCCGAGATTCTCAAAGGTTGAATAGGTTTTCATTGCCTGCATTTCTGATCTGAAGCAGACTGAGAGAAATGAGTGTTAAGTAAACGCAGTGGCAGCCCTGCCAGCGTCAGCATTCCAGCCCGCAGCGTCGCTCTGGACAGGGACACTGCCGGTGCAGGATTCTGCACATCCAGCTGTCGGGGGGTTGTTTTACTTGTTAGCAGTTGAAAAGAAGAGGGGTGTGAGGCAGCAAAGAGCAGCGAGTCTAGTTTTTATAAGGCTGTTTATTCTTTCTATAACAAGTGTGCGGTGCCTTATTGATGTTGAAGGGGAATTTAATACAGTGATAAAGTAAAACTGTAAACTTACCAAGTCTGTTACCAGCTGCCTTTTTTCTGTACTGCTAAATATCTCCAGAAAGGAAAAATATCTCCAGAAAGGCGCTCTTATACCGGTTGAAGAATTTCCCAAGTAAAGATGGTTTTATTCAGGAACGAGAATGTGCACTCAAGGAGTTATCTCACAGTAAATAAAACATGGGTTATGCAGATCCTTCCACCTTGCATTCTTCCAGTTGCTGCTCCGTGAGCTAGAGAGGTTACTCGCATCCTAGCTGCTTGCTCAAGATGTTTCACTGGGCATGCCATTCTCTTAGCTCTGCCATGAAGCTGACTTGGATGATACTCCCCTTCCTGTTTCACTCGTATTGAGCTGGTGGCTGTAGCTGCTTTGAGGGCATCTTGAGACATGTTAGCATTATCTAGTTAATGTACCTAACATGGATGTACTAATGATGGCTGGAGTAGTGCAGTGATGGTGTTAGTATTGACTTCTCAGCCTAATAATGTGTGATGTTGGGAAGAAAATGACAAGTAAAAAGGCTTGCGGGTGAATCATCAATGCAAGTGTAACCATAGAATTGGGAGCTGGGAAGAGTTACTAACATAATGCATGTATTGCAGCAGTCCTGTGCCACTCGTGACTCGTGGCAGCCGCCATGGCAGACCCTGAAGACAAGTTCTGCAGTGGAGATGGGCAGGAGTGCTGCCTGAGCAGAGAGCAGGCAGGCATGCTGCAAACAGCCTCACCAGACTGGGCCGGAGCCTCTCCATCATGCCCTGTGGCACCACGGCTTCTGGGTGGGCTGCTTGGACGCTCAGAAACGTAAGCTAGAGTAGCTTGCCCTAATAATTTCCAGCATGATTTCTGACAGCATCTGAAGTCATATTTATAAAAACATGTGCTCAGGGCTGCTAGACTTCAACTGTTGGTCCCAGAGGAAAATTCATGTGCTGGCTTCAGAGTGACTACTGGATGAAGAATCACAGGATGGTGGTGGTTGGAAGGGATCTCTGGAGATCATCTAGTCCAACCCCCCTGCTAAAGCATGTTCAATGCATTGTCTTCTTAGAAAGGGGATGTAAAATATCTTCAGAAGGGCAGCTTCTCCGTATGCTCAGAACAAGGCCCAGTGCACCCACCTTAGATTTAAAGTAACGGCAGTCATAAGTTCTTGAAAATGCAGAGCCTTTTCCCCTCTCTTTCCCCTTTTTATTGTTGCAAGTATGTGATATCATGTTATTAGGATTTATTTTTTACTCCTGATTGATGGTGCTGTGTTATTTAAATAGTAATTATTTTCAGTTTTGTATGTAGCTGTTTGTCAGTTTATTGAAATGAACTGCTATCCATGCACCCTGATCAAAGCAAAAAGCATGAAATCCCACGTGTTGCACTTTTGAAAGCATCAACAATGAAGCCAACCTTTCACCATCGACTTTCTTTTAACCCTAATTTTGAAAGATAGTAGCAAACAATTCAGTTAAGTGAAAGAATATTCAGACTAGCTGTATTGTAATGCAGTGTCCTTTTCAAGCGAATGGAAGATCTCAGAGTAATGCATACAAATGAAGAGGCTGGGTGAGTTCATTACTTTTGGAGTTTATGGTGTGGCAATAGCAGTGAAATGGTTAAAAGTTTGGCTTTAAAGTAGTCACAATTAGGCTTCAAAGTTAACACCCCACCCCACTGAGATGAATGGGAGCATTTGACATTTCTTAGTGCTATTGTTTCAGTCTGGCTTGCTACAGCTTCTAAAATAAGACAGCAGTACATCTGTTTACATTCTGCTTCCGCAAACCCAGATGGGCTAGAAACTTCATTGTTTTATAAGTGGAAGCTTGGATTCTGGAGAATACAGTAATATCCATGGGGTATCTGTAGGAAGAAGAGCTGAAAGCCGCCTTAATCACAGACATCTCCCCCTTCCCTGTAAACTTCTATTGTCCCAAGACAAATCTGTAAACCACTGGGATGAAAAATAAAGTCATGTATAGTTGAAGTACTTTTTACTTACTACGTGACATGCACACAATAACTTCTCAGCAAGTCCCCAGCATAAATATATTCATAAATAGATGAGGGGTTTTGAAATTTTTTTCTTTCAGTAAGTAGTGCATGTTGTAAAAGAAGGTAAAGGTCCTGCTTTTACTGAACGTGGTAGCTTCTCTTAACCTCTCCTAACAGAAAAGCTTCGCCTGTCTCTAGAGAAGCCAGAGTTTCACCCAGGAGCGTTTGAGACCAGACGCTACTTTCTATGTTCACATGACTACAATCCTTTGATTTACCTCTGAGAGTGACATAAGAAGAAATAAGATTCTTTGAGAGGTATGTCTTGCATTTTTCTGATACTTTAATAGGGCAGCTACATTAACTGCAGTAAGATCTTATGAGCTGGAATAGATTAATAAAGGTGCAAGAAGTACGGCCAGAATTTGTAGCAGATGGTCTCTATTACCCCATGCCTCAGTTTCTGCAGCGAGTACACAGTGTCCTCTCTGACTTTGTTGAGGGGTCTGCACGGTGGCAAACTGCCCTCAGTAGCAGCCAGAAGCCTGTGAAAGCTTCTCTGATAAAGGCGGCCCATTAGATATGCTTAGGCTGTAGCTTGAAACCAGCTGTGAATCTGTCGGAAAGATTTTCCTCATTGTGCTTCCATCAGGGTGGAAAGTTTGTTGCTCGTTCTGTGTATATAGATATATAGATGTATTTTAGGCTTCCTTGCTCGGACTTTGCAAGTCCTGGAGTCTGCCAGTGATAAGGGCTCTCATGCATACAGGCTCCTTTTGTACGGTGGCACCCAGAGACCCTGCCGGCCTTTTGCCCGTGGACAACACAGCTTGCACTTCGGAAGTGACATCGTGGGCTCTTCCAAATGGTGTCTCCCAGACTGCAACCCCTGGTGAATCGTATGGTGAAGGCAAGCGTGCCATCTGTGGTTTGGGCTCGTGAAGCTTGTTTCCTGCCCAGCTTCAAGCAGCATTTTCACCCATGTATAATGTAAATAAAATAAAGCGTCCGTGAGCCTAGACAGGCCTCCAGGTTGTCTGGGACAACCGTGGGCATTTCAAGAGTGTAAGCTGTCTCCTCTCTTGTCCCTCTCTTCAGTTCCTGTGTTAGGTGGGGGAGTGCAGCAATCTGGTCTGTATGAAGAATATGCCTGAGAAAAGCCAAGGAGAATATTTATTCTGAAAACTCCTTTCAGTTTGCTTTATCATTTACTATTGAAAAAGTTTGCTTTATCAATTTTAAGAAATTTCTTTAAAAATAAAATAACCTTAAATCATGCCTGAGAAAAGCAATTCCAATATAAAAGAACTCCTACGCTGTGCAGCAAGAACTGCTCAGTACCACTACAGGAGGAAGGGCATGTTGTTTAATCAGAGGGTTAGAGAACAGCGTCGAATATGCATTTGTTATATGTGTTTCTACTTTCCATTTCCCTAGTCCATTTCTGATTGTGGATCTCTGTAGTATTGCATAGACATGAATTTTATCTTGCGGATCTTGTGGAAGAAAACAGAAATCTATTAGACCTTTCAAATATAGTCAAAATGGTTTCTGCAAGGCTACAGTAGGTCAATGGCAGAGCTTGGAAAAGAAGTTAGGCGGCGTGCTGGCCAGTTCTGTATATTTTGACTAGGAAACGGACCTGCTTCCCAGTGTTGCAATAGCATTGCGATACCTACATCTTCAAAAGCCTAAGCTTTGTATTCTCCCTTAACACAGAGAGTTTTCTGAACAGACCTGAAGAAAGTGTTACTATAGCTTCTCTACCACTTGCGCCATAACGTGCTTTTTACTCATGTTCAAAGGTGATTTTGATAACAGAATTATCTTTTAGGGAATATGAAATACCAGGGATTCAAAGGGACAAGTCCGGACAGGGCATGAATCTGCCATCATGATGGCACTGAAAAATTAACATGTTATGAAAGAACAGTCTTTTAACTTTGTCCTGTTTTATTTTTCTTTCAGAAAAGCAAATGGAACCTTCCATTTTGAGACTATTTAGTTTTTAGTAAATTCTGCATTTTCCTTTAGTGGTGTATTTCTTTAGTCAGTTTACAGTTTGCATGCCTACTACTCCCAGTCTTTTTGCTGGTCTGAGCTTTCTTGCCAACTGATATTTGCGGCTAAGCAGCAGAATCTTCATTCTTTGTGAGCAGCTCAGTACTTTATGGCAGTCATTATCCCATAGAAGAGGATGAGGGATGCAGATGGTCACTCTTGTAGCTCTCATGAGAAATGAAATAGGAAAAGAGTCCAGCAAATTGAACTAAATTTTTCAATTCATGAATACTAAAAATTAGAATTTCTTCCCAAAGTAACCCCAAAGTTTTATTTCTTATTAGAAATTATTTTTTTTAAACATGGAAAATATATATTTACTTATTTATCTCAGTATAGGAAAAAAATTCAGAATACCAAAGTATTTTATAGGATTAAATTTCCATCTTTTTTTCAGCTCTATGATAATGATGTACGAGGATTTTTTTTCTTTCTTTCTCTCCTTCTTTTTTCCATCCTAGACAATGAAAATAATTTAATGGAACAGCTTTTACATTGTGGTCTGTGGCCTAGTGCTGGCTTGTAAAACATTTTCTTTCACTGGTTTTATTGTTCAAGAACTAATGCTTCCTGTTACTTCTGGCCATGCATTTTGATTTTGTGAACGAGTATCCTTAGACAAAAGAAGAAGAATACTAATCAAGTGTATACTTTTTGTCCAGCTTTACATTCTCATTAAATCAAAAACGACATCAGAACTGCAGAGGTAACAACTCCTGTGAAAGATGGAGTCAACTGAAAAAAGACAGAGATGGCAGCAGTCAATAAGAGAAATCTGGGACTTCTTCACTGAGGCATTCAGTAAGGAAGAGGAAACAGCACAGGTAAAACATAACACAGAGTATTGGCTCTGACTGCCCGTGTTTTTTAAACTTGATGGCGTAGGAACTGTGTTTTGGCTTGCTTTTCAAAGAACAGAGTCAACAGGGTTCTGGTTCATGGCAGGGGCTAACAAACCAAGTAGTGATCAATTACAATTTAAATAGATAAGCAAGCGCTACATGACCTTAGCTGCTGCATCATACTGAGTTTTTTGTTTCCGTAGTGCTGGTTGTATTTTTACTGTTCTGATGCTTAATTTTTGCATAGTTTGAAGGTAGTTGTGTACGTGACTAGATTCACTCCCCACTGGGATATAGGCCAAGATTTTCAAAGTGATTGTTTATTTTGAGCACCTCCATTTTTAAATGGTCCAGAACTGAGAAATTTCAGAGAAGGGTGGCTTGAAAGTAGTGCAGAGCATTCGTCTTCTAAGACTTAACTGTCTGTGGAGTGTGTCAATATGGCATGGAAAAATGAAAGAAGAAAAAAAGGACGCAATCAAAATCCTTGTTCGCTCTTCATAATTTCAGTGCCAGATCTTTGGTTTTCTGAATTGAGGGGAGCAGATTATGGTACTGCTGTGCCGGAACCTGGAATGTGTACCCTGCTGTGGTCTAGCTGAAAGGAAGCAGGGCTGGGCAGTGTGACAGCACCCTGACTCTGCACTTCTCTTGCTTAACCTCCTAATTGCTGTAGGGCTTTATCTATGATTTAGGTGTGGTCTTCTGCTAAGATGATGGTAAGATCAGTGTTGACTGTACCATATCGGGAATAGATGTAATATCTACAGAATATATATTATAATGCATATATAACCTAGGTATTCCATCTTTCTGTCCATTGCGTGGGTGAATCTAGGCAATGCAGGAGCAGCAAGAGGACAGGCTTTTTAAAAGGACGGCATGAGTGTGGGTGCTTTCAGGATAGTTGGATTAGAGCTAACTTTTCCCTCAGATTCTTTCTTGCTAATCTTGCTTGGGTTGCAGAAGAAAGTTGATTTAAAAGAAATATTGACATTACATTAAAAAAAAAACCAAACAAACAGCTCCTGGAAGCATTTCTATAAGCTTTAGCTTTTTGAATGTCTATTTTTAGGACTAGGTGTCAGCTGACATAGCTCCTTTAAAAATGCACTTTGGAGTCAAGGAAAGAAAATAATGAAGTGTAAGCTGTGAAGTCTTAATTGTTAACAGTGCAACAATAGCTTAAAAACAGGCTGCAAAGCCTGCTCTCACAGCTGGAGGAAGGGATACCTTATTAATAGTTGCAAGGAACGGGTGGATAGACCCTGAAAGAAGCAGCAGGGGATATAAAAAGAAGCCTTGTAACATGAAACCATTGCCAAAATGGCTTACTGAACAATTTATGAAAGAGCCTACATCACTTAAGCATCAAGATACTACATGATGAACATGATATAACAGCCTCTGACTGATATGCCTCACTGAAGGTTAAGGTGCACTGGGCTGGAGATGAGCTCATTGGTCAACAAATGGCTCACTAGTCAACAGCCTCTATTTTCATGACTCAAAGTTTCTGCCTGGTAAGCCGCAGATGATGGTTGTGGTGACTGTAGAGGGCACTTCCTGAATAATCATCACACTTCAGTGTTTTATGATCTGATAAGTCCCCCAAATGTCCTCGCAAGTGATAGACGAGCTGCTCTGCTAGTATGGCCTGGGACAAATAACTTGGAACGCTCATTTCCTGGGGGAGGTGGCAGGGGAGATCCCTCCATAAGAGTTTCACATAACTTCAATCTTCTCAAATTAAACCCCCAATTTAAGCACAACTGCATGTTTTCTGTGGCCAGGAGCTGACTGCATGGGAGATAAGGGCACAGCAAAATGCCCCTTGTTGCTGCGACAGGTTGTTTATGAGAGATCCATACTACTGCAATTTTCCAGTTATTCCTTAAAACAAATCCTTAAGTAACTGCCATTAACACCCAGAGGCTGGGAAAGTCTTGTGAGCAGAAGTGCTGCAGTGCTGGGGAAGTTTTGATTTCATTTGAATGCACATATCCATAAAATTGCTTTAACACAGACTCCTCGTCTCATGCCGTGCTGACTCTTTGTGTGATCTGACATTGTTCTCCACTCTTTAAACATGAGAGCTCTGGGGGGAAGGGAAAGGAAATATAAGAAAAAATCCGAGCCTGATTTTTACCATCGTACAGATTTAATCCAAGTTGTCTGCCAATCATAATCCCTCCTTTCAGGTTTGTTCTTTCCATGTGGGTCAATGGCAACTCAGTGCCTGATGCATTAAATCCAGAAACTTGCTGAGGCTGTCAGTATCCCTGGCAGCATCACATGGTGCAGATGACACTTATTTTGATGGTGGTATATGGCAAATGTATTCTCAGGGCCGGTCTTTGCTGTGGGTATGGTATCAGTGTGGCTTCCCTGCTTCTTTACTGCTCCCCTCTGTTGTAGGTGTGTTGCACCGATAGGAAGCATTCTTTGTCTTCGCCTTAGTTTTAACCATGTTATTGGGTTTGTTTGTTGTTTTTCTGTTCGTGAAAGGATGTTTTCCTTTTTGCACCAGTGATCTTAACCATCTTCACTGCAGTAGATGGGATTCTCTGCTCCTGCTACTCTGCAGCATATGTCCTTTCTAAAATACTTTGTTTTCTTTCTGTATGCTGTACAAAGCAGTTATACCCTTTAATAGCTACTCTTTGTTTGCAAGGGGAATTGGCAAGGTAGATATTTCCTTGCAGCTTTTTCTGCACAACTTTTTTTCTCCATCCTTATTACCTTCTCTAGGTAGCACCAGTAATGGGAGCAGCAGAGCTGCCATGTTGTTTAGATTTGCTTTGGGTGGTATAAGCAATTAGCTAGTTAGAAGACCAGCCCCACGTTCACGTTGGTATTTCTGTGGTTAAAAGTAAAGTAAAATCACAAAGGTAGATGTTGCTTGTGGCACTGCTGAGGAGAAATGATGTTGCAAAGGTGGGAGAGGAATTGCCGTAGGAAGTGTCATAGCTGATTAAAATAGATTTGATCTTCTGCCTAATCTTCTAGATCAGCAGGTTAATTTGTGATTTTTGACCTACAGCAGTATCACAAAATTGTAAAGTACTACTGCAGTCTGGCACTTCCATAGGAAAAATAATGTAACTCTACCAGGTTTAGCCAGGGTTTGTAAATTGTAGTGATAAGTTTAAAACATATCTGAAGTTAGAGTCTATGAGTGCAGCTAGACTATTGACTCTACTCATTTCTACAGAAATGGAGAAGATAGAAAAACACAAAGTACGTATGATTCCATCTGTCATGGTTTAATCTGGCAGCCGGCAACTAAGCACTAGACAGCTGCTCACTCACCCTGCTCCTTCCCCCTCAGTGGCATGGGGAGAAGAATGGACAAAAGGTAAAACTCATGGGATGAGATAAAGACAGTTTAATAAGACAACAAAGGAAAATAGTACTACTACTACTAATGAATATGCAGAACAATCTACACAAAATACAATTTTTCTCACCACCCGATGGCTGAGTCGCAACCAGTATCCGAGCAGCAACCAAGGAACTCATGGCAGTCACGGATTTCGTGAAACTCCTGAAAAAAGGCCGACTCACAGAAAAGTTCTAACTACTGGAAAAAAGAGGATTCCTGCCCACTGGTCAACCCCCACTCATAAACTGCGCATGATCTCTATGGTATGGAATATTTCCATTGGACAGCTTGGGCTAGCTGCCTGGCTGTGCTGCCTCCCAGGTCTTCTATATTTGCTCATTAGCTGAACATGGGAAACTGGAAAAAGTCCTTTATTTCTTAGCAACAACTAAAAACATCAGTGTTATCTACATTCTTCTCGTACTAAGTCCAAAACACAGCAGCTACTGAGAAGAAAATTGTCTCTGTCCCAGCCGAAACCAGGACATCATCACTGTATTTCAAACTGTGAGTAAACATGATGATATAAACAGAAATATATATATATGACTATATACACATATATATTAAAAAATATGTATGTATATATGTATACAATTCTGTACCTGCTTTCCATCAGGTCTGGTCTCAGTTCATTAAGTTACTGTTCTGCTTGCCTTATACTACATATCCATGCATGTGATAAACATGTGATAAAAATTAGACACAGGCAAAAATGCCTTGTAGAATTTGTGGTCCAAATGACAAGATTTATCCCTAATGAATGCCTACAGTGTGGTAATTTAAGTTCATTCCTCTGCTGTCCTAGTATGTGGTAGTTGCTCTAGAAAGCCCTCTAAGCTTTCCATAACCAGACATGCCAGTAGTAATCTTTCCAAAATGTGATGTCAGTGGAGCTGCAGCTGGTTAAAGGGCTGCTCAGGGCAAAAAGTGGTATTAGTGGCTAATAAAGGCTAATTCTTTTGCAAGCAAAATTAGTTCGCTTCACTAGCTTGTTATGACTTCAAGTGTCTGGCCATTGAAGTATGAATCTGGCTCATTTGTTGCTCTCAAAGAGATAGCACCCTGACTGACGGCTGTAGCAGGCTGGAAAAAAGTAGCCCAAATGAGTAAGAACAAGAGGACTTCAGTTTGTGTGAATTTAGGACAGTAGCAATCCATGCAAACAGCTTTAATAAGCAAAAGAGATGAACCGAACAAAGAATATGTGTGATATAGATCCTGGCTCAGGGCACTAATTTTCCTTAAATAACTGGTTCCTAACGCAGAACTTCATTGCTCATGGATGCTGCTGCCCAGAGATACTGCCTCCCACTGACCATATATGCAACTACCTAAAAGACACAAATGTCCAGTAACTGGTTACAGCAACCCTAAATAATCTCTAGAAGTCAAATTTCCAACAAGCCCCTGATCATCTTGTGATGCTCTAAAGAGATATAAGCTGCACCAGAATAGCCTAAGCTCTGTGGATGTGTATTTATTTTTACTCACTGATGTTTTGGGGTAAATGCCACATCAGAGTGTTTTTATTATCAAGTTCCTGTTCCTGCACAATGCAGCTGTGCCTATTCTAAACTCCTTCGTCAAAGGGAACCGTTTCCTTTTCGCTTAATCTCACATCAGTTTACTAAGAGCAGTTGTCCCTGACTTCCTTAAGCTTGCCCTGCATAAAAACTTTTTTAAAAGTCCTCTCTACATCCTTTATTTCCTTAGCACATACTTAGAAATGTGTGTGTATATGTACAAACGCGCACACACTCACGTGCCTGTGTATATTTTAATCAGTTTCTGCTTCAGTCCTGCGGCCTCGTGCATAGTCAGTCTGCAAAGGACTCATGGAAAAGGTTACTGCCAGAGACCAGTGAAGCACACGCTTCCTCATGTATTTCAGGTGCTTCCAAATGGTTTTAATGCCTTCTTTATTTATGAGGTGGTTCAAATTTCTGAACTCCATGCTAATGCCATGCAGACAAATGTGTATTAATGTCAGGAGTGATTACTTTTTCAATGTGGCGTTGTTTTTGTAGGTGATTTGAGACTCAGTGTTAGTACAGGTCATCAAGAGTGAGAGGCTGGTGATGTTGCCTTTTGTGCAATTAAACCCTTGAATGTTTTTCCTGGATTGAGAGTTTATAGAAACCACACGGAAATATTGGTTTTTCTTGTTAAGTAAATTCTGGATCCCCAATTTTTTTCACTATCAAACAGTATTGAAGTTAAAAGGAGACCTTGGACTAATGAGTGAGTGAATTTGGCTTCTATAGCATGGCTGTGACCTTTCTTTCTTTGCACAACAGACCCCTGTGAAGTGCTGCCACCAACATTTTGGGAAAGGCTGAAACATGAAATTGAAATCTCCCAAGAGAAGACCCATAGGTCCAACTCACCACCCCAAAAGTGACAAAGGAGAGAATTATTAACTTATATAGCAATATGATGCTTGAAATTGGGTTTTTGCATCTGCATTGTTTTGTTCCTTGTGAAATTTTTTTCAGATTAGCCGTGGTTGGTTACAGCCTGAATGCTGTGAGAGGCTGAGAGGTGGTGAGAGACAGTGGTATAAATGCTCTTTGCTTACTGTGCATCTCAGGAAATCATGCAATATGAAACTCCCAGTATTTTCTTTTTGCACCAAAAGGGATTTTTCTCACACAGAAAAAAATACGAAGGCTCTTTGACCTGGTGTTAGACCTAAAGATATACTTAAGAATTGCATAGGGGGAGTCTAACTTTTGGTGTTAAGTAAATCATAGCTTCGCATATTGAAAAGATAATGAGAAATTACAGCATAGAGATCTTGTAAGAATCGGGATGATAGAGAGGAGAACTGGAACTAACATTGGACCCAGAACAAAACTTGCCAACCAGGAAAGCATTTACAGAGATAATTGCTTGCCAGGGCACATGAGCCCCTCTATGTTTAGATGCTGCCACAGTTAGAATGGCAGAAAGAAGTCAACACTCCTGACCATTCTCAGGCTGCAGGTGACAGCCACGTCTCTGCTGAATTTCAGGCACAGAAGTATTAGCACTATGTATTACCAGCAAAGACTGTTAGAAAACTTCTAACTGTAGCTTGACCTGACTGAAAAGTCAAATAGTTTGTTTCTTGCTGGATCAGACATTCTCTCTGTAAGGAAGCAAAGAAGTAATGAAATAATGTAGAATGTGACATCTTCCTGCTCCCAGTAGCTTTTACCACTGTTGTTCCTCTCAATTTGTGTCCCCTAGCAGAATAAATCTCCGTTTTGAGTCTGATACAGGGAGTGGTAGGTTGGGATCCTTTCAAACTCTTTCTCATTGTGGCCAATGTTGTCATCTTTCCCTCTCCTTTGCCTGCTGAAGAAATTAGCATATTAGATATTAGAAACAGAAGAATATTCTTGATTGTGTTCTGCCTCCATGGTTTCAGTTTTTCTTGGTACCCTCTTATCAAAGGCAAAGGTGACTTTTAAACCTTTTTTTGCTTCTGCAGTCTCCCTAGTTTCTCCTGCCATAACTCTACGTCTGAAGTTTTCCCCCTGCTTTTCTGCCTTTGGTCTGTGAAGCTGGTTTTGTGCAAAAAACACCACCATGCTGCAGCAACAGGCAGCAGTTGTGCAGCTGTCTCAGTGCTAAGCTGATAATGCAGACAGTGCTGAAGCATTTCTACTTTTGTGCTTTGAACTCCTTCTCAGAGCTGGTTTCCTGATTTGTCTTGTTAGCACTGATTTACTTTGCACTCTGAGTGCAATTGGTTTGTTAGTAAGAGCTAGAGCAGCTAGATCTCCATTTTTCCCTGGCACAGGCAAAACAGCAGTGATGATGGCCTCTCTCTGTTTTTTTCTTGGCAGACTTCCCAGAAAGATGTGTACTTAATTGTAGTTTGCTCTCTGTGGTCAGCAGCAGTATCTCAGCTTTTAGACACCTCAACAGTGTCTCTGTATTTAACTCTGTATGTATCTAAGGCCTCACCTGCTCTCATACAGAGTAACTCTGTATTACAACTAAGTTGAATATATGCAGCAGAAACGGTCACATTTATTGTATATACAGTTAATTGCCCTTTCATTTGCTGCTTCATCTGCTTGTTGTGACTTCAAAACAAACACGTGTGTTGTGTCCCCATCCCCCTCCTCGTTCTTTCGGAAAAATAGTGTCAGTTTCTGGGAAAGGCGTCCTCTGTGTGTCTAGTATATCGTACTAAAGCTGTTACTGAGTTTTAGGCAGAGAAGAAATAGTCTGTCAAAATGCTTCAAAAGAAACCACAAAATGAGCAGACCATAAATCCAGGAGCAGCACAGGAGTGGGAATATGAGACCTGCAGTCTGTAATATGAGTCTTTTAGTCTAACCTCCCCTATTTCTACACTGGTGCTAAATATATTGCTGATGTCCTTGCACTGAGCTTGGACATCAGTGTTTTTGGAAGGGCAATGAGCACCATTAGTTTAGGGTTAGTTTAATTTCTATAAATTTCCTAGACAATACAAGAAAAAGAGAGCCCAAATTCTTGTAATTGTATTTATAACTGTGGTGGTGAAGTTTCACAAGTATCAGATCATCTTAATCAAATGTTTAATTTTAAATCTAGCATTCAATATTAAAATATATTTTTAATATAAATAAACCCGATAACTTTCAATCCAGGTACATACTCTGATCTCCAGGAACTCCTATTCTGAATTAAGAAAAGTAAAATTTGCATTCAAAGTGGATTAATAACTGTTGTAAGGCAAGAAGTTTGTTTCAAAACCTTTAACTTGCCTGCAGGATTTGCATCAGGTAAGTCAGCTGTGCTTTACTAGCCACTGTTGTATTTATTCAGGAGACAGATAACTATCCCTCCGTGTCCTGGAATGAGCCTTTCCTTACTGTTGGTCAGGTGGTAGTTTGTTTTTATTTATCAATGACCTCAGGGAATGTAAGGAAATATGATATTTTTGAAATAACACAAAAAACCAGATTCAGTTCAACTTGCAATTAAATTAGAAACTCAAATATTTTCTTTGTTAGTGTAAAAACAGTATGTCATTTTTGAAAAATAATTATCCGGCTTTTCTAGATTTCACGTTTTTCAGCCATCATAATCTTTCCTGTCCAGTTTTCACAGAATCACAGAATCAGAGACTAGTAGGGGTTGGAAGGGACCTCTGTGGGTCATCTAGTCCAATCCCCCTGCCGAAGCAGGGTCGCCTACAGTAGGCTGTAGAGGACCTTGTCCAGG
>Ga0181612_162990_pt1 | contig 14975 bp, 10 predicted proteins | sample HoacroProtozoa21_FD_119630 | JGI IMG/M metagenome (GOLD analysis project Ga0181612, IMG submission 119630) | Hoatzin crop microbial communities from Cojedes, Venezuel. Combined Assembly of Gp0051906, Gp0051904, Gp0051908 | reverse complement strand
TCTTCCCTTCTCTGCCCGACTTCTTACACTTGGGGATCGAGAGCTCTTGCGCTCTGTGGAATACATCCCTAAAGACATGCAAGCTCTTGCAAGTGACTTGCAAGTGACTCTCATGATTCTGGGGTTCAGATTGGTGCTTAAAAGCCCTTTAAGAGTGTTGAAGGCTGTATGCCCAAATAATGCATCACTTGACCATACTGCTGTCTCTTAGGGCTGGGACAGACCATGCAGATACAGCCTGGTGCCTGTCTTTGTGCTATCACATCTTATGTTTATGGCCTTAACAAGAGGTCTGTGAAAAAGAGGAGTTTCAACATCTCTAAAGCATGCAGGATAAAAGCTAAAAGATGTAGTTTCAAGACAAGTTTGAGCTGATTTAAGTCTGAAATGCTGCTGAAAAAGGTGGCCTTGCCTTCAGGCACCTGATCTCATTGAAAACCAATGTTTTCTGGGGAGGTGAAGACTGGTTTTCCAAAACAGGTTGCTGGACTGGTTGTCTGCCCAGGCTCTCCAAATGCTGGGTGAGCACTTCTGCTGGCACAAGGGAGAGGAAAGGAGCGCGTGGCTGGGAAGGTGGACAGAGCTGCTCCTTTATCCAGCAGCAGGGAAGCGATGCTGCAGGGTTTGCCAGTCGGCCTCAATGGCTAGTTGTAATCACAGGCAGAGAAGCCGAACAAAAGACCATTGCTCCCCTTTCCCGAGGAGAGAAGTGCAGGTCAGGGGGAAAAGCAGCCTTTGTGCCTTCTCTCCTGACTTCTCCAAGTTCCCAGCTAATTAATCAGAAATGAATAAATGAATTAATTAATTAATATCTGGAGGCTCTTTTGTTCCAGCTACGTAATCAACAAAATGCTATATCCTTCCCCACCGATGAGCATTTAAATGTTCTGTCCCCTAGCTGCAGCCTGCTAATGGGGACCATGAGGCCTGGCTGTGCTGCCAAGAAGAAAGCTCCAGCACTGCTTTTTCCAGTTCTCCATAGGCGCCTGATCTGTGTGCAAATGCTGTCTGGATTGTTTTTTAATGTTCTGTTTTGTTAGGTTTTGCACTTCCAGATAATAATCCTATGGGCAGGATGGCCACGTGTTGGCTGCTAAAGGAGGGAGGGTCATCAGCGAGAGGTTTGGATGCTCTTCCGCTGCCCCCTACCAAATTGGGCTGGGAGGGAGCTGAGAAGCCTGCATGATCTAGCTTTGTGGGTTAGTATTTCTCCTGGTTTTCATTTGTAAGCCAGAATGAATTAGCATATTTCTCTCTTCTTTTATGTGGCTGGTGTTAATTATTTTATTAGTTGCAAGAACAAACCAAATTTGTGATTATTAATGTTGGTAGAAATCTCACTGTGCTCACAGACATACTTGGGAGGTTTTACGCCATTTTTTAAGATAAGAAACAAGTGACTACAGCAGCAATTACAACTATTATCTTAATCTTTCACACAGCTGGAGAGTTCAATATCCACGGCTGTGGTCTTATTCTCCTCTTTCCCTGTTGAAAGTTCTTCCAGTTCAGTACGTTTCAGTGGGAGTCAGGACAATGAGTTCATGTCCCTCCAAAGGTTAAGATGTCCAGTGTTGCTTTTACGTACGCACTATTGTTACTCTGATTTCACAATCAGTCAGACACAAAAATGTTAGGTAGCTTGCCAGGGGAAGAAAGGGGATAGAAAGGAGGATAAGAAACCCAGATAATTCAAAAAATTTAAACAAGGAAATATGGGAAACAAAGGAAAATATATCACTAAGTGTATTCAAAAGAGCAGAGAATGGCCAGTTATTAAATGTTGCCTGTAGTTCTCATATATGAGTCATACATAAGCTCTGTCCTCATCTGTAAATGGAGGCAAAAGACAAGTTCTTAAATTTGCACGAATCCTTTTCATATAGTCAGGACCTGACTCATGCTGGTGAAGTTTAGCCAGTCGGCAGAGATGCCCAGTTTACAAGTCTAAAGGGTGAAGGCTTCTGGTACGACTCGCTGAAATGGGAATGCTGGGCCAGCTCCCATCTGTGTCCTGCCCCACTGCCCTCATCCATCTCTTCCCAGGTCATGCCAGTGGTTTCAAATGAACCCAGAGGAGAAAAGAAGTCCCATTTGCTGCTGGTTTCTGAGCTGAACTGACTCTCCAAGGGGTCCAGCCAGTGCCAGATCTGATGCAAGAGTCAGGAGAGGGCAGCTGTGGGCCGGGGATGGTGCTGGCGAGGTGCTGCCCCTATGCAGCTGCAGCTGCACCCAGCTGGTGGATCGGCTGGACTGCATCACCCGCCCTTGCTATAGTGTCAGCAGCACAGGAGGACACAGACACCCCAGAGGGAATTTCAGCCCTCTGCTCCCTCCTGTGAACGCCTGTTTTCCCCACCGGTGTTAGGGCAGACCAAGTCACCTCCAGCACAACCTCTGGCACTTCAGTGGAGGGCCTGAAGAGAGGCCGGCTGAAGCCAGACCTCAGAGTGTTCACAGCAAGAGTTCCCTGTTGCAGAACAACTGCAATTGATACCAGGCACCCTTCAATAATCTTAAAATCAACCACTTCTTCCACAATGAGAGATTTGCAGTGCAATTTGGGACAAACAAACCATCAGAAGCAGATGTGGGCAATTCAGTGCGACTACCTTCCTACGCACTCTTGAATCAGTTATCTTGGGTCCGTGTCAAAGACATTAATCTAGAGGTTCTCAAGTGGAAAAAGGTTGTGGTGACTCCACAACTTTGTGTCCTAAACTGATATACAGCCTGTGTGCCTAGACGAGACTGAAGGATCTCCCGTGACTTACGCCTGTGCTGGGAGAGAGCACATGCTGCATACAGGTTTGTCTTTGGCACAATGACATGTCAAACGTGGCAACATAACCACTCTGTTGAGGAGCTGGCCCCTCAACAATAAATCTTGGTTCACGATCTCCGTGAAGTTGTTTCAGGTCCGTCTGACTGAAACCTGATGGAGGCACTAAGTGCTGCACATGCATTAGAGATGCCTGTGTGAACGTGTCTGGGTAACACAGAAAAAACTGATGCCAAGAGCCACCCAGTTTCAGATTCTCAGACTACCCTACTCATAACTCCAGAGAAAAACAGAAGAAGGAGGAAGAAGAGGTACAGAAAGAAAAGCAGGAGTGTTCATTGGCAGCATGAAGACCTACTTTCACAGTGATTTTATCGCACAGCAGAAACCACAGCATAGTCATTGGGTGGCTGTGAGTTAAGACAATATTGGGCTCAACCTTCAGCTAATTAAGTTCTTTGAAAACCACAACTGCAGGAAGGCAGACACTTGTTAAATAGACTGCATTTTTCTTTTCTCATGTATTTTTGATACCTGCCATCTCCATTTCCACCAGACACACTCATACCTTTTCTTTTCTATTTGTTAGCGTATGGATCGTCCAGATACACAACACAGCAAAAAGCTGTGTCACCAGCAAAAAGCCCACACCAAGCCTGGTACAATGAACATTAGGCCCTTTGTAAATAATCAAGGCTTCTGTTCAGGAATGCTATCCTGTTATCTGTATGTGGAAGGTATTTTTAAAAGACTGTGAGTCTCCATTGCTGCTGACGGCTCCCGCTGTGCTGAAGAATGTACAGGGCACCTCGCACACAAACACCCAGCTGTCATGGAGGAAAGCTGGGCTCAGCACAGGGCAGCCCCCAGGGACCGGCCAGCACAGGTTTCTCCTGACCAGCAGCCCGGATCTCTTCAGTCTCCATGTGCTGTCTCCCAGGAGACCCAGGAGACACGGCTTCTTGCCATGCGGGTGTGTCGAGCTCCCCTGCTTGTGAAGTGAAGCTGCTGCAAGGTCTGCCGGTGTCCAGCCAGCAAAGCTTAGCTTGGCACTAAGGTCCAAGTGGTCCCTTTCCTTTTTGGCAGAACCCGGTGGTCTTGGCTTGTAGCTTTCAGTCCTGGTCCAGCTTGGGGCCACAAGCTCAGAGCACCTTCCAAGGGGCTGTGCTCTCCATGGGGCGCCCACACTGGGCAGGTAAAAGGAAGCAGAAGTGGGGGCACCTCCAGCACCTCCGAAACACATGTGCAGCTCTGCACCAGCCCAAGCAGACAGCTCCAGAAAGCAGAACTAAACACAGCCACCACATGAACATTTAAGTGAGCAGGCCCTTGCTACCCAAGCTGAGGGTCTGGTCTAGTGCTTGGGTGGAAAGCCACGTGTGTTTAACCCCGCAAATCTTGCGGGGTGTCTTTTGAGGCCCTTGTTCATCACACACAATTGGAGGAGCTCTGTGTTTCAGCAGCAGCAACAGACCAGATCTCAAGGGGCCGTGGCCTCGCAAGGTCTGTTAACACACTGCAAAACCCTGTTGCCGCAGCTGGTGTGGTTGAGATGTATCTAACGCCAGTGGCCGTTCAGCAGAGTTTCAGAATATGAGTTTCCCCTCCCTAACAGGAAAAAGAAAAGGGTTTCTGTTAGATGTGCCGAGAAAATCCTTCCCTGGCCAGCTGCACCCTGCAGAGCTCTGTTTGGTACTCACAATTATCTGCTTTGTAATGCATGTTTACTGCAAACGCGCTGGTGTGCTCTGTTTATAAAATACCTGCGGAAGGCTGCACCCAAGCACACCTGCGTGCGACTGTGCCGGGTGCCTGCTAGGAGCTGACTGCCGTGCTGGCTGCCCCACAGCTCCTCCTGGCCTATTTTGGTGGTGATAAGCTGTCCCTCCATTATCACTACTTTTTCACAGGTGCCAAAAGATAACAGCGATGCTCCCGCGCTGGCGAGGGGCTGCAGCAGAGCAGCTTTGCATAGTGATGGCAGAAGGTGCACATATGGAAAGGATAATCGGTGGTGGTGAGTGGAGTCAACACAACCAAAGCACATGACACCCCCAAAGCTTGCTGTGAATGCGGTAGGGACAAACGTGATGGGTATCTGGCTCCACATCACCGTCGCTTCCGCTGGGTACTGCTTACGTCCAGCGCTAGATGTAAAGCGTATTCATCTGCATGCAAAACTGAGGCTGGGTTTAGGAAAAACAAAGGAGGCAGCTGTGGAGCGCAGCAGGCTACAAAAGCAGTAGAAGCCCAGATGGTGTGGGGAGAGGGGTCTTGTGTGTGTGCTGGTGACCATCAAGCAGTGCTGGTGGGGAGGGAGAGGTAGGTGGATTTTTCCTGCCTCTCTAAGAAGCAGCATCTGCCCTGCATAACATGCTCCCCGCCCCCCACCCCCCCAGCACGGGGGCAGGACATCGAGGGCACGCGTGGGGGGTTTTAACCTGGGTTTGAACTCCTCCTGTGCAAACCACAGTGCTGTCACGGCTTTAGTCAGAGCAACTTGCCAAGCCAAACCCTCCTCGGTAACTCAGTTCATCTCCACCCTATTCCTGCGTGGCCAGCTGGGTCAAAGAAAGGGTTAAATTATCAGGAGGCTTCTGACATGGAAAACGTCTATCTCATTGCAAGTGGAGTGGGAGGGGGTTTTCCAGGGTGAGAGGATCTGTGAGGGGCCCTGAGGAGCAGGACTCTCTGTTCAGCGGGGGCTCAGAGCACAAGCTGCAGGGTGCCTGGGCCCGTCCCCCGCAGATGACCCTGTTGCTTACGTCCAGACCAAGTTTGGGAATGTTTAGATGTAGGATTTGGGTTCAGTTTCAGTCCCATCTGCGGTTCAGCCACGCGTGCCCTGTTGCACAGACATGGTGGTGAGCTGAAGGTCTGGAGCATGGGCTGCTCCTGGAGCATGTGGCCTTAATTTCCTGACACCGGGGTCGCTCAGGGGGGCTTTTGTACAGGGGTCCCACATCTGGCACTAAGACAAACGATGCTGTGTGCTTTACTGACCCTGACAGACAAAGCAGATGTATTTAAGTGTTTCCAAGGCAAAAGCTGGGTAACCATCAACCTCTAGAAAATGCCCTTCTGACACATAACTACTTTGCCACTCGGCTCTTTGCAATGCGGGTGCAGTCCTTAGGCACACTCTGTGACTGTGGATACTCTCCAGCCTAGCAGAGGCAGCGACGCCTCAAAACATTTGCCAAGCCTCTGCGACACGCTCCGCTTTATCTGCTCCGTACGGTACTTTCTCTACGACAAGATACACAAGGCCAAGGCGGTTTCCATGCTCTGCGTGGCAGATAGCAATGATCGGGCCAGATGAGTGAAACTATTGGCATGCAATTGAGGCAGACTAGATAAGGCTTGTGCAAATAAAGGGTCGCCAGGCTCGGCTGGACAGGGATAAAGCTGCCAGCCTCTTCGCAAGGCTCTGTCAGTGTAGCCCAGGTCAAACCTGATGCAATAGACGCTGTGGACTCATGGTATATTCACAGAGTGTTGTATGAGCTCGGTACGTGTGATTTGTATCTTTACGAGTTTGTTAGCAATTGTATTCCTGCCTAGATGGGCGAGATAAAGGAGTTCTTAATGAGGAAACTAATTAATGCACATCTTCAGCACCGGAACACGGCCAGCAGGAGTCGTTGGGAAGCTGCGGGCCCTCATCCCAAAAAGCAGGCAGTCCTGTCTCACTCAGCTAAAGTCCCTATCAGAGAAGAAACCCGAAGCTGCATGGCACTGGGGCCGAGCAAGACCTGTCTCCCTGGGAGCGATGGGCGCTGGGCTGAGGCCAGCAGACGGGCTCTGAGACGGGCTGCGCAAAAGCCCCGATCTCTCTGGTCCCTGGGGATGTGACTGCCCGGGGAGGGGCTGTGGGAGGAAAGTCATCTTTTAGAAGCATGCAGAAGAGGTACAGCACCGCCCCTGGAGGGATGTGATGCCAGGCTCCCCAAACACCCAGTAGTTCTCAAGAATACAGACCCAAAGGGAGGTAGCCCATGCAGAATATTTGGAAAACATACATACTACATTTGAAGGGTGCAATATAACAAGTCATTTTTTAAATTGTCACTTAAAAATTTTATTTCATTTTAGGTCATTTTAAAATGTTGTTTCTTCTACAGTGACTAAGCAGGCATGACATACCAGGACAAGTGAGTCCAAACTCCTGTCATTAATATCTTACAGAAACGGTCAAAGTTTAAAACAAATGACTGAAGTCAAACATATGCATTCATTACTAGCAACTGCCCTAAAATATCATGAATTTTTCTTTTTCTTAAAGGAGAATCACTTGTTTAATCAACTTAACTCTATGTTTCCTTTGAATGTTTGCTCTTCCCAGCAGTAACCCATCTTGATTGGTGGCTTATTAGCATTTTTTCTGAGTGGAAACAATTTCCTAGGATTTCCTTGTATTCCTTACAGAGGGCGTGTATGTAAGGTAGAAAAGCTGTGGTAGTGTAAAATGGTAGAAAAGCACGCTCTTAAAAGTAGGTTCTTTGCATAGTTATTTTAATCAGGGGTATTATTTTTAAAGGCTGGAAGACTGTCCATAGGCCTTGGCTTATGCCCAAATATTTAGTCACAAGTCTTAAAAAGAAAATGACAACTCACTACCTTACTTGATTTTTTTTTCTTACTGTATAAAATCATCTGCTTTAAAATATCTGACAATAGCTGATTCTGGAGGAAATAATGAGTGCATTTAGCATGATAAACAGTATACAGTCACAGCTGTAAGCAAGAAACAGCTATTTACAGATTTTTGCACACATCCGTAATGCATTCCACTACTTTTCACACACACAAAAGACAAGTTAAACAACAAAAACCTCAAAATAACCCCCAAACCAAGTTAAAACAGCTAAAACCTCAAAAAAAAACCCAAACCCAAAAAAAGAAACCCCAACCCCATTCATCCAGAGTAGGATTGCAAAGACATTAACTAGACCAGGAAAGGACTAATGGTTTATCCAGTTGAGTTGTTCAAGCCGCAACAGCAACTGCCTTTCCCAGACTTCAGGGTTCAGGAAAAAAGGTCTAGACCAAGGAGAGAAAACCAGGTTAATATGACCAGGGTTTTCTCAGATTTAACCCATTCTCTCCAGCTCAGCTGTCCCTTAGCATGAATTATAGGTGCTAAAAGGACCCAGGGCTGCTGGAGGGACAAGAGTGCTTGGCCATCTGAGGGAGAGGAGCACCACCATCTCCTGCTTTCCAGCCTCATTTCACCCCACTGGACCGTGCTGCTCCCCTGATAAGGTGGGAGCTGTAATCTTCACTTTGGCAGAACACTGACCCCCAGAAAGTATCAGTGTGTCTGGCTATGTAGATGCCACACTAACCTAGCTCTTGGCAGCTGATCTAGGGATGCAGAACCACCAGCCAAGACACGCCAGCACTTCTTCTAATAGACATTGCAGTGCCAGGAGTGGGAGGAAGAAGTGAGCCATCCTTGCCACACTGGAGATAACAAAAAAGATGAACGTAGTCTTCACAGAGATGTACAGAGGCAAGTGCTACGCTCCCAGGGAAGAAAAATTAGGTATGAGGCAAGGCAGAAGCAGAAGGAGACGTGGACTGCCAGCAAGGGGGAGGCTGGAAGATGGAGACCTCCAGCAGTAGATGTTTCTCCTTTGTGGATGCCGAAAGTGACTGGAGTCACAGGGTTGATGCCAGGAGACACAAGCATGCAGAACAGTTAACCAAAGCACAGCCCCGCTGGTGGGTCTGAAAGCAGTAGAGCGTTCTTGAAAAACACAGCAGGCACTTCGTACATCAGGAGGCGTTGTTTGGTTGCAGCCTGGGGGAACTTCACAGTGCTAAATAAGCTGCAACACAGCACTGCCTCTTCTCCCCATCTCTGCTCCCTCCAAGACGGAGTAAAACGCCGTAAGCAGAGAATATAAAGACACTCAGGACTCTGCACTGCTTTTTCGGCCTGTGTCAGCCCTCACAGGCCCTGTTTGGTTTTTAAGAAGCTCAGATCCTGACCTGAAGTGGTAAGTTTTGAAATCTTTATCCTGATGCTGTTTCCCTTTGGGAGGCGTGCAGAGCACAACTCATTAAGCTAGCACTGGTTTCCGTGGACAAGCCATCTGCTGGGGAATCATCATGCCTGTGTCCCATTCCTTCTACTCAGGGGGAGACAGGCTTCCCTCTGCCTTCATCGTTTCACTCGGCTTCGGTCAACAAGAGTGTCTGCTTCAGACCGGGGTTGATGAGAAAAGCCATGACACCTGGGCCATGCTGGACCAGACAGCAGACACCTCCACACTCGTTTTCCTTTTCCAAGTTACTTTTGATCATTCTCAGATAGGCAGCAGAGAAGAACAAGCCCCACTGCGGGGCTGTGTGGCAGTCTCCTTGCCACTCTCTGTCAGCTGGGTAAAAATGACATTTATAGCTGATGCTGTTTAGATACCACCAAAAAGCTGTTCTTAGGATTGAGAAATTAATCTGAGTGTCCTTGTTTCTTCAGTTTCCTGAGAGGAGGAAGTTGTGTCTTCTTCCTGGGTTAGGCCTGCAGAGGACTGGGGTTTATCTCTGACCTGTGAATACCTACAGTTCACACCCCTACGTCTATGCTAGTCATTCCTTACAAGAAGGTGGAGTGAAATGTACATTTTTTAAGCTCCATTCACCCAATCTACTTTGGTTTTGCTTGAGGGTATGCTGAGCTGCATCAACATTTCGGCTTTGTCCACCCATCGGCTCTCCAAATGTTCTGAATTCTTGATGCTGCCATCAGTGGTTTTTGCTTGAATGCCTGGTCCTCAAGAAAATACTTGACCAAGGGTTGTCACCCTGACTGAGAAATGCAAAGTATGCAGGGGCATCTGAGATGGACAAGGCTATCGTGGATATTTCGGGAAGATTTGCTCCCAGCCCGTGTGGTGCTGACCTCAGCGATGAGCAGCTGCACGTGCCTTTGCCCTGCTGGGATCCTTCAAGTGGCACAGAGGAGTGCTAGCAAGGCTGTGAATGCTGCTTACCAGCGGCAGAAAAATCTTACAGTGATTTTCCTAACAGAGAAACCCATGCGTCTGGTTCCTGGCAGCTCTAACGCAAATGTGGCCACCTTCACCAAGGCTGGGACCTGGCCAGTATCTTGGGGCACCAGGGACCCCAGGTCTGTGTATGGCCCCCGTCTGCCTTGGGGAAGGCAGGGGTGTGCTGAAGCTGAGGAAAAATGCAACTTCCTTTCCCCCCCAGTCCCACATGTTTTTCTTGCAGCAGAGAGGGCTGGGTGAAGAATCCTAATTTCCCTCACCCGAGTCAGTCATCTCATGAGCAAAACAGAAGATGGGAATAGGATGCACTCTCAGTCTCTGTACTGCCACCAGGGAAGTCAACCTTTCTTCTTCCTCTCCCCATCTGGCCACATCACCCCCTCCACCACACAGGAGAAAAGCATCACTGCTTACAAACCCTCTGTCAGGTAAAGCACCCGATCGGAGGAAATCTCTTGCCACTTCCATCGGCTTGCTGTAATGCGTGTTGGGGAGCTCAGGGGCAGCGCTCTACTCCCCCAGCATAGCTCTCCCCACGCTGAGCAAGGCTGCTAAGGTGCTTGCAGGATGAGGGAGGTCTGGCACCCAGCGATGACCATTTCTGATCTCTCCACTTCAGGACTATTCAAAACCCAAGTTACCTGATGCAATTTCCACACATTCATTAGAGAAATGCTGCTTTCAAGCCTCCTGTCCTCCAGGAACAAATGCAGCACTTGACCTTAATCCAGTAATAAAGTGTTACAAAGGAAGTCTAATAGGAGAGGAGGGGTAATATGGAATCTTTCAGTAACTGAAAGTTGAGAATTATGATAGTTTGGATATTTCCAAACTTGAAAATTTCCATCTCATTTTGCTGTGGTATGTTCCCTGTCATGCCTCCATATAAAGGCGGAACTCCAGTGCCAGATTAATTGTCTCGCTGCGCTTGTAACCTGAACTTCATCACAAACACAGTCCTAGAAGGAACACATAGCTTTAAATGAAACTTTTAGAACAAAAACAAAATAAAAAAACCCAGAACTTTATTGCTATGAACAGAGTGATTGTCTTCTATTAAAGGCACAGAATTTAGGAGTTTTCATTCTGTTAGGGGAGTTCTTGTGTGACCAGGCAAAAGACACTCATCTTAAAGCCTCTGACCCTGCGACATGGGACACAGTTTACCATGGGACATATAAACATGGGATGGTCCTTTTTGTCTGGCAGGGGTGTCACAGGGCAGGACACATCGATACCTTGAAGAAGACCAGAGCCCTGCTGCTGATGGACACTGGGGAGATGCAGTTTCTTACTCGTGGTTCTTGTTTTGTGTGGTCAGATCTTTGCAAAAGGGCTGTGTTGCAACAAGAGGGTACAGAATCTTTAGCTTGGTGACCTATAGCAATGGAGACTCACACAGGGTACCTGCAGCCTGAATCCACCCGGAGGAGATGGCCAATCTTCGTGGGATGTGCTGAGGCTTGTGACCCCTGGCACAGCCTGCTACATCAAAACTAGACAAATGCATCTTTAGCCTTCTGCCTCAGTGAAGCACAGACACAACCCGAAGGTCCCGTACCCAACAAGAAGTCCTCGTACGGGATGCAGTGTGTAAAGCATGGGGAACTAGCTCAGTGTGAGGAGGGAGGGAAATGAATACCAAACCCTCGATGTGTATGTGCATGTGTGTGTGTTTAAGAAAGTGACAATATAACAAGAAGGGGTCACCATAATATTCTCTCACGCTCTTTGGGAAATGAGTGACCTTTCAGCAGACAGCTTTATATTAGCTGATTTCTTAGGTATGCAAGTTATCTAAAAACAGTTGCTCCCTAATCTGCTCTCATCAGCTCCAGGTTATGGGAGTTCATAAATCCATGTACATTTGACGCTAATGGAAAATCTGCATCGTGACTCCCTGGGGTGACCCAAGTGTGTGACAGTAGCGAACGAGTTATGCATTGCTTGGTTTGCCCACAAAAATACAAATTAAGAGAAAGAAAAGAGAGACAAAGGAAAGAGGTTGGTAAGATGGCAGCATTTATATTTGTTCTGCCTGAAGCAGCCTTCACTTCCCAGAAACAGACTCTCCTTTCATAGTCTCTGCTGACAGCAACCACTGTTGCTGAGGGACTCTCCTCATTTGTGGCAACACTCTGGCTGGACAAGAAAGTGTAATTTCAGACAGCTGGAATTGCAAAGACCTGAGGGGATGTGAAGTATTTGCTTTAATACATCTAATTTATCTTATTCTCTCCCCCGCTGAAGGAGATGGGGAGCGATACTGAACAGAACAGTCCAGAAGCATATTGAAACACGGCAGATGAAGTGGGACACAACGCAGTTCACTGTTCCCACAGACTGGCAGTATGTGGAAACAAGCTGTTTCCAAGCACTCCAGTTTGGAAACTGTCTTCAGTCTTTCCCTAAACTCTGGCTCCAAATGGTTCAAAAAAAGTGGAAAACCAGCGGCAGTGGGGAAAGAAGACTACGTGAGTTGTTCTTCGAATTTGCAGCTTCTATCACAGCTTAATGTTGGGACGCACAAGAACAGGACATTATTGTGACACCCAAGTTACGCGAAAACGTCATCGGTAGCAAGTTTTGTCAAGCAAGCAAGGTCTCCTGAGCAGAACCTGTGTGCTGCTTGTCTGTGCTTGGGTAGAAAGTTGTCTGTTATTTCTGGGGAGGAAGAGGAGAAAGGCAATGCAAAGTCCGAAAGGTCTATGTGCCAGGTTAGTTTGTAAATGGTGAGACAGGACAGCTGGAATATGGAGCCAGTCAACAAGCAGGCCAAGGAAGAAAAAAATCACCATCACAGACAAAAATCTTTTTACAAAGTATTCATGCTTTGCACTATAGACCCGTTCAGAAAAGCATCTCTAAGGGCTTCACAAACATCAACGTCTTACTGATGGGAATAATACCTCCCACGTTACTGGATGGAAAGCTGAGGGGAGGACACGCATGATCACGGGGTACAGAGGTACCCATGTCGGCTGTCATGAGATTAACAACGTTGTTTCTGGAACTGAAGTAGCTGATTGCACCCCATACAGTGGCTAAGCCACTTAGCCCCATCTTCCATAGAATCATGGAATGCTTTGGGTTGGAAGGGACCTTCAGATCCCATACAGCCCAACCCCCCTGCAGTGAGCAGGGACATCTCCAACCAGACCAAGTTGCTCAGAGCCCTGTCCACCCTGACCTTGAATGTTTCTAGGGATGGGGCCTCCACTGACTCTCTAGGCAACCCGTTCCAGTGTTTCACCACCCTCATGCTAAAAAATGTCTTCCTTTTATCCAGTCTAAATCTACCCTCCTTTCAGCCTGGCTCGGATGCTGCAGTGCAGAAAGGGTGTCTGGGCAGTGTCAGACCCTGGGCAGGTTATTCGAGAGGTGTGAGCCCTTCCCAGAGCAGGGTGCCATAGGGTAGGGACCTTTGCAGCACAGCAAGCAGTCACGGTGGACCTGGCCCTTCTGTAGTCCTGGCTGTCTATGCTGACTTGGTATAAAGTGATACCACCAAACTGGTGCCGCTTTCAGTGACTATTTCTTTGCTAAGGCCACCCCAAAAGACAATGGTGTCTGCAGTCTGGCTCAGATCCCCAGCTGTCCAGTCCTGTACAGGGCTGCTGAGGAACAATTTTTTAATGTATAATGGACACAGATGTTTCCCATCTGACAACTGTGGCTTAAGGAACAAGCAACACAACTCCTCCAGCTGAGGCCATCTGAAATGCTTCTCGCACACCCCAGAGCCATGCCCAGTGGCAACTGGCAGCTCAGACCCAGCAAGAGGGTGTGACGGAAACCATCAACAGGCACCAAGTGTCCCTGACATGAGACAGCAGGCTGAGAGCAAGAGAAAAGGGGTCAGAAAACCAGAAGTGGTGATGCAGCGATATGAAAGCCAGCACCTGGGTCACTCAGACTCACTTAGCAGGGGTTTTATTTTTTTCCTTTTTGTTGCATGGGAGCAGACATTTAAAGTCTTGTTCAAATCAAAGCTACTTCATGCATGCACACACACACATCCAGTGCAGAAATCTCTTCTCTTAACACCCCAGTGTGTGTTTAGACTAGTATCTTATTAGAAAATGGGAAATGGAGAGACAGGGAGGGAAGCTAATGGCACCCTGGATGGAAGAGGTCCCATTAAGACCCCCTGCTGTATAAAGTGTTGAAACTGTGCTGGGATGAGGGCTTCCTGAGCTGCTTCTATTAATACAACTGTGCTTGAGAGAAAAATAAATAGGTTTTTAGCTGGATGGTCTCACAGGGCTGGATGGCCTCAGAACAGAGGATTTCAAGCCTGTGTTAACAATAGGGACAGTATATGCTATTGGATTTATTTTTTATTCAGCCATCTATGGTGTAAGTGGCTGCACACCCTCCTCACCCCAGTGTACACGTTAAGGAGAAGTTACTTCGCTTCCTACTCTGGACTGGGGTTCTTGAGTTGCGCTTGCCTCTGCCACACTTCTGCCGCTGTCTTTAACACCTCTTTTTAGTCACCCACTTCTGCCTTTTCATCTGCTCACAACTCCCCTCCATTTTCTTTTCTTCTTTACTGCCTCCCCATGCCTCCTTCCCCTCCAGTACTTTTCACCTTAACATTGACACTGTTGCCATTGAACATCCAAACAAAGCCAGTATTCATCTAAAGAAGTAAAATAAAATAAATTTGGGGTAGTTTGTTGGCTCCCAGCAAAATGCTTAAAGTACCACACAGTCCCTGGGAGACAAGAAACCAGAATAAAGATGGGGCATTGATTTGCAATATTTGGGATTTTGCAACAGTTCTCATGAACTGAATGCCAATTTGCTCCTACTGGTTCACAACCCAAGCATTGTAAGGAAAACAATGGCTGGCACTGGTGCCAGTGTGCGTTCCTGGTCCATAACCTGAATGTCAAAGCAGCAGAGTTGTGGGATAAAATGCAAAATGGCACAGCTGACTGAAATTTCCTAAAGGGCAATAGATACAAAGTATAAGAATAAAAGGAGACTTTCTTCCCCAATTCAGAGAAACTCTGATCAGAACTATCACAGTTTAGAGGCTCTTACAGAAGGATGACAGTAAATATTTTATTTTTCTTGCTCCTTCCTTCCTTCCTTCCTTCCTTCCTTCCTTCCTTCCTTCCTTCCTTCCTTCCTTCCTTCCTTCCTTCCTTCCTTCCTTCCTTCCTTCC
>Ga0181612_162799_pt1 | contig 14976 bp, 6 predicted proteins | sample HoacroProtozoa21_FD_119630 | JGI IMG/M metagenome (GOLD analysis project Ga0181612, IMG submission 119630) | Hoatzin crop microbial communities from Cojedes, Venezuel. Combined Assembly of Gp0051906, Gp0051904, Gp0051908 | reverse complement strand
TTTTTTTTTTTTTTTTTTTGAAGAGAGAGTATGTTTTGGCTTTTTTGTTGTTAGTTTCTTAAATATTTTAGCACTGTCTTCTGGGTTATGGTGATGACAGGTAGTCAAATGATCAGAAAAGGTTAGTAAGAGACCCATGTACAATGGCTCAGGATTTCCAAGTCCAAAGACAAACACTATCTAACAGAAAATAGTGGCTACTGTGATTTAAAAACAAAACAACCAACCAACCGAACTCTTAACTGCTGTCAGCCACATATGTAAGTTTCCAGACAGTTGGAAGCAAGGCTTTAGATATATAGTTCATTATACAGTGTCACAAATAAGACCCTAAACATAACACAAGGGGGAACACAATTGCGTAGCATCCAAGCCAACAAAGGTGTTCTCGTTTGATCTAATGTTGCTAACGTTATTATTAGTAATATTCTAGCACTTTTTTCCTGATTACTGAGCCACATGTTCTCTTGCATAAGATGCCCTTTTTCTGCTTTAAAAAAAAAAATCTTATAAATTTGAAGGTGTTGGCATCCAGCTTTATTTCTCTTGTACGCAATAAATCGTGAAGAAATTGTCGTGAATGACTAAAGCTCTAAAAATACAAATCTAACTAAGAGGCCGAATCTCTGGGGCCCGGCAGTAATGTGCTGTTGTGCAAGTCTAGCTTTAAGGGCTTCCATCTGTGCCAATTAACAGTAGCTTGGAAAGCCAGGCGACCATGATGGGTTTGGTCCCGTTATCTGTCTCTTAACTGCTGCACTGTTCAGAATTGCTGATTTCTCTGCAAAATCATGACAGATGTATTACAGGAAAATGTATTGGTCGAGTAGCTAGTGAGAGAGTTAATGCAAGGGATAATAAGTAGCTAAGGCTATGTCCTCCAGCAGACTTTGATGTGGTTTGATAATATATGGGATGGGTCAATCTGCCCTATTAGCAAATGCAGCCAGTTTATGCTCTACATACAAACTAGAGATTTGATAAAGCACTAAATTAGTTTTCACAAGGTATTAGATGTTAGATACTTAATGGGATCATCATGCTTTTGCTACACTTGGTTAAGATGTGTTCTGTAACAGAAGCATGCAGCAGCATGACATTTCACCAGGAAAGGAAGCGTGTCTTGTGACTGAATCACGAGTCTGGGAATTATAACGTCCAGGCATCGCTTGGCTTCCGAATCACTGTCTGTCTGATTTGCTAGAGAGGTTTCTCTTTTTTTTCTTTGCCTCCTTGTGAAGCTTAAGGCACCAATGTTTGTAAATTTTTTTATTTTTTTTTATCCTTGGATGCAGGGGGTGCAAGTAATCATAATTCTGTGATGCTTCTGTTGCATGAGACTGACTGTCCCACTCAGTAGGTGCTGGGAATTTCCCTAAGTGTGACAGCAGAGAATTAACAGGTTCAAACAAATTTGAGTAAGAAACCTTAGTAGAGTGTGAAAGGAGAAGCTCAGGGTTTTGATGTAGTGCTCCACAACAGTGTTCTGCATTCACTCTGTGCCAGTGTTCAACTAGTATTTAAAAAGTGATGTAAAAGCAACAGTTCAGTGAAGCTACTAACATTTTTGTACAGCCAAAAATCCGTTGGTAAGATAATGCCACATGGGCACAGTGTCCTTGCCGTCACATACTTTGCCCCTGTTCTGCAGGAGGGGAATGTGGATGAAGAAAGTGACCTTTCCAGGCCGCAGGGAAAGTCGGTCTCCAAAATGGCTCCTTGGTGTGAGCATTCCCCTTATCCGAGCTGATGTTCGCTCCATTGAAGCAGGCTGCTGCTTTGGTTAGCTGGTAGCGCTTTTGTAAGCTTGTTTCTTCACTATTAAAGAAAGGGCTGTAAAATTACTTTTTTTTTTTTTTTTTTAAGTTCTGTGGTTTTGTCTTGTTAAATGAAGATCTAAAATTTACACTGACAGAAGCGTATGCCCACAGCTACCTTCAGAAAACTGTTCTTGAAAACCCATTAAGCATTTTGTATTTATCACATGAATCTAATTTTTGCTGATGTTATTTTTCCCTGTGTTTACAGATACTGTTCTTAGTTACATTTGAAATGCATCAGTTTATTTTCTCTAGCATCTTACTACTTAAGCAAGTAGCCCGTCCTGAATGACCAGGGCCAGGCTTTGCACTTCTCCTAGTGCTAGGGAGACATTCCTATCTTTTCATGAAATGCAGCAAGTGTCACATACAAAATATCCCGTCTGAAAGGATAGAAGCCGCATCCCAATATAGATCACAGTGGAAAATGACTCAGAATTACATGACAGCTTCTCCCCCATTTGCCCCCCTCTTTCCCTTTCTCAGCCTGTTCCCCAGTTGGGCTGCGGTAAGAAATGCATCGTGTGTTGTGCCATTTTAGTTTACTGTTACTAATAATCCCTTTGCATCTTTCATTAGCGTGTTATTTATAGGATGGCAAAAGGGCAGCGGTACCACTCAGCCTCTGAGGTGGCACTGCCGGTTGCCCAAGGACTGAAATGTGTTTTTAAAAGCACTGGGTCGCACCCCGGCCTCAGCAGCGGGCTCCCCTAGCTCCGGCAGAAGCCCAGTGCCACACTTTGGGCTGAAATCCCGCATTTTAAAACCTGCTGAGGTCGGCGTGGACTTCGGATGCTGGCGTGAACGAGAAGACTTTGCCTTGTAACTCCTCCTAAGCCTGCACCCGCTGAGCCACTTGGAGCTGGAGGGCTGCGTTTCCCCTAATAAATTCCTTTTTGTGAACCCACTTGTTAGTCAAGCGTTGTGCACACTAACTACAGCGAGGGCCCTGTGTCTTGGGCATAAATTACTCTCGCGTGGCACTGTCTCCGAGCAGCCCCCCAGTTATGGATTACTTTGTTCTCGACTTGACAGGAACATAATTAGAACTGTTGATGAAATCTACCAAATTGTTCCTCCGTGGCCTCAATGGTCAGGAAATTTGGCTGAGTCGTATTTGTCACCGACGTAAAGGCTCTAAACACTTCATATTAACTATGTTATTAATGTGCCCTCTAATCTGTTCGTGAATTGGTAACACTTGGAGTGAGCTTGTGCTCTAATAGCACCTGGTGATGAATACATTGTAATGCTGTTAAAAAGTTTCTGGAGGGTGGGGGAAAAAAAAATCCTTAATAAAAAGCGAATGTTTCTAGGTTGTTTCTTTTCTCTGTATGTGCATTTTTGTATTATACAGTTTTGCTTTGTTTAATTGGAGATTCATTTAGGCTTTATATTGACAGACCGTTTTCTGTTCTATAGGATTTGCTGACATTTGGGCTGTTTCATTGCCAGAGGAGGCTTTGTGTGTCCCAAAGGAAGTGAGTGATCTGGCCATAACAAATCCTGCCAAAATATTTTAACACCGTTACGATTTTCTAATGCAATACATAGTGAATGTGACTAGGAAAGGATGGTGAGTCCACAAAGGGGGTTCGCTCCCTCTCCTCTGCGGTTTGTCCGGTGGGACGAGCACGCCGGAGCTGCGGGGGGTGGTGGAAGACGGCAGCCAGGAGAAGGGGGGTGGTTTGCCTCCTGAAGCGTATCGCTTCAGGCACAGCAATGGCTCACGCTTAATCTTTAAGCCAACCTTCCAAATTTTGGTCCTGCTCTTGAACTTTCTGAGAGTCCAAGGTGTTCTGAGGTGGTGTTTTAGTTGTGTTAAAGAAATGCATTTTGGCTGGTGTAAATGTTCACCAAGTTGAAACAAGGAAATATCTGTTAGACACTTATAGAATGAGAGAGAGATTAGTGGCTGAAGGTCCTAGAAGTTGACAAGCTGCTGTCTTGGGTAAAATAAACTCTCACCTTCAAAACAAAGGGCGATCTCATACTTCAGTATGGTTTTGAAGAGTAGTGAGGTGGCTTTTGACTATATAAGCAGCTGTGCTTAGATAAAGTGTTAGAACACAAAAAAACAAGTTTTCACATGTATTTTTTCTAAATAATTAGATCTCGTTACTTATTTGCAGTGTGTTCAAAACTGAATTACATTTTATTTTGTAATAGTCATGTTTTATCACTGTTCTAAAATGGGATGTTATTTGGGGCATTCTTACCCAAAAGCACACTTTATGCTGTCCTGGCTGTACTTCATCTGTCTTTCTAATATGCATTTCACTACTGAAAAATTTTCTTTAAAGGAATGAGTATTGTATTATCCTTTAATGCTACTAGTTTTCTGGGTTTGGGCTTTTTTTGCAGTTTCCAATGGGAATGTCATGATATGCACCTCGTACATAGAAATCTAACGTGTCACTCAGTAGACCAAAATATATCATGAGCAGCACTTAATTCCAATTTCACTTTTTGTTTAAGAGTAGGAAGTAAAATCACTTCTGTAGAAACTGAGGCACTTACTCAAGGGGGAGGTGAGGATTGGGGAGTTAATATCAGAGATGGGCCATGGAATATTAATTTGATAAACTCCATGATCGTGCAGTGTCAGCTGTGGAGAGCATATGCTAGTAGATGCTCATGTTTGAAATCAGGATTCATAGTTAATCATTCTAAGAAATAGACTTATCACTTCATAAACTCTAGGAAAGACTGTTTTCTTTTGCAAACATTTAAATTACTTGGCTGTTTTATACATTAAAACCCAATTATAACTTACAGGATATTTCAAAGAATTTTCAAAGCTAATATTTTAGGAACTGTACGTAGACTGAGGCTTTAGCACCAACTATTCTCAACTGCATCTATTGTTTTTTTCCTAACAAAATGGGATTTCAAGAATGTTCATTACCTGACTAGTGAGTACAAATCCTAAACAGCCAACACTGCTTTCAGAACATGACTTCTAAAACTAGAAAACTCAGATCCCAATGTGACTAATGAGCTCTGGTATATAGCTTAAAAATTCTTTATTTCCTTTCTCTAAGATGATAATAACCAGGTTAAAGTAAAGGTTTATTCTGTCACCTCTCTTCTGCCACAATAATCAGACTGCATGCAAAACACATTCAAAGAGAAATAAAAATCAAAACATACTGCAGGACTTTATGGAATGAGCTGTACCTGCCACTGAACGGAAAAGCTTGTTTTTAGCACCACCATCTTGGTTCTCAGGGCCAGCCTAATACTTGAGCTGACCTGGCATTCTCCTTCTGAAAACTGCCTTTCCTCAAAATGCATAAATCCTTACATTTCTCAGAGCATAGCTGTTGTGATACAGCAAACCAGGTTTAGCAGAGTCCAGCTGTGAAGTTGCGTGTTACTTGGCCCATATGAAATCATGACATTTCAAAAAAATGTACTGTCCAAAGCTACAGAATAATATTTCAGATTATTCATTTGGATGCTGATGTGTCAGCAGAAAGGTATATGTGGATCAGACTGCAACAATCGAGGTCAGGAAATGACTGGTGTAGATGTACATAATACAGTAGCTAGGGAGTGTGTTGTAAGTATGGAGACCTAAAAGATACACGTGACACTAGCACCGTTATAAGACTACTTACCAAAGGCATCCTTTTACCGAGCACAGCAAACAAGTCCCACGGAGGTATTCACCTGTTGGGAATTAATAGGATGGTGTTTGGTAAATGTTATATTCCCAAGTCAAGGCTTAGCTACCTGTGGTAGCAAGGAGTTGAAAAGGAGGTTCGTAAGATGGAGAAATCCTACTTTAAAGCCCAAATAAGAGAATAAGATTTCAAAATCAGGAACTGCTTTCTAAAGACTGCTGTGGGCCCAGGATCCCCGCAGAGGAAAAAATAAAGTAGTTTGATTTAACAAAAATAAATAAAAGGGGGCTAGACAATTGCTCATCCCTCTCACTGTATCTTGTAGTGGAGCTGAAGTTGAGATAACAGCCTGGTGCTTCTCTTCATGAAGAGACTATGAATGAAAGGTCGCAAAGATATTAGGATTTACTAAGCAAAGTCGTACTTGTCAATAGCTTCCCTTGCTAGATATTTAAAGTTCAAGTGCTTGTTTGCTTTAGTTAAGTGCTCTGAAGTGCTTTAAAAAGCATTGGCCTATTTATATAAACAGAGAAACTCACTGATAGTCTTCCCTGTCAGAGGGTGTTACCCAATATTTGGATATCCTTCCTTGGGTCTGAAAAAGACTTCCACTAGTAACTTCTAATACATGTGAGTCTTTGTTAATGAACTACTGTATTATATTATTTGATCATAGACATTGCCTATGTTGAAACACAGTTTTCTCTGTCGCACACAACCATGAGGAAGTAGAGGGGAGTCAGTAGCTCAGAAACTTACTTATCCAGAACTTAAATGTGACTTGAGAGGAAGAATAAGCTGGAGGCTTGACTTCCTTTTGGAATATTTGCAATAGAGAATTAATACTTTCACTTCTCCCATATTTTTCTTCCTCTTACTCAGCTATGCTGACTCAGGAATCTCTTTTAGTGCGGAGAGTCAGGCAACCAGATTTAAACAGGTTCTCAAACCACGGGAAAATCATGTTCACACACATTTGACCACTCAGAGAAATAAAGGAAACTACCAATGCTAATTGGTAGTGAAGGTGAAGACTGGGATGGTATTTACGTGCTTCCCCACAGTGTTCCCTACCAGTGTTGTAGTGCTTCCCTACCACTTGTCCTCATGGTAACAGCTGTACCATCACAACATTGCTCTTCTGGAGCAATGGCCTTTACCTAATGATACTGTTGTGATACTGAAAGCCCAGGACTGTCACAAAACTACATATATTGAAGGTTAGCAAAAGTCAGAAAGCCACATTGTTTTTCATATATATAAAGAAATAAGTATTATTTGGGGGAATCAGTGGACATACCTTCTCCAGTAAGGTCAAGGCAGTTAGCTCCAGAAGTAAAAGCATCTGAATACCATCAGCAATTACCCCATAAAATGCAATGTAAAGTGAGCAATAGGGATGTAGCTGGGTGCTGTCTTGAAACTAAAATGGCATCCTTCATTTAGAAAAAAAAAAGTTTGTCCTAAAAATTTTGATCTGTGTGTGTTTTCTTTTTACATACCTCATGTACTGTCTGTGAGATTCAGGGGGTCTCATAAGCAGGTGGATTTAGAACTATTGCTAACATAGACTGCATTTATTAAAACCCAAGTTTGAGATACCTTACAAATTAGTGAACGTGGCATAGTTTGAAGATTGCTTTTGTCAAGTTTGATTAGCTCAGAGAAACCTTTTCTAAATATTGGTTGTGAGATTAATCAGGCAATGTAAGACCTTGAATTATTCCTTATCACAGGAAAACAATGTAATGTATCATCTCATTTGATGTCTGGGAAAATGTAACTTTTGAGGATTTAAAATTTGTGTTTTAAAGATTGGACCAAAGGAAAAACTTTCAGACTGTTCTTTTTTTTTAAACTGACCTGTAATTTTCCATATTATACTTGACTGTCTATAACGTATTCCCATATTACAAGCTGATAGTACCAACATCATTACATTGAAGGATGTTCTCAGTATTGACTCCACTCTCAATTAATTACAAGTTTGTCATGTTTCAGTGAGTAGAATTTAATTTTCATGTTCCAAATACATGTCTCATGTTGCTTGCTTAGAAACTTTCTAAAGAAGGTGGTTAAACCATTTCTTTGAGTACGAGGAAACAAAATATTCCTTGTGCCCATTAACAAAGATGGTGTTCACCATATTCACAAGCTTTACTAGCTCTGTGCTTTGGAACACAACTTTGAAATTTGGGCAAAAGCTTTCCTGTTATTTTCTAGCGTTTTCTGTCACAAACAGTTGTTGTCTCCACTAAAATAAAGGCTTGTATAGGCATATGTTATGTCCTGTAAAATACAGGATAGCAGAAGGAAGAACAGCACTAATGTATTTCAAGTGCAACTGATTTTCACTGGGTGCTCTTTATACCTCTTTAATACATCTCTGCATCCATCTATAGTCTTTTTTTTCTCTCCCAAAAATGAAATGGTACTCTGTATTCTTACTTAATTACCCTGTCTTTTAAACCATGGTGTGTTTGCAGCAAAGCTGCTGCCACTTGCATCTTTCAGATTCAGACTTCAACTCTGCAGGGCATCTGCCAGGCTTTCTTTCCAAAGTTCAGTGTACATCAATAGACCCTGTTTATTCATCATATTTTCTAGCAGAAGTTTGATGCTCATTTGTCTTTTATTTCCTTATACAACTTAACACTTTTCTCACTAGTACAGATCAAATCTTTCTAAGAATGCTTATTATTTTGCCTATGTGCCTGTAAAATATATAAACAGGATGGATGTATTCTAGCCCTGTTGTTGGTGGACTGTTGCTGCTGATTTCATTACTGTTATGATTTTTTTTCCCAATCTGTCAATAATAATTAGACATCTGTAAGCAATAAGCGCCTCTAGGTTTGGACTCTGTGTCAGTAGATGGGTGTCACAATATGGGCAGGTACTGATGTCACAGCTGTGTAAAACACAGCAGGTTCTTACCAAAGAAAGGAAGTTCCTTGCCAAAAAGAAAATCTTTCATTAAGTATGTTTTACGTTGCTTGTTTAGTCTGTGCCAAATTAAAACAGTAGCCTTGCAGTTTGAATAGCAATGCCAACCTGATATTACAGTTTGGCTAGGAACACATGAGCATGATTTGAAGTGGGTTGGATCAGCATGCCCCTCACCAGGTAGAAACCCAAAGTCCTGGTAAACGCTCAGCAGCAATCTGCACCCCAGGCCGTTTCCCATGAGACCTGTTACTACAAAATAGCGTGTAGCTACATTTGGTTATTCAGGTTTCGACAGGTTGTGACTGCTCTTTCTCACTTACCAGATGGCTTTCCATGTACCATCACCTGTCCTCGTGCTCCTTCGCCTCACTAACAGAGTTGTGACAAGAACTGTTGTGATGGTTGTGAAAGTTGCTTTCTGCATGTGGCCACTGTAATTATCACATATAGACACCTTTATTTGGCGACACGTATGTTACCGTTGCAAATGCCTTATGTTTGGGTACATTCATTTTATATCTAACCTGCCTGTGGTGTTGACGTTCTGCAGCTTGATCAGAGTTAAACCTGTGTAAAACCTGCTTGATCTCAAGATCAGGCTTTGTGTATCTGTACGATACGGTATGAATTTGTTCCTACTCCTGTTTGGAGGAACAGCTATAAGTCAGTTGAGGCTTTGCACTACTTGAAAGTAATTCAGTAATCTTATGCATGGCAATGGAAGTTTCGTACTACACCTCGCCATCACCCATCCTCACGCACATTTTCTACATGTATCATTATTATCATCAGCATCTGTCTTTTGAGTGATGATTTATTTGTCTCTAGGTCTCTGTCCCTTTATACAATACTAGATCTAAAATTACATCTGTCTAGAGAGAAAGGCATGATCTCAAAAATTTAATACTGGTTTCAAAGTTTTATTGCCAATAACTAAACATGAAATTGATTTAAATTACCCAGCAATTATTTAGTAAGAAGTAGGAAAGAGTTAAAAAATAAAATTAAAGGAAAAAATCCCTTTCCCAGGCAAACTGGACCCCTTCCTTCCAAAAAAGCTCTTTGCTGGAGATTTCAATGGTATGAATAAATGTATTTCTTTTAACACTTTTGTTGTTTAAAATGCGATTGTTTCATCTGAGGTGTGAGGAGATGTGCTAACCTTGTCAATGTGGGTGCAGTAGAGCAGAAATGATAACTGTATATACTTTTTTTTTTTTAACAAAAATACAGAGTGAGCGTGTGTGTGTGTGTGTGAGAGAAAGACAACTTATTTAAATCCTGAATACAGTCAGACCTCATATGCATTGTTAAAAAAAAGCCCTAAAGAATTGCATATGGATTAGGGGGATGAATATTCTATTATTTCAGTCTGTTCTGCTGATCTTCTTATTGTGACTTTGCGCTTCAGAAATCTGCCAGGAATTTGGCTTTGCTGTACTAGGCAGTAATTTTAAATGTGTATCAAGCACTTGATAGTGTATGATTTGCGTGCTGTTGCATTCCCATTCCCTAAATTTTCCACCAATTTATTACTTTTTTCATACTGTTTTAATATTTCAGGATGATGAATATATACAGCATCATTAAAGGTAAATAAAAAATGCATGAAATTAAAAAATGGAATATTAGATGTTTCTTTGCTGTAATCCCTAGGTCCAATAGGAATGAAATGTCTCTGTTCTGTCAAGTAATCCCTAAACATGATTAGGGACCTTGTAGTTTCCACATAGCCCACATAATATTTGTATCATATAAGCCTATTTATGTAAGGTTTGAGTAAAAGTTGTTATTAGAAGACCTATAAACCTATTTTACAATTCAAAAAGATATGCTTGCCTCTTAATCTCTCTACTTTTATTATTTTGTTGGAGATGGCAATACGTCCTTAATTCATTTTTCAAAATTCTGTTACATGTTTTTAACAATCACAATGAAATGTATTTTTAAGACAGAGGACTGGGTTCAACAGTTCATCTACTTGTGTAGCTTCTCCTTAAATCCACGTTGGAAGGGATGTGCACCTCTTTCTAGGTCTCTTCTTCGACATCTAGGTTTAATCTGAACTGAGGGTCAGGAGCTGTAGAGATTGTTTTTCTGTTGCTGGGGAAGGGGAGATGGAAAGAGAGAGGGGGGATTAATTTTCTCTGTTTAAATTGTGGGATAATATATTATCAGTGATGTAGACGCTTCTGGCAGCATCACAGAAAGTTTCAGAAATCAGCTTTTGATTTGATCAGCCAATAGCAGAATTTTAGGGAGAAAAAAGCTAGAAAGAAGGAAAATGGGGGAAAGTTTTGAGTGACAAAAGAATAAGACTGGAGAGAAAATAGTTCTTTCCAGCTGTTTCTTGTGACACAGTTGTGTGGGGGATGCAACAACCCAACACTTCCCATTCCATGCCTCAGCTTCTTGCCTGGGCAGCAGAGATGCTCACAGTTCCATCCTGTATTTTGTTAGGCTCAATTCACTAATGTTCGGAGGTATTCAAGCTCCGTGGTAACACAAGAAATATCAGTAAATAAATAAGTGGAGTAACTTATATACTTACATGGTTTTAGTAGACATTCACTAAGAAAATATTTTCAAATGATAGCCAGGGCCAGCTGTGGCAATTCTGTATTCCCCATAAGGAAATTTGAGATTATATTAACCTTGGGCTATCTACTCAAAAAGCACTGTGGAAATCCACCTGTATTGCTTCCACACTGCACTGAAATTTTACTTTTATTTCATTTTTGTCAGTTAGGTGGCATTTGAGCAATAGGTCTATTCTTGTATTTATGAACTGAGAGAAGCAAAACTGCTCACTGCTGAGCCCAGGGATCCTCTTCCAGGAAAACTGAGATCAATAACTGTTATCAAGTCTTCGTTTATAGGGAGTGTTAAATGACCACGAAGTCCTGATGTTCATCAATTAATAGGGTGTGCTTAAAACCAGGCTGTCTGCCCCCCGCCCAACCTACCCTAGTCAGAACTTTTGATCCTTGCTATCATTTTAAACAGTCACTTTCAGTTATTACAATTTCTTTGTAATTGGAGATGCTGCATTACAGCAGTGCCAGAAAGTTAAAGGTAAGCCACGTTTTCCCTCGCCAACCTCCTCCTTCCTGCTAGCAATGGAAGGCAGAAATGAGATGATGATACCTGAGGCTCATTTTATGATCCAAAGCAGGGAATTGCAAAAATAAGCATTTTGGTACTCAGCAAGAAGGCAAGTGCACACCCCAACCACAGCAGAATGAACTGAAAACTGAAAATGAAAGCCTTGATGCACAGATATGTTTTGAGATGCCTTTATTGCCTCAGTTTAAGTGGAAAAGAGGGATTTGGAAAAGAGAGAGCTTAATTCAACAGAATAATATTATGCTTTCGATCCTTAAAATGAATGAATTATTTGGATACTTAGCGGTATAATGTCTTTGAATAATGCTGGTACTTAAGATAGAAAAAATGATATTGTGAATGTGCTGTGTTTGCCTCTTATGATGTTTTTACCAATTTGGCATTTATGGGAAACAATATCATTGTTGCAAAGTTTCCAAATTGCTTTTTATACAAATCCGCAGAAATTAAATCTCTTCCTTGTTATGAAGTGATGTCTTGAGACACTGGTATATTAGCGCAAATCTGTGGAGACAATTAGTCCAATTCTGCTTGCAGTTATTGTGTGCCCATTCTTAATTGCTCCAAGAAGACATGTTGGGTATGGGCTATTGCATGACAAAGTAAATAAGTGTATGCTGAAGTTTGGCATATGAGCAGTAGCAGATACATCTCATAGGACCTCTTGTGGGTAAAGTTGAGCCCACGCCTGACCGCTTCCATGGCGAAGAATTTAGCCCACAACGTGGCGTGGTGTGTGATGCAGGAATAATGGCAAATTATGTAAATTGTGAGCCTTCAGAGAGAACATCACAAATCAATTTCAAGCTCAAGGAAAATAACATGAATACAAATTGGTGTAGGCCACGTGAAGATTTCTGAAGACGGCATACCATGTGGTGCAATGCAGATTGGGCCAGTTGTGGAGGTCTTCAGCAAAAGTCTGGTTTCTATTCAGAACAGCTTCAGGAAAGGCCACATGTTGCAAGGTGGCAAAACATAGCGGTACAGACCATACTGCCACTGGCTGGCGAGCGTTTTGCTGGGTCTTCCCTAAAACCCTGCTCAGCCATAGCTGCCAACAAAGGCAACGTCAGCAGCGCTGACTTGGGGAGCAATGTGTGCCTGTCCGAGGGACTTTTGCCTCATTAGTAAGAGGGAAATGACAAAGGCAGTCTAACATCCCAGCCCCTTTCCCCATCCCCTCAGACTGCGTGGCTCAGTACGCGTCGGAAGGGAACAAGCATAACGTGAGAGGGAAGATGGACTAAGCCATGGGCAGTCTAGGTGACTGGCATCGCGTTCAGGCGAGCCACCATTTAGCAGGGCGTGATGCAGAATTATTTGAACTCATTTATATCAGAACCGTAATGGGTCTTCATAGGTGAATTAAAACTATGTCAATGTGCTGTATGTGATATGTTGAAATTCATTGACAGAATTAAGACAAGACTAAGCCAAGTGCATGACTGATTTTTACAAATATAAATCGATTTAGTAGGTGGAGGAAGGCAAGATGGATCAAATTTTAAGACATGGGAGCTGATTTACCTACATCAGACGTTTAATGGGATGTTTAATTTGATTGCTTCTCCAAGAGCTGCTCACAATAGTCAAGGCACTGACTAAATGTCTGCGTAATCAAGGCCTCTGCGTGCATCTTCATCTTGATTTCCATGTACAAATAACCAACAATGAATGCTGCTGGTTGACTACAGGGAACAGTTTGAGGTTCAAAATGGCAGCTCCAGAGTTTTGGGGGTCTTTGCACATTATTTCACTCTGTTTTTAGAAGTGAGTATAGACAGATTTACACAAGTCTATGTAAACAAAAGCTTTTCAACTCAAGTTGCAGAAGATTCTTCATGGCTACAGCTAGAAAACCTTTCTTTTCAGCAAGGTTAGATGCTTTTAAACATGAGAGTTAGGCTCTTTATATCAAAACCAACATATTAGCCCACTTCCGTGTAACCTAAGGGTCCCATTAGGTGGGTTTATATTTCCGTACTAAAAAAAAAAAGCAAAAACAGGCAAAAACGTTTGAATGGAAGGAGGAGAGCACTTTATATAGATTTTGTAGCAATCACAGGCACTATATACTTTCTTCTTTCTTAGGACTGAACGCATTTCTAAGTGGAAAGTCAGCAGTCACTATTGGCACCCTTTTTTTTTTTTTTTTTAAATTGGTCTCATTATAATGTATATGAAGGATGTTAGAATATTGATCCAAGATTCTTGAAAATACTGGTGCTTCCTCATTATTTTTACTGTACCATTTCTACAGTAGTGAATTATCAGTTACATTACATTTTTTCATTTCCCGTGGCACAGCTACAACAACTAAAATTAAGGGTGTTATGCTCACAGTCCCTTGCACCACTCATTCTACTATGGGCAACTTTTGCTGTTTTCCTTTACAATGCAACCGATAAACATTATTTCTGTTTTAATGACTCCCAAATAACGTCATATTTAAATGAAGTGCAGTTTGCCTCAGCAGGGTTCTTTGAATTTATGAGCATTTTTGTCCCATATCATACAATAATGTGACAAATATTATTTGCATTTTTACTGTTTTCTTGAATACTTTTAAACACCCATTTTTAGGAGACTTCAGATTGCTTTTGAACATATTTGAATGCATTTTTAGCTATCACCAAGCTTAAAATAGGAACCCTTTTTCAGCTTGTCTTTATTAAACACCTGTAAAAACCAGTGGTATTTCTTTTTTCTTATAAAGCTTTCTTCCTTTAGCGGATGCCAGAAGTGCTGCACAGTTTATTCTAGTATGGGCTTCTTTTCTTGGCGGTAATGGGCAGAAAATGGTCTGGTAATGTCTGTACCATACACACAGACATTTACCTACCTGAATGTCATAAATAGGAACTTTACATTGTAATGTAATGCATCTGATCTTTAGCTGTAATCAATTAATATTACAACTTCTAAGCAACATTTAGAAAAAATTATCCAGAATAAAGTCTTAGAACTGGATCAATGTACAAATGATCATGCTTGCAATAAACCTGTGATCGAAAGAGTAGGTGGCCAGGCTATGACAGTGACCGACTAGTTACATTTTCTTGTCGAATATTCACTTTGTATCTTCTTAAAACCACAGATTTTCTTGTTGGGGGGGTTTATGATGTTTGGGGGGGCTGTTGTTTTGGGGGTGTTTTTAGAGAGATGCTTATTTTAGAAGAAATTTTATTTTTCGTCACCTTTATAACGTAAAGGTGGACTAGCAGCTTAATCTTACTGTTCCTGGAGGCAGATGGTGCAGTGCTTTCACAAAGTTCTTTGTCTTGCCTGGCTTAAGTTTTCTGTTTTCCTTTGTCTTTTTTTTTTTTTTTTTTATAAATGAAAATTGTCTGATCTTTTTTAAGGAAATGTTTCATGGGTCGAATCAAATTAAAAAAAAAAAATAAAAAAAATTTTTGTATCTCTATACAGTCATAATAAAACCTCTCACA
>Ga0181612_142306_pt1 | contig 14976 bp, 5 predicted proteins | sample HoacroProtozoa21_FD_119630 | JGI IMG/M metagenome (GOLD analysis project Ga0181612, IMG submission 119630) | Hoatzin crop microbial communities from Cojedes, Venezuel. Combined Assembly of Gp0051906, Gp0051904, Gp0051908 | reverse complement strand
CCAGTATAGGGTACAGAATCACCTGCTGTTTAGAATAATTTCCCATGAAGTACCTTTGGAAATGGAGATGAATAATGGGCAAGGAGGAAAAGCGAGGATTTTATATTGTGTGTATATAAAGGATTTTTCCCTCTTAATAAAATCATACATATATTGGGTTTTTTCCTCAGCATGTGAACTGGAGGCCTGACTGCTAGGTCTTTTTGTACATCTCAGTCATAGCCTTCATACTCTTCAAGAGCTTTATTTGATCATATGTTTCACTTACAGTAATAAATACCATAAAAAAACATTGTGATTACAAAGTAAAGATTTTCTGAAGCTTTAGGTATTGCTGCTGTTAGCTGTGTTCTGAGAAAACAGCATTGGAGCAGTAGTAAAATGGCAGTCTATTGCTTTTCAAGCTTAGTTATAAAGTTCCTGGGTAATTGCTTGTACCTGGGAAACCTGAACACAGTGTTACAAATCTAATGAAGATTTTGCTTCTTCATATTTTTAAGCAAAATAGTCCCTGCTGGGAGGTCCAGGTATTACTGAAATCTTGGCCCAATTTCCACAAAGTGCTTTGCAGGGAACTTTCTACCCCCTTTTGTGCGATTCTGTCTGCGCAGGTGCCAGCAACAGCGGGTACCCCGAGGCTGCCTGGCTCCTGCTGGCATCTGTCCCTGAGCTCGCAATGGAACATGGCTCGCCTGTCTGCACTTTAGGTGTCTGCCTTTTATAAAATGGGCTGTAAGCACACCTTTGAAAATGGCATTTGAAATGAGTGTTGACTATGCATCCTTTTTTAGCTATTGTAGTAGAGCAAGTGAAAAGCAAAAACAAATGTAGACTGCTGGGAAGCCTTGCTTATTTGGAGTGTTATTGGTGAGTGTAATAGAATTGAGACTTGACTGGTAGGTTTAATCATTTGCCTGTAACTCAGAAAGCAGACAGTTTTTTATTCTTAATTGACTAATAAGGCAAATACGTCCCTATGCTAATTTGGTGGTAGGAGTCTATTTAGACTGGCCATAAGGGCATTTTGATTACATGAGGTGCTCATGAGGTTTGGCTGTTCTGATACCAATGATTTTGATGGATATTTATGTAGGTACTGTGGTATGATTACTGTGGAAGTAATGTAAAATATGTTTTACTTATTTTTGCTAATAGACTCCCAAATACACTATAGGGCATGCAAAGGCTTTTAGTGTATATGAAAATGAGTGTAAGGAGGTGGTTTAGGAATGTCCTCCGACATGCTATCTTTAAAAGCCAGCAGTTGGCCTAGTTCGCCGAGCCAAAGAAACTCTGGATATGAAAAGTATAAATAATACTTGCTAGCAAATTTTTGCTTTTACAATAAAGGGCAAATTTTATATTTATTATTGTTGTTGGGAAAATAAAAGATGTTATTTGGTAAGTGTTTTAGTGACACTCACTGGTCAGAGGTGGACTTGGCAATAGTCATCTGCACCTTGTTTAAAAGTGAAATTTGGCCGTCAGCAGTTGATAAGTAATTGAATTATAGAAGGTTTATTCCAGCTGATAAATTGCAGGCTTTGGTAGATCTCTGTTACAGCATACAGAAAAAAAGTCATATACTTTGAGAATGGAGTGAATGTGTAGCTCATATGTTTCCAAGGCAACAAATAATTGTCGTTGCTACTTTGGACTTAAAGCTAGTTAAAAAGCAGGAATTGTAACCCCAAGTTGTATTAGTCAGCATTTCTGCAAAGTTTTGTTATTCGGTATGCAAACAAATCTACAAGGAGGAAGATGGGGAAAAAGATAGTTTCTTTAGGTTTTTTGCACATCCATTTGCTGCTTCCATATGCAGTACGGGAAATGTTACAAAAGGCAGGATTTGTTGCCGTCATTGATTTCTTGATCAACAGTTGCCAATGTGACAGCAAGGAATGAGTAAAATCTAAAGGATATATTTTGCTCGTAGGTTTCTTCCTGGCAGTGAGGCAGAGGTCTTAGCACAAGTTTAAAAGTACAAATAATACCTACATGCTGTGGAAAGGGATAAAAGTGTCAGCTGTTGAATCAGATAGATTCCCAATATCTTCATCTTTTAAAGTTTCATTTTCACTGAACTCGTCTCACCAATAGTTAGAAAACAAGCTGAGAAAACTCAGTTCCTCTGATAAGACTTCAAACTATATATCCTGCCACATTTATGGGACTGTTGGGATGTTTGGAGGAAAAGATTAATGATTTTCTATTGTGGGGTGTTTGAGAAAGGAGAGGTACTATGATGTGCTTGTCCCTTGAAGGGTAATTTTGACTAGAATCTGATTCCTGCTTTTTCAGTTCAGGTGAGATCATGGCCAGTTTGGAGATCCATAGAGAAGAGGGTTCAGTTCCTGGAAAAGTGTTTCTGGGAGCAACAGGGTGAACAAGTTCTAAGTGTGAAAAAGTCCCAAAGTATGTGCTGTCTGAACAGGCTGCCCCACTCCATGGCAAGCCATGCTGGTTCCCTCGGGCATTGTAGGTTACACAGTGCAGCAGTATGCGCAGCACTTCTGATATAATGGCAGTGCATCAATAAATCGGTTAATAAGCCTTGTTAACCTCTCCCTGCAGTGAGTTCCACTGAGAGCAGTGGTTGGAACTTGAGCCAGTAGCTCAGAGATAGCCCTTATTAGGTCAGCTATGAGAGTCAGTAGCTCAGAGATAGCTCTTATTAGGTCAGCTATGACATTGCACTGATGTAATAATACTGCTTGCAATTGGATGCATAAATAGCAAAATGGTTACAAGCCTTTCCTTTTACCTGCATGCACATGCTCACGAACACATACATACTTGTGGGAATGCAAGTTAACTTCATCATTTCAAAATTATTACCTCTAAATGTTTTACACAACGCTACTGACTTTCTTTGTTCTATACTTTGTGCAGAAAAATCTGAGACTGTAGTACAAGGTACCCAAAAATCAGCACTTGCTTTAGGAAGTAGACGTTTATATCCAAGTCTTCCAAAGTTTATAACTGAATAGTTATCCCACATCTTGAAGATAAAACATTTTGGGAGCCACTGTTTCTTTCTATATTGAAAAAAACTGTTGTCATCTTGGACTATGTACTTTTTCCTTTGCATCTTTAGTATGCTAAGTAGGCTGAACTGAAAAAATATGGATCTTGAAAGAATATGAAAAGATGCATCCACAGTATTGTGTGGGGAACAGTAGACATCTATAAGCATGGAAAACCCAGAAATAACTGTAGACGTGCTGGGCAAGCATACTGTGCTGCAGATGGGAAGAAGGGGGTAGGAGTTCTCAAGAAAGGACATTTTTTGGTATCTTTGGCAACACTGTGGAAAATGCACTAGAAACAGTGTTAGAGGTTAGTTTTTTAGCAGCTGTAATTTACAGTTCAAAGTGTTTGGGGTGGAAACTTCTTGGCCAAACTAAATAATGGAAAAGAAATGAGATGAGCACAGTAAAAACAATCAATAAATTCAGTAACAGCAGAGAGAGGCACGCACAATTAGTGCACGTTCGCCATGTGCCCTTGACTCTGCACAGACAGCTGAAGCTGACACAGGAGATTTTGGGGAGCAGTCTGGTGTCAGGCATCCTGTTAATTCCCTTAGATTAATTCTTTTACCTTCTGCACCTTCACTGACCACATCATCTGCTCTGTCTGGCAAAGTCTGCACTGCTGATTGTAGAGACTATGTTTCAGCATGCTTTTGTTTTGCTTTTTCCGTTGTACTTCATGGTTTATCTAATGGCTTATTGCCAAGTGCTAAACCTAGAGGCAGAAAAATATGGATATTAACATGGCATAGACTGTGAAAATGAAAATCCATGTCTGCTGTGTGAAATCTACATTAAAGTATTCAGAAGAACATAACAAACTAGTGCCTTTTTCTGGCTAAATTATGCAACCAATTATCTTTTTGGAAACTTCTTGGTTTAAAGTTAACACTTATCACCCATCTTGAGTTGTAGGGCAAGACATATGTGTCCAGGAATGAAATTTTAATGGTAAAAGAGTTTTACAACAGTATCATTTCTCTACCCCAATGTTAGATACACTTGAGATTGCTCTGGTCTTTTATGGGAAATTTTATGTGGCCACAAGTCACACAGTACATAGTTGGGAAAGACAAGAGAAAGTGAAAGTACGTACCTATCTCAAAGGCAAGAAGCAGTTACATGGCAAGGCTAATGCCACATCACTACGTGCTGGGGATTAGCTGGTTTGGGCATGCAGCTGTGCTTTGTGTAACCCTCCAAGCCTGATCTTAGCAGTTCCCTCTTGATTTTCTCAGTTGCTTTTGTGCCAGGTTGCTTCAAATGCCAACCATATACCAAGAAGGTGCCAGTTTATTGATTAACACAAGAAAAATGTTTGATTTGGAAGCCACAATTTAGCTGTCTTTGCTCTGTGCTCTGTTAAAGCACTTATTGAAAGAACAGTGCATAATAGGACTGAAGTATTGCAATATGAATTCTCATTTCCAGCATTGCATTGCAAAATGCAAAAGAACAGTAACTTTGTAATCCCATGGCATACCTTATTTTTGTATCTCATTTCTTGTTATTGTGTTGTACAAAATGGAACAAAATGTTTTTTAAAGGTTACGATCACATTTTGCAATCAAAGTAATTTCAATGTGAAAAGGAATTAAAAATAATGAATTTTATTATTGCATAATTAGTCAGAGTGTTTGGTAGAGATTGCTAAATCAGTCAGGGACCATTGTCCACGCACAGCACTAAATCATGGGTTTTTCTTGCACAATACAGCATAGAATAAGATTAGCCAAGGAAACACCTGACCTAGAACTAAAGCCCTACTTTCTTGCTTCAAAAATGTATGTGGCTCTTCTTGAAGACAGAGAACAGCCCAGACTGCTTTAGATTGTTTTAGCTTCTCTTTTGTAGAACAGTCTTACCCTAACTCAAGCCCTTGTGAGCATCTTAGTAGACCCATTGTTTTCAGTAGTCTTTCTTATCTGAATAGCAATTATTTCTGTGAATAAGCATTTGTACTGTTGAGGTCTTAATCAGTATTGCAATTGCCAAGTGTTAGTAATGCACAGCGTGTTCTGCATGAAGTTACACTGACGTTTGCCCTCAGCATTGCTGTGAAACTCCCCTATGGCAAATGGGCAAGACAACGTCCTGGCTTCCATGACTTGATTTACCCTTTTTATCTTTTTAGAATTTTCTAAAGTGATGCTTAATCTTAACAAACTTTAGTTGAAGCCATTCCTAATTTGAAAGGATTGCTTCAAGATGTTAATCAATGAGGAAAAGCAAAACTGACCTTTGACTTTCTCCAGCATCATGTAAGAGTGATGTTTCTGCATCTTTTCTGTTTCCTGTCAATTCTCTGATCACTTTGGCTGAGTGGACGTTTTGAATGAGTGTAATCTATGGACAATAAGAAGTCCAGATGCAAATCGAAAGTTTCTGGTTTGCGCTCATGTCTGGCCTGCTGGCTGCTCAGATTCTACTTTCAATATTTCTCTCTGTGGAATTGTGTCGCTCACGGTTCATCCGTAAATAAATGGGATGTTCAATAGTCTTAGTTGTGGCTTTTATAATTATATGACAGCTCATTTAGTAGAGATAGTTCAGATCTCTCACACAGATGTATTTAGGCTATCAGAATAGTACCCATTCAGTGGTATGTAAAAGCCAGTAGAAGAACATTTAATTAAAGAATCTAGTAACTCCAGACCTTTCAGAGCATAACTGAGAATGTACAGTGTGTGATTGATCAAAGAAGGAAGTTTTATGGCTCCAGTTGTGAGAAGTGTAGGGAAATCTGGCCCATTAATAAATGAAGATTGCTTTTTTTTTTTTTTTTAATACACTGGAAGAAAGGAATCGCGTTTCTTCCATTCTAACTCCAGAGTTGTTTGTGTGCGTATATTATCAGCAGTCTGACTTGGCTCTGGTTTATTCACAAAAGAAGTTGCTAGAGTTTAGTGAACTTGTTTGATTCTGCCTTCTCTTTATTTGTAGTAGCATTGATTTGTACATTTTTTTTATTTGAAGAGGAGTCAAATTCTCGAAGGTGCTGAGAGAAAAGGTGAGTAAAAATGCTGCCATTTGGATGTCTTCAAGTCCTTGTGCAAGATGCTGTTCTGCATTGTAACAAATGTCAGAAGTTTGATGGATTGTTGTATTGCACTATGAGGCAGTGAGGGCGAGATCAGTGTGAGTTCAAAAACAACTCAGTAACGACAGGTAACTTGCTTTTCTCTGCCACATCGAAAGCTTTTTCTTTTTTATTTTTTCAATAATCCTATCCTACCTGATGCACTAGACAATTAAAAACCACTAAGGCAGAAATTCTTAACACTGTAAATTTACATGCTGCTATGTTTTTATAATGACTGCTGACTGTTTGTGCAGCTAATCTTATTTTATTGAAAATGGGTTTGCTTTTGTTAATTACCTATTGAGAATCACTTGGATAGAGTTCATAGAGCTTCAGACTCACAAACCACAGGTTAAAAACTGTGAATTCAGTTAATTAGCTGAGCCAGAACTAACATAAATTATTTACATGGAGCTTGGTTCTTAGTATTTTTTCATGGGAGACAGTAAACAGCGCAGTGTAATATTCGTAACATAATAGTAAGTCTTATCAGATTTTCTCTGGAATAGTTTAAGATCGCTTAAGGCTATGTTTTCTTATGCAGTCTACCTCTGTTTGTGTAGTTATCTTTGGAGACTAATCAGCAGCCTCATGTTCTTGCAGAGACGTTCTTTATTATTTTCCATGGTGGGATGATAGAAATCTCAAGTATTTTATTACACTGGTTTGGGGCTAAAGAGAGTGTGGTTTGTTGACCTACTAAAACATTAAAAGCTGGCATAAAGTTTTCAACAGGATTGGCTGGAATTTCACTCTTAACACACTGGTAATCTCTTGGTTTTTTAAAAAGGAGAAGTTCATATTTTCAGTCTGAGCTGCGCTTGGCTCCCAGTAAGGGAGTAAGCTGCTTGTGCTCCTAACACACAGTGTGGCATGGGGAGCTCGACTGTGTTTTTCATCTGGGATTCTCAAGTAGATACTGCTCGATGCAAAATAGCTTTGAAGCTTAATGTTCCTATTACAGAACCATGTAATTTTAAACTCAAAAACTTGTACATAATTTTTACCAGCTATATGCTTCTATGCTCATGTGACAATCCGCACTTATCAAGCAATACATGTGACTTGAAGCTTAAAATATCAGCTAAATGTTTGTCCAATCTTTTCTTTAAAATACAAAAGAAGTATAGTAAGTGCCATTAGGAAGTAGTTGCTAAAAAATTTCTAAAGAAATAAACTTAGGTAAGGATGAGCACTTCTGTAATAGACCAAACAGTAAAATTCCCATGCTCTTTGCGTATAGAAATACAACTTGATTTCTAGCAGGTATCACTGCTTGCTTATGGAGGAGTACATGGCTTTTTCTCTTTCTGCCTAAGATGAGCAGGCAGGATATGGCAATGCATTTAGAGTTTGGAGCAGGTTGCTTCGCTATTTTATGCTGTTCATAGGCTTTTCACAGTGACAGTGCAGTGCAGGGACTGCCGTGGGGCAGCACAAATGGATCTTATCACTTTAGCTGAAATGTATAATATGTGGTAAAATACATACAAAATACCTAATCAGTAGTAGTTCCAAGGGATAAAATGGTGAATGTCATTGCATCTTCCATACTAGTGAGAGAAAACCTGAGCAGTTTGTTATACCAGGGCTTGCTCTGGGCACAGACAAAGCCAGGGCAGCTAAGTGTCAGGGGCATCCAAACAGCCTGGCTGTGCTTTCTGCTTTGTCCGTCCCACAGGCGAGGAGGACCTGGAGGTCTGCTGCACCACGTGATGGGCAGTGGGAGCAGAAAGCCCAGCTCCCTGCGGTTGTTGCCCTTTCTCCCTCACATCCAAGCCTAGCCCTTTGGCTCCAGCAACAGGATCTTTATTACCAGTGTGGCAAAGCTGAGTTTTCCTTTCCTTGCCAGGAAGCCTTGGGCTGTCCCTGACCCCATCACGGGAATGTGATAATGAGGGGATGGCCCAATATCTGCAATTAGTAGCTCAAGTTACTGTAACACCTCTTAAAAAATCCGTAAGTTAATATTTTTTCCTTTCCCTTGTTTCTAGGCAATATGTCAATAAATAGTCGAAGAATAGTTGGCTTTGAACATACCCTAGGAGTCAGAATGCCTCTGGAAATGTATTTAGTCATATGTGTAGTTGTACATTGTTTGCTTCCGTTGTTTTCTCTTCTTACCTTGTACACAGATCTCAACACTGACCGATACCCCTGAGCATTGCAAAACTGAGATCCTGACACTGGTCCTGACCCATTGTAGAGAGTGCATATGACCCTGGTGGAAGGGAGATGTTGCTGCTTCTTTAACCAAACTCGTGGTAGTATGGTTCTGTGGGTCCCTTCATTCTCTACCCAAAATTTAGGCTGTACTTGACTCTATCATATTGGAATTTATCATACACGCTATTACTAGAGATCCATGGGAGACAATCTCTCCAGTCAAAACAGGATTTGGGGATAATTTTTTTTTTTTTTTAATGTGCACAGACCAGCAGTGGCTTACCATTAAAGCAATTACTTACTTTCCTGGTCTATCTATATATGCACAGTGTATCAGATTGTGTTTCTGAGAAGTTCTAATGTCTCTAGATTTCTGTCTGATATTAACATTTTTGCAGTGACAGGTTCTGTATTATAGAAATTCCCAGCTCTCTGTCGATTTAGCTAAGTTACATGTTAAAATATCCTGCCTGTGGTGAGTGTTGTGCCCAGCTGAGTTTGGCAGCAGCTAGAAACCTTCCGCTTACTGCCCACCCTGAGCAAGCTCCCATGTGTTTTGTTCCAGTGGAAAGCACAGACCAGCACTGCCTGGATTCTGCATGGGAATACAGGAAGGTTTCATGCTTCTGAAAACCAGGACATGAATGCCAGTGATTGTGTAGTCAGAAAGTAAAATTCTCTATTCAGGAACATTTCTGTTAACACAATACCATCCAGCATTGGTTTGGGGAATATAAGCCTGAGGGAAAGACAAAGTACTCTCCTTAGTACCTGTTATCTGTTTTAGCATGGGGTTAAGCGAGTCAGGGGAGCTGACATTGTAGCACAACAAAGGGATGGTGGTTTCCATCTCCCCACTGCTTGCCCCCAAGTCTGGCTGCCTGGCCACAGTTCCTCTTGTGTATCAGCTTGGGTCAATGGATATGATTCTTTAAATCGGAGAAAAAAAATCCAACAAAAATCCTTTGCAGCTTGGTGAGGTGATTTGGCTGACTAAGTGGCCAGGCTAAAGTTAGAGACAACAGAAGGGCGATGGGGCAGGACCACACGACCAGGAGGAGGGGGGAGAGAATGGTCGCTTTAGTGATGGTAAGCTCTGCTCAGCAGTCTTGTCTGGTCAGGCTCTGGACCATGGAAGTGTCTGCTGCCTCAGTCTCAACCTATCATCTGGCTCTGGAAGCAGTGGAGGAGAAGTCGCACGTTGAATAATGTACCAGTTGTATGCACTCACTGAAGACGAGTTGTGCTGTGAAACACTTGGTTTGTGAAGGAAAGATTGTAATTGTGTATTCAGAAATGCTACCATAAAGCACACACAGGGATTAAGTAAGTTTGCATTAGCTTTTCCTGCCTTTCAAGAACTGCTCTTTGTGAAGGTTTATTGGCACAGAGCATATTTTGGAAGAAAAAGGAGAACAAGGAAAAGGTAAGGAGAGACTGAGGGGCCTGGAATTGTTCAGCTCTAAGAAAAAAGGGTGAGGGGGACCTCACTGCTGTCTGCAACTGAAAACGGGAGGTGGAAGGACAAGTAGCAATGGACACAAGCTGCAACAAAAGATATCTAGTTAGATTTTAGGGAAAGAAAATCACAGTAGCAATCATGTTTTGAGTAGGGGATTAGACTGCGTGACCCCCAGAGGTAATTAATCTCTGAATAATGATCCTAGGGGGTTTTTTTGTATGTTATGATGTCATGTACTGGTGACCCATTATATGTTTCTGATAAATCCCACTGGCTTGTTTGCTTTAGAGCCATAATTCTTTTTGGTCTCTTATCCCTTGTGCTGGTTTTGGTGATTGGTATATTTGTCTTTAAAAAAATAAAAAAAGCTTGGTTTGGCCTGCACTACCAATCCTGTAATTCTGTCTTCTCACACATAAATTGATCATAATAATTAGTCACAGCTAAATTCTTCTCTACAGCAAGTCCACCAACTTCAGTGTTACATAATATTGATTTGCCAGGATTATTAGATTGCACATGTCCGGCTCACTGAGTTATGGCTGTTGATGGAGTTTGTCTGACAGATGTCCTGGCCACTATCCACATTCCTCCTGTTCTGAAAAATGGAGGACATGAGTCTGCAAGTCTGCTGAGCCAAGCCCTTTCATAACCTTTAAATTTATTTTTATGTATTTATTTTTGAAAAGCATCAGCAAAACAAAGTTTATGTTGTTGCTGACAGACTTATATAGGCTAAAATCAGAATATAATATAAAATATTCAACACTGCATTTTATTTTTTTATTATATATTCAAAGCCTGACTAATTATATAGTCTCAATATGGCTCAGTTCACAAAATTACTTGGAAAAAATGCGACAAAAGTTTTGGAGGAAATAGGTAAGGTTGATTTTGAGAGTTCAAATGGGTAAATGACTATTCTCAATTCAAACCTGAAAACTCAGCTGTTTTAAATCTTTTGACTCAAATGTGATCTTAATTTAAAAAGGAAGAACAGAAAACATTGAAAGAGAAAAACAAATTTTTGGCAGGAACATGACTAGACAGCCACTGGGGTAGAAAAAAAAGAGAGTTCATTGTGTCTGAAATATGGCACAATTTCACAAATGTCTCTAATTCCTTCACTGTTGTTCTTTTGAAGATGACTCTGTATAGAGGTTAGGAGTGCTGTGGAAGACTCCCTGTAGACTAATGAATAAGCAGTTCGAAGAAATAAGTGTGTGTGCATGTTAGAAAAAGGCTAGATAGGTCTTGTTCAGGTTCATGTGTTTTTCATGACAGTTGTGTTGCTGGAGCCAAGTTCTACCTTGGACCCTGCACAGATGTTTTTCCTGCTATGCAGAGAGGAGGGAGGGTTTTGATACCTCACAAACGCTGTTTGCTTTTGCTGAGCATGAGCTCCCTGTGTTGTCTGAGGGTGGAGGAACGTCTTATGCTGCCTGGGATCAAGAGTCAATGCTGAAAACAGGGCGAAGGCCTCGTAAAATAAAATTTGTGGCACTGCATCAGGTCAGTGTTCAATCTCACTAAACGGATGCCGTTGATATTCAGTACCAGCTGCTTCAGACCAAGATGTGAAAACCATTATAATACACCTTACAGACCTGTTTTTTCTAATTTTAGAAGTTGATGGGGTTTGTTGGTTTGGTTTTTTTCCCTAAATTACCTCTCACTTGAATTCTGACTTTTACTATTTTATTTTAGTGGCTCAAATACAAGTTATCTGTTTGAAAAACAATGAAAAGGGAAAAAAACAAACCCTTCGAATCTTTGTTCTCTTGAAAAGAAAAATGGAAGCATAGCTTGCTGGCTAGTAGCTGTTATATAGTAATAATTTTTACAATATTTACCTTCCTGTTTCTACCAAAAGAAATATGCTTTCAGATGCAACACAACATCCTAAAAATAAGTTAATACACATGTGAAAATGTGAAACCTAGTCCTTAAAGATCCCACTATGATAGGTTAAGTATAGCTATGCTTTTTCCTAAACTCTGTAGGATTTTTTGGGTTTGTTTTTAAACTCTCCATAGCAAAAACATTTTCTATATAATCAAGTTATTTTTTCCTAATCTTTTCCTAACATTTTCAGCAACTGTCATCTCTGCTTTGTGAGAATCAGAATGAGGTCATCCAGTGGCCAGAATGAATATTTACAAGTTCTGATAGAAAAACATTGACATGGTGACATGGAACAAGTTCATTCTTAAGGCTTTAACTGAGATCATCAAAACATACGTTTATTAGATGGGTATGACATATCCTTATGCCCTAGACCATTTCAAACACTGATATCATCTGTGAAGTCTTATGTTTTAATATTTCTGTATTGATCTCTACTTGCTTTTACTAAAATGTATTCTCTTACTAACTTTGCTGTTGTATATAGGGTAGACCTCATCACTGAGTCTGAGACCTGAATTGTTTTTTACATACTGAAATTAGTAGAAAAACTCTACAAATGAGATATAGTCATAACTATCCCTTAAAGCGCAGATCACCTTATCTTGTCTGTCTTTACATCCTTCATCTGAGTTTCCTATTAATATATTTTGCATTCTGATCTGAGAGGTGCAGAGAATCTGCCTCTTCCAACAAGGTTTTACAATTACCTATAGTCCTAATTAAAATAAGTTTTCATGTTGGCACCCTTTGGAGGTTATACTAAAACTACCCTGTAGACTAAATGAGTTATTTCTATTAATCTTACAGAAAGACTGCCTATCTTCGTTCTTCATTTCCTGCCTCTTAGCTGTCATCACACTTTGCGGAAGGCAGCTGCTATGAGCAGCAAAAGGGTTAACAAGAATTGAAAGAGCACACACAAAAGTGTAGGAATAAAGAATTGTTTTGTGGTAGGAAAGAAAAAGAGGTAGTTTTTTATAACCACACTTAGACAGGGCATATGTCATTTTGAAATAGAGTTAAAGCTGAAGCTGCTAAAGGCAGAAGACAAGGCATTTGAGGTCTAACATTATTTCAGCCCAGCCTATGCACTTTCATGTTTAATTGCTTAATTACAGTTTACAGTACATTTTAATGGCACAGACTCTGAATCACTGAAGCTAAAGCAGTGTATGATGCTGTGGTGCTCACTGCATTTTTCCAGTCTAAGTGGAATTCATTAATGTGCCTAGTCAAGCAGATGAAATGATCTTTTGTGCCATTTGCTCTTGTTCCTTTCTGGTTTTCTCAACTGACTAGCATCTTTGGGGGGTTAACAGCTTTGCAAGTAAGAAAGGGAAGGAATAACAAGTGAGTAATGGGCTACTTTTTTTGTGGTATTGAAAATGGCAGAAATATTGGTTTACGATACTGATTAATCCAGCATTTAGCGGAAAACTGCAGATTTGCGTTTTTCAAATACAGATCCCTGATTTGTTGACTATTGATTTATCTTGGTCACTGAAGCATGCTATAATCTTAACACAATATTGAACTTCCAGATACTCCTTACAGGCAGCATTAAAACCTTGTTGATGTTCAAAAATTATTTGACTATTAATTAGACTGTAAATCAGTAAGTCAGTTCCTACCACCTTTGTTTCCTTTTCGTTTTTTTTTCCTTTTCCTTTTTTCTTCTTTCCTTTCCTCCCTTTCCTTTCTCTCCTCTTTTTTTTTTTTCATGAAATAGTAGACAAAATGTACATAACTTGTTTTGAAATCTGCATGCTTTGGTTTGTAGTGAATCCATGAGTTCAATATAGATTATATACTACTACAACCAAACAGCTACACTGAGTGGTGGGGAAGTACTTTTGTAGGACGTTAAACTCACCAGTTTTTGCTATACTTTGATAAATTATAATGGGTGCATGGCATATTACAAATGAGAGTTAGAATCAGATTTCTCTTTTTCTGGGTTCTAGTGATGTTTTAAGTGCTTTGCTTGAGATCAGCATTGGTAGAGTTCAAATTACAGCTTGTCTATAGTCAGAGTGATAAATATTTGATAGACGTTCATTTAAAGTGTCACCAGCTGTTTTGGATGATACACTTCAGAGAGAAACAAGACTTGGTAGCTGTGGGATGAGTAGCTGCTTCTTTTCTCCTCATTAGTCCATCAGGAGTTCCCTCTTCAAGGAAGGAAGGGAGCATAATGGACAACAATGCCACTGAAACCAGGCAAGGAGGGTGAAGTGTTTCAAGAAAATCAGTAGTAAAAACATATTTGATTTCTACAGGACCAGTGTGGAACCTGAAGCAAATGCCAAATTCTTTTCCTGAGATTTTTTGCAGAGGTGATGGAAGATATATTGCAATTGAGCTGGCTCCAGAGCAGACCATGGTCCTTGCTGTTCACTGGGAACTGCCTGGTGCTTGTACACAGCATTAGATTATGCTGTCTGCATTGGATACTTGTCCTCCAAAGCAGTAGCTGGAGGACTGAGAGTCTGCTAAAGTCCCAAAGCAAAGTAGAAGGTCGGAGCCTGAAGAACAGAACAGTACGTGGGGCAGGGTTGGAGGCTGAACCTGCTCTAGTTGTAGAAGGAGCGTGCCACTGCAATGCTTTAGGTGATGGATGACCATTAGAATAGTTCCTGTTTACATCACTATTTGGACTTGGAGTACAGTTTTTCTATACTCCATAGGCTCTCATTTCATTACTGTCAGGCCATATGAAATAGAATATGGTTTTGTACATGTTTATGGTTTTGTACATGTTTATCCCCTGACCTTCCTCCAATGAGAAAACGTCCATGTGCCTGCAGTGAGCTACGTTGTTTTCATAAGGCTTTTTCACCATGAAGATTTTGTTGTGATAGTATCTTACGTCTCTACAGAGATTGTAGAGCCCTATGTGCAAAAAGGACAAAACAAGTTTGCTGATGACACCAAACTGGGAGGTGTGGTAGATACACTAGAAGGCTGTGCTGCCATTCAGCGTGACCTGGACAGGCTGGAGAGTTGGCCAGAGAGGAACCTGATGAGGTTCAACAAGGGCAAGGGCAGGGTCCTGCACCTGGGGAGGAACAACCCCAGGCACCAGTACAGGCTGGGGCGGACCTGCTGGAGAGCAGCTCTGCAGAGAGGGACCTGGGTGTTCTGGCGGACGACAGGTTGACCATGAGCCAGCAGCGTGCCCTGGCTGCCAAGAAGGCCAATGGGATCCTGGGGTGCATCAAGAGGAGTGTGGGCAGCAGGTCGAGGGAGGTTCTCCTTCCCCTCTACACTGCCCTAGTGAGGCCCCATCTGGAGTGCTGTGTCCAGTGCTGGGCTCCCCAGTT
>Ga0181612_127905_pt1 | contig 14977 bp, 7 predicted proteins | sample HoacroProtozoa21_FD_119630 | JGI IMG/M metagenome (GOLD analysis project Ga0181612, IMG submission 119630) | Hoatzin crop microbial communities from Cojedes, Venezuel. Combined Assembly of Gp0051906, Gp0051904, Gp0051908 | reverse complement strand
TAATAAATATTAATAATATTAATAATTAATCATTAATGCTTAATTATAAAGGATTTTTTACAGGAAGGGAGCATCTGGAAGTAGATGTTTGTGTGCAACCCTAGAAGCTTTTCCTCCCTATGGATTTTTTTTCTAATTGTGAGATTTCCCATGTTGTCACAAAAGGAAGTTCTCTATGTTACTGTAAACTGTTACTTTCCCAGAGCTCCATGTGACTTGCCAGTATGGGGCTGGTTATCACAAGTCACAGGTGGTTTCATAATTTCATACCAGGTTTATGACAGATGTAATGGATTAGCATGATACAGAACAGGTACTTCTGCTCCGATCGCACAGTGCAGCTGGCTCATGAGTGGTCATGGGCTTCTCAGTCAGAGGCATGATCAAAAGCATGTGAAGTGTCAGGAATCCTTTGCTACGTCTTTGTCCTCCTGTGCCTGGGACTTGCTTTTCAGCAAAAGCAATGAGAAAATCATTGGTCTGAATATGACTTTAAAGCCTGCAGTTGAATAATGGCATAAGGTTGTAACACTCGCAGTTCGATGGTCATGAATTCAATTAATATTTTTTGATCTATTTGTTCAGTAGAAGAACAGTGCTGCCACAGTCAACAGTAACTGCGGTCTAATTTGCATTTTTTTTAGATAATGGTAATTGCTTAAACCCAGTGGGATCAGAGACAGAATTAAGATAGATGGTTGCGCTTTTACCTTGTGACAGAAATATGTTGCTTAGTTGCAGTATATTTCACTGCTGAGAATGTCTCTCTCTGCCAGCTGATACAGACTTTCTCTGGTGCAAATTTTTAAACATTGTGACCATTTTTGTTATCTACAGGATGATATAAATAGATGTATGAGATGCCTGGGACTGTCTGTTAATACTGTGCTGATTAGGATTTTGTTTATAGGGTTTTTTACCCATTGTGAAAAACAAATCTAGGTTCTCGTGTCTTCTGCAAGTTATAATTTTTTCTGCTTTTCGGTAACATAAGTGTGGAATTTCATTGCCCAGAAAGAATATTTAACCCGATGCTTAGAATCAAATACAAATATCGCAGAGGGCCCCAAAAATAGGGTATGTGTGAGGAAAACTTGCCATTATCAGTCCCCGATGGTGGACTTTTTTCATCACCGACCTATGAAACTAACCACAAACACAGGCCTTTCTAAAGGTGAACGTGCCATTCCATCGGTTTTTTGCTTCTGGCAGATCACTGCCTTTTTAGGCAAAACTTATTTCTTGTATCTAGATCAAGCCAGGGAGCATTTTGTTGTCTTGAAAAATTATGTTGCTCATTGGGGAGCAGGTGCAGAAAGCAAGAGAGACCCTTCCAGACCGTAGCAGTGCACAGCCTACTTTGCATCACCAAACTGTACGAGGCGTAAGTGGCTGGGCACCCGGCACTGGCACAGGAAGCAGCGTTACACTTGGGTGTAGTGCTTGTAGGTCTTTCTAAGTTAGGCACCTAAAGGTAGGTAGTGTAAAGCTTCTCACCTACATTTAGCAGCTTTGACCCTGGTATGGAATTTCTTCATGAGTAAAATTACATTGGGAAAAAAAAGAACTGGGACTAAAGGTATACGTTATAACATGTTTTGAGAGACTTTTGTGTGCAGTTCAGTCTGGTTGTCTTCTTCCCAGAGAATCCAAATCATCAAGTCAGTTATCGTATCAGTATTGTGTAGACTTTTTTCAGGTAACAGAAAAATTAAAGCACAATGCATGGATCTCTTGTAATGCCAGCAGAACAACATTTTTATGCGTTTTCTGCCTTTGTTTGTCAGGGATCATGGTCAGATGATCAGAGAATTCAGACATAGATACAAATTCTGTCATGGCTCTGACCTGCTTGCATCTCTGAAATGAGATAGCTTTATTTGCCACCCACCACTGGGAGGCACTTCACAAATACATGTTCAGATTGTTCAGTATGAAGATGAGTTACTGACTTATCTGTCCAGTCAGTACAGGTTCTATCAAGTTAGATATCGTTGAAAATAGATGTGGACAAAATCTCACAAGGTCATCCTTTACAGCACTGAGTTCTATGTTAGGAGCGATGCAAACTTCATATTGTCAGAAAAGTAGTGAAACTTTATAGCTAAGCATTTGCATGGGATATTTATTTATTTATTAAACCACAATTTTTTCTGTTATCATTGAAAAGTTCACCTTTTTGACAAGAAGCAATTCTAATCCTTCAGTTGACTTATGGTCAAATACAGCTCCTGGTGGCTCTTGGCAGCTGGGGACATTGAGCTGCAACTCCTGTGAGGAGACTGCAGTCAGAGTAACAGCGCCAGCCCTCATCTCTTGTAAGAGTTAGGAGATTCAGTTTTATCCTGCTTAAACACACAGGAAGTAAGTACGGAATTTAAGAGGGAATTGCCATAGTAAGTTAGTGAAGTCTTTCCCCGTTCTTGTGACCATTCCAAAACAAGATGAAAGACAGCCATAAAAGGGGGAAGTCTGTATCAAACTATCCCCGAAACTGACCCTGAAGAAACAGAGGTGTAAATGTGTGTGTCCTCCGGTAGGAATTTTTTATATTCCTGTAGTCACTTACCTGTTCAAGATTTTTTTTTTTTTAAAGCTGTTATAGCTCTGGGTATTTCCAGAAAAAAGGCAAAGATTTAGAAAGAGTGAAAAAAAAAATTTAGTTTCATGGCCTAATTGTGAGCTGTGTAGAAAAGTACTTACTTCTCCCATTAAAATTTTATTTTTTTAATATTTGTGAAGACGTTTGGTCTATGGGTAAGATGTAAATAGAAATTCTCAGTCTGTCGTCTCTGAAACTTTAATTACTCCGCTTTTATAGTGCTCCCCTTCTGTGTCTGCTTTTTAATCATATTGATTAAATTGTAAAATAAAAAGCATAAAGCATCAGAGGTAACAGAAAAATAGAATAATTAGGAAATAAATAAACCATTATGTAACATCTGCAAGACATCCAAATGATCTTCCAGAATAACACGTAATAGAATCTTTGTAGTCCAAATCTTAAAAGACCATAATGGAATACAAATCTTGGAAGACAGATTTAGTGAAATGCAAATATGTTGTAATGATTTATAACTCTTAAAGGACAGTTAACGTGCCATGCAAATTCTAGCAGTCTCAGACAACGTTGGTTTCTTGAGAAGTATCTCTGCTGATCATGGGCTAAAATAATACCAAGAAGAACCAAATAGGGAAATACAAAAATTCATGTTAGGAATAATGTAATGCAAAAAGGAGAGAACAGCTGAGCAGATACTAAATTAATAAGTAAGTATACAGTGGCAGTTTTTCATTAAATCCTCTTAGGCAGGTAGTAATCAAGCAACTTGAGATAGTAAAATAGGTAGATTAAGTTGTTTTGCCAATTACTAACTCAAAAATAATGAAGTAGTTGATATCATTGTTGCGGTTCTTTTGTGATGGGAAGAGCTGTCTACAATGTCAGACTTGAAAATGCCTAGCAAGATGAGGGGCCTGAGAAAGAGAACCAGTGAAGCTGTAGGACACAGTTTCCATCTTAGCCTTCAGCAGGTCCTTCTGCTTCTCCATTTGAGATATAAAAATAGTGACAGGGCTCATCGTCCTCATTGTCCTCTGTGCCATGCTGAGAAAGGGAGGGGTAAAGGCACGAAGCAAACAGAAAATGGGCTACTGGGACTGATTTATAGCTGGAGATGTAAAGGTCTATTTAAGCTACAAATTTTGAACCAGAAGTTGGTGATAATTGCAAAAGCAGCCTTCCTTCAGGCCTGGCCTGCAACGTTTTGCATCAGTTTCAATTAAACTAGTAAAGCTGACTTTAATGTAATAGTAGTCAGAAACATCTTGGACTCTGACAAGATAAGGAGTGTGCATCAGAGAGACACCTGCTAGAAGTCTTTACTTGTCAAACTAATGGAGGTTTAGTGAAAGACTTTTTAAAGAAGTTGCATTTGTCTGCTTTCACCTGTCTTTCATTCTTTTGAACAACAAAAAAAGGCCAAACCCCCAAGCAATGCCAGCATGCCTACAACAGATACTGTGACCAGCACCTATGGGAATCAGATCACTGCATTTGACTGAATTCCAGGATTTGGGTCCTTCCTGTTTCAAATTTAGCTCAAACAATTTTGCAGATCCATGCTTGAAAGCAGTTGTTACATGTAGTGTTCATCCAGAGTAAGTTTGTTCCTTGGATTCTAGACCAGATATTCAAAGAGATGGTGTAACAAACAGCCCTGAGCAAAATCGAGAAACATATTAAACAGTCTCAAGTTTCAGTTTAAGCAAGAAGTACATTTCAGTGGAAATGGAGAGAATTAAAATCCTGAACTCTAATTACAAAAACGTACATTCCACACAGTAATCTTCCAGTCCTGCAGAAAGTACTCGGAGAAAGATCTTTCCCTTTCCTTGTGAAAGTTGTAATGTCTTTGTTCCTGAAACGGGTAATTTGTCACCTTTATGTATGAGTCACATTCAGCAGATAGTCTCTGTTGTTGCTGAGTTTTATTTTCCGTGTGATTACTCTGTCCCGTCGTATAAAATACTGCTAAGCACTCTAACGCAGAAAGCGATTCTGGGGCTTTTCCTATTTTTAAAACCCAGGGAAAGATGTGAAAGGGCTAAAAACCTCACCTAAAAGGTAACAGTTTCAGGAAGAAAAAAAAATAAAAAGAAGGTATTTAGGCAGGGGAGATGTTCAGCAGTGGATCTCAGGAATGTGGCTGCCATGTTAAAGTATATTCTGGGAAGATGTGCAAAATGAAGTTGCACCTACTTATGCTTTGCATTTCAAGATGTAACTGAGAATTTACAGTCTTACTTTAGAAAGTGTTGTTGAGCAGGTGTTTTCTAATGTAGACATGCCTGTATTATATGCCTAACATCTTATGTTTGCCTAAGAACTACTTTATTTCTCTGCTGGATTGGAAGAAAATACTTCGCCTTCCTCGTAACTGTTCTGCATTGGGATGTCCTGTGTGCTTCAAAGAGTTTTCTGGTCACAAAGGACTTGATTAACCACGACCCAGATGTTATAGTCTGTATATGCTTCGTCAGGAATAAATTTCTGAATATTATCTTGTTTTGAATCTGTAGGTAACATCAGAAACACTGAGAAACTGAACTATGATAAACAACACCAGTATGAGATAATGGTAACAGCTTTTGACTGTGGGCAAAAACATGCAACAGAAGATGTCTTAGTACAAGTTAATGTCAAACCAGTGTGTAAACCAGGCTGGCAAGGTAAGGTTAAATAGATCATATATTTTAATTTTTTGTTTAAATCTCTTTTCTTTGGTGTTTTCCCTCTACCTCACAGTAAGGGAACTAGGGTGCTTATTGGAGCAGTATGAAAAACTATTGCTATTTCTTATGCTTACTTCATTCCAAGCCTGTTCAAAAAGTGGATAATAACCCCATATGTGTTTACATTTGCCATGTTTCTTCTCTAGTCAGAACAAAGAACAGATTAGAAAAAAGAAAAAGGACAAATTTGTATTCTAATAAGATACCTTATAATTCGGTCTGAATATACTGAAAGGTTAAAAAAATGCTTCTGGTTTGCCTTTCTCCTACTGCTCCTTTAAATAAAATTTTTGAAGCCATCATGACAAAGTACTTTTTTCATGTGTGCCAGAGTTGCTCAGATTATCTTGTTCCAGGTACAGAATTGGCTTTCACATGCATGTATGCATGAGTCAAGGCATGCTCAACCAGCAGTGGGAGTGAAAGGCATTTTTTTATCCTGATTACTGTCTTCATATTGACACTTCAGTAGGAATTTATTTTCTAAAAAGGTTGTAAGGATCTACAGTCTACTGTCTGAAATGGATAAAACCTCAGCAGGCAATGTACTAGGATAATAGATATGCCACAAATTACAGTGAATCAAGATGAGAATGAAGGCTGGATTAGGGACAAACCAACTGGATGTAACCACATTATGCAGATGTCATTCAGGACTAACCTGACCTTCATAACTAATTTTTAAAGAGAATGATTGAGAAGGAAAATACCAGTTTTGCTGTTGTACTTGAAGGTAAATTTGGAGACTGACATTTAGAAGGAAAAAAGGTTTTCTGTGTAAAATGAGAAGCCGTGGTCTAGAGGACCTTGTAGTGAAGTGTGTGCAATGTCATGATTGCATTTTCACAGTCGTCACTTAGAGCAGAACCACATTTTCATTTTGCAGGGATGTGCTACTTACGCACCCACCCAAGTATTTTGACGAGCATTTTTATTTAAAAAAATGTAATACCTATGAACTATTTCCACATTTTCTAGCTGATCTTATTGTTCAAAACCCCATGATGTATTCTATAAAACCAATATGGTCTCTTTACACCATGGAAACGTTCTGTTTCCATTTTATGGATAAATAAATACTCCTAAATTAGCTTGGAATTTGTATTAAAATGGATACAATTGTTGATTTTTTTCAACTCCATGTTATTTCCATTTACGTATTTTATTGATTGAATAATTTTTTAAAAGATACCTTACTAATGGTGTCTTTATATTGCCCAATATCATCATAGTTCAAGCATCAGTTATTCCCTTCTGATTTGATAAAGTTTTATGGTGGGTCTTTATCACAAGCAAAGTAAAAAATATGAAATAGCTCAATATGTTCTGCTCTGGCATATCGCATGCCAGCCATGTGGAATTGTACTTTTAGGTCTGTCAAACAGGTGCCTCCTTCATTTCATTGGCATGCCTCCCGGTCAAATGGCACAAAGTGAGAGTGGACAGTGTTTGCCTACTCAGCGCATAAGGTCTTTAGGTAAACAAGTGGGTAGATATTACTTTAGTACTTAATTACCAAGTCATTAATTATTTGAAAATGAGCTGAAATTTCTGCATTTCTCTTACTGAGATTTTTGTATGCCTACTTATTTTTAAAGATGAAGATAATCACATAGGTGCTGTCGTTTTCTGTTTTGAGCCAGTATCTGTAATAATTAACTGTTGCTAGGAACAGATGAAAAGCAAAACTTACTTTCAATAAAGAGGAAATCTGGTGACTGGAAATGGAGGATAGTTGTAGTAGTGTTTTTCCTCCTGTGTCTCTGACCACCCCATGAAGAGGCAGCCAGAAGGTATGCTCCGTCTTCTTTGAAATAATGATGTATTTGAAAAGACTAGATGACTAATTTTGCTTGACAGAAAATATTAATGTTCTGAGCCTTTGGTTATGATATAGAAGTTGCCGAAATACAGTACATGATTTTTTTTGTTGTTCTTCAGGGTTAGCCTGAACAAAGAAATACTTGGAATTTCAATTTATAGCATTGGCAGTTAGTTCTTAAAAGTTACTTGCTTCAGTAATCTGAAATATTGCGCAGTTCTTTCTGTGACTAGGGATTGTATTAGTGTAGTGCAAATTCAGTGTTAAAAATTTCAGTGCAATGAATTTCAGTGCAGATCCCCTTCAAATAGCCTCCATTGTGCAGGAATGGGACAGGGAAGAACAGGTTTACATAAAAGAAAATTATTCCTGTTTCTAGAGGCTGACTCCACATGACTGACATACACAGCAAAGCAAATAAGACTCAACAAGGCAAGGTGCTATCCTTTAAATAATATTCCCTTAGGCTAATAGCATTTAAGTCTTCATTAAATCTAGGAGCTACTTCACTGCTCTTTGAAGATGGACATAAATATACAATCAGCAAGCATTCCCACACAGACATTTTCAGCCAACAGCAAGCCTCCACTCTATTCCGAGGCTACTTTAGAAACAAACTTGATCCAAACTGACATCAAACCATACTGAGCAGACTACTCTGAAATGTTATGAGGGTCCTCAGGAAGCTAAAAATGTAAATCAATGAACTGAATTAATTCCCAGTCACTTATTTTAATTGGAAATTCTCATTAGTGAGTATTGTCAACTGACTTTTACAGCTATGCTCTAAATTTTATTCATGCTGTCTGTGTGTTAATTTCCGTGATTTTCAGACAATGGAGTAATCACTACCATGTAAAGAGATTACATTAGAAAGAAAAGCTAGATGATATTATTTCTGACACCACAATGGTTAGATCTGCATTTGAAGTTATTTCTGTTTTTTGTTTAAATTTTTTTTAAATACGATTAGTGGGTTTCAATACTAAGAAAAACGCTGTTACCTCCAGGGCTCTGCCTCTGTTTTAGTTCCACAGACACAGAGCAGACACTACACTTTTTCCTGTAGATTCACTTACTGTAGTGAAAAGAGCAACACTGTAGTTTTAACATCACAAATACCGATTTCTGTAAAGTTACTTCTGCCTTATTCAAAGCACAGTAGACAGACTTCTGGTTATACAGCACTAAATATCCAGATAGTATTTTCATTAAAAACATGAAGTAAAATGGAATCAGAAACCTGTAATCTGGACCGCGTTTCCTGTAGCTCATTTGTGGTACCATAATACTGTCATTTCTCATTTCTGTGAGTTTTAGGAACAATCTTCATAAACCTGAAGTTAGTCCCCCCTAGTGGGAAAACAAATGGAAATAAAATATAAAACAATATGCTGAAAGACGCAAGATAGCAGAAAATGGAAAACAATTATTCCAGTACCAAGCTTTCCAGTTATGGGGAGAAAACAAGGCGTTTAGCCTCAAAAAAGGAAGGGCAAAATCATGTCCCCGAAAACTTACGATATGTCCCCAAAAACTTATAATATGTTTTGGGACTTCTAGAGGTCTGCTCAGCTATTGACAATTAAACCAAAACTCAGGTTGTTCCCTAAAATGGGGTTGATTTCAGACAGGAAGCAATTGGAGGCATAAGCCAAAAAAGCTCCTCTAAACTGATTAGCTTCATACCCCTATAAAGTGTCAGAGGACTCTGCCTTTTCTGAAACTAACAGGGAACATTGAATGTGTTTCTTGGGGAGATAAGTATGTAGTAAAGACAACAATCCAAAAATTAAAAAGTCACATTGTCTCCTTTGACCAAAGAGGACCGAATTTTTTTCTGCCAAATTTAATATGGCCCTTGCATAAACAATGCTCACTAACCTCCAGTTTAGAAGGAAATTAGGACTCTGATTACAAAACAGGATTTCACAGCATCCAGCCTGAAGTGTGTTACTGATTTCAGAAGATTTACTACACTTACCTTCAGGTCCTATGAACCCATATACACACTTAATTTAATTACCCAAGGTAACAATATTAAGAAGTTCCTTAAAAATTCATCAAAAAAAAAAAAGATGTTCTGTAAAAATTTAGTGACTTTCCACTTAGTCTTTGCTTAAAAATACTTTTGAAATAAAAGCTTCTCTGTTTATTTACTTAATAGACTATAAAAATACTTAATAAGAGTAGTTAGTGTATCAGAGATGTTGCATGTTACTTTAAGGCATGTATTACTAAGGTGACCTAGGGCTTTGCTACCACCAAAAGGCACATTCTCATCACCTCTTTAATGTTGAATAATCGTTCAGAGGCCACGTACAGATCAGATCAGCTTGCTTTTCCTGCTCAAATACAATCTTTCTTCTGTTCAGAGAAGGGCAAGACCTTCTCTTAGATCACTTCTGAGTCAACATACTTCATAGATGCTATTTGCAGTAGATGCTGAGTGATTTTAGAATGGTATTCATGAGGGCTTTCTAGTAAAATCCCATTACAGAGGAAAACCAAAACTATTGGCTTTAGAGCTGTCAGTGCTTTCAACAAGGACCAATATGATTACTAAAGCAATTGGTTATATGGAGGAGGGTGGTCAAGTATAGAAACCTTGTTTGGAAGAATAATATTCCTAGTCCTCAGGAACAAATTTAAGGGCATAAATACTTACTGCAATAATGTAAATCAATTTCTATTCTTCTTGGGCGCATACCTAGCAGTTTAAAATGCAATGCTCGTGCTGTCTTAGCTATAAGATATTTACCCATATTTTAAAAGTGAAGTTTATTGCAAAGCAGGGAGCCTTTATGCCAGTCTGGTCTTGGAGCTGCTGTGCATGCATTAGCCATACATCCTTAACACAAGGTAATCATAATGAAATGCATAAATCAGCTATTAACTTGAATGGCACCATTTTAGTAGACTACGCACTCTTTAAATACCCATTTCAGACACTTGAAAATTAATTGAACGTCTGAGTATTTTTGAGCTCAAATTTTACAAAAGTTCATACTTGTTTATGTACTTGTATCAGCATTATTTTTGCTTTTGTTTGACTACCAGATATACATATTTAGACAAAGCAGTCATACCTGTTTCAGCCTCATTTTTAAGATAGTCTCTCATTTCCTCGGCAAATTCTGTGTATGTATTACAGCTACATACATCTCTCCTGAACACTCCAGATGAGGTGTTTTCTCATTTCTTTTTACCATAGTCTCTTACTGGAAGCACAGTGCTTTGTATATTCGAAGACTACTTTTCTTTTGCCTCACTGTATCAGACTGGTGGCTCATGGGCATGCTGTTATTGACCTAGTGGGATGAGCTGGTTTTCCATGTGTCATTTTTCAGAGATGGCTCAACAGTTTGCTGAAGTGCCGGAGCATGAACTGGCACTTCGTATCATTACTACAAAGCAATATTTCTATAACACCAGTTCTCAAGGTTATCTTACTCTGTGCTTGGGATATCCTCTTTCTGTATTGACTTCCAATGCAGAATTGCCTTCCAGTTCTGTCACTAGCGGGAGTAATTATCACAGTCCTGGTTTTGTGCCAAAACCATTAATGGAAATAAATCACAATCCCAAGGCAGATTCGCAGGGATCTTAACTAGTTAACTTCCCTGTGTACCATGAACTTTAAGTTTTCAGAGTAACCCATTATTGCCCTCTCTTTAGGAAATTCTGTGTATATATTACAAATGAAATACTAAAGCCTGTCTTTTCCATCTTAACTGATGCAAGAAACCATTCATTTTAGGCCTATTTAACTAGATTGTTATTTCCATATACCTCTGTGGAAGTTCACTCCTTTATCTGCTTTTCTGCATTTACAACTACAAAAAAGTCTTTCCATTTTTTACCTTTCACTGCAAGATCTCCATGAGCTTCAGTGGGACAATTACCATTTCATTGAGAAATGTCTTATCTCCGACATGTAGCTGACAGCTGGTGGTTCCGTTAACATTTCCTCTGCTCCAAAGTTAAAGCACTACAGGATATCCAGTTAGGTTTGAAGCCTTTTCCAATTATTTTTTTTTCCTCTGCATGTAAAAACTTCCACAAACTCTTGCACCATGGGCTTGAAAATTACAGACTTTCGACAGAGGTGTTGACGGCCTCAATTCATTTCAGTCACTAGTCCATGTAGCTTTTCAGAGTCTGTCTTTTGGAATTTGAGAAGCTCTTTCTGTACTCCTCAGTAGAGAAGTCCCTTGGAATACCAGGATCCAAACATTGGAGCCCTTGTTCTCCAGGATAACTAGGAAGCTGCCTCTTTCCATGATGACATCTTTTTGTGGTAGTTTGTGCTTCTGAAAACAGCAGAAGTCTCTAGCCACATCTACACTTGGTGTCAAGGAGAAGCAAGAGCAGGGCTACTCCCTAAAAGAAAGCAAGCCAGGAGCCAATTGTAATAACAGCTGGCAGAGCCTTCATCACCAGGGGTCAACCCCTCACCCAACTGAGGTGAGCAAGGCAGAGTCAGGGAGGGGAGCCAGGTTCAGCCAAGAGCCCAGAGCCTCAGGCTTCATTTACAATGAGGAGGCAGGTCCCAGGAAGGCAATCCATAGATGAGATTTCAGATCACATCAGTGATCACTGGGCAGGTCCATGGTGATGAGGCCAGGCTGTGGAGCCAGAAAGGCAGTCCATGGGTTGACCTATGGATAAAGGGACCCTATGGCCAGAGCTGTGGCTGAGCTAGAAACCAGCACCCCCACAGTATCATAAGTCAGGCCAGGCCAGATGTGCTGGGGCTAAGCTTAAATACAGCTCCTGGCCCATGGGCACAAATTGGCCCCAGGTGAGGCTTATGGAGGCTCACGAGGGCTTGTTAGTGCACCTGGGACTCTGACACCCAGTTTGGTTCAGGAAGTACCTATTATTACTCAAATGCAATCTCACAACAAATAACAATTTACCCTATGCTATTGTTTCCTATTTTTTAGATTATTACATGTTTATTTTGCATAATTAGGCACCGTGAGGGCTTGGGGTTTTACCACCTGATGGAGTATTCAGTGTCACTAATTCAGGCACAAGTGCTATTCCATTGTGGTTCACTAAGTCCTGCGACAGCAGACGTTACCACTGTCTTGCAGTTGTCCAAATTCCTGTCTTTCTCTTTTTTGTTGTTTTTGAAACTATCAGCATGCTGCAAAAAGAAAAGGTGTACAGGGATGTTTCTTTATGCATACGAGATCTGCATTCAAATCTCTTAGCAAACCATGATGCCTTAGCAGCGCTTTGGAAGCTAGTTTGAGTCTTCTCTTTGCAATGGAGAGGCTTTAACTGGGTGAGACTTTCTGGTTATCATTTCCTTAACAAATGACTCATCGTATTTAACATGCTTAAATTTGTATGTGGCATCAGATTTAGCAGTCCTGTCATTTGTATGTTACTAGCTGGTAGATTAGCTGTCAGGCCTAGAGATATTTATTACAGGTTTTTTTTTTTAGTTGTATGACTAGTGGTGCTGGATGAGAAATGATATTTTCTCCCTTAAAAAAAATAAACAGAACTTTAAAGATTATTTTGCAGTGTTGGTTAGAAACATTCATATTTTATGTATACAAGCATATGTATGTATATGTATACATGTATTCATATATATGTACATATATATTACATACATATACATTTCTTTAATAATAGGAGGATATAATTTAATAAAAAAATATAAATTATATTTATGTGTGTTATTTATGGTATTTGTGTGTGTTATTAAACACACACAAGAAGCATGATCCTAGCTGATACTTAAATCTTGTTTCATTTTTGGCATAATTTCTACCAAACTTCCGGAGCACAATACATGTCTGCTAGCAGTGGTAAGAGTTGTGGCAACCATTGTAAAGCTCCATACTTGGTTCCCAAGAGGAAAACTAATTTTTTTCTGTCAGTGGTGACTGCTTGACTCTTTAAAACTTAGTAAATTGGTTTTAGAAAATTATATTCTGGGCAGCACACAGTGACACTGATAGATCCTGGAAGTAACATTCTGCTGATGCTTAACAGCTGATTTGTGGCCAGATGACTAGGGGACGTCCCACCAAATTCACTCCATTGTAAAATGATCAATTTCAGGAAAGGGAAACTGCTTAGACAAATTGAACAGAGCTGGTTATTTTAAGTAGTTCAGTATCTTCACAGAAACAAAGGTATTTCAGAAAGGGCGAGGCATACATGCACTACCTGTCTTTTTTCTAACTGTTCTGCTGAGATGATAAGGCATAGCAGATGATCCGTTTTAACATTAATGATATACTTTAAAATTAAAATAACAATGCTAACTCAGTTTTGTTCACCTGTAATATGTGTCAAGAAACAATATTCAGAATTTCTTGAAAGGTCTGTTGCAAGGCTGAGATTTCCTATTTTGCAAATAAAAATTTTCATTTTTCAGAAGTTTTGATGGGGATTAATCAGGAAACTGGGGAGCAAAACAGATGAGGTGATTGCTTTGTGTGTCTTGGGGTTTTGGGTTTTTTTCCTAATGGGAAATGAAAATCGTTTGAAAGTTTTGGTTTTTTTTTTAGATTGACACAATTTAGAAGTCCATAAATACAGAGAATGCAGCCCAAGAGAAAATATGCAGGAACAGTTACGCTGTGTCTGTTTCACTTAAAAAAATCCTTTATTTGTAGTTCAAAGTAGAAATGCAAGTACCAAAGTGTGTTTTATAATTTATGGGATCTGAACCACAAACTTGACATTAGGATGTTTACACTCTAATGTTGTTATGCTGTAGGTGTAATTCAGCTGGGGCTGCTATGTACTGTCCGGAAGAGCTTTACCAGCTTTTACAAGTGGCAAGCAAAAGCCCGTTGAATAAAAAAATCCAGATAAAGACTGTCTTCTGCAGGGCTAAACAGGGCTAGTTTTATTCAGGCTTTTCCCAGGGGATTAGTCTTCCCTCCCTACTGGGGTGACAGTGCTAACCTTTCTAAGTTTGCACTGTAATGTGGTGTTGTCGCACGTCAGTTTGTGTCAAAGGAAGGAACCATGTTGGCTGAGTTTAGCTAATCTAGTGCAGCCTACCATTTCAGATGGGATTATGTGTCTTCTGACTGTTTGCATAACCCTAGACATGAGTCACATTTTAAGATACAGTTTTTAAATATCTGAATTTTAGAGGCTTTTGGAGACTCGGGTTACAGAGGAGTTTTCCTCTGAGTCAGTTCTAGAGGAACTGCAGGTGAGAGTGCAGTTGTGGATAACTTATGGTTAATAACTCAGTCACATCTCACATACACTAATGAATATTTTGCCTGAGTGCCAGTTAATTTGATATAGCTGAGAAATTAAAACATAGCTGAAATCTGAAAGCTTCTGAGTCAGAAGTGTTTCAGATGCGTATGAGAATTTTTGTTTTTCCTTTTGAGTAGAGGAATATAATGGTTTAACTGGTGAATAAGAGACTATAAAGATAGTTCATATATTATGAGTATGTATACAAAACAGGAAATTATTTTATTTTTACTTTAAGTATCTGAAAGAATTTGCTGCTCTTGTTCAATTGGAAAAACGTTAACCTCGAGTTTCTGGAATGGATGGGGAACAGAAATCTGTTACTGTAATGATGTGCCTTATGTGATACTTGAAATTCTAAGGCAACTGTTTAAATTGACAATTGCAGGGAAATTATGCAATACAGCAGATCAAATCTAACTTAATATGGGATGAATAGGCTGAATATTATTACCAGAAGATTACTATTAAAATAGCATCTCAGCTGATGTGTGCACAGGCAATAAAGTAGTCATAGTTGTCTTTTAGTCAATGATGTACAAGTCCTAAAGATTTTAGTGAAAATAGATATTAAACATACTTTCAGAATGTTCCATGAAGTCTCAGCTT
>Ga0181612_122415_pt1 | contig 14978 bp, 7 predicted proteins | sample HoacroProtozoa21_FD_119630 | JGI IMG/M metagenome (GOLD analysis project Ga0181612, IMG submission 119630) | Hoatzin crop microbial communities from Cojedes, Venezuel. Combined Assembly of Gp0051906, Gp0051904, Gp0051908 | reverse complement strand
GTCATTATGCTAATCAATGTCGATCTAAGTATGATTTCCAGGGTCAACCGATACTGGGGGTTGTCCCAACCCGTGTGCAGGACCTTGCACTTGGCCTTTTTGAACTTCATGAAGTTTGCACGGGCCCACCTCTCAAGCCTGTCCAGGTCTCTCTGGGTGCCATCCCTTCCCATCAGCAAGTTGACAGCACAGCTTGGTGTCATTGGCAAACTTGCTGAGGGTGCACTCAATCCCCCTGTCCATGTTGCCAACCAAGATGTTACACAGCGCCGGTCCTAATACTGACCGCTGAGGAACGCCACTCATCACTGGTCTCTGCTTGGACATAGAGCCGTTGACCGCAACTCGCTGAGTGTGACCATCCAGCCAATTCGTTATCCACCGAGTGATCCATCCATCAAATCCATGTCTCTCCAATTTAGAGATGAGGATGTTGTGCAGGATAGTGTCAAATGCTTTGCTCAAGTCCAGGTGGATGACATCAGTTGCTCTTCCCTTATCCAATAATGCAGTAACCCCATTATAAAAGGCCACCAAATTTGTGAGGCATGATTTGTCCTTAGTGAAGCCATGCTGGCTGTCACCAATCACCTCTTTGTTTTCTATGTGTCTTATTATAGTTTTCCGGAAGATCTGCTCCATGATCTTGCTGGGCACAAGATCTTAAAGTTTGTCTTTATTCTACATATATAGGAGTTGCATTCCAAATTAATATTTCTACTAGGTATTGTATTGGAGCTCTTGGCTTGATGCTATAGTGATACAAATATTTGATTAGTGTAGGCATACTGAGTCTGACAAGTTGTGTCACTATAGCCATGACGTCAAAATGTTTCTCATCTGTGCCTTCAAAGAGCAACCCTATTTCCATGGTTATAAACTAATGTCACTGGGACAGATGAATGTTTTTTCTAAGTAGACTTTCTGTTTTCTCATACAAACTAACTGAAGTTGCTCAACTGTTAGCTGTGTAGCATACACTGGAATCCCAAATGTTGATGCTAAACATTGCTGATAATTTCCTTTCTTTCTTTATTAGGACCTGGGCCTGGATTACTATGTAATAGGCGAATCATTTGAGACATCTGTTCCTTGGGATAGGTAAACTGTGATTATTCTTTAGAATTCCCTAAAACTTGTACTTGATTTCATTCAAATTATTCCTAACTTGTGCTTGCTCATAGAGAAACTTAATTTAATTTAGGCCTTATGTGTGTTGGAGACTCCCTGGCGTTCTGCAAGTCTTCCACCTGTGTGTTCTTGCGAAAGTTGCTAGTAAACTACATATCAGGTTTTTGTAAATGCAACGTAGGCAAGCATTCAGTAATATTTCTACTTAGGTTAGCTTACTGTAACAAATTCAGGACTTGAAATTGCCAAGTTTAGGAAGATGGGCAATGGTGACAATAACTGTATTGTGTGATGAGCAGCCACATGTGTGGGGTTAGCAATGCATTTCAAACAGAAAAGCTTGTAGTGAAGATAAAAAAAAATTATATGTATTTAAATAAATTTTTTAATTTCTCTGCATTACTGGGAGAGCAAAGAACTGAAAACGTAAATTTTACCTGAGATAAATCTTTTTCCTAGGCTTGTTTTATCTGTTAGCTGTGGTTGAGAAACACTTGACTACAGCAGAGTGCAACATATGAAATAATTTTGGATATTTCTGTCCATTTGGTAAGCCAGAAATCTGTTAAGCAGGATCTAAAGTGATCTGAATCAAAGCTTTACAGTATTTAATGGCAAGTATGCAAAGTGTGATAGCTTAAGTTGGCAAGCCTGTATTCTTGCTATTGAATTTAGTGCCAGTGGTAAGTACCAGCCTCTGCTTTGAAGATTGGCATAGTGTCGTAAATGGGTGGCAGAAATTTGAGGACAATTTTAAAGCAAAATTGTTCTTTACTTTACTTTAGCCTTATAGATATTGAAGTGTGCTAACTACTTAGTCACCAATTTGTTTTGCCTGTCCCTCATTTCAGGAGATTGACTTTTTGTCTACAAATTTAAGAAAATATTTCAAATTGTTGTCACCAAAGCAAATGCTTTCAAAGCTTTTTTCTACTTTGACTCACAAGAACTATGTAATTTTTCATAAATCAGTCAGTTACCTTGTTCCTAACTGTTTGAAGGTAGTTGAATAAAATATTTAGCTTTACTTCCTTATTCACTAAATGGATGCATTTCTTTTGTGTATTACTTCTGTCAATCTGCAAAGTAGTTCTAAATCTGTGTAAAATGTCTTTAAAATCCTAATTGTATAATATAGCACTGCAGACCTTCATAGGAGAACATATAACTGAAGAAATGGTCATTTGAGAAACAGTGATTTCTTTCAATTGTTCTAGCACTTCGGATGCACCTGGGTCTACCCTGGAAGAAAAAAAAATAAAAATAATAAAAGCAAAACAAGTGTGGCTTATGTCGAGGTTTAATAGCTCGCTGCCGTATTAGAACTGTAACATTTCAAGCTGGCAAACCTAGTGCACAGCTGGAGTATCTCCAGTTTCAGCAGTGCAACATACCAAAGGTATGGTATTAGCAGAGTATACAAGGCCTTAGAGTTCTCAAGCTTTCTACTGTGAGCTGTATTTGTCAACTACTTTGCCAAAAATTTGAGGCTGTTTTACTGAGAAAATAAGTGAAGACCTACAGAAGTGGGTAACCTCCATTTTCTGTTGAACACTTTTGACTCCTAGACCATATGGAAAAGAGCTTTCATTATGTACTCTGCTTCAGAGTAAACTTGCTATTCAGAAGTACAGAAAAAGCAATACTAATGAAGTCTTGATGATGAGGACTATTTTAGAACAAAATCTATGCTACTTAAAACTGGTTGTAGAAGGCAATCTTCTGTTTTATTAGATAATACTTTTTAAAAAAGATTACGGAAGCTGAAGTTGTAGTTTTTTAGGAAATTGTATAAAATCATATACTAAGATTTTATATTTTAATGTGTTTTCTTTTACAGGGTTTTGGACCTTTGTAGGAATGTAAAGGAAAGGATAGTAAGAGAATGCAAAGAAAAAGGTGTTCAATTTGCTCCTCTTTCCACCTGCAGGTAAGCCATGCAACAACTTAAATAATTTTTCTTGAATTTTTGATTAGTAAGAGAACTGAGGAAGAGATCATTAAACTTGCTAGATAGTAGGTAAAGTGCATCTATTAATGGTATTACAAACACTAGGAATCTTGACCTTCCTCTTTAGCCTGCAGGTGGATTATATGTAAGAGCGAGTAATATTCAAGAAATTAGTAGCACTTGATTAGGCTTAATGCTTGCTCTTGCTTATATGCACGAGTCAAGTACAACAACTTACTTAAGAGCTTCAGCTATCAGTCATAGCATTGAGTCACTCATGAAGTATGAGCAAAAAGGATGCAAAACTATTTTGAAAAAATATGCTACCCTTTAAAATAAATAAGTAGCCTTAGGAGTTGTGTGATGTCCCACAGTGGCTGGCTTAATACCATAAAGCTTTGTTTGTAATGCAGTTCTCTTCAACAGGGTGACACAGACTTACGATGCAGGTGCATGTGTCTACTTCTACTTTGCCTTTAACTACAGAGGAATTAGTGATCCTATTCATGTCTATGAGCAAATTGAGGTAATGTATATCAGAACAACAGTTAAGGGGGAGGGGGTGAAGGTGATGTCCCATAATAATATATAGTGAACCCATTGGCCAAGCTAACTGAATTTTGCAGGAAAGATCTTAGAAGTCTGTTCATAATGCTTTCATTTTTAGCAGCTAGGGAAAGAAGTGCATTCTAATAGTGCACCAAGTAGAGGAAAGACTGCAAGGTCACTATTTTAGACATCATTAAATGGACGCTTATGACTAAAGTACAGGAAAGCTTGAACTGGAGTTTGTTCTTGGATGGCAGCAACTACAACCACAAAACCCAAATCCATGGAAAACAAGGCTTACTTAGTTCCATTATGTACAAAGCTACTTCTTTCACTTAATTAGTTTCACCATGTATTTTAAAGACTGTTAAGACCATACTTTATTAATAGCGTTGTGTGTAGGGAATAATGAATGTGAGGGTGTCTCTCATGCTGTTTTGGAGAATTAACTGCTGTGGTTATTTCTGTTTAGGCCTAGATAAGTGCTGGTCTAAGTCTGCTGTGTTAGACCAGTTGTAATCTGCTTTAACATTTACCAAAAAACTCCGGAGTAACTCTGCTTTTAACACTTTGGCTGGTGAAACACTGTACTTACCTAGTTAGGGGAAACTAGTATCCTTGTTACCTTGAAGAGTAATAATTAAACATAGAAGGACTATGGCCAAACGAGTTTTCATCCTATCTTTTGGTTCATATGCTAAAGCTTCAGCACCACAAAATTGCTAATAGGACTGTGGAGAAATAGTCTATACTTATAACTAGGATAGCATTCTTCTCATCCTTATTCTTTAGAAATTTCTGTTGAACTTGGCAAGTGGGTATAAAGTTTTATTCACAAGTTCTGAGGCTTCTGTGCTATTGAATCCTAGGGCATGGGAGAATCTTAATACTTGAGAGCTTATTTAATGAAACTTTAGTAATACTTTGATATTACCATTTACTGGAATTAGGTAGCAGTGTGATCACCTGGACAAAAGTGTTCCATTGCAGGTGACTAAGTTTAACCTAACAAAGTGAGTTTGCCAACCAAGTTATATGTACTCTGTGGCAGACTGAAAAAGTCTCTAACTGCATAGGCATGGTTATAGACATTATTCCTGAAAAAGGACACTTTTTTGAAAGACCATTTAGTGCTTGTACTTAGGAAAGCTTTCTTTCTTACAACCTTCTAAGCAGTCTAACTATTCATAATCAGAGCTGGATGGGAAAGCAGATTCTAGAGCTTCAAAGTGTTCAAATATTTCTTGACGTAAAATCTAAATTTTGTTTTTGGCCACAAGCTTCACCCGTGAAAGTCTTCTCAGTGGTAAAGTACATCAGTTCCTCAACTAGAATCTTGGAGATCTGTGTCTAAACTCTGGTCTGAATAAGGATCTTGAAACACTCTGGGGAGCCTGTTTTCAAACTTCTTTGTTGCAATTTCCTTTTCAATAGACACTTAACTATCTTCCAGATGAGCATCCCAGCCACTAGACTATTTTAGTTTCAGAAAGGGGGAAGTGATCCAGAATGTTCCATTCTGGAATAATGGATTTGTTGTAATAGATGCCATTTTAAATGTCTTGGCTTTGATAATGTGTATTTGGAAAATCCCCACTTAGATTTATCTGCAGACTTGAACGAAAATGTTTACCTGTATTGTGTGCCCTAATTACTTCTGAAACTTTTCATAAACCTGTGTAAATTAGTGTGATGGCGAGCATTTCACTAAAAGCAAACATCTTGCGCCTTTGCTGTTGAGTAAATACCTTATCTTTCCAATTTAGAGGGCTGCTAGAGAAGAAATACTTGCCAATGGAGGAAGTCTGTCACATCACCACGGAGGTAATATTTTCAGTCTAATATTAATCTCTGATACTGTTGAATATTTATGAGTACATAAAATAGTTTGTAGTAAAACCTTGAAAAATATTTCACAGGCATGAACTGAAATTATTGGGGTGGGGAGGCGGGGAGAGGGCGAGAATCTCCTGGTATTTTTTCTAGAAACTTCTCACCTGTTTGCCAAACCTGGTTTGCTTGATGTCAAGTCACACAATGTGGTGTGTTTATGAGCACCAGCTTCAAACCTTTGACAGGAAGTCTACAAGCTGTCTCAGAACCTGAAAATGTACTTCATCAATTTGTCTTAAGCAGCTTCTACTGAACCTTGTGTAGAGGTATATTCAGTTACAAAGACGCCAAATGAGTTTCACAGTTTTGAGACAGTTTAGTGTCCCTTGTGGCTAGGTGAATGATGTTAGCTCTAATTCCAGAGCACTTAGTGAAAGTATCTGCATCAAAGAGCTAGTGACTTTAAACTGGTCTATATTGCAATCTACCGTTTGTTTCATAATTGATGTTATGTAAGTATTGATATTACTGGCTTGCTCTCTGCTAACTTCTGATTAATTGGTTTCTTCTCTTGGAGTTTGGGAGTCACTTGTCCAGAGTTACTCGTCCCTTTGCAGCTGTTTTGAGCTTTAATATTAAGAGCCAGTGTCACACATAGGTCATACTTCATATACCTGATGCTTTACATATGCCTTTCCCAAGTATTCAGATAGCCTAATTTGATTGTGTGTGTTCTGTATAGTGCTGTAAACTCGGATGTCATGAAGACTTGTTACGAAGTCAGTTTGATTTGTGTAGCTGGCTGCTTTAAACTGGTTAACTGAATGCGTTTCTTCTTTGTACTCTCTTTGGTGTTGTCTGGCCACAGAAATAAGAGCAAAGAGGAAGAAATTTAATGGTTTAAAACCAGATTAAAATTGTGTAATTATGAGAAAGCTCTGTGTGGGGAAAACTGAAAGGCAGAAGCTGTGCTTGGAAACATGTTGGTGACTTCCTGGACTTGAAACTTTTAGCTAGGGCTGTTTTCAGGCATTTAGCTTTGGACTCTGTTTTGGCAATATCAGGATACTGAAAGATGTGTAGGTCATGTTAACATGAATGAAAACAGTTCTAGTATTTTTTGTTTAATATGGATCTTTTCGTCCTCTGATTGTATCTTTAATATGATGGTACAGTGGACCGGTCAGTTGTCACACATGGGATGTGGAATTACTCCCTTGATCTACTATTGTGCTCTCCTCTGCTGTGGCAGCTGTATTTTACTGTGACTAGCATTTCATCCATTAACTTGCATGCAGCTGGAGCTTGTCACGTGTTTGGATGTATTTGCCCTCACCATATGAAACCTTGCTTACAGCATATATTGAACAAGAAAAAAAATCTTATGTAGCATTTTCAAACCCTTGCACACTTGAACTTTTCTGACTCCACAGATATGGAAAACTTGGTTTCTGTTAGACTTCTTATGCTCCTATTGTATGCGACTGTCTCTCACACTGATAAATATTTTCTGCTTTGAGTGCTTTTGTCTGGCAGTTCATGTGTACGACATTAAAGATCCCTTTTTTTTTTCCATCGTGGAGTAGATATGCTGCTGAGAATTAGCCTGGTAGTATCAGTTTTATTTACTGACCTTCAGGCCTTGTCACTCTTAGCACTGCTAAGACTGGTCTATTGTGTGGGGTGAAAGAAAATACTGGTTGAATTTCTTTCAGTATTTGTCTTGTAATTGTGATTAATAACAGTTGTTTTCACTATCTGGAAACAGACAGGCTGGTTTGTCTGCCTACAATCACACTGTGATAAATGGAGCTATTTTAGCTCTGGTTTTGTGTATCAAAGAAAACAGATGTAGTCTGCGACTTGAGGCTATAGGAAATACAAAGCCTGCTTAAGTCAATCTTCTTTGAGTGAAGAAGTGGTCATATATGATAGTTAGAGATGTGTAAAGCTCTAAATTACGTTACATCTGGGGAAGTACTAACTGCAGGTAGACACATAGCTACAATCGACAGAGAGAATTGAAATAATGATACTTTTTATTTTATGAAGAGTAACTTCAGAAAGACTTTACTTTGAATTCTATTTTAATTTCAATATCTCTTCTCCCCTCCCTCCAGACTAAATGTAGTAATACTGTTAGAGCATCCCCCCCCGATGACTTTTGAGACTGAAAACTTGTAAGAAGTATCACTTTTTTTCTTTGTTAATGGATTACATTAAAGATCACACCTTCCAATATGTAAGAATAACAACATTCCAACAAAGAAATTCCGGAAGTGTATCAATACCAGCCTTGTACAGCAAGCATCTCATGGACACAAGAAGCTGCAGCAAAGCCAGGCATATACACCTGTGTTACGAATTTATCCTTTCAATGTAACAATTGCTTGTATTTTGGGGTAATTGGTAACTGTCAGGGATGGTTTTCCTACTTTAGTGTTAGTATTTAACATTTGATAATGTTTCTGGCTTATGTAACGGACAGAATTTACATTTAGGAAGAATCTGAGGCATGTGTTGCTATAAAAATGCACCCAAAATACATAGCTGATCAGATAAGCACTTCTCGCACACGGGGAATTCAGCCATTCTCCAGTGCATCAGCAACTGATCCTTATAGGGGAGGCTTTTAGTTTTTTCTTATGATCCTGGCAGTCTTCTCTAAATGTGGTAGGTCTGTTTCTCTCTAAATTTGTTGTGAACAAGTTGCTGAAAAGCTTCTTAGTGGTTTTAAAGTACTTTTTAATGTGTGACTTTGAAGTGGTTTCTTATGCCTCCTTTGTCTCTTTTTAACTAATGCTATGACATGATTTGTGACTTCGTAAAAGTTTTTAAAAGGTATTCAGGAATTGGATATCCTAAGCATTCCTTATCTTCATTTCCTACATGAGATTTTAGTCTTGATTATAGTTTTCACTGTGCCTTGACCATGTCCTACACTTAGAAAGGGGTAGTTCACATCTTTGATCCTTCTGCTTTTTTGGCCAGTGAGTATCTTGAGGTTTGAGAGTCATGTAAGTAAGGGTTGCTGAAGCCACAGTTAGCTTCCACAAACTTAGCATTTAAAAAGCAGCATTAGGAGTGACAATTTCTTGTAGATACAAGTTTAATTTTAGATAAATCATTCTTGTAATCTTTTAGGGAAAGTCCTGAAACCACCTGTATCATGTGTCACACCTTGCATTCTTGAATTCCTGTTTCATAAAATACATGCTTTTTTGTATACATAAAATAACATGTGTTGAAGAAGTTTCAGTAGATATAATTATAGCCCCTTCGGGGTACAGCATCAGAAGGGAGCTGGCTGGATTTGGGCTTGATGCCTTCTGTATTACCAAGCTAAGCACCCATGTGAAACTGAGGAACAGCATAAAAATTAATGATAGATTGTTTCCCTTGCAGGGAATGTTCTAACTAAAACTGGCTTCTTAAGGAAACAATTACCAGCTTGTGGGTTTGAGGAAAATACCCCCATTTAGCCACTTAATGTAATAGAACTAATTTTCTTCTACTTGTTAGACAGATTGACTAGAATAAAGGTTAACATAGGCCAGGCTCCACAGGTTTAGGTATAGTATCAATTTCCTGGCAGTTTATGTAGGAAAACCGAAAAAAAAAAACCAACCCCAAAACAACGTACCTACCCCCCCAACCACCAACCCAAACAACACCTCCCAGAACCCCAGCAAACCCCCCAAAACCCCCACACCTAATTTGTGTGCAATTGCATGTTTGACATTTGCAATTCATTGCAATTCTTTGGCATCATTAAGAGGCTGTGACTTAAGCTATACACCGCAGTAATTAACTTGCACAAACTACAAAATCTGGAATAAGAAAATTCCCTTACTGGGGGAGCTGAACACATTCTTTTTCCTCCGCACTGTAAAAGTTATCTTCTTACCTTTAAGTTAAGCACTGGAGACTGATTATACTTTCATCTTAAAACTAGAGCTTGTTCTACTGATTAGAATGAGTTTAAACTGACATTTGTCAGACACAGAGTAACCTTATGTGAAATAATATAACACAGATGTATTTTTCCTCCTTGATCTGTTGACAGTCGTAATAGAATAGTCATCTTCAGTGCCTTTTCCACAAAATAAATGCAAAGGACTTTCTGATTCATCAACACAGAACTTGAAAGTATATAAGTTGTTTAGATACAATGTGAAACTGTGCCAGATGTTATGGTGATGGTAAGTGTTAATTATGTAGTAGACTTCAGATACACTGGTCCAATATACTCCAGCACTACGACAGTATTAGATTAATGCACCGACTTTTCTCAGTAGTGCAGTGTTCTCTCTGGAAGAGTAATAACCCGTTAAGCAATTTCTAAAAGCAAAGAGATGCTTTCCATAGGGACAACTAGCTTCAGGAAAAGCATGCAACAGCTGGAAGAGCCCCATCCTTCTGAAAACCTGTTACTGCTTCTTCTTTTGCAGAGCTCTTGTTCTGCAAAAACTGCCTCTTGTAAGTTGAAAGGGCGGGAGCAGAGGAATTCTAGGGCCACGCACAGTGCCACTGGAGCCTGTTTCCACTGGGACCACACAACGCTATAAATCTGTTCTGCGTGGGTGTAGAGTTATTCCTGGGATCCATCAGCTACACTAAAACTTTCCTGACAAGACTGCTCGTGGGTGCCCAAGTACTTCATATTCCAAAAGTGAGAAAACCAATTGCTGCTTGCTGTTTGCTAGCTCCGTCCTTTAACAGCCACATTTTTGCAGTCATCGAGATGCATGTTCAAAGATGAGCAAGTGTAGCCTTTATGAGCCAGGAGAGCTGTACTCCCATTTTATCATCTGTGTGGCCAGCAGGTACATGCTGTCTGTGTAAGGTGCTTCTCTTTGAAAAGCCATGCACATGGGAAACTTGTCACTATTGGCAGAGAATGTTTGCTTCGTTGCTTTTTTTCAAAGGGTGGGTTCTACAGGAGCAGCGTGGACTATGGTTGCACTTCAACAAAGTGTATTTTATTCCCAGCAGATTAAAAGGGCACTGGAAGCATGAACATCTTTTCTAATGAAACCAGCTAAGGGTTGGACCAGCATGTATCAGAACTGGGAAAAAGTTATCCAGCTCACGTGTTTTTCTTTCATACATGGACTATAATGATAATAAAACTTGAAAATACTGAAAAAATAAAATTGGTGTTGGACTGTCTTTGAGAGTTGCTACTAAACAAGCTTCTTGGCTTTCTGGTCTGCAGTACTCTGTGTGAAGTGGACTCTGTCACGCTGGGGTGTCTGTGATAGGTTGAGCTTCGGATTGAAGGCTTCTGGCTTGCTAGCAGTGAATGTTTTAAGGCATTAGACTGCTCAGTACACCTCAGGAACATGGCACTTGCCACTTGTGAAACCTGAAAACTAATTCTGTAGCACTTCATCTTGGATAATTAAGGTGCAAGATCAGGTGTTTTCAGAGGAAGAAGGTGCAAGAAGGAAGGGCTGTATTTGTTTCCAGCTGGGGCAACAAGGATTGTGTGTGTAATGGTGTGTATAGAGGAGTTGACAAGTAGTGACTTGTTAAGCTACTACAAATTGTTTGGACAATGTTATGCTGATTTGAGAATCTTATTAATAATGTTATGATGTAGCACATAGAATCAGGTGAATTCAATGTCAGTTTTTAATTGAGAAAAGTGTACCAGGCTGAGAGCTCATAAATGGTAGATGCTTGGATAAAATCTGCTGCTGTGCACTGTCTCGTGTCAGTTCTATACAAATGGCATTGTCTGTTCCTAAAACGAAAAGATCTACATTCTCTAGGCTAGAAATGGAAAGGTAGTATCAGGCTTAACTGAGAGCTTTCTTGTTGGGGAAGCTAAGGCTTCCTTGAGCCCAAAGCTGTTCTTTGCCTGGGCTTAGAGTGGAGTTAAGCAACTTTGCCGTATGGAATTATTTTTGCATTCATGGTAACATCTTTTACTATTATGGCATTTTTTTCCTCCTTTTCCCTTCTCATTCTTGGATTGTCCTATGGAGGACAAACAGAACACATGTAGGGAAGCACTAACCTGAGGTGAAACAAATACCAACGTTACTTTTCTAAGCAGTGCTCTCATCTGCACAGAGCCTTTCTTTCACTCGGTCTGTTTTCCATTTAATCAGATGGACCAGCTTAGAATTATAAGAGCGAGATTGCTTCAATGCTTTTTAACTCTAATATGAAAACTTGGGTAGCTGAAAAATCCATGTATATCTTACTGACATGAGGAGCAAGCAGGGGCTCAACCTACTGTTACCAAGGGGTTAAAATCTTTTCATTGAAATTGTTTGTGAAGGACTTCTGGTAACTGTAGTACAGCTTTTCTTCTTTCCAGTTCACTAATCAAATGTATGTTAGATTTATTATTGCAAAAGTATAAACCATAGAAAATTTGACAAGATAGATGTGTAAATTATCACTTTGACAGAACTAATGATGCACTCCAAGCACCTTCTGTTTTCCAGCACTTGGTGAGTGACTTCATTAAATATGCAACGACTGTTTGGTGCTGCTCAGACAGTAGTTCAGTTCCTTGTGGAATTGCATTATTACTGGAGGTGTAAAAGAGGCAGGCATGCTAGCTGTTGGGCATCCTGCTGTGATTCTAATGTGCTCCATCTTGTTGGAGCAGTTGTTTGCAGTCTTTTCAGGACAATTACATCTATAACCACAGGACACATTCACTGAAACTATATTACAGATAACAGTTGAGAATGGTAATGACTGTTCTTCAGCTGCTTGTGTAAGAGCCAGTGTGAGTGACTTGAGGGGATGGTCAAGCCACATCCACGATTCTTTTTTGTAGTAGTAGATATTAAAGTATCCCCAGATAAAATTCAGCTGCATCAGCTTGCTCAGACAGTCAAATTGTAATAATGGTATATTTACAGTTGGGGATTTTTTTCTTGAGCTGGGCTGCAAAATACAACCACAGTTCCTACCACGTGACAAATTCTTTTGTCCTTTAGTTATGATCTTTGCTCTTGACATACATGCTGCTAATAGTTGTTTTCTAGCAAACTGCAAATTTCATTCTTTTTCACATTATTTGCTTTTTGAGTTGGCATTGTGATATTCCTTAAGGTATAAACAAATATACTCTGTTCTCCAGAGGTTTCCCTGTAATTCATTATTCTGATGACAGTTTGATGGTTACCTGAGAACAGGGCACAAAAGATGGCTTGAATTTAGCTTCAGATACTCTTAAAGCATCTATCTCTCAAGACTTTACTATATCGCATCATACCGACGAATGGATTGTGTTTCCGGCTGGCAAGTTAAATGTTATAGTGTTTAATGAAAAAATGTCCTTTATTTTGAATGATCTGTTAAATCAGAGTTGATGACTTGGTTAATTATTATGTGAACACTTGGCCATTTAACAAGACTATTATGAGACTAGTGAAATGGCTGCTGTTTCAGCTTTGCTTTGTATTTGGTGTATGTTGGGAATATCTGTTATTACATGGGAAACTAAGCTCTTGTGTAATGGTATGAGCAATTACCAGCCTGTGCAAAAAATTTTTTGAGTGAAATAAGGTATGTTGTTGATTTAAAACTAGGCTTTAAGCTTCCTCCTTAGAAACATCTTTTTTTTTTTTTTTTTTTCTATTTAGACAAATACTGTTTTAAGGTTTGGGTTTTTTTTATTATGGAGTTACATTTTCACTTTAAAGAAATCGGGAGATGTGGCTTCTGCTTTTTAGTAATCTCCTCTTCAGTTTCCTACTTAAAATGAGTTTGGTGGCTTTTTAAAACTTACTACCAATTCCCTATTTTAATAGAACGTGATTTCAGCCTAAGCTTCATCTAAATTTCATAGTTTCTAAAGAAAGTAGACAGTGTGGAACGCAGTCTTCCTCTGGGAGTATGCTGAGCTTAATGAGCTTGATAGTCTGGTGGGCTCAATAAATCAAATAAAGCAAAACATTTCTCATTTTTGAATAAAAGCATTTATCACACAGTGTTTATTCATTCATGGTCACAAGATTGATTGGCTCCTAGAATCCTGCCATATATTGAAACACTTTGTTTTTGTTTTTCCAGTAGGCAAATTGCGGAAGCGCTGGATGAAGGAGAGCATCTCTGATGTTGGCCTGGGAATGCTGAGATCTGTTAAAGAATATGTGGACCCCAATAACATCTTTGGAAACAAAAATCTTTTATAAAGCCCTGTACAATGCATTGTACTAAAACTTCCTCAGAATTACTGTTGAAATTCCTCCACTTTCATTGTATTGATATCCCAGTAATCAAATATAACAGACTAAACTTTAAAAACTAGTAACTTACACTGATTTTTGCCACCCCCTTCCCCCTCCCCCCAATAAAGTGTAAACATCACTGTTAACTTTTATGGATTTTTACTTACAATGCTCTTATACTCTTACACTTTGTGCCCAGTGGGTTGTTTATTACCAACCAGGAAATGCAAATTTGGTTTACCAAGTTTGGTTGGGCAACGCAGCTGATGGTGTTTTCAATGCTGGATACTGCCAGATGTTTCTTACTAAAGCATCCCCTGCAAGGAGAACAAAGACTGACAACAGTGTTTTCTACAGAAGCAGCTGCTCAACCCAGCCTCTTCCTAAAGGAAAGCTGTTAGGAGACAGATGAGAGAACATCAAGGAGTACTTCACTGTGCTGAAGGATTAAGTATGTAACAGACTTGTAACCAGTGAATAATTAAACTACAAATGTAGGCTTTGATCAAAAGATACAATGTAAGTCAAGCTTAGTTCTAAAACTCAGTGTGCTGTCTCCCACCATAGTACTATTGGAAAATCTTACACAGTTGAGCGGTTCTGAGTTGTATTTGCATTGCTGGGATAATCTTAAATTAATCGTAGGTCAGTCACTAAGTTTTGTACAGTGGACATTTCTCACTGTACGTTGAAAACAGGTTTGTAACAAAACTTTGCCTTCATCTGTACTTCAGTCCTAGTGTGTATGGGTTTTGCTCCTGTTTTGTTTGTTTTGTGGAGGTGCAAAATATCTTTTTCAGTAAAAAAAAAAAAAAGTTTTGGCTATTCAAATGAAACTGCCCAGCACTGTCTTTTGAAACAGTCTCAACAGTTTAATAAAACACTTAAGTGGATGACATGCTGTCATCCTGAAAGCGAGATTTCCCATTTTAGTTTTGTACAGTTTCCTATGGCCTTTATGAATCACTTCACTATTAGCTACAATTTTAATTGTCCATTGAAGTTTAAGAAAAAGAGATATTTTCTTCGTCAGTATCATATGCGAGTAAGCATTTGTACATTGAAACTTGAATCTTAACCAGTAAAACAAAGTATTTGTCAATACTCATAATCCATTTTTAAGGTGGGTTCTTTTCTTAAAGCAAATTATCCAACTTTTTGATAATTAATGTATATGATTGCAAAAGATAGAAAAAATACAGACTATCCTTTGAGGACAGTGTCTCTCTGGCCAGCTGCTTCACAGCTCTGTAGTGTCAGTTTGGACGCCTTTTGTATTGGTAGTGCCCTTAATGAGAAGAAAAAGATAAAAT
>Ga0181612_107474_pt1 | contig 14978 bp, 8 predicted proteins | sample HoacroProtozoa21_FD_119630 | JGI IMG/M metagenome (GOLD analysis project Ga0181612, IMG submission 119630) | Hoatzin crop microbial communities from Cojedes, Venezuel. Combined Assembly of Gp0051906, Gp0051904, Gp0051908 | reverse complement strand
TGATGATATCTGGGTAGATAGGAGTCAGGCTGTGATTTCATCAGTACTGCTGTTAAATCATTTTTCATCTGAGTGCTTATTCCTCACCCAGTGCTGTCTCTCTCGTGCACCAGCAGTAGGTTTCCTTGGCCACATGGTGAACTGACCTGTGGTATAATTAACAAGTTTTCCGTGTCTGCTTTGGTCCAGAGCAGATGACTGATTCTTTTTCCGAGCATGACTGAATGACTGTTTCGGTGGTACGATGGAAAGGGCAGTAAAGTCTTGCAAATACATAACTAAGGGCAAATGTTGGTTTATATCAGAAGAAAACATTGCTAGGTTATTTTCAGTGTCTTTTTATTTCCGAGTAGGCAAACTGATCTTCAGAGAACTGTAACAAAGCTTCAATTGCTCTTGAAATTTTCATGTTCTGCAGCTTCTGCACTGCCTCTCTCTGGGCCAGGCTACCATTTCAATTACTCTATAGGAAGGAATATTTCAAATATATTTTTATTTTATTTTATGAAAGTGTTGTATTTATCACTATGACAAAATTGAAGGTAATAAAATGATATTACTGTGCATGTTTTTTACAAGCTAGGTTTTGCATAGCATGATTGTTAATTTTCTGTCTTACAGATCATAGCTGTGAGTTTGTCTATCAAAATTACCTCTCTCATCAAGCAAAAAATATTCAGTGGTGGTCACAGTGAAGGTATGAAAGACACTAAATTGTGTTTCACACAGTAATGCTGTTCTTGTTTTCTTTTGTAGCTGGTTGGTGGCGAATTTGATCTAGAGATGAACTTTATAATCCAGGATGCAGAGAGCATTACGTGCATGTCAGAGCTTTTGGAGCACTGTGATGTAACGTGCCAAGCAGAAATCTGGAGTATGTTCACAGCAATTCTACGTAAAAGTGTCCGTAACTTACAGACTAGCACGGAAGTTGGCTTAATTGAACAGGTACTGCTGAAGATGAGTACTGTGGACGACATGATTGCAGGTATAAATTGCCAGCTGATGAAATAATTATTGCATTCTTGAACTGTCAGCATTTTGTGATTATGGAAGAGTTGGGCATGTCTTGGTTTTTACTTAATGTGGTGTTTTGGTTAGTACTGCTATTGAATCAGAAGTACTTTTTTATCAGTTTCAGCAAAATGACAAAAATATATTCTTAGTTTAAAGTATATGTGGATACATTGTTTAAAAGAACTGCCTGTTAATTCATCTGAGAAGATAATGTTATCTTAGTGACAAAAAAAAGCAATTTGGAACATAATTAAGAACAGTACGTGTTAGACTTATGAACTGTCAGGGTAACGTTTTAGTTTTTAAGTGCATTGATCATTTTGGATTATTCAGATGTTAGAATTGTTATTATGATCCATTTTAAACATAACCTATGCCTGACACCATATCAGAAATTATTCATAGCATTGAATGCTGGACATTTGGATTATATTAAACAATCATTTTGTAATATATAGCTATGCTCCCTATAATATCTCTTCACCTTTTATACTTATGGTTTTTAATGTCCTATAATTTTTACAGCATTAAAAAAATAGCATACTTTGTTTGCTTACTGAAAATAAGTGATGAAGTTATTGCACAGCAAAGGTTTTTAAAGTACTTCTGAAAGAATTTATGTTATTTCATACTACGTCCTCTCAGTAGTAGGGTACAGATTGTAATGCTGAATTACTTGGTTAGAGGAGCAGGCTTGGTTGTCACATTTAAATATGGCAGCTGAGAACTACGTATGAATATTTATCTACTTCTTATGTTTCTTGGGGAGAAACTTAAGCCAAGCAATTTCATTCAACTCAGTGTGAAAATTGTTCTTAATTTTTATATAGTTTGAGACTGATAGTAGGATACTTAAATTTTGAGGCATTATTGAAAGATTGAAGAGGTTTGTATTGCATAATTCTAAAATTTTATTTGATGAGCTGATTTCTGACAGAAATATAGGCTTTGTGGAACAGTAAACCAGGAAGGATTTCAGACCAGAAACAAGAGGAGAACAGCAGCAGCATGAAAACTGGAATATTCGAATACGTTTTTGTCCATGGCTTTTTTTCAGTATGAAGAAGGCTGTAATATTAAGTATTTGAAAAAGCTTCATTGAGTATTTCAAAGCAAGTCTTAGCGAACACCTTGTTATTAGAAGTGTATGTGTAAATGCTAAAACCAGAAGTGTTATACTAAATATTGTACTGTGAGATTCAGACTGAAGTATAATAGATCAATAGAATCACAAACCAGTGGTTTTCGCTAAGTATGTTTTGTTTTGCAGGACTTGTAAATATGTCAGAATAGTATCAGGGCAAAGTTACTGTTTTATTCCACATTAAACATAAGACATTAGCTGATGAAAACAAACATTTCTATCTTCAAGTTTTTAAGGGTTTCACTGATGGTAATAATGTGCTTACATCAGTAATCATACCAATAAAATGTGTCAATTTTGAGCTCCCCTGAATAGTACTGCTGTACGTGGTGTATATAACTGTAATGGTGTCCCCATTAGAGAAAAATTTTTAAAATGCTTAGCTAATTGTAGAAGTCAGAAATCGAGAGTACAGGATCTGGCTTCCAGGAGCATTTGGGAATTGAAAAATCACTCTGAATTTACAATCATTTATATAAGCCAGGGGTAGTATATTAACAAAAAAATTAATGGAGCCTCTACCCCATTAGTCTTTTTCTGAGGCTGGTCACACAGTACTTCAGAAGGACACCTTCCACAGAAAAAACGGTAGCAAGCTTACTCTTCTGTATACTTAGATGGACAAAGAGAGCACATATTTAATTTTGAATCAAAACTGAAAATTGGAATTCTGATGGCATTTTAGCCCTGCAATGTGAGCCAATTATCTGAATAGTCTGCTAAATAACGTAAGCGGGAATCAACGTGTCACATTTTGTGGGGTCTTTCTCTGATAACTGTTAATAGATGAGAATGTGGGGTTTTTTGAATTTTTCTGACAAAGACATGGAAGCAGCCAAATTTGTCATTTTGCTTTTATCTCTTGATTTCTGCAAGCGCCTCACTACCCTTTTAGAAATAACAATGTTAATAATAAGTCAGAAGTAATAAATATGGTTGTGTAATTATTAGTTCAATGGTAAGAAACTGATGACAAAATCATTGACAACTAATGCAGTATCTGTGTTCCCTAATCTGCTTTGTTGAGGTCATAATTGACACCAGATGACTGTGGAACTGCTTTGTCTGAAATATTTCTATGAACTTTCCAAACTCAGAGAATAAAGTAAGAAATTTTGTGGCAAAATGAATTTTAGCATTCAGGGAGGAAGTTTTGAACAAGAGCTGTGTTAGTGCTTAGTCCTAGGAAGTTAATGCCACTTCATTCCTGAAACAGTTGCTAACACTGTCAGCCGGATGTTTTGCGATTGGCTTTTATCATCCATAAAGGGTACAGGTTTTCTGGGTTTTTATTTGTTTGTTTTGGGAGTTGTTTGCTTGTTTTGAGGTCATCAGACTTGTTCCTTTGTGAAATGCTATGATTAGACCTAGATAAGGTTTAAGTAGAAAAGACAGGCATAATATCTGTTTTATGTTCTGACAGCATGCTTTCAGGACCAGTGTAAATCTGAAGCCACTCTTCTCTGGTTTTATGAAAGTAAGACAACAGCAAATAAACATGTACCCAATCTTTTGCAGTGAGAAGAACTTGTCTGTCTGTTTAGATGAAGACTATCAGATTCTTGAGGCTTCTCAGCACTTGAAATATCTCACTTCTTGAGATCTTGCAGATTCAGACTTAATCACCTTGAAAGTCTCAATTGCAATCCAAATGGGATCATTGCCACTTCTGTTCCAATTTGCTTTCCAGAAGCATCACCTGTGAGAAGTCATATCTGTACTGTGATGATCTGTTATGCTAAGACAGGGGATGGTCAGCCATTTTATCAATGATTAAGGGGAAAAGATTACTAAATTACTTGCACAGGTGATTGACACATTTTTTTTAACGGCTGCACAGGGTCTGCTTTGAGGGATTCACTTTTACAGTTCTCTGTTTCCAGGTGATGAGCAGTGAAGCAGCTCATCTGCTCTGAGAGCCTCTTTGGGATAGTGCACCTGTAGCACCTTCAGAGAAGTCTGAATGGTGGATGACAAAGTAGCCTGAACTCATACAGAGTGGAGATGTCTCCCTTGAGCCCCATTTTATTTCCGGCAGTTCTGTTGTGATGCTGTAGGTAGTTTTCTAAAATTGCTGGAACTGAATTCCTAAGCACTGAAACTTCCTAGTTTTTAAGCCAAAATGTTAGTTTTTGACCTCTCTGTCATTAATGGGCTGTTAACAAGCATTGCTCTTTCAACTGATTCCATAAGAAAAACTGCAAAATTATCACCTTCTTTATTGCCAACCTGTAGAAATTAATTTACTTCACCAACAGTGTTCAAACTCAACAGTTTCATGGCTACCTGGGTTAAAAGGTTAAGGAGGCATGAGGGTAGTTTTCCTGAAGTTGCGTTTCCAACGCTGTCCCAATATGTCTTCTAAAGTTAATGCCACACCGTTCATTTTGATATATGCTCATTGTTGCTTGAAAGACAGGCAGGCTCTTTTACCATTGTATTTTCATATTAAATGACTGCTTTAAGCATTCCTTCAAAGTTTCTGGTTAATTTCTAGACAGTATATAAACTGCTTAGTATGAAAGTAGTCAGCAGGTGCCATTAACAGAAATAAAATCTATTGCATTTGGTGCATTTTATAAATGCATTACAAATGAGAAATGGTGCCTGTTTTCTCCTTCTGGACTTAATATTATTTTACCCAGTCGTGTTTTTGAAATGGGATCATAGATACCAGTTATATATATGGTCTGTCTTAATACAGAAGAATGAAGTAAAGATTAAAAAAAATGCAATTGTAGTATGTTTTGTGACCTTTGTCCGTTTATAGATGAGTGGATTATTAGGATTTATAAAGCCAGATGTGGGCTGATTCTTTTATATAAGATTTCTAATAAGTATGAATAAATTCGTGTAATAGAGTACAGTTTAAGTCTTGTTATATTGAAACAAGAAACAAACTTCTTTAGAGGTGTTTACAGCAATGTTTTTACAAACTTCTTTAGAGGTGTTTACAGCAATATTTTTAATTATCAAGTGCTTCGACTTTGCTTGATCTTTACTTGTTACCTACTGGGCTTCAGTGTTTCAGGTCTTTGTTTTACCTAGAGATACATTGTTAGGGAGCTTACATTTATTTCTTCCCATCAATGTTTTATTCATTACTTATAAATATGTGTTTCTAATGCCTGTGGGTTGTCAACAACTTCAGTAGAAAAAAGAAATTTTCTGTGCCAAAAGGTAGTACAGGGCTATAACAATGAAACAAAGCAGCACAAGTTCAGTAATTTTAAAAAAACTGACAATCATTTCTGTGTTTGACTGTAATAATTTACACTTTTGTCATCTATGTTAGAAGATATATTTTTTAAGGTTGTCCTGATTTTCACCAAACAACTTTGCTTCTACGCAACACTTTTTATCTGTAAAGGAAGCAAAATTTGGAGTACCTAAGACTACAGAATAGAAATGAGGAAATTCTCAGCCACAGATTAGTATTCACTCATGCTGGTTTTTCTTTCCGAGTTTTCAGTGTGTTACTGCTCTCAATTTCTGATCACGTACAATATGTGCAATCACTGCCAGCTTCATGTTGCAGGCTGGAGACTGTACAGTGAAGGGGGCAGATGCTTGTAGATACTACAGGAGCTGAGTCATAGAATTCTCTGTCATAAAAGACAAGGGGGTTTAGTTTTCTTAGCTTTATTTTGCTTCCCTTTAAGAAATTCTGTCACAAATATGTGGCACTGGTTTTAAAGGGAAGATTAAAGAAACTCTTCCTTTAAAGAAAGGAGGGGAAAAGTCTTGAACATTAGGAATATATTCAGATCTTATGGTAAAAATGTCTGCAAGTTACAGTGTTTTTCTTTTGCGTTTCCTGACATGCGATTTCATTCACTGAACAGTTTATTGTATGTCCTGTAAATCAGATTATATTTCATTCTTCACACATGCTTTTTGCTTACTGAGGACCACAGGTTGATTTCATGGTGGAACAGGTTAGATATTGATGCTTTTACTCAAAAACACATACGTACAGATTTGCAGAGAGAAAATTTGTTTTAAAACAAAATATCAATGTGAGATGTCCTTGAAAAGGATGAATGCTTTTTAAGATTAGTCTTTGTTAGCACCTGTAAGAGTCATACTTTCACTAATGAACAAGGAGAGCAAGTAGTCCTGCAAAGAAGATATAAGCTTGTTCAAGTTTTCTGCAAGTTTTATGGGGGGAATTTTCTGATTGTTGAGAAAATTGAAAATGTTTGTTAATGCTGATTCTATTCTGTCGTAACTTTTTTGTTTTGGGACTTCTGCAATTCACTGCTTGATCTCTGAATTGAATTTCTTATGCCACATCTGTAGAGATAAGCAAATTTTTTTTCCTCCTGCTAGAGGGAAGTAGTAATTCTTAGTAGTGTGTTTTATTCCAGAAGAAAGTGTGGAGTAGAAGGCAAGGTCCAGCATCCCACAAGCTAACAAATCCTTAAAATGAAATTCAGTTTTTTAAAATAAAGATCCAAGCACTAGCAGTAATTTCAAACCTGATAGTCTCTAAAGGGCCTGCTATGTAATGCTATTACTTTTAAAGTTTATGGGTTTGGGGAGATTTTTTTTAATGAAAGTTCTATTACATCAGTTTTGATCACTACTTCTTATAGTGGTCTGTTACTGTTTTCTCGTGATTTTTTTCAGTTTTTTTCATGGTTTTTTGTTTGTTTGGGATTTTTTCATGGCCTTTCATTGTGGTAAAAAGGAAGCATTATCACTGTAGCCAAACCATGGGAACCAAAAAAATTTTCAGTATAATGTGCTGTGCTGAAGTTAGAGAATAATGTGAAGCATCTTTTAGGTCATAAATTTTCGAAAAATACTAACGTCAGAGGAATGAAGAAAACCTTACTGCAGATGTAGGTACCAGAAAGGAGCAATAAATTACTTCATAAAGTATGAAGAATGTTGTAAAACAGAAAGAATTAATTCTTCATGAATTTAATAGATGCTTTGTTCAAAGTGTGATACAAAATCTAAAACTGCATATGTAAATTTATTTTTAAAATAACTAAAACAATGAGAATATGAAATCCTTTGTAAAATATTTAAGGCAACTAAGTTTGATTTTTAGAAATTGTGAGTACATTTTAAAGGTATTAACTTTTTCAGCTTTTTTGTCAAAACAATTAAATTCAGAGTTCAGAATAACTTTATTTTCCTTTGAAGATCTTCTAGTTGATATGTTGGGGGTTCTTGCCAGCTACAGCATCACTGTCAAAGAGTTGAAGCTTTTGTTCAGCATGCTTCGAGGCGAAAATGGAATCTGGGTAAGCTGTGATCAGATAAAGCATTAAGTGTCATTCCATTAGAGCCTGAAGTTAACATAAATTGTCTCCTGGGACATATAGACTTGAATTATCTTTTTTTTTTTCATGTTGATTGAACATGTGTTTATGAAGTATTTTTGCTAACTCCTTTAGAGTTAATTTGCTGTGTTGTTTGAAAGCCATCCAGTTTCCGTTGTAGCCTAGAGTACAAAAATGGTTGTATTAACTGTTGTGCAATTTTCTTGTTTTCACAGCCAAGGCATGCAGTTAAACTATTATCAGTCCTTAATCAGATGCCACAGAGACATGGGCCCGATACCTTTTTCAACTTCCCAGGCTGTAGTGCTGCAGTAAGTTTTCAAACAAAATACTTGAGGAAAAAATAAATTGCTCCTCATTTGCATTTCCTTTCATTTGGTTTTGGAAGTTCTTGAGAAGGAAACGAGATGGGAAGTACATGCTTGAGTAGTGTAGACCTTGACTTCCATCGGTTTGAAAAGTAGTTGTAGTGTTAAGAAGTTGCACTTGTGAGGACAGAATGTCAAATAGCGGATTTTTGTCTATGGAAATGATCATAAAAGTGAAAACTGAAAATTCCAAAGAACAATATTATTTTATTTGGATAATGTAATTGATATTGTGTAAAGTGGAGACTTCAGGAAAACAGAAGGATGAGCTTGTGCATGTCATCACACTTTACAGTGACAGCTTAGTCACAGATTTTGTTATGTCTTTTTCTTTTTGTCTGAACTCCATCAGCCATTGGCTTTCCCTCAAGGCAGTGATTTAAATGCAGTCTTCTTTTGGCTTTACTTTTTGTGACAACTTATGATAATGAAATTGTATTCCTTTCTAAACCTTCTCAAAGGTATATTCTCTTTTCCTTTCACTGCATGTATGTTCAGAAAAACCTAAAAATAAATTCACATACTGTATACAGATTTATAAATAAGATTATTAAGACAGTAAATAGAAACGCTTAAAAATGAGAAATCCAGATTTGAGGTTCAGTTCCATTCTGTTACGGAACAATATGTGCTCATGGTAGAATTTGGAATCTTTTAAGGGAAAATAATCCTGGGATACCTTTTCATGCCAGTGCGTGAAAGGTGGTAGGAGCTTCTCTTGGGCTGTTCTGCTTGTATTTCCTCAATAGCACTGATGATAGTTTTCTTCAAGCATAAAGCACCACCTCCTCTTCTTTGTGAATACAGCTGTTGGTGTGGTAGATTGCATCAGGAGAATAAACTGGCTGAAAATCACTGTTTTTCACCTGGGTTATTTTTGGCTAGATCACTTCCCTGGACTTTTTTGGTATACAGCTGCACAAACAGATGTGTCAGCAAAATGCACAGGGTGGAGTGTGTAAGGAATTAATTACTGGGTTTTGAAAGAGAGAGTTTTATTTGCTACTGCTAAGTCAAAACCGCAGTTAACCTCTCCTAAAAGTACATGCAGCAGCAAGACAGCTGTTGCAGAATATGAAAGTCTACAATGACACATACTGCTTTGACATTTCTCAGCTTCAGAGGCAAATGCTGATGAAATGTCTCTCTTAAATTTAATTTTGTGTTATAGCTTCAAAAAAAGTTTTGCAGAAGAAGAATTTCAAATATTCCTCCCTGTCCAAAGAGATGCATCAATTATTGGTAATCATATTTAAAATTAAATTTTCAGTGCTGACAGTTTTATGGGGGCATAAAGTTGCTTGATTGAAAGGCATAAGAGGCATTTCTCTTTTCTTGGTTAGGATCGTGTTTCACATACCACTCATCATTGGCTGTGCACCTGCAAATCAAGAAATATGAGTTTCATATTTACATTTCTTGAGTAGTACATGTTGGATTACACTGTGAAGTTGTGGAGAGGAGTCATCCTCTGAAGTGGACCTATTTTACTAGCACTGAGCGCAGGTTTTCAGGTCTGATGCACAGTAATGACATCAGACAGAGAAACAACATAAAGTTTCCCTGGCATAATAAATATGGGATTGGCCCTCTTTAAAGTTGAGTGCATGCTCCTTGTATAACCAAGACTTCAGTATGAAAGAGACAAGAGTCTGCTAAACCAGTCTGCTGACCTGCTGGTGAGATCTGCTTCACTGTCCCAGCTGAAGGGCTCTTCCCAGTGCTGTGTTGCATCTGTGCCAGTCTAAGTAGCACATTAGTCACTCTGTTTGGAGAGCACCTTGTAATGGTGGTAGTATTCTTAGCTGGTGCTCCTGTTTGTCATCAAGCAGGAATTTTCCTGTTTCAGGCGGGGAGCTTCATCTCAGGAGGCAGGAGTGATATCCCAAAAGACTTCCTTGAAATGATTTGTACCGAGCCGTTGGTACCAGACTGGTAGCAGAATTTTTGTTATTTTTTTTTTGTCTAGTCGAATACTAGCATAGTCTGAGCACATTGCTGTATCTCATTATAAAATTACGTTGAGTTCCCTATCATTCTTAATTATCTATTTCTCTGCTCTTAAAACTCTTTCAGCAATTGCCTTGCATATAAAAATGGTGAAAAGTCAGCCCCACTCTGTACCATTTTTTTATGTACTTGACTGCATTGGCATAGAATCTTAGTGTGGGTAGTCTTCTGTATGAATCAGGACAGTACAAGATTTGAGCACTGCTGAAAAGATATTTCCAACTGTGACTAATAAGTATCACACAGAATCACAGAAGGCTTGAGGTTGGAAGAGACCTATGGAGGTCATCTTGGGCAACCCCCTATGCTGAAGCAGGGCCACCTAGACCAGGACCATGTTCAGATGGCTTTTGAGCATCTCCGAGGATGGAGACTCCTTAGACTCTGGGCAACCTGTGCCAGTACTCGGTCAATATCAGTGGTAGCTTTGATAAAAACACTTCAGTACAAATACTAATTAACTATCCTTTATTATATTGAGGTGTAGCAAAAGCTTAAATTATCTTAGTGGAGATGAAAAACATCAACTAAATACACTTAGAAATAACATGCTGTAGTTATTTAGAAAACTGTTTTCTTCTGCTTTGCATTCATATAGAACTTATTGCAAAAAGTGGTATTAAAGGCTATTATTCTTTAACTACTTTTGTGTAGGATATTCTATATTTTGTCTGGTGGAGGGCGAAAGAACTTATTGTAATGAGCACCTACCTCTAAATTATTACAAAAATTTAATTTCTTAAAAGTTTTAAATGACTGCATTTTGTGTATCGTTATCCTACCGATGAGAAAAAATGTTTCCTCTTTTAGTGGTATCATAGAAAAAACTTATTTAGTAAGAGACCTCTGAAGTTCAGTTTGTCAGATTTCCTTCCCAAAGTGTCAAAACTTCAAAAAAGTTTAAACTTCAAATGTAGATCAGATATTCAGGGCCTTGCCCAGGGAGAAAGAGTTCTCTGAAATCTCTTCGTCAGTCTTAGCCCAGAAAAATAAAATATTGAAAAATCAAATTTCTTCCCAGGTCATGCCTTACTAATTTATTTAACTGAGAATAGGGGTAAGATTTTCAGTCTCTTACCTTACTGTTTGTAGGAAAAAAACTCATAGCGCTCTTAAATCAGCGAGAACAACCTGTTTTTATACCATAGTTTTAACAGTGAATCTGAAGTTAATTTGATCTTAATGTTTAAATCTATTGATGAATGAATACTTAGTGAAAGCTGAATGTATAGTTTAGTTTTAGTATAGTTTAGTTTTAGTAATTTTTCTCTTTTTTTCTCTTGATATTGCCCATTTGCAAATCTAGTGTCGTGTCCTCTATTGGTAGAATTTATGCAGTTAAAAATTAAAGTAGTTTAAAATAGATGGAAAACTAATGCATTTATTCAAAAGCACTACTTGAAGGATTTTTTTATATTCTTCTCTAATATTTGAAAGTTAGGTCAGATCTGCAGATCTAGGATGACAGGTTTCTAGAAAGGCATTCCCTTTAACCGTACTTCTCAAAAAATTCTTTTTTTGACTTGCTGTTTTCTTCTTTTCTTATTTTTCCCCTCCCCAGGCAATTGCATTGCCTCCTATTGCTAAGTGGCCTTATCAAAATGGGTTTACTCTTAACACCTGGTTTCGTATGGATCCACTAAACAATATCAATGTAGATAAGGATAAACCCTATCTTTATTGGTAAGTAACTTATAATGCTGTAGTTATGGTTTGTTTTGACTTCCTAATAACCGTTAATCTTCCTCATATTTTTTTGTTTCTGACATGCTTTTCTTCCCCCAAATGCCTGCAGATTTTAATGGCTGCTTAGTGTATGCAAACTCTTAAAAAGTCATCTGAACTTTTTGCTTTGCAATTTATAAATCCATGGATGCAAGGCATTGTGCCTTGTAGATAAACCATAAAATCTAATGTGATGGTTTCTTTAGCAATTTTGAAGTACATTATTTCTTAGACCCGTAAACTGATAATGTGCTTGTATTTTCTGTTTGGTGTTTAAGATTCTCAGCTGATGTCGATACTATAAAACAAACCGTTTGCACGTTAGCTAGAGGTAATAGAAAGTGGATCTGTGAATATAAAAATGGCTCATTGATCACCCGTTCCCAAAAAGGGAAGCTGTATTTCCTAATAGATTAATTGCAGGAGAGACAATGTTAGTTTACTTAGGTTGACTGTTGTGACAAAAATAGAACTAGTTACATCCTTAATAAAGCCCTCTGATATTTAGAAATTATGGTACAAATATAAAAATGTTTATTCTATTGGTCAGTCATAAAAAAGTCTTTTCCTTTCAGAAATTAATCATATATCTGCTCAAGTATAGTTGTCTTAGCTGAAGGACAAAGGAATGAAGAAACCAAGGAACCTTTTGTTGTGTCAGGATGTGCTGGTATTTTCTTCAGCACTTCTTCATTCTTTATGTATTTGCTAGTTCATATACTTGCCTTTTCTCATATTCTCAAGAACTGTATATCAGCTGTGCAGACAGATGAGGACTGGACATCAAGCAAGATCTATTGAGTTTTGTCAGCTCAGGAATACAAGAGTAGGACAAGGAGGGAAGTAACCAAAAGTAATGCTTCTCACTTTGTAGTCATTCCAGATAGTCTAAAGAGCAGAAGGTTTTAGTAGTCAGCTGAGGAGAGCAGCAGTAGATGTGGTCTCAGGAAGGTACTTGTACTATCTATATATAAAAATCTTACTGTGCGTTTACTCGGAAAATCAAAATAATTCATATTTTTTATGGAACAAATATCTGATTTAAAATAATTTGGGTTTATTCTGAAGAAAAAAATTAGTACATTTTCTCTAAATTACCATCTGGGATAATGCTTTTCCATGCATCCATTTTCTGCTAAATGTTATAGTTATTTTACCATGGAGATTTTTTCAAGCTCTTGGCTGTAGATATGTTTATTAGTATCATCTATATTTTACTTATTTTTCAGTCTGTCAAGAACAGTAACAAATGGAATTATAGAATTAAACTTATATACAAGAATTTAACATGATCATTTGTTTCTCAGCCAAAATTTATGTTTCAAAATTGGCAGCTTTTGGTGATGTAATTGGTTTGAGAATTTATTACTGCCTCAGAACAGGAGAAGCATACTCCGAAGTAGCACAGCCTGTGATGTATGCTGCTTTTCTAAGGGTTAGTAGTGTAGAAAGACCTTCAACTTGGGTGACGAATATGATTCCCTCTGATTCCAGTATAATGCAGAAGCAGCAGTGGCATTAGGTTATAAGAACTTCAGAAGTTTGATTATTTTATTTAAATATATATTTTCCGTGATGTAGTTCTGATGTTTATTGTGATACGGTTACAACTCTTACTGAATTCTAAGATTTTTGAGCATGCATTTCAGCATATTTTTTGCACTGAAATACTTCAAAATCCTCCGTGTGTTAAGCTTTCCTGAATATTTATGCATACTTCATATTTCTCTGTGTCAGAGGGAATTAACTTCTGGTTCCATTTTTAAGTATATTTATTTAGACCTTTTGTCCAAAAACATAGCCTGTGTTAACTTTGCTACAAAGAAGTGATATAGCTTAGAATAATTACCGTGTATATTCCGTCATGTCCTTAATAAACAGATTTTTCCTTGATTAGAGTGTTTGTTTCCAAACGTGTCATTGAATAAACCCCCCAAAGCTGCCCTTTGAGTTATTGAAGGAACCTGAATTTCTTTCTTCAAAAGAATTCTAGGTCTTACCTTAACATTACACTCTAAAGAATATTTTTTTGTTAACATACTTATTAGATACAACCATAACATTTCCACATTTGCTTAAAAAATGTCCACTGGCAGTATGATTTACTATAATAAGTAACTTAATATAATATCTATTTATTAGGTTGATTAGAATTAAGAGTCTAGCAGAGTAAGAAAAGATCTTTTTTCTTTTGAGTTTATATTTCCTCATGGTTGATGTGTGCTTTTCTTTGTTTTCAGGTTTTTTCTCTTTTCATAACCGAGAACGTAACAAAATAATGTCTTCTATATTTTGTTGTTGCAATTTGGAAACCTGGGGAGAAAGTGTAGCCCCAAAACATAAGGAGTTTCAGCACTCTTATTGTAGCGCATAAAGCATAACCTCTCTAGTAAGCATAGGTATTTTGCTGCATGCATAGACTCTTGAAGTAATCTTTGGCCATATCCGTGCTGAATGAATGACTCGTTATCTCACACACACACACACTTGTGCACACAAATCTTTAATTATAGTTCCATGTTTCACTTTCTTATGTCACCTCTTGTGATGGAATATGTGTAAAAGGAGAATATTTATCAAGAGTGGGAAATAAAACTTCTGTGACTAAAAAATGTGGAACTTGCAAGTGCTTTATATGAGCCACAGAAAGAAGTCAGTCCTACGGAAATCAAAAGCCAAAACTGAGTCTGTGTAAATGTAATGTGCACGTACTACACATAAGAGAAACTGAATATGCTGGCCTCAGAAGGAAATTAGGAACAGTGCAAGTACTTGTCATTATTTTGTAGTGGCTTAAAGCAAGACATAATTAATAATTAAAACCAGGAAAAATATTCAAACTAAATCATTCATCCAAACTTCTTTACACAAATTTTAGACTTTGCCACATGAAAGGCTGAGTCGCACACAACCACCACCAAGAGGAAGATACCAAAGCAAAAAGTTGTTTTCTTTTAGTGTGCTTTTTGGACATGTTATATCTTTTTTGGTTTAACTAGATGAAAAATATATGTCATATAAATTAACTCATTCTTCATACTTTCTTCTTAAAAGTCATCCGTCTTTTAAACAATCTATATTTTAAAAGCAATAGCTCACTAGCATGCACAACTTGTAATTATAAAGTGAATGATCTTTTTGTACTGTAGTTTGTTATAAGAGGCCTGTATCACTCCCACCCTCCCCACCCCAACAACCACTCCTATTACCCCTCCACAACAGAGAGCAAGGATTAAAGTAAACCAGCCAGGCAGAGTATTTAATATCTTCACAAACAGACACCTTGCAGCTGATGTTTTTGTCCTGAAATGTTAAACATACAGTCTCTATGCACTGCCAGCAAAATAGCATCATGTTAAAAACATACCATGGAAAACAACAGATTCAACAAAGAACATATACTATTTCAATAGTCAT
>Ga0181612_110056_pt1 | contig 14980 bp, 9 predicted proteins | sample HoacroProtozoa21_FD_119630 | JGI IMG/M metagenome (GOLD analysis project Ga0181612, IMG submission 119630) | Hoatzin crop microbial communities from Cojedes, Venezuel. Combined Assembly of Gp0051906, Gp0051904, Gp0051908 | reverse complement strand
TGGTGCATTAATCCCTAGGCAGGAGGGTTCCCAGGACAACTCCTCCAGGTTGCTGGTACACACTTGCCCTGTGGCTCTGACTAAGACCACACAGCCCCCTGCGCGCCCTGACATGGCACCAAGCGGGTGCTCCTGCTGTAGCATCTGCCTCACCTTCCCTGGCTGCCTGCACACACTTGCCCGCTCTCGCTTCACCGGGCGGTTTGCTTCAGAAGGGGATCTCAGGCTTCAGTAGCACCTGAACTAGCAAATTCTTGCACCCACTGCAGGAGTGCAAGGTGTTGTGGAGGCTGTGTTGATGCGGGTGACTGCTATCTCTTCGTGACTCTCCACAGGGGGCACCTGGCACAGCAGGGCCAGTTTGGTGCCAGCGGCAACATAACATATAGCTACTCTCTACTTCTAACAAACAGCCGAGGTGGGTAGACTGGCTCCCTGCAGTTCACAAGCGAAAAGCAATCAGCTGACAAAACGCTTTTCCCATTTCCACTCTCTGCACAATTAGGAGGAGCAAGGCCACTTCTCACAGACCAGAACAGAAATTCCAGTAATTAGAGGTGTTGGGAAGAGACTCCCCATTACTGACATTACTGATTTTTGGGTGTAAGCCCTATGCTTACAACAGACCCGATTCATCAATCATATCTCACCATTTCTAACCATTCCCTAAACTACCCATAACTAAAGTTCTACCATTTCTTCTGTTGTTTGCAATGTAATGCCCTCTGCTCACAGCCTGGGGAAGAACGATGACCAGTCTGTAATTTATAAGCCAAGAGTTCTGTTATGTATTACCTTGCCTCCCATCTCCTCAGCAAGAGCAGCTATTCTCCAGCGGCCTGTGTGACACCTCGCTGCAGTACATGTTAATGCAGGCCAGGAACAGAGCATATTGGTGATCGCTGTTTGCACAGCAACCCTGACATGCCCTGGACATGCCCCAAAGCCCCCTGCACTCCCTCAGAGCCTCTGCCTGGCCCTCAGGCCATGGGGCCCTACAGTAAATCCATGCTGTAATCCCAAACCTGCCATCTGTGCTCCACGATGCAGACGAGAACCTCTGAAGCAGGGAAGAGGCAGAGACTTTGGGGCTTCTCCAGAAGTACAAGGGTTTCCCTTTCCTCCTCCTCTCCTCCAGTTCCCCTCAAAACTACTGGGTGTGGTGTAACAGAAAAGTACTGTAAGGTTGAATCAGAGGGATGGGGTGAACTGCTTTCTTGTCCTCTGCCTGTCAGGTAGCTTTATTTTTCCAAGTCACTACCACAATAAATAAATATTTAAATGCAGGAGAACTGACACAGATATGTTGCTTGTACTACTGTGGCCGTCATTTCTACACGCATAAAAGAATGCAATAAATTAATTGCTGGCTAAACTGTGAATTCAATAGAACTACACCAGGACTGAATGCTCCACAAATTAAAGACATAGCCTAGGTGTTCAGTGGCCCTTCTCTCCAAACATACCCAAGATACAGCCAAGAGAGGTCAACTCACCTGGCTCCATAGACATAGAAGCAGTAGATGTGGAAGGTCAGAAGCGCAATGATGTCGGAGAGGATGCAGAGAGCCACAGTCAGGCCCAGGCAAGCTGACAGGCCGACATACCAGAGGATCATCTCAATGAACGGGGACATCAGGTGAATGTAGCCTAGTGGACATTGCAGAGTGTCAGTATTCGACTGAGACATCATCCTGCTGACACTCTCAAAAGACTGATTCCCTCTGCCCTAGAACATTGCTTCAGAAATCATAGCCATGAAAACATGGAAGTAAAACTGGAAAACTACTTTAGATGCCATCTTCTGTTTAGGAGGGCCAACAAAAACTCTCTTTACCCCCAGGTTTCTGTCCAGGTGTGGCCATTCCGTGAGGAGGGGAGGGCATGCTCAGTTTGAACAGAGCAGTCACCTTGCTCCACATGTGAGTTGCTTTTCTAGATTTGTGTCCAGGTTTCCAATTACATTTTTAACTGCACACATCAACCTTTACTGCAACCATCCCCCTTTTCCTCCTATTCCCACAAAATCCATCCCATCTGCGTTCTGTAAAATAAAATAGTGTGGAGGCACACAGTCTCTTTCATCATGAAAGTGGAGCAAAGTCACAGAAACGAGACCGTGCTTGATTGGTGAGCAAAGTAAATTAGTATAACAACTAAGGAGTGCATGTGCATAATGACTGTACTCCTCATCAAGACACTTATCAAGGATAACAAGGGTGTGTTATTTCAAGGAGGGACTTGAAATAATAAAATTGCACTAAGATGAAGTCAGTGACAAGACAGGGTTGGCATTTCTATCCCCAAAGCATGCTTCTCATCCCTATCCTATCAGCTGCCTCTTACATGGCAATGACTGTGAAAGCCTATGTAAGACCTAAAGCCTTCACTTGGAGACTCACCACTAATGGCACCAAGTAAGCAAGCTCCATCGTGACTTGCACATCTTGCAAAGCATCAGTACAAGCACTTTGTTTAACATGCATGACTTCCTTGTGTGGGAATCCAACTCTGGCTTGAGTTCCCACAGCAGGAAGACTCACAGACAAGTCTGTACTTGCAGTAGTGCATTGTGATTCATTATTCACCTCTAGGCAAACATTAAACACTCGGGAGGGAAGAGATGAAAAGGGAGGCTGAAAAGTTAAACAACTGCACTTACTAATCCAAAGATGGATGTGGTAAAGGAAGAAGCGGCCCAAAACCTGATCCAATGCTCGGTTCATTTTCAGTCCAGCTGGTGCTCCCATTAGCCACTGGAGCAGGTCCTGGAGCTCTTCAGCTACGTGCTACAAACACATGGAAGCAAGGCATCTGAGTGAAATAGAAGACTGCTACTGCACTGAACAGATCCAGCGCACTGTGCATGCTGCTCCCCCCGAAGTGTTCTTACCACACCCTTCAAACCAATGGAAAACAAAAAATCCAAATGACTACTTTAGAGACAACTAGTTAAATCAGAAATGCACCTTTATTGACTCCTTACTGAATGCAGATATAACAGCAGAGAGGAAGCTGGACTGCTTAATGGTCCCCGTGCTGGGAACACGAACTTCATGTTTGTTTGTGGCCATCTCTGGTGGACTTACGCAGTACGATTTCTTGGTGTAATCAGAGTACTTGAAATAGATGGCAAATGCTCATGAGCAAACCACCTTCATCGGACAGTCAACTGAAAAATTAGAACTGAGAGAGTAATCTAGCTATGGGGAAGGCTATCAGATTTTTAAAGGGGCAGGTGGGCTGTGCACTCATGGGCAAAAAAGGCAAATTTTTACCACAAAATAACCTGTATGTGTTTACACTAAGATGGAAAACACAATTATATAAACATACTTCACATATAAACAAAGTTTCTTGATATTCTGTGGTGTACTTGGCGAGATCAACCACGGTATATAGCACTGATCTTGTCTGTCTCTCTTGTAGACTTCATGGAGAGATACCCATGGCATCCCAGTAAAAAAGAAGCCTTCTGAATCATTGAGAACAAAGCCTGATGGAGATCACCCCCAAATCACCGAAGGCTTTGACTCACTATTTCTGGTGACTTATCCTAGGCTGATGTTCTTTACTGATTCTCCCCCTCCACCCCGCTACTCTGCCAGAGGTCTCCCTCGCAGTCGGTAGGGCAGGAGACAGGGTGGCTCTGCTCCTCAGTAGTTTGCACCTGACCTACTCACCTAAGCTGAAATCATTGGCGAAGTCCATTTACCAGGCTGTGAATTGAGGTAGCTGAGTGGTAACCTCCAGCAAAGAGGTGGGGAACATACCTGGAAGAAGTGAGCTCTCACACTGTCCCACATGAACAGATTGTGAGTAAAAGCCTTCTGCCTCTGAAAATCCCACTTACAGTCAAAACCATGCATGTGAATTGCACTGCAAATTGTGCACGTGCAGAAGAATGAACACATGCTACCTGAAGCTGATGCACTGTAGCCTACTTTCCTCATCAGTCACAACGATAATTTCCCCAAGGGCAAATGATTTCCAAGGAATGATTTAACTTTATATATTAATCAACAGGATCTTTGCAAAATGAGTTTGTAAACATTTACTTTTAGTGTACTGGCAAAATTAAGAGCTCCATCTTCAATTTATCCAAAAGGATTGCCTTTTGATTTCATTCATTTTCTCTGTCTCAACCTCCTTTAAAATATCTCACTGCAAGGTAGAACTGATCTGAACCCATGGATCTTACCTCTGTGGCTGAGAAGTGTTAGCTACTTTATAAATAGACTGTTTTTAATATTTAAAGTGTTGGACTGGTAACTTAGAAAAAGCATTTTGGGATTTTAATGAAATATTTAAATGCTTGAAAGCAGTCCTTCAGCAAGACTGTTTTTCAGCACTGAATGCTACTGTAGGCAGCCTGTCCCAGAAGTGCTACTAAATTCTGACAGGGGCACATGGCTCTGGGAAGGTGCCCTAGCTTGCTGTTATTTAGCTGGGCAAGGCATTTCAAAACATAGTCCTAAGGCATACCCTTGCAGGTTGTTTTCCAGCCAGGTATTTTTGAACTGATCAATAGCAAGCAGAATCAGAAAAGGTGACTGGGAGTCCAATTCTCCTGTTGCAGTCATGAATACTGAATGTGGCCAGTATTAATAAATGAGATACAGTGAATTGGAAGTGTTTCATAAAGGGGTGTAGGGACATCACCAAACTGGAGACTAAAGCTAACACGGTTTAGATGAGAACACTGTGGAAATATTTGCTTTACTGTCATACTCTTCTTTCTAGCCCCCATATGCAGCTGGTCTAATGGTGATGTGACATCGATGGAGAAGGACACACAGTGCACTGTGGGTGGGCACTGTGGGCTGCACGGACTTGCTGAGTGGAGCATCTAGTGCAAGCCAGAGCAAGCAGATCCAATTATCTCTGAGACCCAGTAACATTTTTGGAGGCACAATCTACAATAAATATTTAACTGTTTCAAAGAGATTACAGTTTAAGAAAAAGACACATCAGCAAGGATGAAAGAGGTGAAGGAGAAAACAAGAAGATGGTTTATAAGCAGTTGTTCTTTTTAAAACAGACAAATGCCGTGCTTTGCATCGGGTATTTTTGAAAGAAGGCTGTTTTGTGGAAGGCAAAAGCAAGGACAACCATTGGGAAATCTGGTGGGAGCGAGAGGAAGGAGGAGGGTAGGAGTTGTGAGGGCACCTACAGAGAGAAGATTATTCATATTTTCCATTCTTGGATTTGAAAGCCTGTTCCAAAAATCAGTCCTTCATAATGCATACAGCTACTCGCCAGTTACTCCCTAGGTGTCTCTGAATCACATCTGCCTCATTTACTGACAAAAGCAACTTGTTATTACAGTCAGCACAGCGCAGCCCATCAAGCTGTGAGTGCTGCAGTCAATGATGTCTTGTGCATCATCAACAATTGCTAGCTAAGTGTTGATTTGAGAACCATTATATCAGGGGATGGGGAATGATGGCTGGGGAACATGGCTTGATCCTCACGTCAGCAGGCTGAGCTTGTGACCCTGGCAGTTGATGAGAGCCAAAATAACCTACCTGCATCTGCTTCCTTCCAGAGACACGTTTGCTAGGAAAAAAAAACCCTGAGCACTGTATCCAGTCACCACACAGCTACGATTTTGTCAATATTAAAATCAACCAATCAAACCAGCAAGGTTATATGTTATATAAGGTTAGTTTGTCATTATTAAAATCAATCAAATCAATAAGGTTAAAATAAGGTTATGTACATAACCTTATAATAGATAATAATCTTATTATAATATACATAATGTTCTGTTTACTAACAGACACAGAGATGTAAGGTCAATGCCATCCTCAAATCTGGGGCACCTATCAAAAGCAGAATAGCATTAGGAAGGGAAAAGTAACTCACTCCACACGTGAAAGTTTGCATTACTGAACTTGGCAACACATAAGCACTTGAGAAAGCCCAAGTGATGGGAATAATGCATACCAGATGGACACTCGGCAGCAAAGAGGAAACCTACTGCTGAATAGCTAAGGGGAGATTTTGCTGTCATACTGGAAAAGAAGTGGTGCTGGCTTGCACACCAAATGCTGAAGTCATTGGTATATTTTGGGATCACTCAGATCTGCATTTTTTAAGGCCTGCACATAATGCACGTAAATCAATGCCCACCGAAGGCAGTAAAAGGACTCCAAATGATTTTATGTCCACAGCCTAACATGCTTGAAAGAAGAAAGTAAGGCTGGAAAGTAAGAGGAGTTGTAAGTGGCCTGAATTGATAAGCATGGAGATATTGCAGAGAAGAAAGGCACCAACTAACGATGAGGCCACCCACAAAAGGAGGATTTAATGCTTCCAGGAAAGTAAGTAAACAGCTCTTGGTGACAGCAAGGTAATGAAGTCCACCCATGTAGAAGATATGGTGAAAATAACTGACACTATGATGCATAAGTTGAGTGACAGATGAGCTAAATTACTGAAAGAGGAACGGACGAGCAACTCCCACAAGCAAGCCCATCCAGGACAGGTGCTGGGATCGGATACACCTTGAGCATAGAGAGCGTCCATCTGCCAAAGACACTGGGCAGATGGAACCCCTCCCGGAGCCACCTGTGCAAACAGGAATGCAGCCAAAAGCCACTTCCTTGCAGACTTGTTAAGAAATCCGATTTCTAAGAGCTGGACGCTTACAGTAATCCCATAGGGAGAGCTCCAGAGAACTTTAACTTCTCCAGCTGAAGTATCCGTAACGGAAAAGACTTAGAGAAATATTTTTAGCATATAGCTCAAATACAAGAGCAAGTGCATTGCAAGAATTGTGGTCTTTTTTACCCCAACACTGCTGCTGAATAGCATCTGCAGCAATCCTTAAAACATGCAACCCTTAAAAATTTGACTACGAAAGATAAAAAAAATAGCAATAATCATGATCTACAGCTATACTGGACACTCCATATATGCTCTCTGAAAGCACAGCATGTACAAGAATGACGGGAGACCTACAGCTTGTAACAATTAAACGTTAGACCAGGACCAAGCAGACCATCATTAAGGGAAATGTGAGCTCCTCCCAAGAAAGACAGGATAAGTAGAAAAAATAAATTGCTGCTGAAATTCTCTCATCAGAATAAAGTTCCTCCCAACCAAGATGCTAGAGAAAGGGCAAAGAGCGGATGTTCTCCAGCTGCTAGAATGAAACCAATGGAAAGATCCACCTTCTCTCCCAGAAATTAAAGGAAAGCAGGCAGAGAAAGGATTAGGCTGTGCAACTGCATGACAGTGCTCAACATTGGCTGCACATGTATTCCCAAGACACAGAAGCTATTAAAATGGAGCTAACTTCACATTAGTGGTCTGGTCTCCAGCCTCTGAAGCACATTATATGTTCCTTACTGCCACTAAACAGATGTATTGGAGTACTGCACCTAAAATGAGCCACCAGAAAGGCAGGATAGTATGACTCATACTTGTTCTTCATGTATTTATGCTGATGCCAAGGGATCTTAGTGGGCAAGAGGAGTCACGTTTGAGAAAATCACAGGACACAGCAAGTTTTCCTAGTTTACCATTTGTACACCAGAGCTCTTAGAGAGCTTAGGGAGGATTTCAGGTGTTTGCACCTGACTAGCAAACGCCCTTGGATTTCCCCATGAAATTCCTCTTCACAAGCACAGCTGCACTGCTTATCAAGTTTGACTTTTCAGTACTTTATCAGATTCAACCCAGGTCAAAGCTTTTTTTTTGTTTTGTTTTTTTGGGGTTTTTTTTTGTTTTTTATTTCCCCCCCAAACGCCCCATATGGCAACTATTTGAGGATACTTCCTGTCAACTCCAGAATAAAAGTATTCTGGCTTGCTAACCACTCAACCTGCAGCTGCAGAGCTCTGTCCAAGCTATAACTGTTACTTCAGGAGCTGGAGCAGCCCTCCGGTAAACATGTAATTACTATTCACTGCACACACAAAGCAGAACTGTGTTCCTTTTGAGCAGCCCCAGCAGGCTTGATTTGAAGATTTCACTGTTCTTGAGAGACCTAATTTGCATGATTTCAGACAGGACTCTCCCTGAAATCCTTGCGTCTAAGGCATTGCCTCCTTACAATTGCCCCAGGCATCAATAGCTGGTCAGTACCCACAGCAGGTGAAGGAGAAATGGCTTTGGCCAGACTTACATCTGCCACGGGGATGAGAGTGTCAGCAAGGTGACCAATTCGGTTCTTTCTGTACAGCCAGGACATCAGCAGTATCCCCAGAACCACATCAATCAGCAGAGAGACAAAGATGTTGGCTTTCCTGCATGCAGGACAAAGAGAAACAGTGTTAGAGAAAAAGGAAGGACAATGTTTAATGTTTCAATGACAACTGTCGGCTTCATTTACATAGCATCTTTGATGTCCCAGGGACACCAGGACAATTTACCAAAGAGGCACGGTGTAGAGATCTTTTGACTTTCGCTAGTGTGCTGCCACCTCTGTGGCCAAACATGGAGCCACTCAGAGCCTGCCACACCACAAAACGTTTCTTATAAGGGGAGTAGAGAGTGGGATTGAAGCTACAAAGAGGAATGTTAGACAAAGTGTGTGTATATATATACTCAGGAGGATTTTACCAATACTAGGGGCATCAGCATCTGGAATATCCACATCGAGATCAGATGGCTTTCCAAGCGACAGACTTTAGTTGAATTAGTAGTCAATGCAATAAATAGTGTTTCTGGGTGCATAAACATACCCAGAAGGTCTCCTGAACTGTCCCCTCACTGCTAGAGTTTCTGAATGAAATTCCATGACGTGAGTTATTTGGGAAATCAGATTAAACAATCACAGTTACTTTTGGCCTTCAAATCTGCTAATCTATTTTAAGTGTTCCCTGGGAGTCTATTACTGCAGGATCAGAAAATCACACAGAACAACACTTGCTGCTTAATGGCCATAGGGCATTCAATATCTGTCTCAGATCTCTGCCTCTCCCTGTTCCACTCACTGTGCTGCATGTTTGCTTTTCTGTTACACTGACTTTGTTACTGCTTTTGGAGTCTCTGGTCTGCAGTTACTGAAAGAAAAATTCCCCAAAAGAGTGGGTGAAAGAGGGGAGCATTTAAACTGTTCTGCTCTTATGGAAAGTGCCACTGAATACTGATTGCAGTTTTTGGTTAACAGCAGCATATGTGAAAGCAACGAGCCTGTGGGAGTAGTGACAGCAAAGCACTACACAAATGGGTGGAGTACAAGCTTTCTGTGGGCAATATCCTAGTAGCCTTTCCCAGGCTAGGGAAAAAGGCATGTATCTAGCAACAGGCATAATTAATACAAACAGAGTGCAGAGTAAAGATCTGCAAACTAGCAGGGAGCAGAGCAAGCAAGGCAACATGACACGGCGCAGTGGGACCCCTTAGTGCTGTGCAGGCACAGGATCCATGGTTTGGGTTCCCCAGAGGAGACAGGGCTAGAGCAAAGACATGCGTGACACTCTGTGTATTCCATACCTCATTAGTTGAGTCTGGTTTTGAGCCTTCTGGCTGCTGCTGATAACCTGGAGGTGCTGCAGGCGGTGTCCCAGCTGCTCACAAGTTGAGAGTTTGCTCCATAAGAATGACAAAGGCCAAAACTTCAGCACCCTGCAGAAACACCATGGCAATGTACCCTTTTGCTTTTGCCATGTACGAAGCTGTACAGTGTACAAACTCCATGCAAAACATTCAGAGTAAAGTTAAGGTTGTGCAACCAGAGACGATGTCAACATACTATTATCAAAGAGTATTCGATGTTAACTACTCTCTTGAAGGTTAACAGAATTAAGACAGCCTTTCCAGATCAAGACATCTTAAGGAGACAACCCAATCTCTCATTTCCATTCTGTAAAACCAAGTGCCTCGCTCTTCCAAGGAAGCCAGAACACAATCCTGACTCCACCCTGTGCTTTGGGATTGCACACCATTCCGAGTCTCCAGGAGGCTAGGGTCAAGGCAGTCGTGTGGACGGCGCAACAACACAACATGGTGCAACTGCTTCACAAATCCCAGTATTACTAACCCCAAGTCTCTGTCTACTGTGAGCTTGGTATAACAAACAGCTGTTTTCTCCCTACAGTTTCTGTCCCTTTTTCCCTCTTTTCTTTCTCTTTCACTTAAGCCTTTCCTTTTTTTTTTCATTACTTTCTAATTCCTTTCTCATTTCTATATCTCTCCACTGCCTTGCCAAGGGTGACCAGCATTACATAGATAACATGACATTTAGCATCTAATTAGGTTTCAATCCACATTAGGCTTGTAGGGGAGGAAATACACGGTTCTTTTTTTAAGACTCAGAAGAAAAGTACTAAATGATGCTCAATTATTTTGGGGAGTTACTTCTATTACCACTTAACCTATAAAGAAAGGAACGATGGTGATTTGTGTAGATTTAAATGACACCACTGGATGCAGGCCAGCCAAAGAATGCGCAGTAGTGGTACAGCAACACAAAGCACCATGTCTGCTGTGGGGAATAAATACTGATGTGGACATAATTTTGATCACTTCTTCCCTGTACACAACAGTTGTTCCACCATTTTCAGTGTTTCACTGTTTCTTATTAAGGGTCCAGGAATCTGTGTTCACTTTTAGTCACTTCCTTCATTTACTCTCTCTTACCACTTTGGTGTGTTCCTTCAGTTCACATTCATTCCAAACGCCAAAATTATTCCTGGTATCCTGCTTCGCTTTTGAAATTGCCCAGCTGTTTGAATCATTAGTGAGCGTGGCCTGGGGACGTCCCTGCCATGCGTGCACGCCTTCCCCGGGCTGCATCTGGAGGACTTCAGCCTGTCGGCCAGCAGCAGAGTGCCTTCAGGACTAGCCAGAATAAAAAGCTGGATGGGCAGACTGGGGCTGCTACTTATACATTCTACACAAATCACCAGGGTATGGCTCCTTCAAAATCCTGCTCGGTTCACTGTGATTGCTATTCCCTTCCTCCCCCCATCCCCCTGAGCCCTTTCAACCACCCTTCGCGCAAGGTTTGTCAGCTTAAAATACAGAGTGCTGAAGTCCCCCCTTCTCCCTCCCCATTCAAATTTCAGACACATTGGTTTTGAAATACATGCAGTGTACTGTGAATCATTCTTCTTAATTTGAGGCCTCCGAGTTACTCAGCTCTTCGTTACAGCCTCCCACCTTGAAGACAAATGAACGCATTGCTCTTCAGCTGACTTGTCAGGAGGTGATATCTAAAGTGGCGGAGGAAAGCGCACCGTGCAGGGGAGGGAGGCACGGGGCACGACTGCACTGGCCACTGATCTCAGAGACCTGGGCTCGCAGATTCACCAAGGCACAAGTACAGATGACTTTTCTCTTCCAATTACAGCCCAGCCCAGTGGTTACAAATCCTGGTGTGGCAAACCTTTGCTAGAGCAGAGAATTGCACTTGAAATGCAAAGAAGGGGGAAGGAGAAATGTTCTACCTGTGTGGCTATGTACAGATGACTGAAAGTGAAAAAATACTGATCAAGCCAACAGCTGCCAGACCACCTCAGTTCAAGCAGAACGCAACGGCTCTGAGGCCCTGTGCTAAACACTGACGATCTCACCATCCTCTCCAAGCAACCTTCCGTTGCTGCTCCACAGCTCCCCAAGCTGGAGGCAGCTAGCTTGTGAGTCACCCACCCATCAGACACCCCTGGTCCAAGGAAAGGACAGTCTGCTGCTCTCTTCTGCCCGGGGAACGTCTTGCACAAGCGAGAATGATTTCCAAAGCAGCCTCTCCCCCAGGAGCACCCCCCAACATGTGCACCCACTGGAGCCTGCAACGGGTAAACGCATCTCCTTGATTGAACAAGATGGGCCCAAAAGACACGTCAGAGGTCTGTGCTTGTTTGTACTACAACTGACTCTCTTTTCTTTTCACTTAACATCAGGAGGACAACCTATATTCCTCTTGTATACTTTCTTCGGAAAGTAAATACATATCCTTACTTCTTTAAACAAAAATACAAACACATTGCAAAAAGCTCAATAGAATAGTTGCAAGATGGGCTATGGTAACTCTCATCTCTAGGAGTACTGAGGAAGAAAGCCAAAAATATTTCTTGCGTCGTCTTCTACCCCTATGCATACCAACTATGCATTGCCAAAAATGCTGCCACTTGTTTACCACACAGTATATAGCATGATTTTCAGAAGCACAATGGAAAACCCACCAAATTAAAAAAAAAAAAACCACAAAAAACAGTGGTGCTGTGTCACTGCATTATTTAAGCAGCAGGACATCTTCAGGGTATTTCCAAATATAAGGAATTTTAGCAAGAAATTAACACATCCTGCATGAGCAAATCTTGATTTTCCAATTCATTTTTTCTTTTCCAAGAATGAGAGTGGATTTTTCAGATATCAGATGAAAAGCAACCTTTCCAAATCTGGATCACATGCAAATATTAAAGCTCCGTTAACCAACACGCCTGCCTGTCTTTTTTCTCCTTGCTAGAAACTCTAGGAACAACCCTTCCCTTCTGGATGAGGAATCAGAGGTCATGGTGTTTGTAAATGGACTTTTTTTAAAAGGAGCATAGAGAGTTTATTGCCTCAATACTAAATCACTCCGATGTCCCCAACAGTGCACTGGAGACCTTCAGCGGTAACGGAAATCCTACAGACAAGTCCCTCTGAAGGATACATTGCAATGGCCACCCCGTAGCACAAGGTGGTGCTGAAGAAATGCCTTAATTCGAGACGTACAGGACTTGAGAGCGCTTGGTAAGCTTGGATGGATGTCAGTGCTCACTGCCAGGTGAGGCCCCAAGCCTCCGCAGCCTGAGAGGACATGACTGATCTCTCTCTTTAGCTTTTCAAAGCTGACTATCCCTGAATATCACAAAAACCTGGGAAAGAAAGCAGTCCTGTGACCAGAAGAAGCAGAAACCTGGTAGAACTTCTCTTATGGGACATCCTATCCCAACACAGGGAGGAGGGGATTGGAAGGGCATCTGCACTTAATGTCCTTGAACCCTCCCTGCCCTGTGTGTGTTGGCACAAAGGACGTTGTACCACATCACGTGGTAAACTGAACTAAATTACATTAAATGACTTAGAAGGTCAAGCAGGAGGTTTGTCATAAAGCCAGGTACTAACTTCTATTCTCTAAGACTGATGTTTTAAAACACCTGTAAGATAAGTAAATATCATGCTGATACTACGGGTAAATAAAACAAAGCAGAAAGAAACCTGTATCTACCTCCCAAGGTTAAGAACAAGTTCAGCCCGGGTTTATGCACAGCAAACCTCACATTCCGCCTGCTGGTACGTACAGCTGGATGCCAGCCTGGCTGCTGCTCTGGCTTAAAACGTCTGTACTGGGCTTAGGAATAGAGTAAGTCAGAATATAGCTGCTGATAAGCCAGGTAGCAGCTATCTGTGCCCAACCTGCCAGACTCAGCTCGAGCTTCCAAGTTAGGCTTAGACTGTGGCCTTCTGGAGATCTGTGAGACTTGGGCTGAACCTGACTCTAAGCCTTTTCGGAGTCCTAGCACTGATGAAGGTGGGCAAATCTGACCTTAAGACCAAGTGCCTAGGCAGAAAAGGATCGTTCTGTTTGTTGGCAGTCACACACAGTCCAGGGATAGCCAGAAAAAGGACCTTCAGAGTTAACTCCCAATCTTCTACCCAACCACTGAGTTCTGACTTAATTACCGTTAACAACCATTTATGCACAGTCAGTGCCTACAGAGCAGTCCAAGAAACCAGCGGACCCTGATTATACCAGGTTTGGGTTTGATCCTAAATCTCGTCCAACAGAGGAGTCAAAAACGGGATAGTTTTCCCTTTGCGTACCAAAAGGTGTAATCCAAGTGTTCAGAAAATCTTTGCATATGAAGAATTTCACTGTAATTTTTCACGACAGTATCATACAACTGGAAACCTGTTACAAGACTCCATTCCCCATACCCTTAGGCTGCACTTGAGAAGATTTATCCATGAATACAATAGTAGCTGTTATCCAAATTTCATCAATCAAAGTGTCCCTTTGCAGTGTGGAACCTGAACTCCACTTCCCTCTCTGGCATAATCTCACTAGGCAGGATGACCAGATGTGCTACCAAGCTTTACATGCAAAAGCTTCTCTCCTTCAAATCTGCTCAGAATTCCTCTTCAGTGCAAGCACCTGGCACATGTTACACTGGAAGCATCTATTCAGTGTCATGGTTGTTACAATGAGATTTCACTAGCAATTCATGCAGACCACCATTCCCTGTAACCTGCTTTAAGGTCCCAAGGTTGCAGCACCACTGACTTAGAGAGATGACGGATTTAGACGCACTATTTGCTGTTGTTTCACAGCCGCAGAGGGATTCATAGCAAACTGGGAGTAGGGAGTCCTAGCTATCGAGCCACTAAGGAGATCCTCATGTCCCTCCGTCAGCCATGGAATAGCTGGAAACCTAATGCTTCAGTTCTAATGAAACTGAAGTGGGGCTGAGCTAACCCTGCTGCAGCTGGGGAGGAGATCAGTGCCTCCCCAGAAAACCTCCCAGCTCCTTTCAGAGGTCTGCTATACCTGCAGGAGCCTTTGGCCTTGTGTTCTCAATGCAGCTCCCCAAACTTTAACAGCAGCTCTGCGGCAGCCTGTTTTCAACAGAAAGATTTTGTATCAACTGTGTTTCTCAATGGGGTTAAGCAGGAACCCTGCAAATGGCTAAACATGAATTACATTTCCATGCAAAACATAAGCTGACTGATGGCACATCACTTACCTGCTCCTGCAGACCCCGGAGATAAGTGAAAGCAGGAATGTCAGCAGCATGCACACAGGCACAGAGGCCTGCTTCATCAGCTCCACAATGATACTAGCTTCAACGCCATCCGACTGCCAGTGGGTCAATTTGATGGGCCCATCATCATATCTGTCCGTCATGAACAGTATCTTGCTCTTCGCAACTGTGTCAAAGATGGCAGAGAGCTTTAAAGCATCGTCTGCCTCCTGGTCAGTGGAGGTAGCTGTGTCCAGAGGGGGATGTAGATGGGAAAGCATGACTTTGCGCTGGTCATA
>Ga0181612_148976_pt1 | contig 14981 bp, 8 predicted proteins | sample HoacroProtozoa21_FD_119630 | JGI IMG/M metagenome (GOLD analysis project Ga0181612, IMG submission 119630) | Hoatzin crop microbial communities from Cojedes, Venezuel. Combined Assembly of Gp0051906, Gp0051904, Gp0051908 | reverse complement strand
GGCTCTTGGCATGGTATGCTGTGATGTCAGAAGTGGGACTCCGCAGTTCCACGTGCTTTCGGAGCAGGCATCTTGGTATGTGCTCAGGGGGCCATCTGTTTTTTCTCTGAAGCAGGCTGTGCAGCCTCCATCACGCCCCAGAGACCACTAGGTTTACAGTGATGAGCTAACCCCCTTTACTTCTGCCTGATAAGATAAATGTAAGCCAATTTCTCCCTTTGTTAACTCTTCAGCTCTTGATGCAGGTGTCCAAGCATGTCTTTCCTCTTGTGTTAACAAGTCCAGCAAGGCCATCGACCCACAAGGGGGCACAGACAGTGCTGGATGCATCTTTCTCCTTGGCACATCGGGACCTGATCAGGGGCCATGGGGAATGTGTGATCCCCACCCTCATCCTCACATGCAGGGTCACATGTGGCCTTGGTTAAGGGTTTTATTCTCTTTAAAACAGGACTTAGAAGCATTCGTATGTATGCTAAGGCATTAGAAGCGTATTTCAGTGTTTGCTCCAGGGAATATTCAGAGCTCTCCACTATTTCAGAGAAGAATCTAGAAGAGGTGAAGTCATGGCTTGAGCACTAGCCTCAAGCATTCATATCAGTTAACAATTAGCACATTACCTAGCACTTTTTTTGCCTGTTCCAGTTAGTACTCTTCTGGAAAACCCCAAACATGATTCAGGGCCTAGAGTGAGACAGGCTCCGTTTCCGGCAAGTATTACAGATGGTACTGTACCATATTTGTCTTGTTCTCTCCTAAAGCATCCCAGTTGCCTTTACACTTCCTGAACATGTTTCTTTAGATAAGTTACTGGCTGAAACAAGAAAACTTTTTTCCTGAAAAAATGCTCAAAAAGGAATGCATATTTTAGCTGAAGGTGAAGGTCAGGAAGTCCTCAAACTTGTTATGAGGTTATAGCTCTGGATACTGTATCCAAGATGCAAACTATATGACTATGATTCGCATCACTTTTAAATAAACAATGACATTGAATTAATATCTCTGTTATGTTCTTAGACACTCCCTGTCTGATTTTCAAGTTTCCTACATTGACGGTTACAGTCCTGTTATCCTAGCTGCTGATACCTGGATTTATATGGTCATCTATCTGACAAATTTTGAATTGCTCATCTGTAGAGATTTACCTGGTCATCCTGAGTAAGAAATTTTCATTTTATGATCTGAACAAGCCACTTGTTCTCTGTTGCTTTGTTAAATCAGCTTCATCAGTCATTTCTTAAATGAAATATCTAGATGATACTCTTGAAGAAGTTTTCTTTTGTGCTTTTTTTTTAGTAAAAAGTGTATTATTCCTTTGTTTAACTCAAGTTGCCAAGTAATAGTTACCATGCAACGTAGTATTCAAGCAGTAAATACATAAGAAAAACTCTGTACCTCCTTATTGATTGACTGACCACATGGAAGGTGTAGCAGAAGGCTTAATGTTTCAGCCTGGTCGAAGAGTAAACAGTTGGGCATATCGGCCAATCAGACTAAGAAAGTAAATATTTGAGCACAATAAAAGCACCTTTTATACAGGTGCAGCAAATAATAATACTAAGGTGAATACGATAAATTACGTGGTGATAGCTGCTGAATGCTTGGAAATACACGTAGCTATCTAGTGTATAAAAAGAGTCACATTCATGATGAATAGCAATACAATACACAGCACAACGCTTAAACTAGATGAAGCAGTGCTATTACCCAGTTCCTGACTTTAACAGGTGAGGGCCCTTAATAACTTCCAGCATACAGAATTGTGGTACACATTAAAGCTCTCTAGTCATCTTTTGAAGAAAAGACGTCTTTTCTCAATGGGACAAGTATTTAATGTGCACAGAAAATAGCGAAGACTGTATATATTATCATAAGAGGAATCTTCTATGCTAGCAATTTGTTTTCTTAAGTGATAACATCAGCATTGTTTTTTCTTAAGTAATAGGCAGTCATTTGGTGTTCTTAAGATAGAGTTTCTCATTTTGCTGCTGTTACAGTTAACAACATAAATTTAAATATCCTATTTAAATCTATATTTGAACGTGTGAATTTATATTTAGCTGCACAGACTTTTTTATCCTGAATGTTTGAAATAATGGCTGCATTTTAAGTCCCTGCCAAAACCTCCAGTTTCAGTAAATCAATAGTCTAGGATCCATATAGGAGCTTTCCAGACTTAGCATTGAAGAGTTATAAGGAATGTAGGAATGTCAAGGCCCTCTTCAGTCAAGTCTATTCTGCTGTTTCATGCACATCTTGAAAGCCTGTTCAGACTTCCATTTTAGTATTATTAATACTGTGACTTGCAACACTTCATAAATCCTCTTCGTTTCATGGAATGTTGGTCTCAAAATCGTACTCAAGAAATTTGGGATTTTTTTTCACACACCACAGATACATATTTGATTGTTCATGTCTCCTGTCTGGATATTAATAGATTCATTACATCATTTACATTTCTAGAAAGGGCTTACTATGCTGCCCCTCTCCAGACAACAGAAAAACCCTAGAAGCTGGAAAACACAAATTCAGGTGTATATGTCAGCATTACAAGACTCAGGCAAGACTTTGGAGTAGCTTCCTTCTATGTACATTGAATGGAGTTGTAAGAACATGGACATTTTGAGAATGTAATTGTGGAGAGAAGTGTCTAACACAAAGGTCAGATGCCTTAACCTGTTGTAATACTTCCATGTCTGTAGCCCTAGATTTTTATTCTTTGCACCATTCCAGTCTGAAATTCCTCAATCTAAGGAACACAGCAGAGAATCAAGAATAACTCTTATAACTTAAACTAGAGCTGTAGACCAAGGAAATGCCATTCTTATCCATGTCTTTCAAAATTAGGGATAAGGTCATTTCATATATCTATTTATTTTATTTCCCAAATCCAATATCTGAGTGTGAAGGGCTTCAAAGCACAAGATAAATGTGTCTGGGCCACAGAACTAATCATGTCAACCGGAAAATAACTGTAACTGCATCATTACCACTTAATGTGTTGGGTAACTCCGAATGTACTCGAAAGATAATAAAGAGGTGTCAGTATTATTTGTATCTTTTAATTGCTTCCATCAACAGTTCTTTTTTTTTTTTTCCTGAGGGTAAAATAGTGCCACTTCATTGATTATACAGTGGATAAGGAGAAATAATAGTACAGAATCAAATATACTTATAACCATAAGCATAACTGGGCAATAAAACCTATTTACTGTTAAAATTGAAATTGCTTTTAACAGTTTTATAGCATGCAAACAATTAAAATAATTATATCAGGCAGCAGCTGTTCCTTCACACTTGTGGAAAAGGAAAGAAGAGGAAAATACTGTAGGAAATGTCAAAGGTAACTTCTTCCTCTAATAGGTTGGATGAGAATGTCAAGAAATGGGTAGATTCTCTGTAAAGGGCATTTATAATAATAATGGAGCTAAATAATTGAATCAATTTTGTAGTGTACATATTTTTATTCCAGGCAAATAAGTCTTGTGTTACCACCAAGAATATGGCTTCCTGAGATTAAGTTATTAAATAAAAAATCCACCAGATTCTCAGCTGTGCTGGTATCATGCAACCAGGCTCCTATCTCTTGTGTCAAATTCCTTGTTTTATTCAGTGTCTTATGGTATTTCTGTTCTCACAAGATCAAGTTGGTTCTTAAGAACTCCAGCACTGGGCACAGGATTAGACCAAATCCCTGTTTCCTCCAGCATCCCGTCTGTCAGTGGCCACTATAAAACACCTACAGGAACAGGATAAACATTTGCAGTGTACAACCACCATGCACAGGTCACACTGGCTGGTTCAAGTAGCCTCTTCCCACTGAAAGACAACTGTGGATGTTTATCTAAACCGAGATAATTCAACTCAAGAAGAACGAGCAGGGTACTGAGGAAATGAAATACTGCAACTCCAGTTCTCAGGGCAACGCCAACTGATTTTACCTGCTACTTGAAAACAAGCATGTTTACATATTAGAGTGTTTAGAGTAAGAGTGACAGTGCAATTCTGGATCCTTCCAGCCCTTCTGTTTTCTTTTTCTTTTTTTTTTTTTTTTTCCCCCTAAATATCTAGGAAAAAGCCAAGTAGATCCAGGGTGCTGGCTAAACCTGAGATGTGTCCTTAACATATTTAAACAACAGTTTGCTGTTATTTACATTGCTTCCATAAGCAGACCTGCTGAAAGTTGATGGCTGAAAAGTTAATTGAGTCTTTTTGTTCCAGTCACGATATAAAGTTTCAATATTTTACCCGACAGAGCTTGTACTGGCAGATGGCATTAATGCCATCTTTTGAAGTTACAGAAAGACAATACATTGGTTTTCTATTTTCTTCCTCTCACTCATTCTGGAGAGGTTAGAGGTTGTAGACACTGTAATTCCCTGCACCAGGGACTTGCATTCACTTTGGATCTTAGTGCCATTATTGCTACAAGTCCCCCGATGCTATAGGAGCCCCTCAGCTTAACGCACAAGAAAGGGAAAAAATTTACATCCTTGTGCGTGTGCAATGGGAATAAGCTGAGAGATGTTATCTCAGGAAAGCTGTAAATGGAATAGTTTGACTCCAAGTTGCAGCCAACAACAAGTTTCTTCAGAATCAGTCTGAATCTGAGTCTGTATAAAATCACCATTTTTGCTTTCAGCCAAGGTTCATCCCAAGCTTAATTTGTATTAACATGTTGGCTCATCTGTCCTAACTGTATACATACTAAACACAAACAGATCCATATTTCTTCTTTTTTTTGTTAAACTGATTATTTTCACCTGACATTATCTAAAATTAGTACCTACGTATTGCAGTTTTTTTCTTACACACAGTAGGATGAAACAAGTTAAATTATGTGAAATAAATGTATGGCTATAAAATGTAATCATCCATTACCAAACACTTTCATTTTTCATTTTAGTATTATATTCAAATAATAGTCGACTTTTTTGCTAACCTGAACAAATAGATATTCACTGAATTATTGTATTGTCTTTTTATTATGATTACAATAAAGAAGAAGGGTAAATCATCTTACTTATATTGTATTAATATTAAATATAGCATTTTCAGAAGATTAAAGACACTACCAGAAATCCTATTTTTGATTCCTCTATTTTTATGAATTATTGTACTTCACAGCATGGAGCTTTAATTGTGGGGACCATATGCTACTGTTGTTCAGTGCTCTTTTTGTATATGACCAACAGAAAAAGACTACAATATAAGTGTGCTTCTTTCAGGGACACTTTGAGAAAGAAGTATGGGTATCTGTTTAAGCACCTCAAACCCAAAATTTCCTGATTACAAACTATACAGCTATGACTCTGTGATTCTGTGACTCTGTGATTGATACATATATCAAACTGAGTTTCTTCAGATAGTTTCTGCCTTTGTCTTTTCTGTTATTTTCATTGTATTAGTTGGTTGTACATCCTTTCAACCTCAAATTCCAAATTTTTTTGGGGAAAGGTATTATCCTCTTTCGGCTGTTTATTGCAGTGCAGTTACATAGGCATAACTACTTCTCCTTCCAACAGCTTTTGGACAGAGTATTTTCAAAGCAACCTAATTTAATAAACAGAGGTTTCAAAACAAGTGAGATTTCTAACTTTTCGATCAAAATTGTAAAGTCTAATAAGGAAAAGATTAAAGCTTGACACACAGCTTTAATTGTCAGAGAATCCATGTGCAGAAGAGACAATAGTAATGTCTTTATTAGTTCTGTTACACAAAAAATTGTTGTCCTGCATGCCTCAGTGATGCCTTAGCCACGAGCTGTGATAACACTTTAAAAATTACACAAACTGATATCGTTAGAATTGTTATCAGATTAAACAAGAAAGCAGCTCTACATGTCAGACGAAATATCTACCTACCCCAAAATCTGATGGTGTCCAACAACAGGTAATTGGAAAAAGGAAGAATATGGTAACTTTGTAGCAGTGTTCCGATCAATATAGTCTCCCAAATTATAAAAATTGCATTTGATTTCATTCAATATTGTCTTTACAAAATAATTGATGGTTGTCACTAGAACTACATGGAAAACCATGACGTGGACTGAAAGGGCCCTCTAGAGTCAATTCTAACTTTTTTTCTGCTATAAATAAATTTTTTTATAACAGACATATTAGTCTATTTCATTTTCCAGTTTCTGAAGTACTCAAAAAATTCTCAAACTTCTCTCCTACGTTTATTTATACTGAGCTTTTTCCTTTTACACTGCCCTTCAGTTATAAAGCTGAACTCCTACCTGAGCTTTGCCTTGGCTATCCACATTAAGCTTCTGTTCTGTTAGCTAAATAAGCCACATTATATTAGTCTACTTCAGTGAGGCAGGTGCTTCACTCCTCTGGCCTTCTGCTCCTGTCTTCTGTGAAGAAAGAGTGTAACAGAGCGGGACTTACCAGTCCTTTGTGCAAAGGAGGTAATACTATTCCCTTTCATTGGAAAGGCTTCCCTTGAGCCACAGGTCAACACTGTACAAGACTAATAGCTTTACTGAAATAGGTTAAAAATCCTCTCTGTCAAAATTAATTAAAAAATAACTAGTGTCCTTAATACTAAGAAAAGTGCACATTGATCATGCCAGCTAGAATTATAGGCATGAAACTAATGATAAAAGGATCAGCATCAAAATGAGAGCAGGGGTTTAGCATATTCCCCTTTTTCAGGGATCCATATCTAGAAGCATAAATACTTTACTAAAATTTTTATATTATGGTAAATTGGGAATCATTGACAGTATTAGAGAAAACTATAAAGAATGTAACGATATGACAAATTATAGGTAGAGGAATTATACAATGAAGTTCATATTGAAAAAATATGTTAAAAGACATAGGAACAGGAAAGAGGAAATTTGTCAATTACAAGCTGTGATCTAGCATGTATGTCTTCGCAGACAGGAGAAGATTTTTTCCCTCACACGGCTGTAATTGTGTATATATCTTCCACTATCCAGCCCAAGTATTTAAACTCCCCAAATGCAATCTGAGATAAAATCCATGAGCACATTGATGCCTCTCAGTATACGCATGTATATTTTAATAATTAATCTGGAACAACCCTTTTATTAGACCCTGCCAAAATACCTGCCCTGCAAGCCTACAGCAACAGGATCTTTTTTGTATAGAAGCTCGTAAGGTCTTTGTATGGAGAAGTATGGGCTCATCAAGAGGAAAAGAAATTGCTACTGCACCAAACTTAAAAAATCAAGCACTTTCCTAAGAGCTGATGGCTAAATGAAACTGAGCTCCTGTATTGTTAGCAGAGTTTCCTCTGTGGTAGCTACATAGTTACACACCCTTCATATAAGGGAAAGAATATCCCTTACAAAGTATGCCTGCCCAACTACCACCAGTGAAAGGGATCAGCCAACATCCTAGAAAACAGAAATACCTGTTCAAAAACACACCACAACCCCTTCTACATTTATCACTACTGGATTGTAAAAGAGTTTCAAACAGATCTTAATTAGTTTTCAACTGTGTCACCTCTGCCTGTGCACTCCATAAGAATATGCAGTAGAGATTTTATAAAGCCCCTGTATAATTTGAATTGGTTTTAATAGCTTTACTCAGATGCCAGAAGTCAGAACACAGCAACAAACACTTGAAAGGCCTGAGGCACTATCTATAAGTATTACCCCTACATATTCTCTACTTTCATTTAATGAACTAACCAGATCATTACATTAAAGTGCATCAATGTTATCTAAAAAAGTTTAATCAGTAGCCTTGCATGCTTCTCATACCAAAAGCCTTATTACTTCAGATTAGCAACCCTTTAGCTCAAGCCTTGAAATTCCCACAGTCTGTGCTCTCATGACTCTACCTCTCTGATCTTTATTTTACAAAGTACCCAGGAATACAAGCAGTGGTTTATACAGCTGCTGCAAGGCACCTGTTAGGTGTTGGTAGCTGCAGCACATTTGATGTTGGTGCCTGACAGAAGAATGAAAATTTAAGTCATGCATTATTCTTGTTTCTTTTGCTTTGCAAGAAAGGTTGAACAGTATTCAGTATTTCTTATTCCATGTCTTTAGGGAGCTGGGTCTCCTACTGAGCATTACTTCTGCCAGGTAACAATGAGATCTACATAAGGAGGAGTGAGATTCTGTAATGGATGAACTCTTGGTTGCTCTCTTTCAGGTGTTTTATGTGATAGTAGCTTTTCTGTGATAGTGGGTTTAACACTAATGAATCAATAAAACTGCATGGTGGCTTTTTCTTGATTTGTTAGTGTTTTGGGGGTGTTTTTTTTTTTACAGTTATTGATCTCAAAATGTTGTTGGAGGGTACTCAAAAACAGTAAGGCTACTGAGATTATAAAGAAAATTTTAAAAATAAGAATAAATTTGAATATCATAATTAGGTTCGGTGTGTCTTTCAAACCCACTAAATTACCTGTCTCTTTAAGCTAGACTTCACTTTAATAAAGGAGAAGTATGGCTGGTTCCCTTTATCTTCTTTGTTTCATCGCCCATTGCTGACAGGAATCGTAAAATCACTGAGCTGACAGAAGTAGCAGAGTAGTGTTGCACATCACTCAATATTAATGCTCATACCACTTTAGTGCAATTAATTACTTATCATTTAGCTATAATATTAATTAGAGGTTCTCTATCAAAATACGTCAAACTTCAATAATGGAAGAGAAGGAAGCTCTTCTACTGTCCTTTGAGATTAAATTATGGCCTCATGGAAGGAAATAGGAGTGCTGTCATTCTTGTCCATTAGGACTCTGTATGTTTTGAATTTTCATGTGACATTTCTGTTTTCAAAATAAAATGCTTATTTGCTTTACATGCAACAGTCATTAGGAATGTAAATATTTTGCATGAGTGATGCATAAGAAAAGACTTATAAGCTGTGAAAGGAACCAAAGGAAAGACAAAACCTTAATTTATTAGAAAAATATTTCAAGGCTTTAAACTCTTTGGTTCTAAAAACTGTTAATTGATGCCTTTTAATGCCAGGTTCTTTAGAAGAAGAGTTGCTACATATTGCCTTCTCTTAGATGAGTTACAAGGGTTTCTTAGTTTTTTTTAGTATTTCTAATTTCAGAATTAGCAAAAGAGTCAAGAACATTTCTTAACTGCTGCTACTCCCTTCTTTCTAAGAGAAAACAGTAGATGAGCTGTCATTCATTAAATTAACTGCAGATGTTTCTTAACTTCTCTTAACCTACTAGTAAATAACCTTATATTTAAACCATTGCATACACCTGAAAGACTTTAAAAAATGTTTAATTCAGATCTTTAACATAATGTGCGACCATATTTGAGTAAGGATGGATCTTTTTCCTGGACTCTAAGAATTACCTTTCCAGATGCCTTTATGCTCAAAAGATCTGAAATTTTCTGCATTGCTGGTGTTTTTTCTCCTGTAACCTGTTGACTCTTTTCTTCGTATATTAAATTTTAGAAGTGAAAGCCTCTATCTGAGATGTATTTGCATATTAATATAAGTTCAGAAACACCAGTCTGTTAGCTGTCAGTTTTGGTCCATTAGCCATGTTATGCCTCATATGTTGTATGTAGATTAATGCTTCATACATTATTGAAAAGTTAATATTTTATTGTTGAAAAAAAAGAAACTTTTTTCCTGTAATAGGAAATGTAGTGCAAAGGTTTGTAGATGTGATATATTCACTAAAAATACCCTGACTTATGTATATCATTAAATTAAAAAATGGCACTTTAACATTGGTAAATCATCTTAGTTCTAATGTAAATACTGATCACTCATTCATGGAAGATTTATTGGACAACGGTAGCCACTACTCTTCATATTTATCAGCCATAACTCAAAATGTTTGTGGTGTCAGATCTTTCAATCTGAGTTGGGAATTCTACAGTTCCGACAGTGGTGAAACAGTTAATGACTTTCTAAATTAGTTATGCTATTGTTTAGATAGTTAGGTCAAATAAGTTTACTTAAGCATAGCTTGATTTTTTTCCATCTTTTCAACTGACCTACATATGCCTTCTAAAAATACGTATTGTCTGTCTTGCACCTACTGAAGCTATAGCCTAAATTATATTTAATTCAAAAGTAACAAAGATTAAGACTTCTAAAAGTCTTACAGATTTAAAAGTAAATGAGATCAAGACTTCCTGAATTATCACCTAAATCAGGATTAATTCAAAACCCAGGCTCCACCCTCCTGAAAAGCATATATCTAGATTTTACGACCATTTGAGTAATCACATTTTGTCAAAAAAATTTCTGGTCTTCTAGGCTGTTAAGCATGAGTAACTTGTTATGTAATGGGAGAGCGCAGAGAATAAGGAGCCAGACTCTTCTCAGCAAGGACAGAAAATAAAAGTTTACCATGAGGGCGGTTAAATATTCCATCAGGGACTCAGAGAGACTGTGGGATCTCTGTCCTTAAAGAAGCTCAAAACTTGACTGAACAAAGCCTTGAGAATTCCATAGCATTTCTAAGGTCCCCTCTCAGCCTTCTCTTCTTCAGGCTAAACAAGTCCAGCTTCCTCAGTCTTTCCTCGTAGGACAGATGCTCCACTCCCCTCATCATCCTCGTAACCCTCCACTGGACTCAATCCTGTAGTTCCTCATCTTTCTTGAACTGGGGAGCCCAGAACTGGACAGAGTACTCCAGAAGGGGCCTCACTAGGGCGGTGTAGAGAGGAAGTAGAACCTCCCTCCATCTGCTGGCCACACTCTTCCTAATGCACCCCAAGATCCCATTGGCCTTCTTGGCAGCCCAGAGAGAGACAAAAATATTTATTTACAAGGATGGTTTTCATCCCTCATTTCTGCTGCACAGTCTTAGCACAGAGGTGCATATTTATGAGGAGCAGAAAAAGTGGTTAAAAGAATCTGTGCAGCAAGCAGGTTTATTAGTCTGGAGCCTTTTCTGGTGCTTTTCCACATGCCACATAATTCCTGCCACCTGAGGTGACGCCTGGCTGGTTCTCTGTGTTACACTGCCTATTGAAGAAGTTCATTATGTCTTGTCAGACGTTACAGAACTTTTTAAAACTTGAAAAGTATTTCATCTGTACTTTTTCAAAATATAGAGAGTTACGATTCTAACTTTCAGTGGGATCTGGACTCTTCTGTTCGCTTGATGTCTGCAAGAAAACTGCAAATATGTTTTTCTTCTTTTTTTAATGTGTGTGACACTTTGCTTTTATTGCTAAATATATTTGTATGAAGACAGGATTTATGCTGCATACTTCATTCACTCCTGCTGCCTTTTCCTCTATGAAAGTCATAATCCTCTGAAATCGAATCCTAGACTTCTCCACTGCAAATTGTGATGCGGCAGACAGAGGATTATGACTCGGAGTGTGGAAGAAGCAGCTGGAACTGATGAACACTTACAAAACAAAAGTCATCTTTGCATGCAAATATATCGGTTATTTTCTTTTCTGTTTGCTTTTTCAAAGAGAAGCAAAGAGGGGGGGAGGAGAAATGTAAAAAGGGAAGAAAGGAAAAGCGGAAAAAGTGCATCTCCTCACGGAGATAGGATATGGTCATAAATTGAAGGATCTTACTGGCTTTGGTACAAAAGATGTTAGAGTAGTGGTTCCCATGGCAAAACACTGGCAAGGGACAGAGAATGTCCAGCACTTGAATTATATCTTTGCGTTCAGGACACCAGCTTCTATAGCCATTTAAGCCTGCCAACACAGTTCACCAGTCAGAATTGACAGAAACGTATTTCTTAAATAAGTTCCAAACTGTATTCAATAACTTCAGCCATTTCATCATTCTGCTTTTATATACACAGAACATAACCATATGTCAAAGGAACATGAATAGAAATACAAGTTTTAAAAAAACTCCACCTTCATATCTGCCAATCCATTATACAGTCCATGAAGAAGTGTTTCAAGGCTGTGACATGCCCGAGTTTCATTTTCTTGTGTGCAACAAGGAAAACTGTTTCTCATGTACTTTCTCATTGCATGCATGAAACAAACTGAGGTTGTACAGAGGAAACAAAGGAAGTGGAATCAGGGCCAGTCTTTTAAGGAACATGTTTCAGTAGACAGCTCATTTGTAAATTACTCAGGTCAAATTTGGGAAGTATAATGAAACCGCAATTGCTTCTTTCTACTCAAAACCAGTTACTATATACTTGTCTAGGGAGTTGCTTTACCCTTGGTAGAATGTCAGGGTAAATACTGTCTACAAAAGGAATTTCATTCATATGAATTTCAGCTAACACTACCTCCTGCAGGGACTTACAGCTGATGTCCCTAGAAATATCTTCTTTATTGCTCTTTTTAATGAAATCTAGGATAATTTTTGCTCTCCAGTTCCCAGTGCTGCTCAAATCAGGAGCTTGTATATCTGGATATACCTGGATATAGTCTACTTGTTTTCCAAAAAGGAGGGGATTTTCAAGATAGCTACCAAGTCCTGCAATGCCTTTTAGAGGAAGGAAGAGGAAGGAGAGCAAGCACTTGCTGTATACAGCAGCTTTCAGTAGCTTAGACCTTCTCCCCTTCTGCTGACTTCCTTTTCTGTAAAAGAAATGCAAAGTATCCTCTTCCTCTTCAAATCCAAGAAGATGGAAGACTCCCTCTTTCCTCTCTGAGGAGAAGGTTGGAAAGAAGAATGGTATAAAACCCTCTTTGAGAAGGCTTTTTATTAGTGACAAATAACTGCATTCCACATGTACAGAAGTGCGATACAAAATAAAGAGGGAGAGTGGGATTAAATATAAAATATGGAAGGCAGAATTTGGAGAGGTCTGACAGACATGTCACAAATTGGTGTAAGTTATAGTATTCTGCTTTAGTTTATAGGCTGAGCTGGATTCACCTCTTGCCAGTGAAGAGTTTGGCAAAGAGATTAAGGAATTAGGCACAGTGGCTGCTTTTGGCTGTCAACAGCCTATTTTAGCAGTCAGAAATACATGGAGCATGAAAAATGACCCAACAGGACAGGGACCAAGAATCTGCCTGGCATGCCCTCTATACAGAAACCTTCTGGGGTGGCAATGAGCCATGTTGGCCATTCTAAGCCTGTAAAGATTTTGTGAGATTTGTAGGAGATTCAATATGGGTGAAGCTCAGAAGACCCAGTTCTCTTTTACGCTTATTTTGGGTTATAATCTTTGTTATTTCTATTGTAATTTTCCAGTGGAAATCAAGTAATTAATGCAGACCAGGAAAAGAACTGATTACGTAACTTTATAGTGTGAAGGAGCTGTGTTTTTTCTTGCATTCTCCACTTGTTCAGTCCTCATTGCACACTCTCACCTTTAGTTCCTGAGCACTGAGGTTACATTTTGGACCTTTAATTAGAACAGTTAGTAAGACCAGCAACTCCTTGTGCATCATACTTATCCACAAGTGACACACCTCATTTATGAGCTCAGCTTGTAAACTGAAACTTGTCAGCTCTTAAATAGTATTAGCAAGAGCCGGACATCATTTGTAAATGTTTACAAACCACTGTATATTATCTCCTTGGAACAAGACCCAGAGTTCTGTCTGCATTTTTAAAATCCTTAACGAATAGGGCTCTTGTCCAACAATATGGTTTTCATGACTGCTGAAAAACAAATAAAAAATGTTAGAAAATTGTGAGAAACACAGATGAAGTCCCCCCCCAAAATCTTACTCTTGCCCTGTTTTGCAGGTGGGAAGGCACTAGGCCCTCCAGTTCTAGCCCTAGCCTTTCCCAAACTCAGAAAAGTTGCTGTTCTAGTTAAAATTTCAGCATGCCTTCTTTGTTGTTTATTTTTCCCCATCATTTTGCAACAATGTTTTTGGCAGATGGAAATAACTTCAACAAAAAGCCAGGTGCATGCACTGGCGGCTTCCCTGCTAAAGGGATTTAGTCAGATGTTCCTTCCACCTGTGAATTGGCTGCCCAGTCTCAGCCATCTCCAATGAATGTAATTATTATTCTCTATTTCAAAAAGCTGAAACAAGTTCAAGTTGATTCTGTCAAAAAAAATCTGATACCATTACAATCTCTCTCTATTTTCAAGGCCTCATTGTCAATGAAATAATTTGTCTGACTACCAGTTTCATTTTGAGTTTGAGGGCATATCCAGATCTGAATTTCCATTAAGTTACTTCAGATTTACACTGAAATAATTGCAATCAGTATCTATTCTTCACTCTTTAAATGATAAACAGGTATTTATATTCACATCTTTAACTCTGTTCCCAAACAGTAAAATCCCCTGTCTTTCTGTGCAGAGATGAGTCATATTCAGCCAGTAATGAAAGACTGTGTATATACATGGCTTCATGTGGAGCTCTGCTACCTGGCAGGATGGCTGCCAGTGTGAAGCAACTGTGGCTTCCATGGAATTTTAAGATCCCTGATCTTTGAGATGTCCCTTTCCTTTATGAGGAGCGAACCCATTTTCAAAAAAGACAAATCAAAGCAAGATTTATTCCTTTCCCTGGATTTCTCAGCCTGACATGAAGAGGCCCATTAACCAGCATGAAAAGTTCAAACTGAAATAAATTTCTATACTAAAATATTTAGAAAAAAAATGAGACAGCGAAATGTGAGATAGATTCTACATTAATGATCTGAAGCACAAAATTTCACACATAGCAACAATGCAAACAGCATACCTTTCTTCATCACCAATCAAAAGCACTTGGGTAGAAGCAGCAGTCTTCACACAAATATACTCGAAGACAGATTTGTGAGAGTCACAAAATGACAGGAGAAGAAAGCAGCAGCCTAACATAAGCGAAGAAAACTCACAGCCGAAGCACTAGGCAAAGTGCCTAAGGATCAGGCTTTTCTCATGGCTGGCTGCCCAGTCCTGTACAAAGAAAGATGAGGAGCTACTGGAGAGAGTCCAGCAGAGGGCTACAAGGATGGTGAGGGAACTGGAGCATCTCCCCTACGAGGAGAGGTTGAGGGAACTGGGCTTGTTCAGCCTGAAGAAGAGAAGGCTGCGAGGGGACCTTATAAATGCCTACAAATATCTGAAGGGTGGGTGTCAGGAGGATGGGGACAAGCTCTTTTCAGTGGTGC
>Ga0181612_128524_pt1 | contig 14981 bp, 3 predicted proteins | sample HoacroProtozoa21_FD_119630 | JGI IMG/M metagenome (GOLD analysis project Ga0181612, IMG submission 119630) | Hoatzin crop microbial communities from Cojedes, Venezuel. Combined Assembly of Gp0051906, Gp0051904, Gp0051908 | reverse complement strand
TGCACAGCACCGCGTCCAGGCGGGTCTTGAATATCTCCAGAGAAGGAGACTCCACAACCTCCCTGGGCAGCCTGTTCCAGTGCTCCGTCACCCTCAGAGGGAAGAAGTTCTCCCTCATGTTCAGACGGAACTTCCTGTGCTTCAGTTTGTAAATTTTTAACAGTCAGTTTTAACAGGTCTCTGTTTCAAAATGGGGAATAATATCCCATACAAGTAAGAATGCAATCCATTAGGCCATTTTGAGGATATGAGTTTTCATTTGTAGTTTTATTGATGGGTTTTTTTTCTTACAATATTTATTACGTATGTATTTTTAGTTTGAAAATATAGGTGTAATACAGTTTCCTTGTTAATTGTGTGTGGCTTACTTTAAGGAACTTGTATTGTTATCAGAGACAGAGTATGATTATGTCCTTAAAAATTATACAACTAACTGCAAAATTTATTGAATTGTCTGAAATTAAACTTACAGTCTTTCCTTGGATGTGAATAAACCCACTTGGTTTTGGTATTATGAGGATTGATATTAGTATCTTTGGAGAGGAAGGAATTCTGGGCAATCTGCCACCAGCTTACTTTTCTCACAATATACTGTTTTTTCTGCTGCTGTAAACATGAGTATCGCTCCCTGAAGCTGTTTTGCTTGTTGGATAGACGATGGGAAGGTGGAGATCCAGGCGTTTCCAATCAGAAGACACCAACTACCATCCTCCTGACACCGGAGAGAAAGTTTCACAGCTTTGGGTATGCAGCAAGAGATTTCTACCATGACTTGGATCCCACTGAATCAAAGCACTGGTTGTATTTTGAAAAGTTTAAGATGAAGCTACATACCACAGGTGTAAGTAATAACCAACTCTTTGGATAATTTGGATAATTGTGCATTTGCTACTCAATCTTCCTGTGGACAGTGCTAGATCTTGCCTGAAGATTGTGAACTAGATGATAAGCAACTCTCTTTCTACATTTAGAGAGTAAAAAAAGGAAATTACAGTTTTCAGTTAACATTATAATTCATTTTGCTTCTCACTCCATTTGGCAAGCTGATTTTGCCAGCCTTCTTTCTAGATCATAGAAGTTCAAGATCTACTTTGCTTAGATCTTCATGTCCTAATTTTCCTGGGTGAAACCCATAGCTGTCTAGGGAGTCTCCATGAGGCTGGTCTGTTATACGTATTTACTCAGAAAGCAGAATAGAAGAGCCATACTGCATTCCAGGGCAGAGGAGCAAATTTACCCAGAGTTTATCGTCAAAACTGCAAGTGCAAATCATGCTGTTAATTTGACATTATTCCTGCTGATGATATTTTTGTCTTTAAACTAAGCCATTCTAGAATTTTGGCACTTGGCCAGTACTTTCTGTGTTGAGGTGTTTTCTGGTTTCGTGTGTTGGTGGGAAGCCAAAAATCTGTGCTTTTTAACTCTTGGATTAAATATCTTGCATATGCAGCTTTGTTGCAATTACTTACAAATACATTTGTTGCAGTTATTTAATATTTAGTCCATATTTCTCTTTCTGCCTGGAGTTATTTGTAGACGTGATAGGTGTTTAAAAACAAAGTCTAAAATAAGCAGCAAATGTCATGCTCCAGGAAATTCACGTGGTGAGTTAGATCCTCTTCAGAACAATTTTGTCACTTTTCCCCATCCAGGTGGATAAAAAAGAATTCCCTTTCCTCAAGCAGAGGGAATTAATTTCAAGTTTACCTTTTCCTTTTAATAACTTCCAGTTATTTTCTTTCCTGTAGAATCTTACCATGGAGACAGACCTGACAGCTGCAAATGGCAAAAAAGTCAAAGCACTTGAGATATTTGCTTATGCTCTGCAATTCTTTAAGGAGCAGGCATTAAAGGTAGGGTAGTGCTTCCTTATCTAGATTTTTGGTATTTATAACTGGTATAAATGTGAGCTTAACACTCCTAACCTTGTCCAGCTTTGACCTCGGTAGTAGTTGATGTAAACAAAGCAAGGCAGCTGCAGAAACTGGAGGCAAGCTGTGGACTCTAGAGAGCTCGCAATAGCCTGCAGTGATTTTCCCCCACACAGGGGAAGCTTGATTCAATAGTAGTAGGTGTGTCACTCTGATGCAGGCTTCTGAGTGTCTTCTTACTGGCTTCAATATTTTTCTATTGCTTTTTTTCATGAAAAAGTGTTGATTTGGAAAGAAAATTTAAAAGTGCAGGAGGTGAAGCTGAGGAATTAATTTTGAGACTGGGTCCCATCCTCATCCCCTACGCTTCTGCTGCTGCGATGATGGATTGTCCTGTGTTCCTGCAAGGTTCCTTCCTCTTGTTAAAGAGCTGGCACTGTGAAACGCAGTAGGATGGGCACCTACTGATGTCTCCTGCCCCAACTTGTCTTTGTCTTCACTGATTAAGCAAAGGGAATTTGGATGAGCTGGATTAATTTTATAATAGAAAGAGTCTTAAAAGCTCATTTACAATTTGGTGGCTTGAATCTCACTGTAAGTCGGTCCAAAGATGACCTGCTGAGGTGTACAAGCCAGCTAACCTAGTGGAAATAGTATAATTATGCAGTGCAATGATCTGTGCCAGCCACTGGATTGCCCTGAGAGGTGAAGTGTGTTAGCTTACGTGGAATTCTGCACTAGCGCAGATATATAGCCCCCGTTATCCAAACCCACTTAGGTACCCGTGCACAGCACTCCGTTATTCTGTTTTACACAGTTAAACTGTAGTGCGTGTGCCAAAGAGCCGCGGTTAGGCAGTGGTGTTTTGGCCCTGTGCTGACCCTTAGCAGGGGTGAATTTCATGTTGTTGTGCTGTGAGATGTTATTTGGTTGCCCTGATCCTGAACGCATGTTTATGCAGAAAATCTAACAAGCATCAAGGAGAACCAAAAAGTAAGAAAGACAGCTGCTAGGGGGTAACTTGTAAATTCATGCTGTGTTCTGATATACTGCCTCCATTTATGTTGCTTTTTTTGTTTTTTTTTTCCTTTTTTTTTTCCCTCCTACTGTGGCTCGTATTGGTAGGGAAAATGCATTCTATTTTCCATTTCCTATTTGAAATGGCACAATACTCATTTTTTGTAATATTCTTCCTGGGCCACAAGTTTGTTTTTTGTGTTCTCCTGTGAAGTACATGTTGCCAGTAAACAGTTTTTGAGATTTAAAATTTCATGTAAACAGTCAAATGTGACTTAAGTACACATTGGCTTCAAATGCACCACTGTAATTCAACATAAGCGTAGTAGTTGCTGGGTCAGATCAGAATCTTCATTTAAGCAAGCATTGTTTAAAATAGCCTTGTTAAAAAACCTGACCTGCTCTTTTGAATGAGTTTGAGTTATTCTCTGAGATCTCAGGCTATTCTTTATGGCAACAGAGGAATAATGCTATCATTGCAACTCAAAACCCTCATCTTGTCAAAGACTGTATTTAACTAGATTTTGGATTGATGGTGGAGTCACAGACTTGAACCTGTGCATAGTCTGGGGAGATTCTTAGTGAACATGAATGCTGTTGGTTACAATCCCATATGTTTTCTGTGCTGCCTGTTCAGGGCTACGTCCTTTCCTGATGTTAATAAATAAATCCCTGTGGTTTGTGAGTGCGTGCTGAAACTAATTAGACAAGCAATGTAAATGAACTGTTACTTGGGACCAGAATCTGTCCATTCCTAGTGCCCTGGGCAGCATAAAGGTACTGCTTTTCTAGCATGGATTTTTGAACTGCACCATAGCTAAACAAACACAACACCTTGGCACAGCACATGCATAAACATTTTTTTACATTCTAAAGGCCCGTTGTTCACCTTTCTGAACCTTTCCCTGTTTGGATGGAAATTTAGATAGGACATATGGTAGTGACATTTGACTTGGAACCTTTCCCAAAACATGTCAGTATATCACCTAATTTACAAATGCAGTACAGACATTCCTCTCTTTAGGGGGAGAAAAAGGACAATAAAAGAACTAAACTGGTCTTGAATGTTTGCTTGAAGCAAAATTTTCAAGGAGCAATCAGTCATTTTTTTTTAAAGGGTTTAACTGTAACTTCCCCTTGTTAACTGAGTCGTAAAAATTGATTTAAAGGTAAATGATGTATAAAGAAGTCATTGAAAAATCCAGATTGTAAAACGTTATGTTCATCAGTGATACCTCAAATATTTTTCTGCTTATTAATCAAGATGCAAGTGTGAATTCTTCAAGCTAACAGCAAGTCCCACACTGTGAATAAGAATGTACATAAATGTTCTGTAGTACCAGCAGTGCATGAGCTGCTTTTGGAAAAACTAACTTTTCTACTTCATGTTAAGCAGTAAATTTTTCTATAGGCCTGCTTGAGAAGGCATCAACCCTAATCCAGCTTTTGGCACAGTAAACCATTCTTGACACATTGGCAATAATTCTGATTTGTAGCATAGATGTAACAGCAAAAAAAATTGAAGAGAGAAAGTTACTGTTACTGGAGCCAGCAGACAATAATGTTTTCTTATTAAGTTAACACCCTCCATTTTGCATTCACCTCTATTTTCCTTTTCTTTAGGAGCTCAGTGACCAAGGAGGCTCAGATTTTGAAAACACTGAAGTAAGATGGGTGATTACAGTGCCTGCTATTTGGAAGCAGCCTGCAAAGCAGTTTATGAGACAAGCTGCCTACAAGGTAAGATTACAGACTGAAAGTGGAAATGCCTTTTTAAAGCCCTAGTTGACAGGCTAAATGATAAACTGTATTTGGGACAACTAGCTCCACTATAAACTGTAGAAAAATGGTCTGGAAAAGAGTCAGAGTAGAAACATTGAAAGAGAATTTAACTGTACCGAGCAGTAGCCGTATGTACTCATCTCTTCAGTGCCTTTTTCTTTCTATTTACTTCTATATATTGCTGTCCTTCACTGCAGACTCTGATGTTTTAGTCATCTTGTACATTGTATTCCTGCTGAATTTGATGCTCATGGAACAGATGCAGTTTTGAGACCCAAGGGAAACCTGATTTTGAAATACTGGACACAATTTTGTTTTGTTATTTTCTTTAGGTCATCACAGAGTTTTAAAGTTAAAAAAAAAAAAAAAAAGGAAGAGGAGGGAAAGCAAAAGCAAAGAGCCTGCTCAGTGGGACTTTTTTCCAGTTCCCATTTTCCCACAGTAGGAATGAAAGGACTATGAACCGGATAGTCTGGATATAAAATTAAATTCAAATGTTATTTTCACCAAGAAGAGGTTTATCTGCATTTAACCGTTTCCTCCACCCCCCCTCAAATATGTACACTTTCCATATGCACGCCCTTTATTTCAAACTCAGTTTATGTCTTTGATACACGAGATGTACATGTTCTTCTTTTCATCAGGGTATTTGTTTTCTGTTTTGTTTTATTTATTTTTGGTCAGAGAGTTGCGTAACCCGTTGGCAGCAGCTATGCGGTACACAGTTTGTAAAATATCTAGTAGTCGTGTAATTTGCAGAGTGCCCCTGGGAAGCACCCAGATTTTTCCAACTCTGTTTCTAACTATCTCTAATGTTGAGCAACGTTTTTCTTAACAGTCTTTATTGTGGGATTGCTAATGCTAGTGCCAGAAGTAAAACACTCTTAAAGTTCTGATGGAAGGACGCGCTTGTAGGTAAATTTGAAACACTAGAGACCCATTCATTATCTTTGTGTGTTGTTGTCTGCCTGCTGTCTGTGTGCATGTGTGCTTGTGAATGGGGAGCTGTGTAAGGAGCAGGGCAGGGTAAGGTAGATCTCTTGGCATTTCTCATTTGTGGCATAGTGGAATGTTGGTAATTAGTGTCTGTGTCTGTGGTTGTGTCTGTGATCGTGTACTTTTATTGGCAAGCTTGATAAATAGCAAGGACTGACAAGGCTTTTAACTCGGGGTGTGTGATCAATTGCAGGAAAACAGAAGAGTTTAGGGAAATAATTGAAGTTTATTTGACACATGGTTGATTTTTTTTAAAGTAATGGGGATGAAGAAAGAAGTGCAGAAAACTGAGAGTTCTGCATTGCCGTTCAGTCTTTCAGACTCCGATTGCTGGATCCAGCATCTCCCTCAATGCAGTAAGTGCAGACGGATCAGAAGTTGCAGCCCTTGCTGCTAGCTATTGGAACATGCAAGTGTCGTGAAAATGAGAGCTTGTTGTAACATCAAATGGAGCAAAGCGTGAAAAGGCAGTGCTAGAAACTTTGTTACTGGAAACACACTGAGGTACAACCACCGGTCTAAGCTGAGAGTTAACTAGTGGGAAGTGTTAATGAGCTGTGGACATTTGCTGGAGTAACCTGTGGTGAGCGACATAGCTCTAAGAGAACAGAAGTATGAATAACTTCGGTTGTTGGATCACAATGTGAATCCCAGCCTTTCTGGAATGGTTCGGTAGTTGTCTAGACTAAGCTTGATATTGCATAGAATTAATAAAGTCAATTAAGAAGTGTTGTAGAGCTGCTTCTGCACTCAACATCCATCAGCTTTTGTACAGCCTACAATCTCAGTGCAGCTCTGACATTGCCTCATCTCTGTCTGGCCTTAAACAAAACATTGCTAGCCTGGAACTCTTAATGAGCCCAAGGGCTCCCGCGACACTCCCTTCCAGCTGCTGGGCGGCTTTCTCCTTGGAATGAGCAATCTGGGTGTTCCTTCAGTTCACAGTTCTTCCTCTCTCTTCCCATCCAGCTGATCAAAATCCTGCAAATTCTGTCTGCGTGACAGCTTTTCCTGTCTGTATGTACTGCTGAGCTGAGCTTTCGTCATGGATTTTGCATCTTGGCTGCTGTAACATCATTTCCTTGGCTTTGGCAACTGTAATCTGGCCTGTTTTGTGTATCTCCAGAATATTGCCGCTAAAGGGTTTTGTAGCCTTGCATTTGACAGGGAATCAACCTGCATTTGACTCTTTCATCTGTGTCATCTCAGTCATAAGCTGCATGTCCTGGAAATGAACATCTGTAATGCAAACTCATTTTCCTCCTCTAAAACCCTCTCTAAAATGCAGGCTTTTTCATGCCTACAAAAAGTTGACTGTGTTTCACCTACTGATATGTGAAAACTGCTCCTCATTGCTTCTTGCTGTTACCCTGCCTGCTCCATGTGCATTCATCTATTGTGCTTTTAGTATCTTAGTATTTAGTGCTTTTAATGCTTTTTATACTTGAGTTCTTACTTCTTTGAAGCAGGTATTTGCTTATTCTCATTTGTCTTGCTCTTTGAGGCCTCCTGAGGGACGAAGTCTAGTAGGCTGCAGAGAGCTCCATGTCTTTACAGCTTCACTTAGCTGAATCAAAATTGCATTCTTCCTGAATAACGGTTCACAGATGCTTCTTCCTGTCCCTCAGGCTTAATTCCTGTGTGTCCAGAGGCAGTTCTAAAGCTGTGTGACACTTGGTAAGGCCTGGTCACTCTTGGAGAGAGCTCTGTAGCAAGAGCAGAGTGCCATCTCTGTAGGATCCGCTTTCGCTGAGGTTTCCTTTCTGGAAGCATGTCTGCTGGGATTAGCGTGCATTGCATCTGTGTTCGTTACATCCTGAGTAATGACTCTTAGGATGCATCAGTCAGGTTTCTCATTGTCTCCTCCCAGTGAGATATAAGGCATTATAAACAGTGTTAACTTTTCTAGTTCCTCTGTCCTAGTTGTTCCATTTAAAATTTTTTGCTTTGGTGTAGTTCTATCAGAAGTGCTGTATTTACCAGTCGTAGAAGGAATCCCATTCTCCTGAAGAGCTTTCATCATGAGTAATAAATACAAATTGCTGATATGTTTTCTTGTTTCGGAGACCTTGGCAGAGAGGTAAGGTTGGACACTGTGTAGGAGGACTCCATCCCGCTTATGTGGGTGGGGCCTGCCCGTATTCTTGTCCTTGCAGAAGCAGTGAAATACAACGTGCACTGGGCCTGAGGTTTACAGCCCGACGTGAAACGATGGCTTAGGTGTGGAGGCAAGCTGTTTCCTGCTGACGTGAACATGGCCCGGCCTGGCACTTACAGCCTCGTCAGAAAGGCGTGTGAACATGGACACAAAACCAGGATCCCAGCTCTGTGTCGTCTTGAGTTTGTACTGACACAAGAAAACTCAGTGTTTTGTTAGTCTTCTGTCACTGATGACAAAAAAAAAAAACAACAAGCGTCTCCACTAATGGAAAGGTGAAACTCCATAAGTATTCGAGACCATTTGTGTAGAAATCCATTGAATCTACTTAGGTGTGAATAGTTGGTTCAGTCTTAACAGCACTTTGCTGTCTTAATATATTACTGCGAGGAGCACTTTTAATCCATTATCCAAATAAAATTCAGGCACTGTAGATTGTTTATTAGAGGAACACAGGATCCAATATTCTTGGCAGAATGTTTCTTTTTAGTAAAGGCATTCTTCCAGCTCATCTTTCAGTACACATTCTTTGGGCACAGTAAGTGCAGAGCAGAATCTGCAGGCTGGAATTCCTTGAAATGCTGGTAGGAGTAAGGTTTTAAGGAAGAGTTCGGAGTGTGACAGGAGTATGTGAATGCAGAAGCTATAAAATAAGTAAGTAGAACATGGCATATCAAAAGCACTTACGGCAGAGCAAAGGAAAGGGAAGGATAGTGCATGTTCGTAAGCTTGCCAGAAATACTCTGTAGAGTTACAAACAGCAGTCAGCTGGTCTCCTTAGAGATATTGAGGGTTCTTTTCTTTTTATATGAACTGTTAATTTTGAAATGGAGTTCTAGAGCTCTGAAGTAGATTTATCTTTCAATTACGAATAGCAAATAAAATCATTTGCATGGTAAGCTTGTATAAATAAACAGAGGCAGTCTAGGTTATAGGATTAAACATGTGGGCCTGAATTCCAGAGGCTTTCTTTAACCAGCTCTGCTGAATATTTATGCATGTTTTCACATCAGTTTCATCATGGAATGCACATGATGAGAATTATTTAACACTTTGTGTTCCACGGTTATGTTACATTACATTGACCAGTACTAGCCTGCTCTGTAGAAAGCTTCAGAGAAAGTTAGAAATTTGGTGAAAGAGCTGGTGGTTTTTTTGAAACAGTACTTGTTAGTGGAGGCAGATAAGGCAGAAGTGTGTTAATGCATCAACGAACCTGAGTATTTGTAGCTGCTGGGGTTCTCTTGGGTCCATGCTTTCACTTTTGTGATATTAAAATCTTTTTAATCATAAGGATTAAAATGTTTATTAAGTGATATGTTAGGGAGGATTCTGCATCTTGTACCTGTGTTTAATTAGGAAAGGAGAACGAATTGAGGAGTGGAGATAACAGAGTGGGAACTCAGCACAGTGGGAAATGTGTAATAATTGATCTTGGTTTACACATTTTAATTACCCAGCCAGGTTCACATAAAAGCAGAGGCAGCTGACAAAGCCGTCTGCTAATCCAGTTCTGTACATTTCTGTTTGTCCACTTCTGTGGCACAAGCTGGAATATTGGGAGGTCTTTTTTTATTTTGCTAAGCAAGGAGGTTTCCATAGCATTCTAGGTAAGAGTAGATAGATGGATCTGTGCCTGTCTTATAAAGCTGTGGGACATGTTTCTCAGGATCTTAGAAATTGCCTGAAAGCGCACTGGAACCAACAGAAATAGCGAGAAATTAGAATCTTCCCTCTGCCTGGCAGAAACACTGTGCTAGGTGGGGCTTTCCAGCCAAAGAAAGAAAACAGCAGTCTGAGAGTATTAAAACTACAATCAGGAGGAGTCGGGGGAGTGATAGAAGTCCACAAACAAATATAAATCAGTGTGGACAAAGTCTAAAACTAGTGGGTGGGATTGTTTGTAGTAAGTTCATAGAAAGGACAGTGAAGGAGGATAATAGATCAGTCTGAAAGACATCTTAGGTGCCAGTATTCATTTACAAAGACAGAGAAAGGAAATACAAGCTGAAAGTGGAACTATAGTGAAAGATATTAAGGCAAATTCAGAAAGCCCAAGGTACAAAAAAAGATGCAACTAACGGAAATAACAAGCATATAGTTTTCTCAGCAAAACTGCTCTCAGTCAGGGCCACTTGTGTCTCCTTAATAAAATCAGCCTGAGCCGTAAGGACCAACAGTCCCAAAGGGGAGGGGGGAGCCTGAGACACCAGGAGGATGCTTACAGAGGAAGGGGGTCAGGCTTTGCTGTTGTGGTAACTGGTGCATGCCCACGGTACAAAAAGCATTTCTAGAATAATGTGACATGAAAAATTGAAAAGCTTATGAGAATTTAATGGCTTCATTTTTCTGATGCACGCTAGTCATAAAACTTGCAACTAATGTCCTCCTGCACCTTGGGGGATATAATGTAATGCAGCAAAAAATTCTTGGTAATGCCACTTGGAGCTAAGCTTTCATTTACTGCACAAATGTGATCTGTGGCAGCAGTCACTTGGGAGCGAGCTGCAGCAACACCGCCCTACTAGAAATATGGACTCAATGCCACTGTGGTCCCATTTACCATCTACCTGTCAACAAATGTTATCTCTCCCTTAGCATCTTATCATTCAGCTTTATGTGAGTCAGCTTTAGTAATGCTAATTTGAATTTATTTGTGGTTCCAATACCAGTGAAAATTTTGGAGGAATGAAGGGGCAGGGGCACAACCAAACAAGCAATTTGGAGATTCTGTGTAGCCTGTGGTGCAAAGAAAAAAGTTGGTGATTTCAGAGTCTTGTGGTTGTTCCTTACGTTGTAAGGGGTCCGAGATTCTTCTCCTTAGAAAATTGTGTCTGCCTATCTGGGATTACTTCTGAGACCAAAATGTGATAGACTGGATGTGATGTCCTAAGTAAGGTCTGCTGCAGTTGTTGGTAGTATTTTCTGTCTTACAAATACAAGAAATCTTTTTTCTCTCTCTTTTTCTCATTCTCTCACTTTCTCCCAGAAGTCTTGTGCCTTGCCTGTGTGTAGCAACAAATTGTCTGTCTGTCTTATCAGCCATTCACAAAAGCTTTTTGAGGAACAGGCACAGGTAAACTGCAGAACCTTCTCCATGAATTGTAAACAAAAGTGGTTTTAATGCTGCTTCATGATTGGTAAACAATGGTTGTGATTTGGATATCTCCTTCCTTATGTTCTACTTCCCTTCCTCAAGGCCTGCTCATCAGCACATGCTACAATACTAAATTCCAGACCACTCTGCTCAGACATCTGCTCTTGGATTCATCCATTTCACTGCTATAACCTGTGAGTGTCACTTCTCCGCCAACTATAGAGCTCTTCAGTAGAAAAGTGAAGTATAATTGGAAGAGGACATTTTTGGATTTCAGGTATCAACAGGAATTATCCTCTCATCATGCCCCAAAGAGAAAGAAATACTTCTGTGTCTCTGTTTCTGTCTGAAGAGCAGCCACTTCTAGCAATTTAGTTCCAGTGGGCATCTTCTAAAGGCAGTGGAGAACAGGTGCCCCTACTGAGGGTGCGTAAGCCCTCATTTTCTGACTTAACAAGGACAGCAGAATCTTTGCCCTGAATCTCTCCCAGTGGAAGACTGTTTTACAGTGCAAAACGGCAACTGAATTTTCACATCACTTCTCCCAGTAGCTGACAAAAAGCAGCTGAAATACTTTTTTTTATATGGATGCACCTCCTGATGATGCAGGTTCCGGTACAGGGGAGAAGAGAGAAAGCAGGAGGCTGATAACAGGGGTATAGGCTCTGTGTCTGCTCTGGAAGCATTCAGAGAGCAGCTTGTGTGGAGTTTTGGGTGCCGTCTTGTGCTGCTGGGAGATGTGGCAGCCCTTGCCCATCTCTGCGCAGTCTGTGGAAAACAGATGTGAACTCTCAGTGAGCCAACACCGCTGCTGTGGCTGGTGCAGGTCTGAGCCCAAGCTCGTGAGCTTGCTGAAGGATGCACATGAAGAGGGGAGTCAAAGGCTGAGGGGGTGAAACAGGCAGTGGTGCGTGGCAGTTCCTCCTGACCCCTTCCCAGACCCTCCCACAGGTGCAGTACACATTCTTTCCTACACTTTTATCTCTTTGATTTCCATTGCTCACCTTTTCCAAGACAGAACACTGATTCTTTCCTTCCATGTTAGCCCTCAGGTCTGCAGGGCCCCGTAGAACCCTGAAATTGTCTCCATGGGAAGTTCATCAGGAGTAGTCTTCTCCCTTGAGAAGTAAACAGATGACCAGCAGTCCTTCAGAAATTAAAGATGTATGTTTTCAATTAAAGCATAACTTCACAATAATCAGCTTACACACATTTCTGGATGATTTGTTCATCTTCTGCATGGGCAGTCTGACAGCTGTAAAATAGTTCAAGATTGTCCCAAGGGCCTTTTTCTTTGGGTCGTGGAACATGTCTGCTAGTTTTGGAGTAGGGTGACGTTCCCCTATCAGAGCTGTCACAGTACAGTTTTAGATTATAAATTCCCTCAGGTTTTTGAACTAAGTCAAACCAGGTAAAGGACTTCCTCTGGCTGCAAGAGGGAGGTGATGTTTTGGAAGGCTGGACAGAGAAGAACCCTTTTTGCCAGCGTTGTTGTTTTCTGTGAGAGAAAAAAATCCTTTCTGCCATATTTACCTTTGAATTTGGACTAGAAGTATAGTCTTAATCCTTGTATCATTTATATAGTGAATGCTGTATTCTTTCAATATTCTGCAATTCTGTTAGTGTCACACGTAGGGATTCAACAACATTTGCTGTTCTCTGTCCTCTCATTGCTCCTGCTACCCAGGAGAGCTTCATGTTTCCCCAAGTAATACTTCGTAGAGCTCAGGAGACCCTTGAGATTATCTACCTCTCTTCTTTCTCTGGATTCTATTATGCATTTTAGGAGTTCCAAAGGATTGCATTATATCCTGTGTTTAGTAAACTTTATAAATTAAAAAAAGGGAAATTACAATACAAAATCCAGAAGACCTGGTGAGTATGGGTTTTAGTAATAGAATCAAACAGTGCTTACAGTCCCAAAGAATTCCAAGTTCTGGTTGAAAATACAGAGAATAGATTATAAAAATAATATATAAAGTATAAAGTATAGAAATGCACAGGTAAAGCAATCTGTACTCTTAGCTGTGCAACAGCAACCCCAGGCAGTCTGGCCATGCTTAGCAAAGGCATTTATCTCAATAAGACAGCCTAGCCATCTGTAACAAATTGGTTCATCTAATCAGTGACCACACAAATGCAGCAATTCTGACTGTAACTAATGCAACTCCACAAAATTCATTATTCAGAGTGTGTTGAAAGTAAAAGTCACACTTCATTACAGTTTCAGGTGCCACATTTATCTTCTGGCTTTTCAAAATGGGCTAATGCCATAGTTTCTAAACAGTTATTCGGAGGGAGCAATGTTACAGACTGTGCTTTATTTCTTATCATAGGAGTAGCTTTACTGATAGATTAGTAAACAGAAATGAAATATCAAATGGATTCTGCTCTGGTCCAAAACACCTTGCTAAGTAACGTGATCAGGTGTGACGTGTATGAGCGATAGCCAACTTTGTTACTCAGAGTTGAAGCACCTCCCATTCCCACTGACTTCAGCAGTAGCTCTATTGTAAACCTTGGTGTGGAGTTGAAGACTGAGAAATTGATGCACTTGCTTTAGTGGATTGTTTCACAAAGTTTGGTCAAAGTGACTTGCAAAATGTTACATGGGAGACTTGGAGCAGAGCTGAATGCAAAAGAATTGAACTTTGAGTCCAGGTCTGCTATATGTGCTTTTAAGAACAAGACCATTTTTAATCTGCAACCAAATACATGAAAATTAATTAATTAGGAACTGAATTTCCCTCTCTGACAAGACGCTGGACTGAGACAGGTTGGTTTTTTTGGTGCAGATTGTATTAGTGTTGTAAACTCAACTTGTGTATCCTTGATGTGTTAAACTAATTGCTTTCCCTATATTGAATTACTTTTTAAAGTGACTGATGGCTGAGGTTTAAGGCTAAAGGACTGCTTAGGACTGTTGAGCTCTTTATATTTTCAGATTTTAAAAGTGTAGTGTTGAAGATTTAAAAAAAAAAAAAAAAAGTGTCCTGTGACAAATGTTTCCTTTTGATCTCAAGACACTTACATGAAAGGTCTGATTGCAAAGATGACTGAACTCCATATGGAAACCTGTAAGGCCCTGAATACCTGCAAGGTTTTTACAGTGAGTCTGGTACTGCCGTCATACTGTCAGACACGATGGATTCCTTCTCACTGATACAGGTAAGGATGTGACACGGCATCCACAAAGGCAAGGAATGAGAAAGTGTGTAGGTCCTTGGCATTTGGGAAAGATTCCTACCAGCAGTTCTGGTCTTTCTTGGTATATAATACCTCCACCATTGTAGAATTGTGAAAGCATTCATTGGAAGCATTTGTTGGAGACCATCTAATCTGACGTTCCATTTGAAGCAGGGTTATTGCCAGCACTGGGTCAGCAGTGGCTTTGTTTAGCCAAGTTTTAAAAATCTCCAAGGACAGAGGTGCCTCTCTGGGCAGCTGTTCCAGTGCTGCATCAGCTTCCTAGTAAAAAGGGGTTTTTGTAATATGCAATTTGCACTCTACAAGTTGCAATATGTGGCTGTTGCCACTTGTTATATCTCCTGGCAAGACTGAGACAAGTTGTGTTCTGCTGTCTCTGTAACTGTGCTTCACATAGCTGCAGACAGTTATTGGATTGCTCCTTGGCCACCTCTTTACCAGACTAAACAGACCCAGCTCCCTCAGTGTCTCCTTGACAGAACGTGCTCTCTAGCAACCTCCTTGAACCCGCTCCACTCTCTCCATGTCTGTCTTGAATTGAGGGGTGCAAAAGTGTTTGGCTGATAACCTTTATAGAGCTCATTCTATAGCCATTACTTACGGAAACAAGCAGTCACAGAATCACAGAATGCTAGGGTTTGGAAGGGACCTCTGGGGATCATCTAATCCAACCCCCCTGCCGAATCAGGTTCACCCAGACCAGGCTTCACAGGACCTCATCCAGGGGGGTTTTAAATATCTCCAGAGGAGACTCCACGGTCCCTCTGGGCAGCCTGTTCCAGTGCTCCGTCACCCTCACAGTAAAGAACTTCTTCATGTTCAGATGGAACTTCTTATGCTTCGTTTTGTGCCC
>Ga0181612_173201_pt1 | contig 14982 bp, 11 predicted proteins | sample HoacroProtozoa21_FD_119630 | JGI IMG/M metagenome (GOLD analysis project Ga0181612, IMG submission 119630) | Hoatzin crop microbial communities from Cojedes, Venezuel. Combined Assembly of Gp0051906, Gp0051904, Gp0051908 | reverse complement strand
TAGCCCTGGCGTGGAGGCAGGGAGGGGACTGGGCTTTCTGTCGCCAGCAGGTGGCATCGCCCCTCGCACCGCCCTGCAGGCGGACGTCAACCAAAACCTCCGCTTTTCTTCTTCTTCTTCTACTTCTTCTTCTTCTTCTTCTTCTTCTTCTTCTTCTTCTTCTTATTATTATTATCATCATCATCACTATCATTATCATTATCATTATTATTATTTCAAAGTGCAGGTGAGCCCAGAGCTGCACAGCGCTAGATGGGTAAATTCGTAAAATAAATCTATGATTTTCTCTGAAAGATTCGTGTGTGCAAAGCCTGATGAAGGAACGCCGCCTCTTTTGTCCCTGGAAAATACAGGGCTGGGTGCACAATGTACCGAGCATCCTTACACCCTCCGAACCTGAGCTGCTGAGGGTACTCGGTGCCTTGTGTCAGGCCCCAAGAGGACCCAGCTACGCATCTCTCGTGCGGCATCTCCGAGTGCCTGTGAGGTGACGGAGGACCACGCTGGACGCCGATCACAGCCTGCTCGCCGGCCAGCTCGTCCTACGTCTCAGCCTGAGCTTCGGGCTGTGCCTCCAAAAGCAAAGTCAGTGAGTCAGCAACTTCAGGCTGACTAAGCACTGCCCCATTGGACGCTGGACATCCAGAACAAAGCATCAATGACTTTGCATTTATTAGACAGAATTATGGTAGTGGCTACACGCTAGCAGCCTTAAAGTACCCAGTTACTCTCTTCCAAATGCAAAATCCTTACTAAGCTCAGGTAATAAAGATTTTAGTTCCTCCCTTCCCACAGCAAGGCGGATTTGTCCGGGAGAAGCGTAAGCCAATATATCCTGTCATCTCCGCTTACATGCTTCTTCTACCACGTCATGGGGTCAAGTATGTTATGTTTTGCTCATACCATTAATGATTAACTGTTGTCTGTAGAGGAACTAGTTTTTCTCTTGACTTTAAAAAAAACAAACCTTGAAAGATGAAATCGAAAACCAGCCTTGGGTTGGCTCCAGCAGGTATTTATGACTACGGCATTGATGGTACAGAAGATTAGAAGGCATTTGGAATCTCTGGCTTTTTTTTTTTTTTTCCTGATCTGTTCCTGGTCGGTTTGAAAATGTTTAGAAAAGCACGAGAGAAAAAAAAACAGGCTTGTGGTTGGGGCACATCATTTCCTGGTCTGGTTGCCAACTCTATGTGACCTTGAACGGGTCACTCGGAGAGGAAAGCAAGAAGAGTGTATCTATCACTCCTATTTCTAGGTTTTTACAAGTTCATGTTCCACTCTCAGCGATGGCAAATGCTGAGTCAGGGTCATCCCCTGAGCCCTGGGGCAGGGCCCCACAAACACCACAGGACTCACTGGAGGTGGCTGTGTAGGTTCTCCTTACAGCTGATGGAGGGTGAATCGTCCCACCTATTTTGGGGTGGGATGAAGCACTCCTTGGAAGAACCTATTATAAAAAAACATTTTAAAGAGAGGGTTTTGCCTTGGCTTAACCATCTAATTCTGAGATGGCTGAAGATGGCTAGGGTGATTCCTTGCCTTAACCTCCTCAGGACGCTGCCTTTGAAATGGGAAGAACTATCCCTTCTGCTGTCATATTCCTTTGCATGTTAAGATATTCACAGAAAGAACGAATTCCTACTGTACAATACCAAGGACATTATTTCCAGCTAGACGCCAGATCAGGGTGAGCCAGCCTGGCCCAAGGAAGCTGGGGGAGCTCCTGACACCCGTGCCCGGGGATCCCCCAGCACACCTGTGTGCCCACTCACGCACACGCAGAGCTCTCCAGGCATCCCTGGCAGCTCTTGGCTGCACGAAGCCTTTGGTATGTACCTTTCAGGATTGCAGAGGTTTGGCCAGCTCTGCTCCAGGCACTGCCTGAAGGTGGGATTAGGTGGTTATACTGCTGGTAGGAGAGCTGCTGTGCTGCCTTGTAGACATGTACCTCAGCTGGATGAGATCAGATAGCTTATCGTTGACTCCAGTCTTGGTGGCAAGGGTTGGGCAGCACGTTCACTGGCTGCCCCGGAGCTCGCTGTGCCGGGGCTGAGCGTGCTTGTGCAGGAGGTCAGCCACTGCGCACAGCTCTGCCATGGCCGTGGAAACCCCCTCCCCACAGACATCAAAAGGACCTCAGAAACAACCACCTCCCAAGAGGTCCCACCTCTCCACGGCTCAGCTTTCACATAATAAGTACCCCCTGACAATAAAGGAAAATAAAACTAGGTCTGACCAAATTACTCTTTCAAACACACCCTTTGGTCACTGGGGGAGAGACGAAAACATAAATACAGAGTCACAGATCAGGCAGTTGCTGTGCACAGAGACGATATTGATGGACATGTTAAAAATATCCAGATGGCTGTAAGCCAGAAACCATTTTGTGTCTAAAACAGGATTTCATTTCCTTTTCCTTTCTTTTGCTTTTGTTCCACTTTTTCTGAAGGACCCGTTCCATGATTCACTTTATCAGTGCTTTACACTTCAGTTGTTCCGAGGCAGGGAGGTTTTTTCATCTGCTAAGGTGCTTACAACAACGTTTTTAATGGTACGTTATGGACACACTCACAGGTATGGTTCTGGTTCACTGCTGCAGAGAGCGCTGCACCAAGGAGCAGAAAACTCTTCTTCCAGCCCTACAGGGAGCTCGTCTGTCCTGGGGAAGAACACAGGGGTAAAAATCCTATCATCCTAGAAAAGATCGGGTTGGAAGGAGCTTCTGGAGACAGCCTGGTGTGCCCTCCCCTTCAAAGCAGGGCCTTAGACTGGATTTTCCAACTCGCTAAGCACGGTGATAGCCCCCCACTGCAACCTCTCCCATTTTCCAATGTGCCTTTTGAGCTGGGGGCACCAACACAAACAAGGCCAATGAGCTGTGGAGAAGAGTGCAAAAATCCCATCCCCTGCTCCACCGGCTATGCCCTCGCCGGTCCAGCCTGGGAGAGGAACCGCTTTTGCTGCTGTGGTGGTACGCTGCTGACTCAGGTTTGGGAAGCTCCATTTCTGCTGCTCAGAAATGGTTTGGGAGGCTGATGTCAGGGACAGGTACATCGTAATATGCAATGGATCTGTTTGGGAGTGAATGCGTGCTGAGTAACTGATACAGACTGGGTACAGTACTATAGTATAACCTATACTGGATGCTACAAGAGTGTTGCAAAAGGAACAGAGGAATGTAAAGGCCTTTTGCACAGGAGCTTTGAGTATTTAAAATCATCATCCAACAAGTTAAACCTTTCCTTCAAAGCAGCCAGTTGTATTCCAGCTCATAAATACAGTACATTCCTCAAAATGAATATAATAATCAGAAAGCATTTACCAAAGGTCCCCAATTAGCTTTCAGATAAAATTTCATATTGCAAAATTTCAAGACATTGTATGCAGGGAGCAGGTAGATCTTCTCTGGCATAATGGTGATCCTTTGCGAGACGTGACAGCTAACTCCCTAATTAATCTTTGAAATGTCAGAGCCTGCTGGAGGTAATTGGGCCCGACAGTTCAAGGGCTAATTAACTTCAAATCTTGCATTTTTCTCTTCCTTCCTCCACAATTCCAGGTCACTTATTTACTTTCTTTTTACACGGTTTGGAATGTTCTGGAGTGTGTCTGTTCATATCTGCTTTTCTGGACACGAAGTTCAAGGCTGAAAGTATGAAGTTGGGTGTGTCGCACCTTGTGAATCCTCCTGGAGCGTCTTGACTTCACAGGAGAAGGAAGCTGCTTCAAGCAGAGGGCAGGTCCCCAGGGAGCAGCTCGCCGGGGAAGACTCCGGCTGCAGCCTCCTGGGCTGCTGGGAGGTATCAGCAGCATCCGGGAGCAGGCGGCTTTCCCGAGGCTGGGCATCCCACGGAGTGGAGCCAGGGTCACCCGTCATCATCGCTGTGGCAGTGAGGGGGCAGGGAGCAGTTCTATCGGCCCCGTACGCTGCAGTTTCACTGCTCAGCTTTACATGAGCAGCGTTAGGTGTGCTGCGACCCACTGTCTCGGTGAACCTCCGCTGTCCTCCTGCCTCAGGTCTCCTGGGGCTGGTGTCCCATTTGTTTTTCCCTCTCTGTAGTCTCGTTTGACCCTCGGCTGAAAAAAGATGAAGGACTTTTGCCGCAGAGGCTCCAAATCCCATCCCCTGCTGCCCGTACCCACATTGAATGACCTTGTGGCTATTACTAGAAATGCATGAAAAGCCTTTTCTCTGGTTGACAGGCTCAGCCCCTGGTCATGCACAGATAGAGAGCACGTCTTTGTGAGAGCAGCGTGTGCGTAGACTCCTGAGCTGACCCCTGCATCTCTTTGGCTCCCACATGGCCAATTTACAAGGTCGAGAGAGGCAAAGAGCTATTTGGAAGGCATTCCCTGTAGGCACACCTGCACCGGGAGCCACGGGGCTGCCTTCAGGCTCTCCAGCAGCAGGAGCCCGGCAGTGGGAGCAGGGTCCTGCGCCAGCCCCCGATCTCCGCCGTCGCTGAACAGGTCCCTGCCGGGGCACGAGGACAGGGTGGGAGCATCCCTCCGCTACCTCCCGCAGTTGGCGATGGAAGTCACAAGTGCCAAATGATTTCAGTCTCTCTGCCTCAGGCATAGCTGTGCTCATTACATTTGCCCTCAGTGTAGAAGAGTATGAAGAATGGGAAGGAAAACCTATTAAATTGCAAACTATTTGGGGGGAAGAGACAGTTTCCATCTGCCCAGGTCTGAGCACAACAAAGCGTCTCCAGGTGACTGAAGTTAAATCACAGCAGCAGCCATCTCCCGTTCAGCCATTAGCTTCAGACACACACGGCTCATACCTGAGCAGAAGGATCATCTGCTCCCGAGAACAGGGGCTGGAAAAGCTGTATCTGATTTCCTCGCTCTTTTTTTCAATCCTTATTTCCTCTCAGCTAGGGCTTTCTTACAGCTGCTGTGTAACCCTCTCCAGACAATATCTAATCTGTCTGTCACAGACATATCAAGATGTCCCTTGAGTGTGGTACCCAGTGATGACTGACAACTGTCATTAAGTGCAACTCCTCAGACGACAAGGCTCATTTTGGTAACAGGATTGCATAGACTCAGCCTGCAATCTCAGAAGGGGAAAAAAAATGCCATATGTTCACACAGGATTTACATAATGTCTCCTTTTACAGTCTGTGTCATTTAGTAGCCCAACAAAATGAAGAACATACAATGATATTAACCATGTATTTTATATATATTTTTGTTCATTTGCTTTTACGTGTTCTGTCAAAGAAAATAACGTTTGATCTCATTCAGGTTCTTTTCTTTCACTAAACGTTATCTAAGTCACTGCAAATCATCTGAGCCAATGAAACAGAGGTGAAAAATCACTGGAGAAGAGGTTTCTGAAAATTTACTATCTTACGGTAAAGGGGGTGGTAGAAAGCAAATACAATGAACCAGAGAGCAAATGGCAGCATGAATCCTTTCCATACAGACATTGTAATATTTCCTCTGCAGTTATGGCTTTTTTTGTTCAGTCTCTTCTAGGAAGGCCATATGAAAGCACTATTAATTTCAGTTTTTCCTGGTCACCTTCCTATCCTGTGTTGAACGATGCCATGATGACAACGCTTCAACACCACCAACTGAAATCAGCTCTGCTATGAATCAAAGTACTCATTCAAGTTAGAGAAGCCAGGGGTTCATCAGACACAGGAATCCAATGTCAGAAGTAATAAGTCTTTTGTTCAGGCTAGAAAGGTTCCGAAGCGTAAGGGAATCACCTCCGTCGGCTCCCCTTCCTCAGCGTTGCGAACAAGGCATACGGTGACACGGCAGGAGCCAGCGATGCTGAAGGAGGGGAAATGACTGTGAGCAAAGAGCCCAGAGTTTCTTGCCTCTCCTTGCACGGCTGAAGCTTACAGTTATCCTTGCTTCAGTTTGAACACCCTCCCCCCCCTGCCCAGTTCTGGCAGGGACAGGACAGCCTGGAGCCTCCTTTGCCTGGGTAACGGAGTGACCCCACATCGCGTGCCCTCATGCAGCACCTTGCTATGTCGATGTTTTTCTGCCTCGTGGCCGTGTCCTTTGCCTCTGCACACAAGCTGTACCACAGGCAACGATAAAAGTCAAGTGAGGACTGATTCTCTGATGTTGGTATCGGGGCAGGATGCTCCTGGAGTAAAAAAGTCATTTGTTTTCCTTAATGAAGTCCAGCTCTGACAAATGCAGAGAATCACTTCAAAACATGTACGTGCTTCCAGCAGCTAAGATTACTGCCCCAGGAATTTTGTAGGCCTTTTGGATCATTTTCCTCCTGACTCTGTGTGAAGTACTGCCCACATTAAACGATCATTCACCTTTGGGTTTAGCCCAATTCTTCTTCTGAAAGTAGTTGTTTCTTTCCTCCCTGTCACTGATGTATTGGGAGCAATTAGGGGAAAGATGAGGGCACACGGACTCCCAGCTGCAGGTGTGAAGCCTGGTGCACTAGTAAGTCCATCCAGATACAGATAACCATGCTTTGAGCTGGCTGTCAACAAAGCAAACCAACCAGTGGCATTTTCACACAAGAGAAATTCCCGTGCTCTGGAAATAACCAGGGAGGAGAGCAGCTACTTGTGGTCATGTCTCCAGCAAGCATTGTGCCTGCAGGGATCTGTATCTGGGTACTGCTACTTTTTCTTTCCTCAGTCTCCACCGAATCTGTAACTTCTGTTGCATCCACCAGCAAAACCAGACGATTTTCACTGTGCTTTGAAAGCTGGAGCAGAGCAGCAGCACACAGCACTGAGTGGGACTGGTAATGTTTACTCTGACCACTGCTGCCTTCTGTGTTTTACCAAGCATCCCTAAAGGAGCATAGGAACAGCAACGGACCTTCTGCTGCTGTCTCCAGAGAGAGGAGTGATTTTGCAGGCACTGACATTTTGGCAGATGGAAAACTCAGCATCACCTGTAGTACTGTGCGCTCACTTTCTAGCGAGGGGCTCAGGCACTGGGCTTTCTCCTGATGCCAACACAAATTTGTCCCTTCCCTCTCCTCCTGCACTCCAAGGACAAGCCTGAAGGTAACCAGAGAAAGCTTTCTCCTGTCCAAGCCAGAAGGCATTCGGGGATGGTGCTGGGAGCCAAAGCCAGCATGTGGCTTCTCTGGGTGTGAAATGTGGAGTTCAACATGGGGAAGAAAATCCTCATGGGTTCCTATGCCTGGGTCTCATTACAAAATTAAATGATTACATTTTCTGCTTTGTGTGTGTTTAGAATTTTAAAAGGCACAAGCACTTTCTGGTTTCAAAGTGAGAAACAGTAAATACACTAGTACCAGAAGTGGCTTTTGAGTGTTTCTTATTGTCTTTATTTTTCAAGCAGAGAGTTTTAGCTCCCACAGAAGGAGACACTGCCAGCTTTTGCTATACAGGATATGCAAGCTACCTGGGGCTCTGTGCCATTGCCTTTCCACCAGCTTCGCTGTGTGTAGATGGGGCCATTATTTCCATACTGTACAAGTAAAAGCACATTGGTAGCATGGGCGTTTCCAGTGATTAATGCTGGAAAGGTTAGGCATGGATTCCTTGTTGAGATATCACTGTGCTCTGCTACTGTGCACAAAGTGGTTTGTTGTTACAAGAGCAGTGAAGTGTTTTGTTCTTCTAATACTATGAAGGTTGTTTTATTCAGATGTACTGACCGAAATCACTTGAGCACTCTGCTGTTCTCAGCCCAAGGCTCCTCACTGCTCAGCGTGCAGCTGGAGGGGGTATTTTTGGTTTTTGTGTATCAGCAGAGGAGGAATGCTCTGGCAGCAGGAATCCTAAGGTACCACATCACAGCTGAGAGGCAACCACTCTTTAAAGTGCAGTCTGCGCACTTTGCACATGCATCTGGCATGACATGAAGTGCTTGGTTTTTTGGAAAAGGAACAATAGTCTCTGTTGGGGGGCCCAGAGCCACTCAGTTTGTCTTTTTGTTGAAAATTTAAGGTTGGGATTCCTATCACCTAAATTTAGCTTTTCAGGAGTCAGGCATCTGATCTAAGGTAGCCACACTGGCTGCCTGTCTGGTCAGAGGAGAGGTAGGTTGCCAGAATACGGTTCATCCCTCCGAAAACAGCTGCTAGCATACAGAGGATGACTTGCTCTCTGCTCTTGCTTTTCTTTGTAGTTCATTTGAATCTTAAGGTAAACACCAACTTCTCAGATTGGCTTTGAGGGGAATTCACTGCTAAGTTTTCAAAGCTGCTGTAGAAGACTTCTTTCTTAATTGGGGGACTGATCTTTTCTCCAGGAGATTGCGTTGTTGGGGTGGGTTTTTGTGACCAGCATGCTTGCAACAAATGCCAAACCTGTTAAGAAATTAACAGATGTGGTTTTCTTCTGGCCTGGTTTGTTTTTTTCAAATGTATGTCAGTTTTTTCCAAGGCAGGTGTTTGATATGAGACAGGCTCGTATGTCAGAAAAGGTTTGTACTGGCCCCTCAGAAAACAGAATTTTGGCCCCTTCTCAGGGAAGTGAGGGTGGTCACAGAGCTGAGAGCAGGGCGGTAAACGAATAGGGCTCTTGGCATCTCCTCTACCATTTGCTAACAAAACAAGCCTACCCAACACTTAATTTGGTAGATTAACAAAAGAAGCTATCCCTGCACAGTTGGAAACAAGCTTCATTATGCCATGTCTTTAAAATTGCCAACAAGTCTCTACAGGACCTAATTTAACACATTCATTTGCTCACAAATGTACTTGAAGAACAACAAACCCATCCAGTACAAGGACAAAGAAACTCTCTATTCACATACTTTTCCAAGCTGAACCAATCATAAAAGTAATCGTATCCTTCTTCTGCTTTACATTGCACATGTGTATCTGGTTCTGTACAATGAGTGAGAGTACCCATAAATCTTCCCTGGGGCCTCAGAGTGCTTTGGACTCTTAACTAGAACACCGCAAATGTTCTTCATTAGAAGACCCCACCAAACTTGCCAATTACTTCTACAACAACCCAAAATGACCAGAGGGCCAAGCACCAGGTAACAGCACTCACAGGCAGGGGATTTGGGGAAGAAGTAACAACCGGCTTTACTCATGTACACACGCACATACACTTTTATAAATACATATTTTGCTATGTATTTTTTTCTATGTTCACCGATCTGATTGGTGCTTTTCTTTGGCTTCTCCAAGGGCTGCTGTTCCCCAGTAGGAGGAAGTGGATGCCCGGTCTCTCTCAGGAGGAATTATCTAATCAATATGTGACAAGAGCATCCATCACATATTACTGCACCTTATGCAAATTCCCTGACAGTCAGCCAAGGTCACAATCGAGAAGGGACTGTGCCCATGGGACTTTTGACAGATCTGGTCACCTACTGGGTGAGCAAAGGGCAAGGAGTGATTCAGAGTCCCTGTCCTCCACAGCTGCAAAGTCAGGTCTTGGTCTGGAAATGAGAGAGAAAAAACAAGGCTGCACCCAGACCTGCCACACTATGAACCTTCAAGAAGAAACCACGCTGAAACATCTAAGCCAACCCCTTGGGCTGGACATTTAGAACAGACCCCCTAAATAGCTCACGGATCTCCTAAATTTACTTGCCACAGCAGGTGCTTCAAGCCTGATCTCCTAGGCCATGGTGTGCGCGACCCGAGGGTTGCCTCCTGCCCACAGGGAGAGGATGTCTTCTCCCCACCCTTGGCTGGTGGAAGTCAACCCCACGCCACCGTGCACATGGCATAGGCTTTTCCAGGAGAGGACGGATCCCCCCACAGTCTCAGCACAGGCCAACAAACTACTGCAGGCTGTGCTTAGTTTCTACGCATAAACAGCCTGGGATTAGTGATGTTCTTGGGATTAAGCATGTGCTAATTGGCAGAAGAAGGAAAGAAAGAGTAAGAGAACAGAGGCTGGTGATGAAGAGACAGATGCGTACTCTGCCAGCAGCTTAACGCAAACAAAATATTTGGAACAAGATTAAACACATGCTGCCCAAACTATTCAGCTACTTGTTCATAAACCTGTAAAATGTCACATCAAGCCCTGTTAAACTAATCGGAAAATATTTTTGAAATCGGAAAACCACTCTCACCTTTTGCGTTTTTCCTAATGATTTCTACATCCATTGAGATCTTGTCTGTACCATCACTTTAAGTGCTTATTTATATTTGCAAGCATGTAAATCCATTTTAAGAAATCACCTGTCTTCAGATTAGAGGCTTGAACGAAAGGTTTAAATGCCAAAGAAATCAGCACATCCATTTATTTGTCAGCATTCCCTGATACAGCAATCCTGTGATGCATCGCTCGGATGCCCATTACTGAGAAGGAATAGCATTGCAGTCAGTGAAATGAAACTGAATCTCACGATGCATGCCAGCAGCAAAAAAAAATTGCTTTGCAAAAGAATTTATAAGCAAGCTGTTTGAATTATAAGTTTCCTTAAACCAGTACAGTGTTCAGTGTTGCCCAGCTTTCCTCCTTGTTACTCTTGATACAAGTTGCTACGGGCTGTTGTTTATTTAAGGTTTCAGCTGCAGAAAAGGAAAAACAAATGTGGAAAAGAAAAAAGCTTATGACTTTGCATATAAAAATTATATTAAATAAAAATATAAAAATTCTACAAAATACTGCCAATGGCTTAGAAAACACAGAAAATGCAATCGTTGATCTCAAGGGCTCTCGGGCAATTTTGGCAGGGCGCACACTGCTGTCATGGCTCAGCGGGCAGGGAAGTGATGGTTCAGTGCTGGTGAGACTACGGCAAACACATGAAGCCCAACTCTGCCCTCCACTTTTGTCTTTCAACTCTGTACCTGTAAGAACCAAACTAAAGCCAGACGTGAGAATGGGCAGGGTGGTGCTGGTAAATGGCTGCATTTTAATAAGAATACATTGCCTTAGTCCCCGAGTTTATGAATTGCTTACCTATGCGTTCCATCCTACAGGCTGCGAGCTACTCCAACTTAATACTCTCGCATTTCCAGGCTCACACTGTTTTTCTCATGTCTTTTTTAACTTGACTCATATTTGCAACATTCTAGGCTCAGATGTGATTAAGAATCACCAGATGGTATTACTGGAGATGGTTTTGCTGATCTTATTTAAACTGACTTTTTTAAGACCAGTTCCTTCCTGAAGAAATTGTTATGGCCAAGCGTGATACATTGCCAGTCTCAGTTGTGGAGAGGCTGACGGGTAAAATCTATTTTGTCTAAATGAGGTTTTTTTCCCAAGACTGATGTGTGGATTCTGTCTGTTGGTTACGTCTATGCAAGCAAGCAGCCAGAAGCCTTGTAAATCCAAAATCAATCTGCTGGGATCCTAGAAAGAATTGTAAAGGTCTGATACTATTGGGAGCTGGAAAAGTCAAAGCAGCATGAGAGCTCTGCTGGATCACTGACAGCCTACAGAAATGTGCTGCTTTGAAAATCAGTTCTTTATCAGAAGGTTTGCGGGCATATATTGCCTGCAAAAGCTAAAATGGAAATGCATTTTTTGTTTCATCATGCTACACACAGTAATCAGGAATAGAACAATTCAGTCTGATGACAGTTTTCATTCCTTTTCTTTTGGGGAAAAAAAAATACTGAATAGCTTTTTGTTTTTCAGTACTCGCCTTGTTCCTCTACTGTAATGTACAGCTTTCACCCGCTTTTTCAGCTGCCACTTATACACTTTCTAAAGCACAGAAAAATTAGTTTTTGATACAAAAGGGAAGCGGTGTTTCATAAATAAGGAAAAGCGGGAGTTCACTTTTTCTGCAGTCATTTCTCACAGAAAGGGAAGGCAAAGTGAACAAGATCTTTCTTTGCTGGCATTTTTAATCTTCTTGAAAATACTCTGTAATATTCTGTGTAACCAGTCTCTGTTTAAGAACTACCCCTGCATCTACAAAGAAATATGCAACAGTGAACTAGAAAGGACGCACATGTTACATGCCATATTAAAGCTACAAAGAAAAAGAGATCTAGATATGTTTTCTCCAAGCTTTCACATCGTCTTCTTGTTCCCTTTCAACAAGCCTTTAACGATCAGCTCCCTCGCTGTGTCCTAAGTGTCCTATACGAGGGTCCTTCTGGAAAAACGCAAGGTTTCCAGACCAGATGCAGCTCTCACCCAGGTAGTGGGACTCTGCTCATATAGTTTAACAGCAGCCAGACCTGACGTCGCAGACTCCAGAGCACATGCTGTGATCACTGAGCAGCCTCATTTAGCAGAACAGCCAGCCTATAACCTTCTCACCTCTCTCAGGAGAGCGCTGAGGTCTTTTAAGTGATGCCATGATTGTAAGCTTCCAAAGTTATTTCATCATTCATCAGTTTGAAAAGCGAGTTAATTAAGTGACAACAGCAAGTTTCGTGTTGCAAAGGAAACAAAAGAAAAACATTTACTTGCCTCAAGGCGATTATTATTTAAGCTTTGATCCTGCCAAAGTTTATGCACCTGCTGAAGTACGTAACTAGTTCTGCTTGCTGCTGAGTAACTCATTGAGCCTGTGCTGCCCACTGATTCCAGCCACAGCAGCACCGCTTCCATGCTGAAGGTCCTGCGTAAGTGTTTGCAGCATCCCTGGCATCAGATCTCAGCACTCTGGAGCATGAACAATGCCAAGGTCTGGGTGGGTTGCTGCAGAACAGCCCTGAGCAACAAATAACGGTTAAATTTCCAGCTAAGCAATATGTGGAGCCAAAAACACTGTGTTGGTGGGGAGAAGTGGAAGAGATTGCAGACAAAATCGCCATGGTTATCTTCAGCTGTATAAAAATTAAGCATCTAGTCTAAACTAATTGTGCAGGCTTTTTTAATAGTCAGTAGAGTGAAGTTAAGAGTCTCTTCTAAGAGGTCAAGGTGGTGGATGTACCTTGCTCCACTGATAAGAGATGGAAGCTGGACAATAGCTTAGATAAGATACGTGATATTTTTAGAGGATTACATTTAGGTGAGCTGAATCCCACCCTTAGCACCTGATAAAGGGAATCTGAAAACACAGCTTAAGTTTTTGCACATGGACAAACATTGACGCTATTACTTCTCATTCATTTGTTGTGCCTGCAGCTGGCACCCAAGACGTCGACCCATTGCCATTGACAGAAGCAGCATAAGTGAATAGTGAGACTGATGTCTGACAAATTCTCCTTTCATTTAATTTCTAACTAAAATCTTTTTAATGAATTGGTAAAATGAAAATTAATAAAAAGTAATAAAGCTCTTTAACAGCAGCTACACATACATAGAACAAACTCAAACATGGTGAAACCTGTCCCACTCAGTCTTTCAGACGCTGTTGCTCTCTTGCTGACAGCAAACCAATTAGATGATTTTTAGTGCTGGCTATGCTGGGAGCAGTCGCCTATACTACACAAACACCTCTTACTGTCGACATAGGCCTTGGGACTGGAGTGAGAAAGGGAGGCCAGAATTAAATCAGGCCCTCTTGGGTTTTATGGTCATGATGAGCAAAAGTGAAAATCAATCTCAACACTGGCAGCATTCAGGACTCAGGTGACCGTGAGCTTGGAAGTTACATGGAATTCAGGCTCCTGTTAATTTGCCCAGCGCCTCTCTTGCCTTATTGCAAACCAGGAACCATTCAGATTACGTTGATGGAGTCAAATTCATATAAAATTAATGTAAGATCTCAATGCAGCCCAAAGTCTCTTCTCTTTGTTAAAAAAAAAATCCTATATGCAAGACCCCATTCCCCAGAGCTATTTTTTTCTGTATTTTCCCCTTTAAATCTGAAAGAAAGGGGATCATTCAGCAAAACAAAAAGCAGTTATTCAGTGTTTCATATACTGAAAACATTCATCCTCAGGAAGTCTTTGTCGATTGTGCCTCGCATGTATAGTAATAACGTAAAAGAAACACAAAACTGTGGTGTCTCCACGTCCTATAGATGACATGAGACTATTGCCCCGTTATGTTTAAACAATGCACCATCGTTCATGGAGAGTCTCCCCAACAACAGTAACCAGTTACCAGAGGTCAAGCAATTTCTTTAGCCGATTAAAATAGCATTTCTAGACACTGCTTCGTTCAGATATTGTTTCTGATTTGGAGACTAATGAATGATAGAAAATAAGGCAGATGAAATGTTATATTACATTGACATAATGTATGTAAACAACAATTATCCCCTCAGTGCAAATTCTGAGATGGGTTTTTGTTTTAGTTCAAGTAGCACACAACCAGATTTGAATCTAATCTATCTGAGTGCTACATGTAATTTAAAAAACACACAGAGAATTAATATGCATGTGTGCATGTAGATTTAGAGCCTATATAAATGTGTTTCTGCATATATACGTATGCATATGCATTTAAGTAACAGCCTTAAATTACAGACATATGAGGATCCTTACATTAAAAAACCTGAAGAGTTCTAATGTACTGTAGATAATAGACATGAAAATCAAACACGCAAGAATGACTTCTCACTTCAATTTAGCATTTTTAGTACTAATTTTAGAAATAGTAAATATGAGCTATGATGGGAGCTCACTAATATTTAACTGATCATCGGAGACCCTTGCAGTGAAAAAAAAATATATAAATGAACTTAGCCACCTGAAAATGGAAAGAATAACCTGCTGTAGTCAGCAGGACAGAGGGCTGATAAAATGCAGCCAGTATTCCGGGGTCCCCGCTGAGTTAGTTTCTGCGCGGCTAATAGGCTACGCTCAGCCTTGGGCTGCAGCAGCTCCTGGAAGGCAGAAACGAAGGCTGGGATCCTGGTAGCACCAACAAGCAATTCCAGCTTTAGCTCTCGTGTTTAACAGTTTTACAAAGCCATTTTCCTTCTGCATCCTTGGTCGGACCGAGAGTGATTTCTGGTGCTTTTTTACTGTCCTCTCTTGAATATCAACTATGTATTTTCCTTTAACTAATTTCTAGACAATTTCTTTTGCAATGCTGAGTTTTGCAACAGCCATTCCCCAAAGTCACAGATACTTGTTCCTTTTTCTGCTGTCACTTAACTTGATATGGCACTTTTGGGGATCTTTGACCTCTCTCTGCTCTGGCAAATTTTAATAACTTTTGCCACCACAAC
>Ga0181612_129304_pt1 | contig 14984 bp, 8 predicted proteins | sample HoacroProtozoa21_FD_119630 | JGI IMG/M metagenome (GOLD analysis project Ga0181612, IMG submission 119630) | Hoatzin crop microbial communities from Cojedes, Venezuel. Combined Assembly of Gp0051906, Gp0051904, Gp0051908 | reverse complement strand
GGGTTTTACAACTGGCAACAAGATGGATTTTCAAACCCAAAGTCAAGACAAGACCAATATGTTAACTTTCATATATTGTCCAGATGAAAAATTGAACCTGGCTCTTCTTACAAGAAAAGCTAGGTACAAAACTTCAAAGGACCCACATCCCTTCAAAAACCATAGCATTAGATCTAGCTAAGGAGGTTGGATGATGAAGTCCCTACTGGGGAACACTGTTTTATTCAACTTACTTCTCTCTACCATTTCAAACCCAAGGTAGAATATCAACAGTTTCAATGTACTACATGTTTCTGCTGCTGTAGAGCAGCAGCTATGAGCAATGATGGAGCAATGGTTTTGAAATTACACACTAGAAATCCACCAAAAGCACTGTTGTGTAAAGGTTGATTTTTTTTTTTTCCTCTTGAAAAAAAAAAGGAGTAGCTTAAAGCGTAAGTTTCAGAGAGGGGGGTCAGCCTTTGAAGATCCTTTCACATGCAAGGTGCAAAGCGCAGATGAACCTGATGTAGACAGAGAGGAAGCAAGAGCTATAAACACAGAACTGCTAGAGACTGATGTGAGTTACAGCAAGTCAACCAGAGATGACTTTTCATCCCTTAAACTCCTGCTTCTCAAAGTTTCTTGCTGCAGACATGCCCTTCCTCCTGTGTTAGCACCTGCTGCTTGGCTTCCTTTGTCATCAGCTCCAAGGAACACCAAAGGACATAGGAATTGACTCATCCAGCACTACGTGTCAGAGAGATGAGATTTCCCTTTCTAAGAGTGGGGACGCTGCTCTGCCCATTGCTGTGCCATTGTCACTGGGAGGTGGCTGCAGAGTTCTGAAGGCAGGGAAGCAGCTAGTGGAGGGCAGGAGAAGAGGAGCGAAAACTAAATGCAGAGTGCTCACTTGCTGAAAGGCCATGGCGGCATGCAGCAGCCCTCTGGAGACCAGGGCTGTGAGCCCAAACCCACAGGCAGGAAGAGCTGCCTCTAATACCCAGACTTACACCAAGCCAACTGACGTCCTTGGGCATTACGCCAGCTGGTAGGACCCCCCTTGTTGCGGTCCTGTTCCCCCAGCTGAGTGTGGGCCCAGAGCTTGGCACGCCATCCCCAGGCTGTTGGGGCAAACATGGGACGTGCCCTTCCCTCTGCTTTTGTCCACATCTTCAGTTTCCACCATTGGGAAGTGCTGCCCTGGAGCATCACGGTTTGTTCAAGGTTGTGGCTACAGGACCCCAACAGGGCTTGTATTTTTTTTCATTTACATTGGCCCAAACTAAATGAAGAAGCCTGGACAGGAAAGTCCAAACATTAAGCAAAGGGTCTGGGATATCCATTGTGGGTTTTCCTCTAACAAACCCAATAATCACACTGCTCCTTCAGAATGTGCAGAGTCTCACAGTCAAAAACCTTTCTTCTACCCGAATGCTTCCTCCACGCACCTGCCCTTCCTGGCTGTTTCTCCAGCACATCCTTGCATAACTTCGGACTTCCTTCTCGCCCAGCACTTCACAGCGCAGCAGAGGTGGAAAACTTTGCTCAGCGAGGAGGAGAGAGGCTTCACCCTCCTTTGCCAGGGCCAGTGGGCCAAGAGATAACCCTGTGCAGACGTTTATGCTCTTATGACTGCAGAGAAGCAAGGGGTGAACAATAGAGCTCCTTAATTGCCCTCCTTAAGAGGACAAACAAGGAACCACCAAAAAAAGGCCAAAAGATACACCGCCAGTAGTATCTCCATTTACAAGGTAAGGGCATGTGACAATTTACGTAGAATGAGAGAGACAGCAGGTAACATTTTGATTTGCACTGGCAATAGAAACGTCAATTGGCCTAGCTTTAATGGCTTTCATCAGTCATCTAATGCTTCAGCTAAGATCAGCAAAGGCTTTGACTTCTCTTTTTAATAGCATTTATTGTGTTCCATATTCATCTTTGCTGTGCACTAGGAATTGCTGTCTGGGGGAAAACTAGCAGGGCTAAGCTCCAAGTGGGGGGAAAAAGTAAAGTCAGCAATAAACCCACATTTCCTTGGGGCGATGAAGTGAGCAACAGAACTTTCTGTTAAGGAGGATCTCCATAGCTAAGCACGGAGGCACAGGATTTATCTGCAGGTTTATAGGATGCCAACACCTGCTTGAACCAACCTGCACACATGAACATCTACAAAGACTGGCTGGAGCAATCCAGAAATGACCAGAGCATGTCCTGTCCAGGCTGTGCTGCTGTAGGCTGTCCCCACAGCGGCACAGGAGCGTCAAGCAGCAGAACAGCATGTTGAGAAGCTGCAGAGAAGGCTGGGACAGAGGCAACAACATGCTCCAATTGTCAAGTCATCCCTCCTTCTCCCTGTTACTCATTGCCCTTCTGATAAGAGCTGTCTGCTTTGCTGGTACTTGCTGCTCTCGCCCAGAGGCAAGAGCCAAGTTCCTATCATCTTTGAGGGAGTTGGTGGCTTTTCTTCTTCACTGACAAAAGCACCTAGGCACAGGCTCCTATAAATCTCTTTGATGAACTTGAGTGAGGGAATTGGTGTTGACAGAACAAGTGCCATTGGCCAAAACAAAGCTCAGGCTGGGCCTCCCTTCAAGCCTGGTTAACCACAAATATGAACGACAAAGCCTTCCCTTCCTGCGCTGTGCACCTTCTGCCTCCCTCCAGGTCCTGCAAGAGTAGGGGATGGACATACATGAGAGACCGTCTTTGACTAGTTCTAGACTTGAGCAGGAGCCAGAAAATGCTGGCAACAGATGTTTATAAGGGGAAGCATTTTTTCCTAGATGTTTCCAAAGTGCCCAGAGACACTGCTTACCTGAAATACCATCTGAACAAATGGAATATTGCTATTAGAGCGGAGCAGGAAATACTTCTCCTGTCCTGTGAACAGAAACCTTCCTTTTGTATCCCTCCTGAGGAAATCGCGCTTTCTTAGTCTTCTTACTCAGGGAAAGGAAAGCAAAGCAAAACAACAAAAAATCCCAGCAATAAAGAAACCACTTGTGCTTCCCACCATAGCTAGTAGACGAGCAATTGTGCATTTCCCTGGAGTACAAGAGAATCGGGTTCAAGTTCTCAGTCTCCCCAGATCAGAGACTTTAGTCTTGTTCTTTCTACATTCCTGATAATCACATAGGTCTCTAGGCTGCTGATACTTCACTGACAATATTTTCAGGAGTTTTGGACAACCTGAGATACCCTGCAGGATGGCAACCCACTGGGAGCCTGACACGTGCTATTGAGTTGGGACGTAGAAGTTCACAGAGCACCACTTGCAAGTAACTCAGAGCCATGGAAACTGCCAAAACAAAACCCAAAAAGCCTTCAGTGCTGCTGAGAAGACAATTCCAGATTGCTTGTAAAGCACGTCCTGAGTTAAAGTGTGAGAGATCACCAGATTTATGCAAAATACCTTGCATCTCATTTGGAAATAATTTATCGTAGACAGGTCAGAAAGTGCCCCAGCCTGTTCTTCCCACTGTATTTCAGTCCAAATGTATTCATCTTGCTTAAGAAATGCAAGAAGCAGCTTCACAACACACAAATTCAAAGATTCTTCCATCTCACACCCGGCTCCCTAAACTGAAAGAAGTGAACTCCGCAGGTAGGACAAAACCAGTCAGGCAGCTTTGCGTAGGTTGGATCGATAGGCAGGAGCTTTTGCAACAGCAGACAACCAAGGCATGCAGCTACTATTATAACCAAGGTGTTTTGGAAAGCCTTCTGAAACTGCTGACCTAGAAGAAGAGCGCTGGAAATTATGTGTCATATTGCTTTGGAGTTGTATAGGAAATCTGACAAGGCAGAACTTTACTTCCCTACACGCTGTTTTCCCCCTCCTTTACTCTCACAAGGGGAATGCCAGGAATATCATGGAGCAAGGACTTCAGCAGATGATCTCTTGTAGTGCCCAAGTAATTGCCACTTTTGCCTTAGATTTTTTTGCCTTATACCTTAAAGAGTAGCACTGAGAACAACAGTGCATACTTCAAAGCATATAATACTCCATTCCAAACAGGCTGACATCTACAGGCAGAGAAAGAAATGCCTTAGCGTTTTGGTTAGCCAGATCCCAAGAACAGATTGAAGTTCTTGATTTAAGAAAGAAAAAAAAAAAAATCTATTGTCAGTGGCTTTAAACAGCCCGTGAAGCATAAAGGCCTTTTACACAGAAAATTATAATTAGCAATTATAATATAATAATAAGCAACTATAAGAGGCAATAGATTTGATCTAGAAATCAGAAACAATAGATTTGTTTGCTCTGATCTAGATTGAATCAGATTAGTGCCAACATACCACAGCAAGAACTCAAACTACAAGCTATCCTTTCCATCACAAAACTGAAATAAACTTCCATGTGCACACACAGAAATCTTCTTTTTACAGCTTATGTAGAATCCAACTAAGCTGCATCAGGAATGAAACCAAATATTAGCTCGTCCATGTTTGTTAACGAATGTATAAATCAAGTTGTCTCACATATCTATTGTCTTTACTTAAAAAAAAGTGACATTTTATGATTTTTTAATGGGGGATATCTAGCCACAGTCCTTATTTTTGACTTGCAATGCTAATGTGACTGTAGAGTAGCTAAAGGCATTTCCGGGTAAAAACTGGAACAATTCATGATAAAATCTGCAAAATTCTAATTTGCATATGCTCAACTGAGAAAAAAAATTTTCAAATGGGCAAGTTGAGGGTTATTTTTTCTGCCATCATGAAAAACGTTGGAAAAACAGATTGTATTTTTATTATCTGTTCACAGGGCCATTTACTAGAGCTCATCAAAATATAAGTGGCCATGATAGCATGACTGAGGCTTGACTTCTTTCCCTCTGCCAGTTTGTGCTACGTGGAAAGTCTTTGTGCCCATTTCAAACTAGGGAGAAAAAAAAAAATATCCATGGGTTTAATAAAGGAAAAAAATCAGTTGTTGACCCACAGACTTAGGCTGAAAGTTTCCAGAGGTTCTAAAACTTGACAAATTCAAAGAAGTTTAAGTCACAGACACTCCACCTCCCTAAAAATCTAGCATCTTAAACCAAATACCTCGAAGATAATCTGGTTTTGTAAACCCAGGTTGGATATACCCCTCTGATCAGCCTTCCTGTTCACCATTTACATGGCTGTGGCAGTCTGAATCCAGACAGCTTGGTACGGGAGCCTCTTGAGACTCAAGCTTCATCACCAAATGCTCACCCATTGCCTGTCATCATCGCTGGAAGCCAGGAGAGCCAACAGCCCTCCCTGCCCACCCCGACCTACCACACCTGTAGCACAAGTTTCCTTCACACACCAACCAGTAACAATACTCCCTCGAGTGGTTTTTATTTTTAAGATTGGTCTGTCTTTATTTCCTTACCCCCTCCCTCTGTAGGCTAATTCTTTTGTTCAGGGCTTGTAGAGCATGGTCTCGTTAGAGGCTGTGGCAGATGGCAAAGATGTGTTATGGGAACGACAGCAAAGACAGCGGGATGCACACGAGATCAACACGAAGGAGAGCTGAATAGCAGCGATACTGAACTGTGGCGTCATTTATCATTGTAGATGGCAAGACATAAGGTTATCTTGAGGGATTAATTGATTGAAATCCCACTAGGTCCTTCCAACCACCGCCCTACACTTCTAGCTATCAAGCAATTCCATTCCCTGTCCTTCAGCCTGGCTGGTTTGGTACTGGGGAGGCACTTCATTGCCCACATAGCTCTTTATACGGTGAAAGGAGCAGTCTTACACAGCGCTAAGAGACAAGGATGTAAGTGCTCTTAAAACTAGGGAAAAATAGCAGGAAGCAAAATTGTCTACATAAAGCCACAGGGTAACAGTCAGGGGCAGGGCAGGAGCAAGGAGTTACCCTGGCCCTCAAGCACTGCTAATTGCTCTGGACAACACTTACCCCCACTTGCAGAAAGACTGAACAAAAGCAGCTTTCCTTTGAATGCCAATCAGCTCCTTTACCAGTTACTCTTAAATCTAACTTTATCCCCTGATTGCTGCAATTCCGCCACATTAAAGCGATTCTCTGAAGTAACTCTGATTTATTCACAATGCCGCTGTTTAGCAGGCAGAGCATCAGAGCAATACGGTTATATTTTGATTTCAATTCAATTACTAACAGAGCAAAAGCCACAGCACAAAGCCAAGATATGCACATCACAGCTGTGGCAGCGGTCACGCACCTGCAGCTCGATGCCTCCCCATTCCCCAAATTAAAGCCTTTCTGGAAATATCCCTCTGCCACACGGCCCCGGGCCAATGCGTGGGGGTTCACACGATTCGCACAGGCAGACCCCCAGGTACAAGGGGTCAGTTTTGCTTTCTGAGAAATGGATTGATGTCCCTCCTCACCAACAGGGACAAAGCTGGAGTCTGGAAGCTGCACCAGCTGGAGAGGCCATAGGAGCCAGCGTCTGAGGAAAGGGAAATGCTATGTCACAGGAGGTCATGGACTCTTCCCATGAAATAGATCTAAAAGTTGGGATTATAAACAGTTCAAAAGGAGCAATTCTCTTTTCAGAGAAAAAAGGAGAAGCTACCTCAGGCCAAAGCAAAAATAGCTCTTCCCACAGACCTATTTCAGCGCGGCTGGGACCAGTCCTTCCCAGCAAAGGGGGTGGGTGCCCAGATCTCAGCAGTGTCGAGAAAAGCCTGACCCCAAAAGATGACTCTCAGATTTAACTCTACTTCAAACATCAGAACATCGGAGCTGCAACATGCAAAGATACAACTACCTTCTCCAAAAGCAACACTTTTCAAAGGACCCTGCCACTCAGGCGGCTGAAGGGCTGCTCAAATAGGATTAAAAAGGACACAGACTCTGCAGTCAGCTCTTACCATGTTCTGCTCTGCTAATTATCACCAAGCTGCCACACAAGGGTTTAATAGGTAGAAATCAACACTCACCAGTAACTTTTAGCAGAGATCTATGAAGCTCAGTCCAGAAAACTCTTTCTGTTGCTCTCAGGACCTTCAGTAGTCACAGCTTCACTATCAGCCACTCAAAAGTGATGAGGACCAACCATCTTGCTCTAGGCTGTGTGGCCGAAGGGCACTTGCAGAGGCACCTCATCATTCAGCACAGCTGATGGGCATTCACCACCGATTGAGGCTCCAGTGCTTGCAAGTCATGAGATTAATTACAGCTTTGGCTGCCACACAGGCAAATTTAAATTACCTCCTTCAGGTGGCCTGAAAGAGCAGAAGTGCCCCCACCCCCTCACACAGAGAATTAAAAAAACCCAAAACCTTCTAGAAAGAGAACAGCAGCAGCAACCCATGTTAGTATCTCAGTTTACCACTCTACCAAAAGCCTTGGTGCTTCTCTTAGTCCCAGTTTTTTTTTTTTCTTTCAATGCCTCTGAGTAACCAAGGACTCAATTCTGTAGGTCCTAGGTACTGCTTTTTACCCAGAGCTCATGGAGCTCACTGTTTTGGGAAGGTCGGTATTTTACTGGGAGGGATGAGCTGCTTTTAAGTAGAGCCTGCTAATGTGACAACGCTGTAGCACCAAGGATTTTGCTGGCATTCCTTGGGGAAGTGGCTGCATTTCTTTACAGCCTTCCTGGAAGCTGTGTCAGCTCTGATGGCTGCCCCAGAGCTCCTTCTGCAGCACTGGGAGGCTGCCGTGGAATCCAGAGAGCAATCCCCTTACTCCTCCTTTTCTCCTCCCTTCCCAGGAAAGACCTTTTTACTGTAACACTGCAGACTGCAGCTCTAGCTAGGGTGAGAACCTCAAGTTTTGTCACCCTCAGTTCAAAAGTAGCACTGTTGAAATAAAAGCATCCTGCCCTGCCACCCCTTGGAGACAGAAATAAGGCCAAAGCCATGAATTAATTTATGTTCTTGGGTCCCTGGGAGTTCTGGGAGCTCAGCATCCTGCTCTCAGGGGCCATCCCCAGCCAGCTCCCTGCTGGTTTACAGCTTCGCATCTACAGGAGCAGTTGGAACCTCAAGGAGTAAACACAATTGTTTTATTTTACATCTACATTTCTGTGTGTCTCATGCTCCATGTTAACAGAATGAAGTGATTTTTGATGGGTTAAAGGGTGTTCTCTCAGAGCAGGACTTTACAAACTAGTTGATTGTTAAAAGTAAACTCGACTATGGAGCCACAGAAATTCCCCTTAGCAACTTTTTGGAGTTCTGAATTGCTGTCTGGAGGAGTGGCTCCCACCAGCTGTGGGGGGAGGCCAGGGGTTCAAATTCAGAGTGGAGGCCTGGCTTGGGAAGGCTAAAGTCGGGTGAGAGGAATCCTAAGCGAGACGCTGCAACAGCTGCTGGGAGTATTTGTGGAGCGCCCACCAAATGAAACATAACACGAGGTTTTCAACGGGGTACACTGCTGGTTTTAGAAACTACACTTTCCAGCCCAGTTCCTGTTTTGGAATTCATTTGACTGCTGGAGATGCGCGATGTGCTTCTGTTCATCACCTCCAAGGAGAATAGGTGCCTAAATCCTGGTGATTTCAGTGGGTGCTGAGACCTTCCAAGCCTAGGGCTTTGTAACCGATTTAGTTTCCCTCAGCAGTGACCAGTTAGTCTGTACATATAACTAAACGTGAAATTTAAATCTTTACCTAAGGGACAAATTGCTAGACTCCATGATTTTTTTCAAGCAGAATTCACTGAAATTTGGAAAAAAAATAAATCCTCTCCTGAGGCGTGGATCTGCCGGTGGATGGAAGGAGATGTTGCTCCCTGCGTTGTCACCCCTGGCTGAGCGGAGCGGAGCGGGCGGTGGGAAGCAGCCGCAGCTGGGTGCTGTGCACCCCTCCTCCAGCACCCCACAGCTAACCTGGCTGTGGCCAGCTCTACTGGGTCCCTTCTGTCGGCTGACACTGCCAAACTTAGTGTAAACTTCGTACATTTTTTTTCTGTCATATCCTTCTCCACCCAGCCACACTTCTCACTATTGCTGGATAGCAGCCATAAGTAAATTAACAGATTATGTTATCTGTGAGCCCTGAAATTACCTACTGTTAGCAGTCATCCTACACATCCTATTTCTGCATTGATAGCTAACTAGTTTGTATTCCAAATTTTTTTTTTTTTTTCTGTTTTATTCCTCCTTGTGCATGCAGCCGAACAGGGCAATAGTATATAATCGATCAAATGGTTTTCTGCATCCTATTCCTGTGTTCAGTGAAAATGAACTGTGCACAGCCCCTCAACACTAGACCAGTTGCTGACACTGCTATATTCATATTTGAGTTGTACCTAAGCTGTTGTGGCTACATTTGCTTCCTCTGAACACCATAATGTTCACATGTGAACCATGCTAGAAAGAATTGTAATTTCCTAGACAGCATATCTTGTAATATGATGGTTTACTTCTACACTCCATACCCACTGGGGTCAGGTGAAGGGATTTTTTAGTTGTTGTTTTTTAGAAATGAAAAAGAGGGACAAAAAAGGTCATTTAAACTATGCTTGAAAGTTTCCTAACTTAACCTCTCCTAGGCAGTTGTTTTTGTTATTTGTGACAGCTGGTGAAGAGAGACCCTGAGCTGATAATTTAACTTGCAAAATCAGACAATGTTGAGCTGTGTGGTAAAAAAATTCTCAAAAATGGTAATTCCCAGAAATGTGACCGTTACTCATTACTGCCATGAAACCAATGAATACATTAAGAGGGTAGGAGGCGGCGGTTAGACAGTAATTGATCTTAGCAGACCATCAAGCGTTCACCAGATATTTGGGTACACCAGCCGTCTGTCAGGCATGGCTGGATGTAGCTCTGCACAGATGGCTGCAGCGTTCTGCTTATAACGCAGCATAACATAGCATCACATCTTTATGTATTTCCAGACTGAGCAAGGCATGGTGGTGGCCCTTGTTTCCTAGGGCTTCCTACCAGGAGTTGGTGCGGGCACAGGATGGCGGAAGCTCAGAGTCAACTTTGAATGCAAACAGTAAAACAACAGCTACAGAAGGAAACGCTGTGTTGTAAACCATGACAAGTTGCACTCAGAAAGGAGCCCAGCTGGAGTTCAAATAAGACATGACTGCAGATTTGAAAAGACCTTTTTGCTGGAAAACAGCTTGATCTTGCCTGAAAACACATACCAGACTGCAGAAGTTTCTATAAACAAAAGGGCGAATCTGGCTGTGAGCGAAGTGATTAAACAACAGCTTTAAGGTTCGGTGACAAATATCTCAGCGGCATCTGACAGCATTTGAGGGGCCTGATACTCCTTCTTTTACAGAGTGCCAAGGAGAGAAGAAACGCCGTTAGAAAAGCAATGGAAAGCCACAGTGTGTAACAGCAAAACCGGGCTCATTCTGACGCTTCGGGACAAATTCTTACGCTCTTGCTCACTCTCAGCCACCGCCTTTGCTGCCAGGGGAAGGTCCTATTTTAAGCTCCTTGAAGCGGTTGAGCAGCTAAGCAGCTTGCTGCATGCCAGAGCATGCTGGAGGCTGCGGTCCCACACAGTGGAAAGATGGGCCAGAGACCCACCTGACCCCCCTCAAGCCACCAAACCTGTGGTCTTCAGGCTCGTCTCGTTAGTTTTTGAGGATTCTGCAAGTTCTGTTGAAGTTTTCTGGCCTTCAGCTGCTGGAGCAGGGAGCCGTGGTAGGAGTAGGAAGGTAGACAATGGAACAGGGAGAAAAGAAGTTATTTATTTCCCTCTAAAATAAAGAATTGGCTGACTTTGGCTAAACTAAAAACACACACACATGCACTTACGTATGGTTGTCATTGGCAGAAGACAAAATATAAGAAAAATTATCTCTAAAGCAGTTTAGCTTTTGTAAGTAGCTATATTAAGGGAGCTGGACTAGAATTTGATTTTAAAGTGGATACTAGACAGGCATGTTATAATATGGTCTCTTTTTGAATACTTAGAAATTGTTACAATCTTTCTAAGCCATGAATTCCTCCAAAAATGTCTTGCCCTGCTTGGGCACGGACACTGTGAGGCTGGATGCTCCTGATGCTTCTCTCCAGATAAGGGCAGCATTTGTGGGCTGAGAGCTTGGCTGAGCCTTTCCACGTGCAGGGAGCACTTCAAGGAACCGGCTAAACCATCTCCCTCTGGGCATCACAGCTCGGTAAGGCTCAGTCCACCCAAGAGCCTGCAGGGTTCAAGTTTGGTGGGTGTGATTTAGGACACGCCTTATATCGTTCTAGCAGATGAGAATTAGAAAAACTTGTTCCCTAATCTCCATCCCGAAAGGCCAGAGGAAACTTGTCCTCTCCTCAAGGACTGACATCACAGACTCGGCAGGGGAAAAGGAGGTTTCTGTCTGTCCCTTACAAGGCTCAGCTGCTGGGGCAGGCAGGGCATCGCTCAGCCTTCAGCACAGGCTGCAAAGTGGTCCAGCTGCTGCTCGGGATTCAGTCATTAGGGCACATTCTGAAGTACAGAAAAATGCATGTTTAGAGTAAGCCCTGCTTTGAGAAGCCCGTCCTCAAGTCTCCCTGGACAGATCTATCCCTTTGGTTTTCAGTGGAGCAGAGCTGACAGTGGTGGCTCTGTGGTGATGGGATGGAGGGCTGGGCTCGGGCTGCCCGCCATGCCCAGGATAGACCACAAGTGGGATGAAGCATCTGTGAGCCTTCTTCTTCCCCGGGGCTTTGACAGAAGGAGACTATCAAGGATGGGCCATTGCTGTAAGCCCCTTTCATAAACAGTGTCAAACGCTCTTATTTGCTATTTTTAACGATGTCACTTTTTCAGGCGTGTTTACAGTGTAAACTCCCCAGCCTGGGATCTTCCCTGCTGCCCTCGGGATGGAGCTTGGGACCGTGGGCTTCCACCCAGGGCTGCGGCTGCAGGCTGGGACACCTGGAAGGCTTGCTGGCGTGACGAGCGTCTGCCCGTTTACGCAACGCACCTTTGTAGCTGGGTGATGAGTAAAATCCTCGATACACTCGAAGGGTGGCTGGGGTATCCCTGTTTATAGTTGCTGAATTGTTTTGCATGGCTTAGAACAGCAACTGCAACCAGCACAAACGAGCAAACCGTGATGAGGGACGCTTCCTACCAGCTCCAGGCAGCGCCTGTGATCTTTCCACAGCATAAATTTGTTTTTGGGGGGGAAATGAAGCATCTAGGTCAGGGTATGCTTATAATAGGCAGGACTAGTACAGGAAAGCCTTGTAATGTGCTGCTGGTGACACGCTAGGCAGAAATGACAGTAAGCTCATGGAAATGTATGGAAATTGGGCATCCCGCCTCTCCATCCCCCTCCCCTCCCACCCTCTGGTCCGTATGACTTTGAATCTGCTTTCCAGAGCCCCCTCCGCGCAAGGGCTGTCCGTCCGTCTGGCGAGGTTACAAACACATTTCAGCGCTGTCTGCAGCGTGCCTGATGTAACCTGCTTTCTACAGCCTCTGCTCCCCTCCTCGCAATCTTTGTCTGACGCGGAGGAATGAAGCCTTGCAAAGCAAACCCAATGAACCGTGAAGAATCGCAGGGCCCAAACCGCTGGATCCCAGGAGGGGAGAAGTAGGGGGGGAAAAAAGCACAAAAGGAAGAAAGGGGGAAGGAGGAGGAAGAAAGAGCTAAAGAACACAAAGACGACCTCACAAAGGAGGGGTGGGGGAGAGAGGGTAAGGAGAATGCCAGCAGAGATGGGCTGCGCCCTCGCTGCGGGGGTTGAACACTCGGTTATTACTTGCTTTGCAGCTATCTGTCAAAATCGCAGATCCTGCCTGTCGAGGTATTCACATTATGCTCACTCATGACAGCAGAGAGCCCGTCGCCAGCTTCCCCTCTCCTCTCTGAGGCTGTTAAGGGAGGAGAAAGCCTTGGTTTACTTGTCAATAGTGATTTTTTTTCTACCGGGAGACTTTCCCTAGCCAGGTCACAGAGTGGGTCCCTGCTCCAGAAATGAGGCACAATATTACAGGTGCTGGTGGCTGTCATGGCAGCTGGGACGAGGTGTTGAAGTTCCCATGCTAATCAAGAACTGCGTTTACTTATTTAGCCAAGAGCTAAAGCATTCATTTAGTTGTTCAGTAATTTATTTTGGTTTCTTAATGGCATGGAGGAAAACTATTCTGTACACCCTAATCAGAAGTTCTGTGGCCCATGACTTTAGGACTTTTTATTAAAAATTAGTGAAGAAAAAATGGGAACAGTCAAATCTTTCTCTGATATGATTCCATGGAATAGCTGTTTATATGCTGAGACCCAGTGCACTGAATACAGAATACGTGAGTCAGAAGCACTGAAAATGGAAACAATCTCTTGGTTTTGTTTCTCTAAGAAAGAAATTTAAATTGTCCTGATAATTTATGGAGGAAGCCTAGGTGTTTCTATTTTGATGCCTTTGAATGAGAGCATAAACGGGGGAAGTTTTCCTGAAGAATCTGCAGAGGGAAAGTTTACCCTCAGGAAACATAGAGCTTCCCTGGCAATTTATTGAGGGGTGGTGGGACACTGGGACACTGATGATGGCCTGATCTCCAGAAGGACAACTTCTGCTCCTGGGTGCAACCTGCAGGCACTATTCAAATGCAAGTGCCAGTCTAGGCAGTCGTACATCTGTAGCAGGGGAACCAAATGTGTTAGCAACTAATACAGGAGCATCTTTCCACTTTTCCATCTCAGTTTTTGTCAAAAGCAAGTCACGCTCTGACTCAGCCTCACTAAAAATATGTCCTTCAAAAATAAAATGTTCCCCTGTGCCCGAGCTTCTGAAACGGTGGAGCTTCCTGACACAAGACCTCACATGGGCCACCAGCAGCTTTCCACCGACTTTTAAAAAAAGAAATGAATTAATTTGACCTTCACTATTTGTATGTTGCACTGCTCATACTAGCAGTGGAGTACCTAAAAAGGCAGGGAGAAGGGCTATATGGCTACTACTTTTGCTTTTATTTAGAACTTCAAAGGCAGTGTGAAAAGAAATTCATGGGCTGCATAACTCCCAGCCAGCTCTGCAACCTTTAGAGACGTGAGAGTTCAGCTGGAGCCAGTGGAGCCATCTCCCTCTGTAACAGCTCCGGATCTGGCCCCAGGTTGCTGCATTTCGAAGCGGGCTGATATGGAAAACACTCCTCGTTGGTTTTGCAGGTTTTTTTCTCTTCCTTTCTAGCTGGAAGTGAAGCTGAGTTCTGCTTATTCTCTGCTGAAGAGCACAGGTTACTGCAAAGTCAAGATCTGCTTGCATAACAGTAGAGGAAAATCTTGTAGCTGGTCGCAGCCTTTCATATCTGTTAAACTCTAATCCAGTTTGCCAGGCAACAAATAAGAGATGGGATCACTCGTGTGCTGTATTGCTCCACTTAAAGGCCTTTCAACAATTTGCTGTTGTTTGAAAAAAATTGCATGTCATCTGTATTAGTTACACTTTTCCTCCCAGGAACATAACCTTAATTACTGTTACTAGGTTTGCATGCGTAATGTGTTTGGTCCCACCTATTTTGCTTGTGAACCTGTTATTTTCAATCATTGCCTTAAAAACCAAGTATTTCGTTATTATGACAGTGCTGCATCTTCACTAAATGCCATGATATTTATTTTCCTCTAGGCTGGAAGGGCGAGGAGAGTGTTTCAACTGCTTTGTTTGGCATGGTAGCATCCCTGGTTTTCCCTGTTATTCACAAACTATAAATATAAATGGTTCAAAATAAACAAAGTGATGCTGGATCACTCTCATTTTATGACCGGCAGAAACTGAAACCCTCGCTCCTGAAATGGGAGCTTGGGGAGGAACAGTGGCAAACACTGGAGCTGCGCGTTCCAGTGAGGGACTCGAAAATAACCCACTCACCTACAAATCTGGGGGTTTCTCACACGTGCCTTGCCATGCTCCCCCTTGGCTCCTGGGAAGCTACTTGATAAAGAGGTGGCACCGTGATTCCCTCTGCAGGATAATAGAATCATAGAACCATGGAATGCTTTGGGCTGGGAGGGACCTTCAGAGGCCATCTAGCCCAACCCTCCTGCAGTGAGCAGGGACAGCTTCACCTGGGTCAGGCTGCTCAGAGCCCCGTCCAACCTGGCCTGGAATGTTTCCAGGGATGGGGCATGGACCAACTGTC
>Ga0181612_164337_pt1 | contig 14985 bp, 9 predicted proteins | sample HoacroProtozoa21_FD_119630 | JGI IMG/M metagenome (GOLD analysis project Ga0181612, IMG submission 119630) | Hoatzin crop microbial communities from Cojedes, Venezuel. Combined Assembly of Gp0051906, Gp0051904, Gp0051908 | reverse complement strand
GATATTGCAGCTTTTATGTGAAAAGTTCCTAATTTAATATTTTTTAAATGTTCTGTATTAACCTACAACTTTAAAATGTGCCTAGCTTTGTAAGTTGAGATATGTAATAAGAAGTAACTTTGTAACATTATGTGTTCATTTCTTTGCATGTAATACGGCACTTTGCATGTAATATGACTGTATCATAAGACTTTCTGAAAAATATCAGCGTGTATATGTGAATTTAGGAAGCTTCAGGGTAATGAGAGTTAAGCTGCATTCACTTTCATAAGAATCAGACACACTCCATTCCTTTAGAACGACAACATCTTAACACCTCATATACAGACACAAATAGAGGTCGGAGATTTCATACCAAGTATTTTGAGAAAGATAAAAATATACTTTGAGAAAGATATTTTCTGAATACTGGAGATATTAACTGCAAGTATGGACTGAAGCAAGAGCTCTTTCAAAACAGTAGTCTATGATCATCTAATTGAGGCATAGTAGGTAACATGTGAAGCAAAAATTGATATAGCTAAATTACAGTTGCCCAGACAGTCTTTTTCTTCTAGCTTCTGCTTTCATAGTGTTAACATTTTTTCTAAAGTATCTTCTGTGTGCATATATATGTAAGTCAATTGTACCTGATACTAATGGTTTTTGTCTCTGTTTCTGTGCAGATGGTAGCCATATAATATGCCGAAGTTCAGGTGAAGGTAAGATTCCTATCTGCTTCTATACAAGACTTTTGTAAAACTTTTTCAAGAATCCAGTCCCATAAAATAACTTTCAGTATTTAGCGACTCCCTGCACCAATTATTTTATCTTTTAGCAACTAAAATTTATTACCATTTTCCTAGGAAGACAAAATCTTTGATTCCACCTCTTATTTCCCAAGAGTCTGCAGTGCCTCCAGCAGCAGAGTGTGTATACAGCTGGTTTTATGGTGTCAGAAGTGACAACATTGAGAGACTAAGCATAAGGAAATGTGCTGAAGTAGCTTTTATACCTTACACAGAGAAATAAAAATGATGCTATTTATGCTGTAGTCTAAGAGCTCAAAATGTCACCAGCTCCAGTTAAAATATATTGGAGCTTTCTACAGCTGTGTTATTTGTTCATAGACACACTTTTTTTTCTAGATAGGTAGCTCAGCAATTTCCATAGAAATAAAGCTCTGATTTTTGTCCTAGCACTACAGTGGATAAGCAGTGGGCAGATAGGCTATGCCAGTCTGCTAAGAGCTACTTTGTTGAAGTATTTACATCAGTTATGTTTATTCATATAGAGCAAGAAGACTTGGCTGTCACATCACTGAACACTGAAGCACCTGAGCATTGCTGCTTAGGGGATTACTGGAGCTTGAAATTATTCATCCAGGTTCTCTAGGCAATGCCTGAGGAGAGACATGCAGCTTAAAGATAAATCTATGCTGCTGTTATTTGTATGACTGCAACTTCGGTAAACAGATGGAAGTTAGCTTTAGAGTAACTCTGGTACAGACCAGAGTGTAGCCATTGTAGCATACAAGTCAGGGGTTGCTTCTGCATTTGGTACTAAAAAAACTATTGGATAAAATGAATAAATAATGTTATGACCACAATTCAGAACGAAAACTTCCCTTGCCAAGAAGTGAGCTTATTTCTGGACCATAGTGTTGTGCTCTGTTTTGCTCATTCACTCCCTCTCTGCCCCTTGAAATTTGATTTCTGCTATACAAGCATATATGTAGAAGGGTAGTCATCTTTCCTCAATAGCTTGCTACTAGGCGCTCTGCTGAGGGGCAAGAGAGATGTGAGTCAGTTCCCCTCATGCAGAGATTGTTCATCTCCTTGACAAACACTGTAACAACTGATTGAATCAATTACATGTAAAAGGTGAATGCCTGCCACACTTCTTTAGCTATTTCTTAGTAGAAAAAGGTGAGCTTGATTCTGGATAACTTGCACAGCCAAATGGCTAAAGTTGATAGTAAAGTACCTAAGTCCAGAAGAGCGTTAGTATTTTTTTCTGATATTTTTAGAGGTATAGTTATCTCCCATCATTGATTATATTATGACTGAATACATTAAAGGAATGTCTGGATATAAAATTGCAGAAAAATGAGTTATTTCTTAATGTGAACGCTTCAGGAAAGAGAAAGTCTTCATTAAAACAAGCTCTTCATAATCTGCTATAAGTTAGTTTAATCTAACCCTGTTGAGTGTTTGGAGTGTTATAAATTCCTCTCTCATATTGCCAAACTGGATTTATGAATTCCACTTCTGAGAAAATATTATGGCTACAAAATTACTAAAAAGGAGGTATGGCAAATCAACCTGCCTACATGCTTGAGTGGATCTGATCCTATCTTCCCTCTCTGTATCTGGGCCTCTGGAAAACAAAAATTGTGGTACAGTTTCAACAACCAGACAAGGGAGTAAAGAGCATGCGCACTGCACTTCATATGACTCATATTTCAGTTCTTCAGACAAGAATGACAGAAGCCTCGGGGCACAGCTTATGCTCTTTGTGCAAGGGTTCATGTCAGTGTGTGCAGGCTGTTGTATGAACATAATCTTGCAAAGGCTGAAAGTAGTTAACTGACTTGTCACAGGGTAACTTCCCACAGAACAAATGAGAGCACATAGTGACAATTTGCATCTTGCAGTACACAGCAGTCTGCTGCCCCATGTCCAGGGCAAAGCTACAGTCAAGCCCAAGGCAAACAGCAATTTCCAGTAAGGGATATTCTTTATAGTTCTGACAGGCAAGATAGAAGAGGGTTCAGGTCATTGACAGATAGCCCAGTTGAGAAAGAAAGAAACTTTCAAGATCTCTAAGAAACAGAATTTCTTTCTTAAGGTCACTTTGTAAAATCTGGCCAAGATATTAATTGTTTTTTCACTCAAGGGTACAAAAGTGATCATGAAGCAGTGTTGTGGATATATTACCTGAACTACCACCAACTACCAGCTGTGTATTTAGACCTATACTAGAAGAAAAAATCAAACAGTATGACCTATATCAAAATCCATTATGTTCCATTTTCTAATCCAAAAGATTATCCTTCAAAATCTCATTCGAAGTCATCATTTTATTATGTGCATTATTTACTGTCAGATAGACACATACAAGCTAACACAGTATTTTGTCTATCTACCATAGCCATAAGTAGTTTCAGCAACAATATCCATTGATTTTCTCCTTCACAAAATTACTTGGCAGTTTGTTTGACCTTCTTTCCAGGGATGATCAAGCAATCCTATTTCTACTTTTATTCTAGTGTGTTCTAATGAGAGAAAAAAAAAGGTAAAATAAAGTTAACAGCATTTAAAAAAGAAAAAAAAGTTAAGTTTTTAACAAAATTGTCAGTAAAAATTTGCAAATACCATGTTACTGGTTCAAGGAAGACTAGTCCCTGATGGCATTACATAGTTAAATAATATCCTTTGTTTACTATAAAAATTTATTTTGTGAATATATTCAAGCAAATTGATATATTGACTAATGCAATGAATTAGTGTGCACTGAAGAGGCAATTGTCAGCCGAAGAAGAAATAAAGTAAGGACATGCCCAATTAGTCAGTGGCTCAGTGCAGGTGGCTACCCTTGTGTAGGTTACGTAAGCAGTCTCCAGATGTGATGACATTTCATGAACTGTGAAAGAAACCTTAATAAAGAGATAAAACATAAATCTCTTGTATGATTTGAAGTCTGAGATTCAATCTACAACCTGACAGAAAAGGTGGTTCAAGCTACAACTTTAAAACGGCAAAACAGATAGACAGGGAAGCTGCTTTTAAAAATAACATTAAAAGAATAAACTCATACTGTTGTAATTTTGGGAGTTGTTGCCAAGAAGCATTTTTCATGCTGCCTGCCATTTCAGTTGCTTCCTATTTCTCTTTTCTAAGAATAAAAGTCATATGGGAACAAATATAGGAATCTGCACGGGGGAATCTTTCATTTTTGTTTTCTAATTAATTTGAATACATTTAGCTAGCAGTTTTATGCAGAGCAGGTAGGAGAAAGAGTCAATCATTTAGAACTTTCTCTCTAAGTTCAAGTTGTTGAATAGTTTGCTACACCATGCTGACAATATTGAGTTTTCATTAGGTTTTACAGGAGACAACTCAGACAGAATTAAATCAAGCAAAGATAGGTTGACCTCCTACTGCTCACACTGGCCTTCACTTTTGTTTTTGAACAGTAGGAGAAAATCCATCATGAGTATTTGCTTTTTCAATGGTCTGTTATATTATTTTAGCTGTGTAACTGCTATAAGAACAGAGAATGCCCTTACCAAAACCAGGATGAAAGCACTTAGAATTGTCTGCAGGAAGCCTGATGAAAATTTACAGCCACCACAAGCTGGTCACATAGATATGCATGTTTACACAACACGGAAGGTGTACCAAGCTCAAGCTTCTAAGTTTGTCAGCCCAGGATGTATTCCCAGAAAAGTTTTCTACATCTCCTGTGCAGTTAGGTAAGCAGAAGTTTGTGTGCAAAATTCTAAAGAAAATAATTATGATAGCAGTCACAGTAGTTCTTCATAGCTTATAATGCTTTTAATCAAAGAGTCTTTACTTTGTTCTAGAAATCTATTAGCCTTTAAATGATATCTTTTGGAAGAAAACTGAAGCTTTCTTTTATTTAATCCATTTACTAAAAAAGGAAAAAGTCTGAACTGATCCCCATAATCTAGACATTCAGATGTGATTCGTTTTATTAAATCTTGTATCTCAGCTCACCTCACCTTTCCTGTCATGTCCACTTGTGAAACTCACTATGCATTTAAATTTAATAACCATGCAGAATTAAACCTATAAAGGTCCTAGGCAATTTACCTTGCCTTCTCTCACAAAGGCTCAGAGATTTCTCTCCTGCCAATTGTTTCCCTATAGTCTTCCTAACCTTTCCAACCCTTAACTAGCCCTTACTGATACAAAGCCATACTATCCCAAGCTAGAGCTATATTGCCTCAAGAAAACCCCTTGATGAGCCAAATAGATGTATAATGAAAGTTTGAATTAATTAGCTTGCTCGTAGCTCAATAGATTATATCAGACTACATATTATGAAGTAATAAATTATGAAATTTTGGCACATAAAGATTGGGTATAGTGAGATGCTAGGTCAATAAGCAGAGATAATACACTCCTTTCCCCACGCTGTCCATACTGTAAACGGTATAGGATTATGGTACTCAAATACTTTATTTTCAGAGTCCATGTCTGCTTCTTATTTGTGAGGTACAGAGCATTTTTACATGATCTGGAGAGTCCAGTTAGGGTCCTTAGTCCCTAGGTTGTTTCCCTGACCTTTGTATACAAGTGGAGAACACACTATACAGTTGCAGCTATTTTCTTCCACTTTGCCCTTTCCATTTCTCCTTCATCATTCCATCTTCCCTCAGGCCAGAGGATTCTTTCCACAAATGCTGGCATAGTTCCTTTGTTCCTCTAACAGCCTCAAAAGGCACACCTCGTCGTTAAACTGAGGTGTCAGTGCTTTACTGTCAAGCAGTGAGACTTCTGTCTCCTTCAATACTGGAGAGGATAGACAAGGAGATGCAGTGTATCAGATACCTTTGCCTTGGTCTAGCATTTCAGGAGATACTGAATTCTTCTTTTACATGTTTACGGGAGCTACTTCGTCCTGTACATTTCCAGTAATCCTGTTGTTTTATGGCTCTTGTCTTCTTCTTGGTTTAGAGTCAGCAAAGTCAGACACAACAGAGTGAACACTGGTATCTCCAAAGCCTGTTTTGGAGGTTTCTGACAAAAGGTGAACCAAGATTCCTAAAGCTTTTCCCATTGGAAATGCAAAGGTTCTGTCCATAAAAATTTGATGGAGTGGCATCACACTTAAAATGATGTCAAGCAACATACGAAAGCACCCAGGTTCATTTGGACATATGTATGAGAGGGACATGAAACCAAGGCAAAGCTACTAAAACTCTGTTAACAGATTTTAGATATGAAATGGCAAAAACTACAAAGATTAACAGTGTGTGATGGGAAAAGATTGTGATGAGACAAGGTCTGATAAATCTTCTCCTGGGGTTGACTGGAGATACCAAGATTCTGGTACGTATAGTATCATGTGTCTTTCCAGGAGATAGTTCACGGCCAAGATGCACACAATATCAATAACTAAAACTAACATCACAGAATGCTGGTGTCCATCAAGTAAACTTAACCAAAATGCTACTACTGAAATAATAATTTACACATTCTTTCATATTATTTATAACACCTCCTTTTTAAAAGACAATCTGTTGTAAATCTCTTTATAGCCCAGTTTCTTAATTTTTACCTCATCATGCACATTTCAGGAAAGTTCATCTCCCTTTCTTTCCAAAATCTACCTTGGAAGTTATGAACAACAAAGACATCATAAGAATAGACATGTTACATTAGACCACATGTCCATCTAGCGTAGCACTGTCTTTCCAGCAGTGTCAATTAACTGATGTGTGCGGGAGAGTAAGAACAGAAGCTTTACAGAATGACAGAATCACAGAACCACAGAATGGTAGGGGTTGGAAGGGACTTCTGTGGGTCATCTAGTCCAACCCTCCTGCCGAAGCAGGCGCACCTACAGCAGGATGCACAGGACCTTGTCCAGGTGGTTCTTGAATATCTCCAGAGAAGGAGATTCCACAACCTCCCCGGGCAGCCTGTTCCAGTGCTCCGTCACCCTCAGAGGGAAGAAGTTCTTCCTCATGTTCAGACGGAACTTCCTGTGCCTCAGTTTGTGCCCATTGCCCCTTGTCCTGTCACTGGGCACCAAACCTGAGGAACCTGTGGAGTAAGCAAGGACCACATAGATAGGCTCTGCCTGCCTCTCCCACAGCCATGGGGATTCGTGCTGTGGGCAGATCTGTGCTGACAAGCGTAGCAGTTGGTGGGAAAAGGAGCAGGACATGACAGAAAGAGCCAGCTTGCAGGTAGCTGAGAAGAGGAATCCCATCTCACCAGACTGAGGTATTCAAATGTATTTGAAATAAAACCAAGCTGACTCTCCAAAGTGTTGACAGGAGGGGACAGTATGTCTTTGCAGGGAAGCACCACCAACTCAACCATGATTCTTCTGCCATTACCTAGTTCCTTGGGTCACTGAGCTCCACAGAGAGCTTCACTCGCTGCAGAGCACACTTTCACAGAAGAGCAGCTCAGTCCACAGCGTTTCTCGTCACACTGAGTAAGGTATCAAGTTGGAAGCAACACTTTACCCAACAGACAGGAATCCCTGAGAGATGGCAGCATCCTCATTTTCTAAGCCTGTCCCCATCTCACCATTTCCCTTACCTTTTAAACACCTCTGCAAGGTCCAGCCCGCAGCTGAGCCAGGGAGTCTGAATGCAGGCTTGCCTCACTGCACTCCCACCGCTGGACCCCAGCCTGCTCTCCTGCTCCCCTTGCCCATCACCAGACCACTCAGTCAGCCACACCACTCTCCCAAAACAGTAACTTTTGAACTTAAAATCAGATGCATGGCAAAAGCAGCAGCGTGTTCAGACCAGCCAGGAACGGTGCTGCACCTCATAGGCAATGAGCAGACTCTGCTTCAGCAGGCAGCAAACCCAAACAGCTGCTAAATGCAGAGTCACTTCCCACAGATGTTCTCAAACATTTGATTAAAATACATTGTTCTGTATTTGAAACACAGCCTTATAGGGGAGGCCTGTGGGTCTGAAAGACATGAGTTCCACTTTCCAGCACTGCCTTACCCATTGCGGGGCAGGTCCCTGTCTGGTCATTCCTTCTGCTCCTCTTCCCCTCTGAAGCCACGCTTCTACGCAACTACTATAAGTTCTTCAGGACAAGGGTTGTTTTTGATGTTCATGGATGCTACACTTGTGAAATCAGAGTGGCAACTAGTAATTTGTTTTCAGACTTCAGAGCTGTTTTGGGGTGTTTTGGTCTTTTGTTGTTTTGTGGTTTTTTGGTATTTTTTAAAAAAAAAGCAACATCATCAGAACTGGAAGAACTGAATGCCTAGATATTTGGAGAAGGGACAGCATCCTAGTACAACTGCACACAGGTTTGGAAGCTCCACTGTGGATCATGAACAGACCTGTGACTGGCTGTCATAAAAAAAAAAAGTGTTTGGATATCTCAGTAGCACAGAGCTCAGACCAACACCCAGAAGGAAGCACAACACAGAGCCAGGCCTTTCCCAAACAGTACACTGCCTCTTGCTAACAGCCTTAAATCCTTCTTAACCACAGAAGTACAAGAAGCATATTTGGAAATAAAGGATGATGCTGGTCACTCAGTAGGAGACAGCACTATCAGAGGTGAACCTCCTCCGGGAGTGCAGCAGGGATCGTTAGAGAACTTGCTTGTCCTTATTTAAGCCTCCACAACTCTACCAGGAGCCCCATTGACCTGCTGTTACCTGGTGGGTAAGCACAGGTATGAGAGGCTCATTACCCTAAGCTAAGGCGTTGCAGCTCACTGTGCCTCCTAAGAAGTAAAAACACAAAAGATTCCAAATTTTCCTGCTTCCTGAGAGCAGCAGCCATTTTGCACATTTTAAACCAGGCCTCATCTGAGCTATTTGGCCTGTACAATAAATAGCCAGCACTAACCAGCTGCTAGCTTAACAGTAGCAAAAATGTTCTCTTCCTTCTTCAGTCACATTTTTAAGCACTGACATTATAAAGAAAGACACAAGGGACTCAAATCTGTGGAAATTCTCTAAGAGAGAACACATTTCTTCCACCTGCATTTTGCAGATAACATCCAATGTTTCCAGCTTTTCGGACTTATTCCCATTCGTTTCTCTACTGTACTACCTTCCCAATGAATGGGGTATCAGCAGAGACTAGGCAGAGCTGCAGATACCTCTCACAGGTAGCTAGAGCATCCTCCAGGATAGGTCTCTTTTCAACAAGTGCCATCTAGCTCACTCCCACAGCTCTGCATCCCTCTCTTAAGTAGCTGAGCGCTTCCTCCTCTTCTCGCTTCGGAGTGCTGAGCCCTCAGGTGATGCACATCACACTTGGTCTGTCTCCATTAGCAACTTGGCTACTTCTAACAGATATTTGATTCCCCCCCCAAGTTATAGAATATTCAGACTGGCGGCTGCAGCCAAGAAACAGTCTCAGAAAGTTTAGTGGTAAATGGGCACAGAGGTGGTAATTAAACTAAAGGGAGTCCCGGTAGAGAAGAGACATGCAGGAGAACCAGGCAGCCCCATCAAAACTGCTGCTGTCAGCCAAAGACCTGTCTGGAGGAGGGGGCAGATGGCTCTAACTCTTCTGCGGGAAAGCCGCATGCAGCTGTAAGGAAGAGCGGCTGCCCTCCTCAGGCAGCATTTTAAACAGGGAAACATTTTTAGACCTTTTCCTTACAATCTCTGTGCTCTACATGAGTGTGCTTTGCTGTATTTTCACTGGGGACAAGGTTGATGCTCCAGGCCAAGCGCTGCTGCCAGGAAGCGACACCTTCCCTGGGGTATTGCATAGCTGTTTGTCAGGGCCCTTTCACACCTCCCTGGGAAGCAGCTGGTGCTGCCCACGCCCTGAGAAAGCCTCCCAGAGCCGATGAATCACTGGCTTGAATAAACCTGGCAATTTCTACCGAGTTGGACCATGATAGACTCATGTTCTGGATCCAGAACATGCATAACAAAGCCTGGGCATGGAGTTTGGGCGACACCACACCAGGGGTCTGCATGGTGCTTGAGTCAGCTTGGGTCTCTCTGTCCCAATTAGTGTTCGGGCATGTTAACAGGCATTTCACGAGAAAGGTCTCCCAAATTAGTAAGTCAGTTACAGTCACTAGTGAAGTGGCCCTGGGACCACCCGACTCCAGGGCCCTGCTGCTCCCAGGATGGTCCTTCTCATTCACAAAGCCCAGGCTGCAACTTTCCTTCCTTCTGTGTATGGCAGCAAAGCAAAAGCTGGAGAGTTACTGAGCAGCCCCTGCAACGAGGGGCTGCATCTGCCCAGTGCTGCTGCTGCAAGGCTTGGGTTGGGTCCAGAGCCCCCAAAACCTTCCAAGACTCCCCCTGTGCTGCTGCAGCACCTGAAACTCTGATGGTGGCTCAACCTGGTGGCAGGGTGAAGGGCTTCCCACTGGCAGTGGGGCTGGCCCCAACGCTCTGCGGTAGGTTAAAGGAATGCGTAAGTGCCATGATGTGAAAGGTCTGAAGAACTGGTGGTTTCCTCTGCTGCTGAAATAGCCTCATCTCCCCAACTCTTATGAAACCCAAGCCCAATGGATCTGAATCTTTGTTGAAAGGAGCCCTAAGTAAGTAAATCAATCATTCTCCAGCACACGATCCAACACTGCCCGCTGAGCTGCCATTCCCACTTCCCCTGGCCTCTCTGTAACAGGCTCATATTGATATTTAACGCTGAACAGTACAGATGGGAGCCGCCGCGTGCGGGTGTCCCAGAGGGGTCCACAGGCCCCGCAGACAGCACCCCACAGCGCCGCACACCCGCGGGAGCCTGCCAATACGGTGTTTCACACCTCACTAACGACCGCGACAAATCACTGATGACACTCAGCTGGTTTGCACCAAGCTGCTCTGACACTCCTGGTTGATGCAAGCAGTGATGTGTTAGTGACAAGGAAACATTAGTCATCCCTAGTCCACAAATGCCAACCAAAGCCCTCGTCCCCCGATCCCCTGCCTGCAGTGCAGCTGTGAAAGGGAAGATTATTCTGCACTGCCAGGACCACCTACCTGTACTGAACTGAGAAGGCAGAGAGAAAGAAGAAGGTGCTGAGACACACCACCCTCCTCCATGCACTGAAGAGGTACTTCTGTAGAGACTAAGCCACCTTGTACGAATACTTCATCCATGATTCATGGGTTGCAGACAACCTCTGTAAAGAAGTAAGCCACATGCATGCAAATGCCAGTATTCCTTCCCCTTTCCCGTACATGAATTTCAAACACCGCTGTAGAGACTCCAGCATCCAGATCGTCAGGCTGGAGCAAGAGCTGTCTGCTGTTAGAAGCAAGGACTTCTCTACACTAGCGAAGCTGATAGGCATTGAAAGCAAAGGCACGACACTGTCACATGCAAAGTCCGTCCCACTCTATATGCAACCTAAATTTACACTCTGAAGTGGAGCAGGCTTGCTGGAAGAGGAAGGGTCATGCCAGGGGCTAGCCCAGACTATGGGCTGGCAGCCCTGCCACTGTGCTCTAGTCCTGCATAAACTTCCCCATAAAATTAATATTTAAGGGAAACACTGATGACCAGCTTACAAATTCTCCTGCCCCCTGATAACATCCTACATGTGCTTTGCTTGTTTGCTTTCTTCCCTCCCCCTACAAGCCCTGTATCAGCTTTTATCGATGTGCTACAATCACATTACATCTATGGGTTAATTAGAGCGTAAGTCATAAGTTCTCCTCCCCATGAGTTTATAGGAGTTCATTCTGGGTCTACAAGTGTTTCCAAGGCAGAGAGGAAACCACAGCACTCTGCAGAGAGGAAGGAATACCTGGCTGGTTGGCCAAGGTCCCAGTATTTCACTGGACTCAGCAGGGAGCAGTCCAGGGAGATGTGTCTTGTGGCTTTTTTCTAATGAGGTCAGGAGTCATGGTATTTTAGCTGGATTAAGGGTCTGCAATCACATGCCTTGTCTTTGGTTTTCATGAGCTGCTCTCTGCCGTGTAGGGCCTGAGGCTGAATCAATCACTGCTGTTCTGGAGCTTCACCTTTTGTGCAATTAGCTCAACATTTCTGGAACAGCATGCACGGCCTCGTCAGTGGGTGGGCTTTATACACACCGTTAACCCGACCTTGGCCCTGAAGGGCTGGGTGATGGGACCCCACTGCTTTGGGCTGTCCGGAGACACAGCGCTGAGGGCTCAGGGGAGGAGTGCAAGACTCAGGGCTGTACAGCCAGGCTGTACGTCAGCAGGAGACTCCGGGAGGGTTTCAATGCCAGATGCAGAGGGAGCACCCTGCAGCACGGAAATCTCCCCCAAAATGAGGGGAGGCTGCTGGAGGAGGCCTGGACACAAAGAAAACCACTGATGAAAAAGGCGTGACATACACAAGGGGTGAAGGCACATGCAGCCCCGAAGTCAGCGCTCATCTGCTCACCCCCCAGCTGCTCCCCCTGCAGAAATCTGTGTTAAAGGACTATGAAATGTAGTGTTCTGTATAAAGTTTTTGATGTCAAAACCAAAACAGCTTTCAGGGAGGAAAGCTTCTTTAAAAGTAAGAGATGACTCAAAGGATGACACATCCTTAGTGCCTGCTGAGGAACTCCAAGGGGAGCCCCAGCCAAGGAGCTCGCTGCATACTGAAGCGCGCTGAGCTGCTCTCGCGGCTCCGCCTGTGGACAGACACGCTCCATATCACAGGATAACCTTAAGGGGAATAGCTTTGAAAATCCAGAATTAGACATTGCTATTAGACATTACAAGAGAAGAGATCCTGGCTTTTAATGTTGCTTCCACCCTGAGACTGGTTTGCGCAGGTAGGAAGGAATGTTGCATTTGTTTGTGTTACTCACCAGGAGAAAAGACACCCAGAGCATCCATTGACAGCACATTTCTGTCTTTCATGGGCATACATCAGCCTTCCCTTACCTCCACGAGCAAAGCTACCGACAACATATATGCAGCCTCTGGCCAGTGCTACTGCGTGTTGGTTTGCTAGACTGCAAGACCTTGATCAAGTTCGTTTTTAGAGGAAGACATTAAAAATCTGAATTCTAGTGCAAGAAGCAAGCTGTGACAATAGAGAATAATCGACTCTGCATCTCTACGTGGAAACTTCCTTTCTGTGCACCTCTGTCCCATGCACGATAACCTCTGCAGCTGCTACCCTGTTGTGGTAATAGCAGAAAGCAGATGGTCATTCCAGGAGATAAACCCATGTTCGTTCCATAAAGATGCGACATGGTAGCAATTTTAAATCCCAGCAGTTATTTCAAATGGATGACCTGCTGGCAGATGACTCCACCGTCACTGGGAATTGCCCTTCTCCATAAATGCTCACGAAAGAAGGCTGAAACAAAGGTACTGATCAACCCAAAATCAAAGTGTCCATAGATCCATTCATTTACGTACCACACTAGAGGCAAAAGCTGTGCCTTATTTGACAATGTCAGAAAAAGAAACTTAGCAGAAAAGGAAAAAGACTTACTCCAATGCCCAATTATCAGACTGCCAAGGAATAAAACCTTGTCATATATCATTCATGCACTACATACCGCTGTCTCACTTCTGTAGCCTCTTCCTTCCTTCCTTGGATCTCAAAGCTGTTTGCAAACATAAATGAATAAAGTGTCTCACCTCCCATGAAGAAGGTAATTTGTTTTTATTAATACATAAATGATAGAGGAAATTAATTAAGGAACAGAAAGGGCAAGAGGCCCAAGATCAAACAGCAAGAGCACTTTAATCACTACATTCTGGCCACTTAAGAGTAGCGCTTGCATGTTAATGCTTTCCTGCTCTCCAGCAAGCATCTGCAATGGGCCACGTTTCCTCAGGCTAAGGACTCCTCCAGGCCTGGCTAGCTTTGCAACGTCAGGGACATGGAGTTTTTCTTCACATTCACACCATCGCAGCTCTGTCCCCTGGCTTAATTATTATTTATGCTGAATATAAATAGCAAAGAAGATGATCGTAAGATGAATAATGAAAAGGCAACAAGAGACAAAAAACCTGCTCCCGTCAGCTAGTATCCTACCTGCTTTATATTAAACACCCCTTAGCACTGGATCTCCACATAGTAGATGAGGAAGTGTGAGCTTTAGGGCCGTTGCACAATATGAACTTCCCCAATGTGTCACAGTTACAGAACCTCCTACGCCAAATAACTTTGTGCTGATCCACAGTGGAAATTCACAGTGTTCAACAGCCCTTGAAATTTCTAATTTGTACATTCCCATCAAGGAGTGGTGCAGTGGGTGCATTTCTTGCTACTGTACTGCCCATCGATATGGGATCAGGTACTCTTCGGAGCCTGACCGCACTCCCTGAAATTTGTGGTTCTGTTTTAATTAATAAGCAATGCTATCTATCTGCTTCCCTATTTGCATCTAGGGCTTTTAACGACAAGAAAATACATCCTTTTTAAATGCTAACCTAGTAAGAGGTATTAGGAAAAGTGAAAGCTATTACCTGTGCAAATTTCAGAGCAATTAGTCACAGAAGCAGAAGCACAGACACAAGATTAGTTCTCCGCTCTCGTCTGCTTCTCCACTGGAGCCAGTAGTTTTGCAGACCCAGGAAGCGCAGGCTGTGCTCAGCACCACCCTCACATGTTGGACCGATTCCCCAGCACCCGCCACGCCATCAGCAACTGCAATGCTCTTCATTCAGCATCTCCCACAGCCTTGCAAGGCTCTGAACCCGGCACAGGCTCTCAGAGAGAGACTGGCCAAGGGGCAGGGCTGAGAACAGGTTTAGATATGAAGAAACAAGAGTTTACTTTCTCTATTTACCTGCAGTCAACATGATTCCACAGAAGAAAATATCCCCTGTGGATAAAGCACTAAGTGCATATAGAAAGGGAACACAAATAGCTAAATTCTGTTCATGTGAAGATTTCTTCCCCTGACAGTGCTATTCTAGATGCATCACTGCATATTTACGGTGGAAGATGGAAATACTTCTGGCATTAAAGATAGTGACATTCTTAATTTATCTCACATGTGGGAAGGTGTGTGGGGGAGTGTGAATGACTCTTAGGAATACATCCTATGTAGATTAATAAAGAATAGTACACATTTCCCCTAGGATTTTTTTTAATAAAGCTCAAAATTGTCATAGAAGAGTCTTTGCAAGAGTTTAAAAAAAAATAACTAAGGGAAATAAATCTCATACTGTGCTCCATTTTGTAGGATTTTTGAGTACTGTGTATATATATATAAAGAGATTAAACTATTAAAAAATGGAATCCAAATTATTCTGCTTCTACAACACTCTTGAGCACTTACTCCAGTCTGCTCTCTGATCTGAATATCTTCAAATTTTGGATTGTTAAGATCGGAAGAGCGGTTCAGCAGGAATGCCGAG
>Ga0181612_162187_pt1 | contig 14985 bp, 11 predicted proteins | sample HoacroProtozoa21_FD_119630 | JGI IMG/M metagenome (GOLD analysis project Ga0181612, IMG submission 119630) | Hoatzin crop microbial communities from Cojedes, Venezuel. Combined Assembly of Gp0051906, Gp0051904, Gp0051908 | reverse complement strand
CGATCTACCGGGCTCTGTTTGGCCAGGTGGGGTCAGCCCCCACCCCCCGGCTGTGCCCCTTCCTGGAGTCCGGTGAAAATTAACCCTGTCCTGGCCAAACCCAGGACAGTTAGCCAAATCTCACTAATTTTAATAGGTATTGTACTGGTATAGTCACTACAATATTCAGATTTTTTTAATATTTATTTGGCACATTGTCTTTGTTCTGTTACTAAGACACAATCATCAAAAAAGGCCCAGCTAAATCCTGAATGGGTCACATCTTTTCTGATTTGAAGGTACAACCTAAAGGCAAATTTGAACGACTCATGATAGATAATGATTTTAGTATTGAAAAAAAGATAGTGCTTTTATCTAATGCTCATATACTACAGAGTATAGTTTTATATATTATATAAATATATATATTTATATTTATGAGATATATGTTTAAAATTGAACAACTTCACTAGTGTAAGTTATTATATTGCAAAAAAAGGAAAAAACCTTTTTCTCCTCCTCTCTCAGAATTACTTGTAAAGTTTACTTGTAAACTGTATATTTTCTGTTAGCCAATATGATTTTAGGCCTTTTTTTGTCTAATTCAATCCACTTTACTTGCAGTTATTGTAAAACAGACAATGAATTCAGGAAGGGGGAATAAAAGCTGAAACATTATCCATTCATAAGAACATGATAACCCAGATCATTGTTGTAGTGCATCAAGATACATTCTTTTTAAAAACTAACAACTTAAAAAGAATGTTGTGTGTCAGAGTGATGATTTTCTGCCCTCAGCCCTATTCTGACAATACAGAAATAACATTTACAATTACCTGGAAATTGATTACTTCACTGGAAAATAGAAACTTGCGTTTGAACTACTATTTTCATTCACTTCTGTCCATAGAAGCTTTCCTTCACAAAAATAACACAAAAGCCCACTGCTCAGCAGTACTTGAATAACAGCAAAGAGTGAGCTGTTTTTTTCTTGAGGTGGAGGGGAGGGACATAAAGGAAAAACAGAGAACCCAAGAACTGGATTATGACTTGACATGGTACTTAAATTCACCCTTCTAATAAGCCTAAAATACCACATCAAAGAGAGTTTCAAAGACTACCTTCTTACAAAGTCTGCACAGAATTCTCTTTTTCTCAGTCTCAAAAGCTTTCAAGGGCAGAGAGGCCAAGGTATGAACACTATCTTGTCTGCAGAATTCCCATCAAACATAATGTTTAAGAACAGAGTTTATTATTCCATATTTTATGAGAGAGATTCAGTTACTTGTTTAGGTTTCATTTAATTATTAAAGAATATATTAAATCTTGAGTGTTTATTATTAAAACCTTTTGACAGAAGAAAAACCCATTTAAATACACTGATTGCCAGTTTAATATTTGTGTACTGTGAAAAATGACTAAATTTCATTCTCTGTTACTATGCAATCATGATTTTTTAAAAAGACACATAACCTTAACGAAGAGGTTGTATAGTTGACACCAGTTGTTACCTATAGCCCTGGATTGTACTGATCAGTAAACATATTACCAAAGAAAAATCTATATCATACTAGTAAATTAAAACGGACATCTACCTCATCATCATCACGAAAGGAAAACAGAAAAGGCCATGGAAGCAAATATCTCATTATCAAGTGTGATAAAGATTTAATTAGGGTAATTTTTCAAGTATGTTTGCTTACTGGGCTGTGGCTTATGTATGTCCCTGATTCTTCAAACGATGAAAGTTAATGTTGCTCATTTCCTATTGACAAGGCATCTCTACAATAAATGAGCAATGAATTCAGCAATGTCCTCATACAGCTTTTTTCCCTTTTTTCCTCCACATGAAGGGGGAAGGATTGGGTGTCCAAATGTGCTGGAGCAGAAACTGTTCTTTGTTCTGCTCAAGGAGCAGTTGTTGCAGGGGTAGAGCTCAGAGCTCTAATCCAACCATATTTTAGTGTTAAACTTCATTGAAAACAGGAAGCAGGTCTTGGAATCCTGGACCTTTATTCCTTTTCACATGTAATTGTTGTGTCTGTTGAATTAAAAAAACAAATGTTTTTGAGGGTGCTTATGGAATTGTAAAAGAGAATACGACTTCAGTAAAGGAAGCATGATAAAACTGTCTATTAAGCCCTCCTCTACTGAGCTGGGATTAGATGTGGAGGATGTATTCCAGCAAGATACATCATGTCCATACATTGTTGAGATGGTCTGTATTCTTTTATTTTTTTTTTATTAAAATAATTGTTAGGTTAGGGGGGCTTAAGCATTAACTGCTCTTTGTTCATATTAGAATGCCAATTCTGTCAGATAGTTTCAACTATGAATATTGCGTACTTTTATAAACATAGTTATAAGATTTATAACTATTATATATAATAACTGTAAGTATGTAGTTACAATTTTTTTATTTATTGCCTATGCCATGTCTTCTCTACTTAGAAAAAAAGTGATGGGAGGAGAAAGAGAGAGAGTGCACTTGTGAGATAAAGTTTATTTTTCTGGCTGTGGATGTTTAAACAAAAATCAAGGAATAATTCTTTCGACAAAGGAAAATAATTCAGTTTGATGATTTTGAAGCTTGCTTGGATTTTAGTATTTAAATACATGGTCTCACTCAACCATAATAAAAAACATAAATAAAAACAAAAAATCTTAGGTTCAACATTTCAGAGGTTTTTAGAGCAAGAAGGAGAAGATCAGAAGAAGGTTCAGAAAGAAGTCCCACGACTGAATAGGTTTTGCAAAAAATTCTTGAATCTTCTTTAGAAGAAAGTTTATATAAGATTTTTTTATCAACATGCCATCAAAGAAGGAGTAGTATCTGCAATCAAGAATCCCTACAGCTAACTCACATTCAAGAATCATTCATGTAAACCAAAAAATTGTCTTGGCTAAATAAAATGTCAAGGATATGAAAAATTTCTATGTGATTTTGTTTTTCAGAATATAAAAACAGAATAATTTGTTTTTGTTTTTATTTTTACTTAAAAAAAATTAAGATCCCTGACACCAGTAACAAAATATATACATTTTAAGTAAGAGGCACGTGTGCCCCTTATGTGTTTTAAATATTTGGGTCAATAATTTTCACTGTAATACTGTTAAGGAAGCAAAATATTCCTGTACTTGGACGTTGCATTTTGTTATTTCTGCGGAATCTATTATAATCTGAATCCAGCATTCAGAACAACTTTTATTTAAAATAAGACTTTCAGCCATGTGTGAGGAAAACTTTTAGTTCTGCTGGAATTATTTTTAGATTTTTTTGGATGCTTGTATCTATAAGAATGAAACGTATAATATCTCTTTTTGGTCTTGCCTTGCCTTGCCTTGCCTTGCCTTGCCTTGCCTTGCCTTGCCTTGCCTTGCCTTCTGTCTCCTTTGCTTTTTCTTTGCATTTCTTAGGTTTTTTAGGAGTTTACAAAATTATTCCATTTTGGGAGAGGGTATACTAGTTCATCAGCTGCCTGCCCGCATGGCTGAATACCTGCTTACCTGCCTTCTCCTCCCAGTCTTGGATTGGGCCCTACTGTCCAGCTACCTGCCCAAAGGCAAAAGTATAAATGACACAGGTCATGAAGGTTGGCAAACAAGGACCATCACTTCAGTTTTTCCTTACAGGCCATGCATTTGCTGCAAAAATAGGTGTAAGAAAACAGTCACATGAAAATTTCAATGTTGAAAAAAAAGATTTTCCCTTAGAAAACCATTCCAGCTAAGGTTTTCCCCCGTTGCAGTGACTACAGGTATTGATTGCTCCTGTGGACACAGGTGACTTCAGGACTGGCTGAGATTAGAATTAGAGGTAGGGGAAGCAGGATTCGAACCTGAACACGGGCATCAGCGTGGCTGTACATTCATAGCCCTGTCACTGATGGTGTCCATTGTGTGGACAATGTGGTGTCTCTGTGTCTGGGCACACCTGTGTAAGATATCCTGATCTAATGATTTCGATTCCATAATCTTGATCCCATGTGATCCACAAGCTCATAGTAAGACGTCTGCAGGACATTTATGGAAACATAGTGAACTGTGAAGTATATAGTGTTGTGAATGGGAACTCTGGTGGTAAGCCAAGTCGCACTGCTAAAGCAGTATTAGTATGTGGCAGAGATGGGCTGGTCTGAAAAGTGGTTGTGCAGCAAACCGTGGCAGTCTCTCTTTCCCCCTGGTCGATCCCATACAATGCTAAAATTACGTCCCTTGAAAGATTTTACATTTTACTTGTGGAAGGGATGACATCTAAGCCCAGAGAAAGCACCTGCTGTGGAAGGTGAATTTTCCTCAAATGCTACCTATGGCTTCACGTTTCCTTCTGTCATATTCTTGTCATGCTTCCCTTCTTTTCTGTAGCTCAAGTACTAATATAAAACAATAAAGAGAGAGATAACTTTCTATTGATCTGGAAAATAAACTGGGATCCACAAAGTGGAGAGAACAAAAAGTTGCAATACTTCATTTAGGAAAAAAGACAGCACTGCTGTGGTGCCTTTGAAAGCTAACTCCACAACAACCCGTATCTGGACATTCTGCGACAGGCTGTGGCAAAAGATGAAACTGAAAGGAGGATGAAGATGCATAAAACAAATTAACTTTGAGATATAAGTACATCCCAGGTCTGAAAGGATGAAGACACCTACGACAGGGAGGCACAACTTGAAGCCTTCCTGGAGATTGATGGAAGTAATCATTTTTAACACGAGGAAAGCACTTGGATTTGATCAGTGGCAACTTAGAGATCTCCCAACTGAATCAAACTCTTGATGTTTTCTTGATTTTTACCTCCTCCTTCCCTTTCTAATTCCCATGAGAAGCCCACCAGTAGCAAACAAGGGAGAGACCAGCCTGCTGTTGGTATAACTCAGCTTCACCCCATGGGTCTGGGGGGAGCTGACCTGAGTTTTCATCATAAGATTGAGTTACACAAACTAAATGCAGAGGGGAAGGCTCAGGCAGCCTGAGCTGATGCAATATACTCTCTGAGAGGAGGGAGAAGCCTTGACAAAGGGAATGGACAGGTTATTACAACTTGCAGCTTTCTATACGCTCTTGCCAGGCACATCTATCGTTTCACCTCACTGAACTGCATCATTTAAGAACTCTTTGACTCTGTAGTGTTTTAGTCCATATGGGGTGTAATTTAGCATTGACTTCCATTAACTTCAGAGGAGCTACACAAATTGTACTAGCCGAGATCTGGCCTTCAATAGTCCATTAGACCCACTAACCAAGGTAGGAAACTACTCTGTATGTCAGACCTGTCTTCACTATACTCCCTCTCCTCTACCATTCTTTTATACACCACTGCCTCCACCATACCAAAGTTGTGCTAGACTTACACTGTTGTGGCAGAGAAAAAATTTCAGCTCTCCGTTTCAAAAATAGGATTTGTTTTCTCTCCTCCTTTTCTTTCCCTTGAAGGCCCAACACTATCCTGCCATTCTGGGTGGCTGGCACGGAACTGGGGATGAAAAAAAACCAATTAGAGAATGGGATACATGAGGAAAAGGCAGCCGACCTGCAGAAGATCAGCGAGATCATTTCTCGCACTAGTGTCCACAGAAATGAGAAGTAATGAGCTAAACCCTCCTCAGCAGCTTTTCATAATACAAAGCATTGGGCAGCTGGCCAGGTGGAGAAAAAAACCCAAACATCCAGCCCTCCTTTTTTCTTCTTTCCTTTTATTTTTAGCCAGAAAATGTGTTTAGTCCAGGATGAGGAAATCTGTCATGTTGGTTAGATTCTCCTTACCACAGCAACACTCTGAAATGGACAGCTGCTCCAAATGGGTCACTTCTCCCATCAACCACAGGGTGAGCACAGCAGTGGCTGATTAACAGCATGGGGTAAAAGCCATATAGGACAAGAACGAGGCGAAAGCTTGCTCAGAAATGAAGCTGTGGGAGAAATTAAATGGGTCGGTTGTAATTTTCCAGGAGCCTGCAGCCACGACAGCAGCAATGAGCCCGTGAGGTCACAAGTCTGTGCTACGTTTCTTTTCTACTTGCAATGCTGGTCACATCCATGCCCTAAGACACTCCAGACACAGTCTCACTGTTATGTTCAGTCAGTCTGTGAGGGTGGCAGGGAATGAGGACAGAACGCATCACCTAAATTGACAGTCTACAGAGAGAAAGGTGTCCATGCAATAGTCACTACACTGGAGATTGATTTAGCCATATCATGATAGCTGAGGGAAGGGTATTCATATACATATTTATATACTTCAGGTATTTACCTAGATCATAGATCATAGAATGATTTGGGTTGGAAGGGACCTTGAAAACCACCTAGTTCCAACTCTCCCTTCCATGGGCAGGGACACTTTCTACTAGGCCAGGTTGCTCAAAGCCCCATTCAACCTGGCCTTGTATATTTCCAGGGAGGTGGCAACCACAACTCTGGGCAACCTGGTCCAGTGCCTCACCTCCCTCTGTTGACCTAAGCCAACAGATCTCTGTAGTCTCCTTCTATAGCTGATGGTGAGAAACTATAGGTGTGATTCACCTTATCACACTTCAGGTGTCTACATCTGCACTGGTTGTCCGGCCTCCTACAATAGTGGTGGCCTAGCCAACAGAGTGACTAGGAGTAATGCCACAGGCCTGTTCATGCTAGGGTAGATGCTTGCCTCCTGTCAGATAAGTCATGCCTTGAATTTAGCTCAATAAAGAGAACCTGGTGTAACTTGCTCAGATGGAGGCACCTGTATTGCAGATGCCTGTCCTAGGTCACATGGGTTTCACCTCCGGGAGGTTATTTGGAGAAGATATCTGGCCTGGGTGTGCTACTTCTCTTTCCGAAGAAGCCTCAATTCACTCCAGTGACTCCTATGGAGACCTTGAGTGACCAGTTGGCTGATACGTATTTCAAATTTTGGACACAGAAGTGTGCATGCAAACATCAGCTTAAAATCAGAGCTCATGCCTCTGACATTTGGTCTAACACAGGTCACCAAACACACTTTGCAATGACTTCACTGGGAAAAATTATTACAGTTCCTGCTTTGCACATGGAACTGACTGTACTACCTGAACTGTTAGGTTATCTGTCACTGCACCTTAAAAGCTTCCAGACTCACAGATATGACAGGGCAGGGTTTTCTTCCTGAAACAAAGCATGTATTTCTTTTGACAAGACATACAATTTATTCCAGCATGACCCAACTGCTTGCCACCCAATTGAGCACAAGAGAAGTAATGGTAATCATTAAAAGAAAGCATATGTAAGATCAGTAAAAGAAAACCAGAGGAGAGATATAATAAAAAATTTAACTCTCTGAAATTTGAACTCAGATATGAATCTCAGCGTATCCTGGGATTAGATCTGCCTAGACTGAAAGGGTGATTTCAGCTTGCAGCCTTTATTTACAAGAACCGCACGCTAATGTCCAGTGAGCGACATGTGGATTCATGCTTATGAGCCGCCTGGCAAATACTTATGCACCTCCCACAAAAACCCTCTAATTAAATGTTAATTAAATGCAACACATTAGACTTAGCAGACACTCTGCTGCTGAGTTATATACATACACTGCAGACACTGTAATGAAATACTTGACTTTGATTTACGAACATGAATGCAGCTAGAACTGGGTTTCGCGCTGCTATCTAATTTTGCGCAAAACAAAGGAGGCCGCCGTGCCTCTGCTAATGGTTCCAGCTTTTTAATGAATACTTCCAGTGATGATGTAATTACACAGTAACTTACAGGCAGGAACGTGGCACAAGCAGAAAAATGCCTTGCATGAAGGCAGCCTCCTCTCCTGGCAGTGCAAAAAGATTTTGTCGGGTCTCCAGCAGCAAACACCCTTCAGTCACCGCAGTGATGTCATTTCAGTCCTCATTGTTCTTGCTGCCATCACAAAACCTGTGCTTGATGTGAAAGGAAAGAAACAGCAGGTATAGCTCTTATTGTGTCACGTCAGTTACATTCAAGATAATGAAGGGCCACCGCTGAAAATCATCAAGAGAAAATTACAGGTGTCATACTTCAGGAGTGAATCCATTTATGCATATGACTCCTGATAGAGGTTCTCAATACCATAGTCACTCATTATACATACAAAATCATTAACACATTATTCATTTCTATTCAGCTTGAAAGTAAGGAAATATACCTAATTCTGGCCCAAGTGTAGAGTAATCTCAGGACTGACTCCTTTTTATTCTTTTTTTCCACTTGACTTCTTATGCTTCCACTGCAGACAATGGCTGGCAATTTCAGAAGAGAAATTCTGAAATACTTCTCTTTACTCCTATCTAGCAATGTGTAGCCTGGTATATGGGACAACTGAAACTCTACAGCATTTATAATATTACTCATTTTCTCCTGGGCTTTTCTGTTTAGTATCCAGAAAGGGAGGTAGATCCTATAATGCCATGTATTACAACTCCTCATTGATAATCAGCATCTAGCACAGACTATACATCTATGTGGTATCCACTCTCATCATAAAATACACTGGCAGAGGAACAGTCTTTTTGCAGGTTTCACATAAAAAGCCCTCTAAAGCTCTGAGCCAACCGGTCGGTATCCACCTGTCAGGGAAGCCTCCAGTTCTTCTTCCCAAGGACTGTTCTTAGTTCTTGTGCAATGACCCACCTGGCAAAAATACAGAGCAAATTGCCCCATGCTGATTTGTGAGGCTTTAGACACAGGCATAACGAGCTCAGGCAGAGTCTGTGTTGCTACACTGCTGTCAGTAACTGGATTGGTACTTTTAATCTTAGCTGAGCTATCTCCTCCCTCCACTGTGGCTATTTTCTCTTTCAAGCCCACATCTCTTTCTCCTTAAAAACATATGGCTCATTCCTCAATGTGGAGAAGAGTATTGCTCGCCAAGCAAGCCCAGTAATACGGACAACAGAAACTTGAAAATAACAACCTTTGCTGACATGGCAGGAGGCTGAATTCACTCATGTTGGCATGATACTTTGAGATTCCCAGGGTGGAAGACATGGCTGAAATGCACATTACTGTCTCAGGGACCAACAGGAGAGATCAGATAAAATAATGATAAAGAAAGGCAAAATAAATGAGTTTCTTGCCTCCCTGAGGGTATGCTGTTCTAATTTTATGAATGTGAGAACCTACTCTTGGCCTTACATAGGCATCTGTAAAAAATGTGACACTGTTGCATCCCTGTATGTGTATCCTGTCAAAAAGAGTGAGCGTGGGGAAATTTAGTGCACCAGACACATTCTACAGGAAGGCTTGTGGAACCGACCACGTCTTTCTGGAGGGCTCTGTGTACACTGCAGCTAGCTGAAGGACCAGCAAGGTCAGAGACTACCTTGGATGTAGTCCTAGAAAACCATCCAGGCGCACTAAATAAAACAGAAGCCAGTAAGCATCTGGGGAGCAGTGATCTTAATGCATTGAGATCAGAGATGTCACCAGCAGAAGGCTCAAGCAGCAAAGCTCGGAACATAAGACCATAGGAAGCTTTACCTTAAACAGAGGTCCTTACCTGTGAGGAAACATAGACAGATATTGAAAACATCTAATTATTCCAGCCTTTCCATAATGTGAAGTGGCACGGAGGGATTTTCCTTATGAAGTCCCTCCCCACAAACAAGGAAAGATGCTGTTGTATGAAGAAGGCAGAAAAAAGCACACTGGTAAATGTGGTGTTGGCAATACTATAACAAAGCCTTATTAGCTGGCATGGAGCTGTGATCCTCACAAACTGTGCCTAGCCTGCAACAGATCAGACCTTTCTATATCAATGCAGAGAAACTATTTTTAAGGTATTAGATGACCTATTGTAGGCATCTCCTCCAGGATGAGAAGGTTCACACCAAGCAGTGCCTCTGCACTGTGTTCAGAAGGCAGACAAATGCTACCCTCAGTCCCTGTAAAAGACACAGCTTTCTTTTTGGCAAGACTAGAGGCAATTTAAAAGATTTAGATTCTTCAAGGGACACCATACATGTTTGGGCTCCAAGAAAAATACTGTGCTTAATTTTTTTTTTTTTTTGGCTCTAAAGGCAGATTAATTAGCTATAATTAGTCAGGTGTAGAACATACCATTGAACTCAACTCATGATCTCCACAGACAAATTACCAAATTATGCTGGTTATTTGGGAAATTGAGAAAGTTCTTGTCTCATGTTAACCTCTGTGTGTTAAACTCTTCCCCAGACACAGGAACTGAAAACGTTGAATGAAGGTGATTCACTGTCCATCCAAAATATTTAACTAATCCAGAAGTCATGCCTGTTTCAAAATATGAAGTTATTCTTAACTTTGCAGTGGCAACAAGAAATCAAACTTACAGATGCTGGGTCCAAAGCTGATGAGCATTGGATTAGGTTGTCAATGTTGCTGTGAGAGTACAGGGGGATGCTTTGGCTCCAGCACTACACGGTCTGTGGTCCACAGGGCAAAAGCTGAGATTCTTCCCTGTTGCAGTCTAATCCCAGCCAGCAACTAACCACCAGACAGCCGCTCGCTCACTCTCTCCCAATGGGACGGGGGAGAGAATCAGAAAGGTAAATGTGAGAAAACTCATAGGCTGAGACAAAGACAGTTCAATAGGTAAAGCAAAAGTCATGAACACAAGCAAAGCAAAAGAAGGAATTAATTCATTACTTCCCATTGGCAGGCAGGTGTTCAACCATCTCCAGGAAAGCAGGGCAGGCTATTCTTCTTCCCCTCGCTTTATATGTTGAGCATGATGTCATACGGGATGGAATATTCTTCTGGTCACTTTGGGTCAGCTGTCACATCTGTTTCCCCGCCCACCTTCTTGTGCACCCCCAGGCTACTCGCTGGTGCAGTGGTGTGAGAAGCAGAAAAGGCGTTGACTCTGTATAAGCTCTGCTTACAAAATTAAATAATCTCTGTGTTACCATCAACACTGTTTTCAGCATAAATCCAATACATTGCCTTATACTAGCTACTATAAAGAAAATTAACTCTACACTAGCCAAAACCAGCACATCTCTGAAAGACAGAAGTGGAATTCATGAATTAGCAAATTCAAGATATTGTATGAAGAGCCCACTGATTCCATGAACACGGGAAATACTGAAACCTAGGTTCCTGCGAAACTGCATCTCATGATGGCTTAGATGATTATGCTAAAACTGTAGTTCGAATTCAACCCATTGGATGTCAGGCAGACATTTGATGTCTGCAATAGCCAGGACCATTTTCCAAGTGGAACTACTAATTTTGCCACTCTTCTCTACCTGGAAGTCCATCCATTTTCCTTCTGTCAGATTTCACTTAAATTGGCAAATGGACTCAAAAGTCATGAGAAGGGAAGAAATGACAGGCTTAAGTATGCAGTCTGAGATGATTAAGTCTAGCTGAGCAGAACCCATCATGGTAAGTTATCACACCCAGACCTGCACAGGCTGCCAGGACAAGAAAGAAGCACTGAGAGAGAGCTCATATTTGGGAGAGAAAAATCGAAACAGAGGTATCTGTATAAGTAGGCTGAGGTGCAGAGGAAGAACTTAAAAGGAGATAAGTTTGCAGAAAACTGGAAGTAATGGTTGATCTACCAGAGGGTTGTGCTGCCATCCAGAAGGACCTGGACAGGCTGGAGAAATGGGCCAGCAGGAACTTCTTGACATTCTCCAAGGGGAAATACAAAGTCCTGCACCTGGGGAGGAACAACTCCATGCAGGAATATATGCTGGCAGTCATCCAGCTGGAAAGCAGTTTGGCAGAAGAGGACCTGAGGATCCTGGTGGACACCAGCTTGAACATGAGCCAGCAATGTGCCCTTGCAGAAATGGTGGCAAGTGGTATCCTCAGCTCCATTTGAAAAAAACACTACCAGCAGGTAGAGGAAGATGATCCTTCCCCCCTTATCAGACTTAGTAGGCATGGTGGTGTTGCACTGATGGTTGGACTTGATGATCTTAGAGGTCTTTTCCAACCTATGATTCTATGATTCTATGATTCTATCATCTGGAGTGCTATGTCCAGTTCTGGGTTCCCCAATATGAGAGACAGGGACATACAGGAGAGAGTCCAGCAAAGGGCCACAGATACAATGAAGGGACTGGAGCATCTCTCCTGTGAGAAAAGGCTGAGAGAGCTGGGACTGTTTAGCCTCAAGAAGAGGAGGCTCAGGGACAATCTTACTAATGTATATAAATACCTGAAGGGAGGGTGCAAAGAGGGCAGAGCCAGGCTCTTTTCTGTGGTGCCCAGAGGCAGCGGGCACAAACTGAAATACAGGACATTCCTTCTGAACAAGAGAAAACACTCTTTTATTCTGAGGGTGATCGAGCATTGGCCCAGGTTACCCGGAGAGGTGGAGTCTCTCACCCTGGGGATATTCAGAAGCCATCTGGACATGGTCCTGGGCAACTGGTTCTAGGCGGCCTTGCTTGAGCAGGGTGTCTGGCTGAGATGACTTCCAGCTTCCAAGCTTAACCATTTTGTGATATGCCTTTGAATTTCTAATAATAAACTAGGAAAACAGGAGTAGCTTGTAAACATGTTACTTTTAGAGGCCTAAAAACAAAATTTATGCTAGGTGGCCTTGATTCTTGATTAAATCTGTTTTAACCAAGTCACTGAAGTAGTGCTTTATTTTAAAGCCTTTGACTTTGTAGTATAATTAGTGTGGGATTATGTAGCTTTAAAACAAATATGAAATCAACCTGAAAACCCACAAAAATCACCCACAAACCCATCCTTGTCAACAAACCTTGAACAGATGGTTTGAAAAAGAAGAATTCACTTTCTCGCTAAACTCCCTAAGCAATATCCTTGTAGCAGTGAAAAGCTGCAAAATTTCAGTGAAGAAATTTTTCTTATTTTCTTCAGTGTGGCTGACTGTGTCTCTGCTGTCCTTGCCATTGTCTGGACATGTGTGAGTATCATCATAAAATACAGAGCTACATGTGATAGGCTGAATAGTTCTCTGGATTTCAGTGACTGAATTACTTAGATTTTTTACTGTCAAGAATGAGTGCTCACATAATCAGCTGACAATGTAGATATTTAAATTAAGAGCATGTTTAAACTGTACTGAAGTTCTGCCTGGCATTCCTACAAGACCTCAAAGTTCTTCCTAGTATTGCTTCTATTTTGGAAGCTCTGCCCGTCCAGGTTTCTTAGTGAATTAGAGGTTTCCAGGTGAATTTGCTGGAGTCCCATTTTACAAAAACTTCTTTTTTTGGTGTGCCTAAATTCTGGTCAGGATTTTATGTTTATCTCTTCCAAGTTGCTGCTCTTATATTTGTGGTGAATCGTAGATCTCCTTTTCACTTCTACTGCACGTAACTATTTTTTTTTTCTTTGTGGTACATGTTTTTTGTAGTCAAGATGGTGAAACTTTTCTCTCTGTACTTTTTCTCCTATATGTTCACATATTTCTTTCCTTTTGTCTCTTTTAATTCTTTTTTGCTCTCTATGATTGTTAAAATATTTTTCATTAACTGTCTTTCTATTTTCTGTCTTAACCGAAGTGCCAAGGCACCACTGTAGCCTCATCTCTGATGTGTTAAAGTACATTCTTCAGACTTTGCTCTTTAGTCCATATGTGTTCCAGTTATCCTAGCCATACTTTACACCATTTAATGTCCATTTAGTGAGCTTAGTTTGATTTTTCTCTTTGAATGTAAACTCCTCAGTCTAATAACAAACCAGTTGATTATGAACCTCCTTACTAATTGACTGTCTGACTGGCATGCTGCCATTAATACAACTGGATTTTTTTTCTTATTGTCCCCTCTGGTTTTTTTGGAGTACTATGTCATTTTCTTCCCAGTCTTATATAAGGAGTACTGACTTCCTTTCAAGGTACGCTGCTTGCAGAACACCTCGTAGGGCAACTTGTGATCTGTCCTTTAGCCTAAGTATATTTTAAGATTAAAAAATAATTTTGTGTGCTCATGCAATTTAAAATAAATTAAAAAAAGACTAACAAAATCTCAGCATCTATTTGATTTACATAAAGGTTTTGTGATAAAGCCTTTAGATTTCAGGTGGAGGCTTGTTATAATCATTATAGAAAATAACACAGAAACTTGCATATTTTTACCAGTGCTTATCTGAAAGGGTAGTCTAATGGGAATTTTAATAATGTGATTACTTTTTTTATGGCATTTTTTGTCTTATTTTTTGGCAACAAATAAGCTCAGACTCCTGTAGACAAAGATGTGCTGGCTTGTGGCCCCAATAAGCTTGTTGGGAAGTAGACTCAAAAGACTGACTCTCTTCAGTATCTTGGAGGGGTATTTGGGAGGCTTCTTTTTGTAGTGTTTTTGGTAATGGTAATTGTGTGATATTTACTTTGTAATTTGTGGTTAGGTTTGGCCTGTTGCTCTGTTACCACTTCTGATTATTTTCAGGTTTGCCTTTCTCTGCACTTCATTTTCAGATATAATTTCTTGTTGTTGCTAAGGGAACCTGGGGCTGTAGCTCTTGCTATTTTACTGTCTTACAATGGGTGTAAGCGCTTGCAATGCAGTAGGTTTTCTAAGTTATTTTCTCTTACTCTCTAGTGAATTTCTAGGTTTTATAACTTAATTTATCTGTCTTATAAAATCCATGAACTAGAACTGTAAAATTTCTCTGAATTACTTAATTTTAATATTCCTTTTAAAGATAGTTGTTTCTGGAACAGAGCCTTACTTACCAGACTATGAATGTGTTTGATTTATAAATATGTGAGATAAGTTTAATGTTTTGTTTTCAAAGTCTTTTTTAACGTGTAGCAGTAGCTCTGTGTGGGTTTTTTTAATGTTAACTGAGAGCAGGCATCTTAAGGGAATTGCATCAGAATGCTAGGGGATTTCATGCTTACTTACCTTAAAGAATGGCATAAACCTCATTGCTTCCAAATCTTTCAAATCTTTATTTTTGTTTTCACTTATTCCACTAGGTATATCTGAATAATACTAAATTTTTACTTGTATTGCTAAATGGAAAGGAAGGCATCGTAAAAAGAAGAAATAATAGGGGGAAGGCAAGGATTGTGTTTTTGTTTAGTTTTGTTTCTTTTTTTTTTTTTTTTCCTCT
>Ga0181612_143994_pt1 | contig 14985 bp, 8 predicted proteins | sample HoacroProtozoa21_FD_119630 | JGI IMG/M metagenome (GOLD analysis project Ga0181612, IMG submission 119630) | Hoatzin crop microbial communities from Cojedes, Venezuel. Combined Assembly of Gp0051906, Gp0051904, Gp0051908 | reverse complement strand
GTTGTGAATTCTCTCTCACTGGAGGTTTTTGAGATGCGCTCAAGCAAAGCCCTGAGCAACCTGATTAAGTTTGATGTCCCTGTTTAAGCAGGAGGGTGGACTTCCCAAGAGCATTGTCGGCCCTAATGATTCAAAGTCTTGAATTCAGAGTCACAACTTCATGCTTTCTTATGGCTGTAGATCTATTTTTGCCTAGAAAGCTATCAGTTTCTTTTCACAAATAATGTATACGTGCAACAAAACTCTTGACTATTTCTGTAAATTAAAATGTCAGATTCCTTCGTCTGTAGGTGATGTGGAGAAGCTAAGTTGAAATAATTAATTTAACCATTGTTTCCCCCCCATCATTATGTTGTTATGTTTATTTCCTAAAGAATGTTTTCACATGAACTTTCTTGTAAGTCTCCTTCAGTTGGGTAACTTTTTCATTGTTCTGGTGTAGAGCTGGGAAATGAGCACAGTACCTGGAGAGGCAATTGCTCTGCTAAGGCAGGGTTCTTCTCTGCGGGGTGTAGAAAGTCAGAGGCAGGCTCTCACTCACAACTTGAGCGAAGACCTGCTTGCGACAGAATTACACTGGTTTTAGAATGACCTGTGCTGCTGAGCAAATAGCTGCTGTGGTTTGCACCAGCTGATGATTGTGGGGTTTTTTTCCTGCCTCTTCAGCTGTTTGGCTGTGTTCCCAAACAAACAGAGCTGAGCGGTGGTGTCTGTGTGCATGGATCACTGAGGCCGGGCATTTGTAATGGAAGATAAGAAATGGTCTGCTCCCCAGCCCTCAGCAGGAAGGGTATTGCCTGCAAGCTTCTCTCCTACAACGTCTGAAAGCACTGAGGGAAAGCAAAGGGACGTGGAGCTGCACAGTGAATGAGCAGTTGCGGAGTGGATGCCTCTGATCACCAGAGATGCCAAGTAAAGAAGCAAGGGTCCTCTGAAGGAGAAGGGCACTGTAAAACATCTGGACAAGTATTTTGCAAACAGGCAGATGTTTGCAGAAATCTAATATGTTTGGGGTAGCACAGTGAAGTAGTCGAATCCAAGACAAACTGACCTAAAACTAAGTATTATACAATTTTGATCTTACAAGTGGGAAAACTCTGGAAAAGAAATTAATCTTTCCTTTTAAAATAGATTTGGAATTTCTTTAACCAGCCTTCTACCTTCTTTTCTCCCTAACCAACCAGTTTACTGCTGTCAAATAGATGTCCAGTCACCAAAAGTATTTTAGTGTGATTATTACAGTCTATACTCTTTTTTATTGTATAAGTTTTCAGCAGTTTCTGGGTTTGTTTGGTTTTTGTTGGTTTTGTGGGTTTTTTCATAGTACACGTTGGGAAGCTATAACTCTTCCCATATAAGTTTGCTTTTATAAAGATTTTAGGTTTTTTTAAGACAAAGTTACAGAGACCAGATTTTCCTTAATGATTGTAGCTGTTTTCCTGGTTGATTTGTACATCACTTCAGTTGAGTCACAAGAGATCTGAAGAGTGGATCTTAAAATGTAATGAAGTTATATGACTAGTGCAACGTGTATCTTAGTTATACTTCACGCCAAACTTCTTTATGGGTTTATATATTTATTCAGATCTTATACAAAGAAGCGTTCAGATGAGTGTTCAGAATTAAGTCAATGGGAGTACTCATGTGCGCACCTGTTCTGTGCTCTTAAATGGATATTTAAGACTACAGATAAAGTCCTGAACTTCTGTGGGACTTCACACTTCAAGTTTTCTAATTTGATCCATACCATTATGCTTTGTTTAGCAAAGAGCACCATGGTGCTGCCCCATCAAAACACCTATGTGCATTCAGAAGTACCACTGAATGTGCACAGGATTGAGACTGCATGCTTGTAGAACAGCAGATGCACTGTATAATGGTCTGTGGCCAGATGTGCACATACAGATGTGCTGTTGTAACAGCCAGTCGTGCTCAGGCAGTCGGGAGACTAGTGCTGCTAACCTTCAGGGCAACGTGCAGTGACGTTTAAGGTGCATCATGCTGCTAGCCAGCCTAAGTTATTGATGTTTTTTAGGTACTCCTGTGATGGATTTTTGCATCACAAATATGGATCTGCAGATCTGGCCGGCTGAAACTTAATCTTGTCTGTAAAATGGGTTGCGGTCAAAATAGACCCAAAAAAGCTTGATATACGTTCAGCTCAACACACTATCTTTTTGGGGAAAGCTGCCTTCAGAATATATGTCTAATATAAAGGAGCTATTCTTACTATTTCTGAGTAAATAGTACAGAGTTCTGTTTTGTTTGCAGCCATATGCGAAAATCATTATGAAGTGCATGCTCAATACTTACGCATATGGCAGGTGTTGGTGTCTTCTCCCAAGTAACTAGCGATGGGATGAGAGGAAATGGCCTCACGTTGTGTCAGGGGAGGTTTAGATTAGGTATCAGGAAAAATTTCTTTACTGAAAGAGTGGTCAGGCATTGGAATAAGCTGCCCAGGGAAGTGGCTGAGTCACCATCCCTGGAGAGGTTCCAAAAACGTGTAGATGTGGCACTTCGGGATGTGGTTTAGTAGGCATGGTCATGATGGCTTGACGATTAGACCTGGTGATCTTAGAGGTCTTTTCCAACCTATGATTCAATGATTCAGTGATATATACCAGAGTGCTTCTTGTTTGACCAATTTTTTGATACTAAAAAGCTATTTAAAAGTCAGTTGTGTGCGGTAAGAGAGGTTGACTTCTAAATCCACCTACTTAATAACAGAGACTTGGGCCAGAGTTTTCCAAAGCAACATATTAGCTTCTTTCTGACAAAAAAAAAAAAATCTTTTTAATTCAGTGGAAATGAACTTTAGGCGTAATGAGTGCTTTTCAAAATCTACTATTTGGATATTGACTTCCATGGGAATGTAAACATTATGTGAACTGGCATTATCTATGTCAAAGAATGTTATCTTGGTTCCTGTCTAGTGTTCATGGAATAGGTTGTTTCTGTATCATATTTTTAAGAGTTGCTTTCAAAAGAAGAATGATAGCTTATCTAAATTACTCAAATATAAAACAAAGTACAAAACTTGTTCTAAAATCTGAATTTGTAAAAAACCCAAATAAGCAAACCAACAACAAAATAAACAATGGGTGATTTTGATGCATAGCATTTTGTTAGGAGATTATGCTAAACTAGCAAGTATGAGCTGAGTATCACTTGCCTGCAGACAAGCACTTCTATTACTGACTGATGCAATTGTCTCACATTTCATTAAATGTTGGGTGATACCAGTTTGTTGCTTTTATTTCATGAAGAGTGATTTAATTCTGGAACACTGAGTTCTTAAAATATTGTGCATAAAAATACTTCTGTTATGAATATAAGAAGCCATAGTTGTTTTCTTGTTGCAGAATGTGAAGTTGAAAGATCTCCATTATATAATTGTTTCATAAAAATAAGGGCAAGCCCTATTATTTACTTGCCATTCAAACTCTACTTAGACTAAAAAGTCAAGCCATTCAGATGACTTTGGTTCTCAAACATCATGCTGACTAACTGACAGCTAGAGGCAACAGAGTATATTATGTACTACATTTCTTTATATACTTGAAACATGACCAGTTCAAGACAACAACTATTAGAACTATATTTAAAGTATCTATATGCCAGGCTGCTAAGTACTTCAGGAGCAGAAAACACTGTATTTCCATTAAACTTCTTACTACCTCACTCAAAATAAAAATTTATTACTCTCAACCTCTGTAGATATTCTCAAAAAATTACAAACAAAATGTTGTGTCACAGACTTTAAGTTCTAATTACAATGAAAAGGATACCAGTACTGTTGTGTAGATGTACACAAACTCTGTCTTTACTCCAAACTAGTTCTAATTCAGAGCCATGTTAGTACAAAAGTAGTAATTGCACTAACAAGTGCATATCAATTGGCAACATTAGCATGGATATAAAAATTCGTGCTACTCCATGTCCTGATGCTTAAAATCTTGGGAAATCTGCTTTGTGATAAATGGCAGCTGACTGGTAAACTATGCTAAGCCATCCTTTTTGGGGGGTTTTTTTGGACAGTGTCGGCTCCTTTTTTCCGTGTTGTTTCCAACCAAACGTAAAGAACATAATCAATGAACAGGTACCGCACTGAAACATGGGATCTTAACTCTGCCGATTCAAACCAGCATACGATGGCTGTGTGCTGGCTGGGTGTCACGTGAGCTAACTGCAGTTCTGGCTGTGATTTGTTCTGCGGACTTGAACAAGTCGCAAACCTTGCACAGTTCCCGCTCTTTTTAATCTCTTCTAGATTAAAACTCTTGCGGAGGGAGGAAAGGAGGTTGTACGCTATAACGCTTCTTGAATGTCATTAGAAATTGTAGGTATGTAACATAAACAACTTACATCTAAAAAAAGCTGGTTGAAATCAGTCTTGCTATCTCCTCACAGCAGATGAGAGCAGTAATGAATTCAACTAGTTTGCATATACAGCTTGCTCTTAACCACAGCAGCTCATCACATGCTGCAGTAAGCTGAGAACTGAGTAAACATTTTCACACTTTGTTGTCCAGAGCTTCATGCTTCTGAGACTGTATGTTGACAGAAGGACACGTACTAATTAATTTAGAACGCATTGCAGTCACTGTGGTGTAAGCGTGCAGAGCCAGAGGCATCGTCTATAGGCTGGGCTCAGCCCCTGTAACAGTTTAATCTGTTCCACAGTCTTCCCATGAATCTTCAAAGCTGCAAATTGTCTGCGGTGGAGACTGCTGCAGAGATCCCTGAGTTAGCATATATTGAATGCGTAAATCCACAGGCAGCAAACTGATGATTAGATGCTGGTATCAAGAAGCAACAATAGCAGTAAATGCAATCTAAATATGAAAAATATGAATACTAGTATAACTTAATTATAGTTTTAGTCTTACAAAAAATTCTGTCTATATTGGTCATGCAAGAGCCAGAATGCTGGATCTAGTTAGACTAGCTAACTTTAGGAACACTGGCATGGCTTTCTCCTCAATCCTTTTCCACACAATGAATATTAACATGCTGAAAAGACAATCCTGTTCCCCAAATCCAGAGACCATCTGGGGAGAAGACTTCTGTGCTCAAGGTATGTCAATGAAGGTTAGGACATAGCCGCACAGAAGTGACACTTGCCAGAGTTCTGCCTTTGAACCGGGGATAAATTGCAGCTCATCCTGATATAACTGCCATGGAAAAATGCAGTAAAACAATTTAAGAGGTACTTATAGTTGCAACTACTTAGTAAAATGAGACTGCACAAGAGCAAACTGATTAGATGAATCACTGACTATACAGATGCACTGGAATAGAATGTCATATGATTTTATTTTTAAAATAAGAGCATTTAAAAGAACATGCGCAAACCTAAGTCCCTAAATAATAACCTCTGTTTCAAATGTGCCAGGGATCAGCTTTCCGTGTGAATGTTTTTCAGACGGTGGATACTTCTTGAAGTACTTATTTCCTTAACTCGAGCGGGTTCTCAGGGTGGTGTTTCTGTGGGTTTCTAAAAGACTTGCATTCTCTGAAATCCAGGTAAGCATAGGACACAGTAACACACTCACTGAAGTGCTGGGCATCTCTGTGCCATACGCTGTGGTACAGACTAGTACACTGTAAAGGTCTGTCCTAAAGAGATGGACAGCTAAACCCCGAGATGCAAAGGTATTCCTAATTTTAAGTATGTGAAATCAACGGTACTGTTCGTGCAGGTAGCCTAATCTGTAGACATGACACTTAACTAAAGGTTGGACTGCCAGGTTTCCCAGACTAAATGAATAAAGTTAATTGCTTTTCGGAGCTCACTGTCATTTCTAGATGCCTTGAATTAAGCACATCCTAATTAATCAGCAACTTAAATCAAGACTAGACTGATGTGCAGCAGCCTTTGAAAGCTCAGCAGAGGGGGCAGTTGGAGATCCTGGTCTCTAGCATATGCATAATGTAAAGATAGATAACATAGAGATACAAAAAAGGAAGGCAGGGCTTCTGCATTGTCTGGAGAAGACAGCATGCCAGCTGGCCAAGAGGAGGAGCAAAAAACCACTTTTTTTGGTTTAGTGAAAAGAATTTAAGATTTTGAGGTTTGCTTACTTTTTTTTTTCACCCAATGCTTTTATTACCATATAACCTTGTTGCCTATCTTCTGATTAAATTTCTTATTTTTCTCTTGAGCTAGGGGCTGGGTTTTTTGGGTGAGTGGGGTTTACTGGCTGGGTTGGTCAATTTTTTTTTTATCTGAATTACAAAGCACTTCTTATCCAGGGATCTGGCAGAGCTTTTTTGCAGCTCTGTGAACTGGGACCTCAATATGTGTCATAGATACTCAGCAAACTCTCCAGCAGATCAGAAAGAAAACAGGAATAGATTTTGTTTCAGGTGCGTAAAATCTAGCATAACAGAGAGCAAAAAAAGCAATAGGATATTTCAACTGCAGATGGTAACCAAAGAGGCTGGCCAATGTGCAGCAAGATGCTGGGCTATGTGCTTGAACCCCGTGGGTCACTATGCAAGTGTGTTCTGTTTGGTTTGGTTGGCTTGTTGATGTTTTTTAAAGTAAATATTTGGCAGAGTACCTATCATAATTAACGGTGGCCTGTGCTCTGAATTCATCTTTCATTGTGTCCAATAAACAAATATTTACTGCTTCATCAACACGGTTTTATTCCACGCAGGTGAAAATGTATGAACAACAATCCACTTCACAAATCCAAACCAGATGGGTGTAAGACATTACGCTTTTCAATACGTGCTAATTTAGATGTTCTGCCTGGAAAAATTTCTTTACTGAAACCAATCAGAGGAACAAAATAGTGTTTACACAGGCAACATTGTGTGCTTTTTAAAAGGCATAAATGACAATGATTGCTAGAGAGTATTCTCCAAAATAAATGTGTAATTTGTTATAAGATTTACAGTTCCCCATCACTACACTGAGTTATCTCAAGAACATACTTCTCAGAGAAGTTGTTTCTCTTCAAATATTGGTTTATGTTATGTTTTAAAATAATTATTTCTAATTTGTTTTGTATAGAAGGGAAGAAAGAGATCTTGTAGTAGAGAAACTTTCCCTCCCAAAGGTTAGAAAATACATCATCTTGAATATATTAAATAAGCATAGATAATGTATCTTAAATAAACTATGATTTCATAGTAATTTCCTTATAGTACTCTTTGCCCTAGTTATCATTGTTTCATCTAGTTGCTTTTCCAGATGCTTCCATACTGATTGGTTGGAAAACCTTCTTATGCTGTATGCATGTGATGACATGGGTTACCTACACAGGGGACAAGGGATGCGTTTATGTGAATTCCCCACCCCCCACCCCCCCCACCCCCCCCCAGTGTCTGTCTCTGGCCAAACAGCTAGTGCATATGAGCCTTTTTGTTTCGGGACTGTGGTTGTTTTTGTATTTGAAACACAGTTTGCCATAACACTAAATTCAAATGAGAAGAAAAATCTTGAAGACAGACAGGTTGGATTTATAATTTGATGTTCCGTGTTGCCTTTTTGGCCTCATTTTGCCCTCACTTGCTGCACAGCCAAGCGAGGTCAACTGTCTGAAAGAGGCCATGTGAAATAGTATTGTTTATGATTGGAATGAACGTGTCTGCTTTCTTCAAAAGGTATTTAACAGGATATCTCTTCAGGATATTCTCCCCTTGACATATTTCATATAATTTTCATTTTAAATTCTTTTAAATTCTTTGAAGGTTTTCAGGACTATTCAGGACAAAGCCTTGAGCAACTCAATCTGCATTCAGTGTTTCACCCAGCTTTGAGTGGGGTGCTGGACTAGGTAATTTCCCCAGGTCCCTTCCAACTTTGATGATTCTGTGATTTAGAATGAGAAATAGCTGATGAATTCCCAGTGCCTTTTAGAGATCTCTGACAATTACTTTTTGCATTTTAAAGATCTTCTAACTACACCTAAGTCTTATGAAGTTCTGATGTTTGGCATGCACATTCTTATTTATTAAAGCTTTGGTGAAAATGAAAATTAAATTTATGAGACAGCAGATCTAGAGCAGCTCAGGCATTCTTGGTTTATTTCCCAGCTCTGCTATAAACACTGTGTGTCACGTCCAGTGAATCACTGGGTTTCTCTGTGGCTCACTGACTCGTGTTTCGGTCGGAGGTTAATAATGATACTTTTCTCCTCTTTATTTTGATTTAGATTACTTTTTTCCAGGACAAGGTCTGTCCTGTATTCTTTCTTGAAGAAAGGGGGGATGAGGAATCACTTTCTGTTGTGATTCCCTGTTAGTTGTGCTGGCGGTTGCCAGCAGCCCCTGTTACTCCTGTGCTTGGTGTGGCCCAGGCAGGCTTTTGGCTGGAACCTCCTCTTCGAAAGTCATCCTGTTGGCACAGAAAGGGCGCTTTTGGAAAGCTGATCTTCCAAAGCAGGACGAACTTTCTCCGTCCCCCCGAACTGCGGGCTGCTTTGTTGTCGTGCACATTATTGAGACTTTGATTCCATTTTTCTTTATGCCTCTGAGGTGGCAAAAGTTTAGTTTTGAGTTTGTAGGGATAGAAGTCTCTATAAAAGCTGTATTCAGAGATCAAATTCTGTCTTTACCATTTTGAAGACTTTTCATGGAACTAAGGGCAAAACAAAGATGGAGAAGGCGGGAAAATGATGCTACTTAAATACATATCTTTCTAAACAGGCTTGGGCTGAAAAGTTTTTAATGTTCTTTCTACTCCTCTGATAGTCCCATAGTGTATCAGTCAGTGAGGCCAAGGAGCTGTGGTGATATGGAGATCTATTCGAGACGGTTTTTTCCCCAGTGAATATGGAACTAAACTTGCATCTAGTGGAATAAAATTTTCTGTGGTGCTGTCGATGCAGAGGTTTGCCTTCTCTAGTTGAATTAAAATAAGCATAGCATGTCAATTACTGTCAGCAGTGTTTTATAAACATTGCTTGAATATGAAAGTTTAGGTCATAGCAAATAAACCTGGAGAATATTCTGTGGCAAACAGTGTATCTCAAAATGTTTTGTGTCATTAGAAAGATTTAAGATCATTAACGAATGTGCTGAAGCCTTAAACATACCATGTTTATAGTTGGGATTGAAAGTAATGAAGTAGCTTTTTGCTGTTTTTTCTGGTACCTCTATCAAAGTGCAGTTGTAGTTCATGAAATACTAACATTGCCAGAGGTACGCAAAGCTCCGCGGCAGCGGGAGTGAGCTGCTGTACATTACAAGTTTTAAAATACTGGCTGAAGCACAGAATAATTCTTTAGTCTTTCTCATGTTTTTGCCTCTCCCCAGATAAAACTGAAATGAGATGCCAAAGTTGTTTACCAGTGATCCAGCCCATAAATCTCATCCCAAGCAACTGATGTGATCATAAACAAGCAAGCTAGAGTGCATATATGTAACCGTATGCATGTATAGACGCGTGATGGAGATTTGATTAAAAATGAAGTGAATGATAAGATTATCAGATTTACAACTTTACTTTATCAAGCACAAATCCTGCACGTCTGTCAAAACTTATTACTGACACCACCTGCATGGCTCCACAAACAATCAGACATAGATAGGAGCAGCCACCAGTCTAATTTTTCATACTGCTGCAAACAACCAATATATAATACTAATGCTAGCATTTGTTCTAGTGAAACTACTGTGTGACAAAGTTTGTGTATGTATGGATTTCTGTATACCAGAATTATATGACAATGACACTCAATAAGAAAGCCTAAACCAATGGAGTATAGCACGCAAAAGCAGAAAACTCAGTCAGAATGGAACTGGGAAGTGCATGCGCGTCTGTCAACAAACCCAGATAAAAGCAGTGTGGAAATAATGAAATTAAAGATTGAGGAGGTGGAGAAGATTATAAGTTATTTTGTGGGTCTGCAGGAAAAAATAAGGATGGTGATTTTTTTTTTTAAATTCATTGATATGTCATTATTATGAATATGGTACTGAAAGCTTAGAGGTCTGAAATGACTGCATATGTAATTTTTCAATTAGAAATCCTTTATTAAAAACCATCTGTAAGGACAACTAGAAAAATAATGAGAGGGGAAGACTACCTGAGTAGTATTCTACAGTTTGTAAGCCTCTACACAGCATTGTGATTTTTTCCTAAAACTGGAGAGAGAAATTTCCTAGCAGTAAATCTTGATTTCCAGCATTTTGTGAAGTCCTTTGCATAGCTCTGGCATTAGACAAATAATGTCAAATATAGCTCACAGCAATACGGAGAATATTAACATCTAGAATATGAGACTTCTAACTGTTCTTGGTTTTAGGGCAGATTCTGCCCTGGATTTTGCTACACTCTGATTTTTAGGATAGCTCAGAATGCTAAACCCTCAGCCCTTGAAAGTTCTCGCTATGTAAAATGCCACAGACATGAAAACTCATAAAATTACTGATCTTCAGATTTCTGCTGGCATTTCAAGGAAAGTTCAAAGTACACAGGTTTTGAAATAATGCCATCATCTGAATTCCTTCCTGATTTGGTCCCAGCCTGTTCATCTGTCTAATTGTATGACGAGATGGGAGGGTCCTACACTATGTGTGTTGTGCCTCCAGTGCTGAAGAGGGAGGGAAGGCAGTAGCGAAGAGATGATTGCTGGAGCTGTAAGCCGTGTTGGGGTGGACAGGGGGTGGTGCTTCAGCTCCTAATTGCAATTCATTAAAAATTAAGCTTCGCCGTGAGAGAGAGATATGTGAAGTGATGAGTCCTTTCTGAGTCCTAAAATAGGGCGGCAAAAACTTGCACGCAAAAGCAAATCTTTGTAGGACTGAAGTTCAGATTTTTTCAAAATGTCATGAACATGGCTGCAGCTGTTAGAAGCCTGAATTTCAGCCAAAATTTTATAAATGTACAAGCTTTCAGCTGTTTGCCTAGTTGTTTTCTCTCCTCGGAAATCTTGCATCTGCTTCATAATGCCATGGTGAAGTCTGAGCCTAGGAAAATCTCCAATAGTTGTTACATGGCGTTGCGGCATGTGGAAGGACACGGCAGGTTCTGAACTGAAACATGCTGCACGAAGCGAGATTTCTTAGACCCACGGTCTCATGATGCATGTGCAGTTGTGTTGGCATGGAAAAATACAGCATCAGTGATGTATCTATTTTCTGCAACAATCATTAGCAACACTAATTGGCCATATTAAGTCAATTAGGGATGCAGAGATTTTTAAAATATTTCTTGGAACATCTGAAATACCAGCAATACTCAGATATTGAGCTAAGTAGCCATGGTGTATGTAACATGGACAGACAGGTCTGTGGGCTTTTCTGATACCTGCTGAGACTTTGTCCAGTGACAGTTTGCAGGAAAATCCTAATTTTCTTCCATAGTGGCTTTTGGCGATTCTGTAAATTTTTCATTTTTAAATAGCCAGTTCAGGTGTGATTTAGGTCATGATGCTCAAAAGCCATTTACTTCTGATATGAACTTGGATATACAACTGAGATGTGCAGAGATTTTCAGTAATATCCATATCTCTTGTGTACTCACAGAAAACCCTGCTAGCCTTATGAGGAAGTGCGTGGCAGGGCGCACCGCTCCTCTTGTGCCACCTCAAACAAACTCTACATGCGGTGTATGCACAAGTGGGAAAATTGGATAATAAAGACTCAAGAGGATCATTTTGTCTTTGAAGTCCTTGTCTTCTAGTAGGAAGAAAATTAGCTGGCAGAAAGTATTATCTTGGACATTTGACAGTACTGAGGCAATAGCATAAGAAAATACATAAATCTACTGAATAACCATGAAACAGAGAAAACCAGAGAAAGCAGAAAGTAGAGTAGCTGGCAAATGGAGAGATAGAAGCTGCCAAAAGGGATGTGCAACATTGATTCCACCATCTCAGGATTGATTTTTTTTAAATATATATTTTTATTTTTAGAGCCAGCCACATTGCTCATGCAAACGAGATAATGTGAAAATTGTTCTAGTTTGTTCTAGCTTACTCCAACTTACAGTGCCCTGCAGAGGCTGTGGCAGCAAAAATGAGATCAGCTTGGAAGAAAGAAATTCTGACTCTATCCGTATTCTCCTAGATGTGGATATGTGTGGCTTTTACATGTCAGTGGCTGTTCAAGGAGGCTGGCATGGGATCTGTTTAAACAACTTTTGCACTGATGAAGAATTTTGATATGCAAAAGATGGCTCATTCAATCCCACACACTACTGAAGCCAACAATTTTCACTTGCTATGTGCCGGAGAACTTCTGATCATGTACTTTGCCCATACACCCAGGTTTTCCAAGCTTTTGCTCAGGTTTTGATTAGATCCAAATCATTACACATTGTCTGCTGCCTCTGAGGGCCTTGAGTCTAAATTTACTCTTGGCAAAAGAAACTGAACACTGAGGCAATGCAAAAATAACTCCTTTAAAATAATTTTCAATAAAATCCCAGATACAAAATTATAAACTTTGTAATTTCAATCTGAGTGAGTACCTCCAAACCAGGCTTAGCTGTCTGGGACTTTCTCACTTTTAACAAGTGAGGTTAGTAACCCTGGTTTCACATCGGATTGGTTTCACAGGTAAGTCTAATCACAGAGAAAGAAGTGCTACACTGAATCTGCTTTAAACTGGGGTGTGAGTGGAAGCTTCAGCTGATTTGGGACATTATATTTGTATGTAGGTATAAATGGATAACATCTGCAAATAAATATTGGATTCCTAAATACATCTGTAGACCACTATTTAATGATTTATACTTCTGCAGTCTTGAAGTAATCCAAGTTACATCTCTGCTATGGAAAAGGTAGGCTTACACAGAGGTGTCACTGAAGAGACATGTTACCTGTTGGTGTGAGCAGGTTTTCTTTGGGCATCCTGAATTTTCACTGGTTTTTCTTGTTAGGCTTTTGCCTCCTATTTTATGTTGCTTTTAAAACCTGCTACCCTATGCCATATAAATTTGGAGAAATTTTGCGTTAGCAGCTGATTTTTTTTTTTTTTCATTCTTCCTTTCTGCTTCCCCTGACCCTCTCATTCCACACACATTCCTGTAATCCTTGGTCAGAACTTGCACAAATAAAGCAATCTCTGCCTTGGGAAGATTTGCATAGGAGAACAGTAGGGCAGATGATTTGTAAAGGAAATGATCCTGAGGTTTCCTTGGGAATGGCTGAGAAGCAAATGCATCTTGTTTAGGGCCAGCATTTGTCTCTTGTCTCTCCCAGTTGAGCACTAAACTGGAACCTGTAGGAGCTAGGTGGTACACTGCTGTAAAGAACCACTTTTTTAATCTACTTTCCCTGTTACGTAAAGCCTCAGATATTTCAGTGTTTCTGTATGTGACCTAGGCAACGTTACAGGAAAACTATTTTTAAAACATCATGGCCAGGGAAACAAAGTCAAAAATTAATCATTTATTGGAAGAGGAGAGAGAAATACTGTAATAAGTAAGTATTTATGTCTGGACTTCTTTTCACAAAATTGAAATGAGATGCTGTTAGAGGGATTGATTAGCGTTAGGGTTCATCTCCTGTGAACTTCTGACAGTGATTACTGAAGTATTCTGGAACCAGCTTATTTGATTTGTCAGCTGATTTTTTTTTTTTCTTGACCTTTTCCACACTTCCAAGAGTAGCTGTTATGCTCTCCAGAGGGGATATTGCTAGGATTTTTGCAACTGCCGCCAAAAATCTTCTGGCACAAAATCACTGTCTGAGTCAGCTTTGTAACATGACAAATTTGGAGACAGCTGCAGCAATGATATGTTAGCTGCCTATTGCGCAGCTTCCGAGTAGACAATAAATCTCCTACTAGTTATAAAATGTCATTAAAAAGAGCCTAACACAATAGATGATTATGAAATATCGTGCTTGTTTTTCTAGCTAGCAGGTTGAAAGATGTGTAAGGGATATAAGTAAGAACAGTTATGCAGTTGTGGCCATGTATGTTGTATATACTAGCACTAAAGAAGAATTGGAAACCATCAGTAGAGGGTGATGCACTTTTTCTGCTGTCTTTTATTACTCAGCTGTTAATTGCTCATATTATACACTCATATTTCAGTGATCACAGCTGTCGCTTCTGTATATGTCTTTCTCCAATTTCCTGGCACAAAAGTAGTGAATACGGTGCATTTTCTGATTGAGAGATTGTAAAAAGAAATTAGGCTACTGTTGGAGGTGTTCAGTGTTGCATTTCCAGAACTGGACTTCTGTTGCTATTGTCTTGTAGTTCTATGAGCATTATTAATGCTGCAGGTTGTAAGCTAAACTGCTAGTTTAATTGGCGTTTTCTTTGCTGTACCAATATCTTGTCGACCAGAGCCTGCAGTCCTACTTTTTATGTCTAATTATGTTCCACTTCTGTGCCCCAGCCTACATTTAATTTGCACGGAAGTGGAAATGAAGTTGTCAGTGCCATCTCACAAATACTCTCCTCCTCCTTACTTTAGCTATATCAGATGCCAACACTGCTGATTTGTTGAAGCTCAAGCTGTTTTGTTTAGCAGTGGAATGCTGACTGTTTTGCAACCATCAAACACAAAGTTCTTCTGATATCGCCCTAATTTCTCATGGGTAAAGGTAGGAGATATCGTTTCCATTTCAATTATATACTGAATTAATCTGTGTAATAAAACAAGGATGCAACTTCAACGTGTGAAATCTCGTGCTCCGTACTAGCTAACGCTGGTAGATGCCTAGGTTAACATGTATAGGATTCAGGAGCGTGGGAAAGCTAAGGAATACTTTTGTTTTCTACTTCAAGGCTAGTTTCTTGCGAAAAGATGCTTGCTACAATTGTGCTTAGTCTGTACTATCTAAACCAATTAATTGCAGAGTGAAGAGAACTGGAGGGTGAGACTGCATCTTAATGCTTCTCCGAGCAAGAAGAGAAGCTGCTACAGATGTTTCATTCCTCTTTGCTAATACGAAATGGGGGGAAATAGTGAATTTCATAAAATATTGCAACAGTGTAGATTTGTTGACGCTATTTTGACATTGACTTTACCCTTTTTGACATGCCAGTAGTAGTCACTTTGTTCTG
>Ga0181612_135576_pt1 | contig 14985 bp, 12 predicted proteins | sample HoacroProtozoa21_FD_119630 | JGI IMG/M metagenome (GOLD analysis project Ga0181612, IMG submission 119630) | Hoatzin crop microbial communities from Cojedes, Venezuel. Combined Assembly of Gp0051906, Gp0051904, Gp0051908 | reverse complement strand
TCACAACTCTTTCAGGAAAGAAATTTTTCCTAATATCCAATCTACACCTCCCCTGTCTCAACTTGAGGCCATTGCCTCTCATCGTATCGCTAGTTACCTGGGAGAACAGACCAACACTTGCGTCACTACAACCTCCTTTCAGATAGTTGTAGAGAGCGATAAGGTGTGCCCTCATCCTCCTCTTCTCCAGACCAAACAGCCCCAGCTCCTTCAGCTGCACTTGACCTGTGCCAACTTTAATACTGCTCACCTAGGAACATTTGGCAAAGCGTCATGATTTTCCATGAGTGCACGCCTTCCAAACATCAGGAATCCAGCACCACACAAGAAGTTCGTGGACACCCCCACACTCTAGCTAGACCAACCTCCTCTATTTGCTGCTCAAGCTCCGTGATATTGGGGAACAGCTGATCATGAAATCTGGGCTCTTCCACTGCTTTCTTCACATCATAACCAAACCAGATGGAATTGATGATCGTCTATGAGAAGGAAAAAGCCGTAATGTTAATTGCTTATCTTCAAAGAGGCCTGACCTTTGTAGCAACATAGGCAGAGATGTCTGAAGGACATTCACAAGAGCACACAGAAGGAGTAATTTCTGGTTCCTGCTGCTTTCAGCGGTCCCTCTCTTGGCTAACCAAAACGCACAGGTATATTGCAATAATGAGCTTGCGTATGCTTAGGAGGATTCCCACACAAAGAGACAATGAGTTACTAAAATTAATGTAGTAAAAGGATCAGATCCTCAAGCTATGTAGCTGGAATTATGTCGCTATGATGAAGCAAGTGCTGGCTTACACACACAGCAGTCACCTCAGGAAACATACAGCTACAGCATTCTGCCATTGTGCAACTGATTTCCCTAAACCTGGCTTATCTAGATGTGCTTAAATTGCAGCTTGGAGCTGCTGGTAAGTGAAAATAGCCCTGGGATCAAGGGGTTAGAAAGCTGCTTGTAGCAGTTTTTATGGAGCCTTCTCCTCCATCTCAGCCAGAAAGCAAGATCCAGCCTGGTGCTCTGAGCTGCTGTGTGTGCTGGCACAGGAGACCACTTTCTCCTGCAATCACTTCTGGTCTGGCTCAGCGGTTGCGTGGCTGCCACAGCAGCTCACAGAGAGTCTGCCCGTCAGGTGGCCTGATGCCATCCCTGGCCTAAGTTCCTCTTTAGCTTCTCTGCGTGACTTTCATCCAAAGTTTAGGATGTTGGATGGAAATGGCTCTAAACGAGATAGACTAGTTCACGGAGTCCCAGAGAACAGAAGTCAAAGCTAAACTGAAGTCACAAATCTTCTGCAAGTGATAAGAACAACTTGCCAAAGGAAAAGACCTGGAGTCGCCGAAGGAAGTAATTTAAGAGACCCTTTGTAGCTCTGGCAGGAGTTGGCGTTGGAGGTCTGGCCCTCAGAAGGCCAGGCAGGAACCTCCATTTCAGGTCCCTGGACCAGAGCAGGGAGCCACAGACATGGTCATGTCACAGGTGGAGACTTGAGCCCCTTACCCCAAACACTGCCTCTCTCCCCCACCTTGTATTGCCTCAGTCTTGTCCCCAGTTTGCCCACGTCATCACATACCAGTGCTGTTGCTGTAGTTATTTTCGTTCCTCCGGAAGCACCAACCACCATCTTGACCTTTTTCATTTTATCCACCAAGATAGAGGGGCACATAGAGGACATCGGCTGTTTACCTGTTGGGGACACAGATACAACAGAGGCTCAGCTTTCCACCTGCAGCTTACAAACTTCCAGCTCCTGCTCCGTATCTACACTCAGAGCCTCAGTATCCACTCTCCTGACTCAGCTCACGTCTTGTTCAGTCCTTGGGTTCCCGCTGTCCCCTGCACCCATCTCCTCCTTGCTCCTGCAACGCAAAGCTTCACCCTGGTCCTTCACACAGAGGCTGAAGGTGCCTTCCTCCACAGTCCTGTCCCAGCTGGGGTTGTCTGCAATGCAGCTGCCTCCCACACACCACAGAACTTCCCTTCCTGTCCTTTCATTGCCCTGTCACTCTCCAAAGCGTGGCGTGCAGGGAGGGAGCAGAATCCCAGCTTGCTTCAGCAGCAACAAGCTGGGTCTGCAGGAAGCAGCAGCGGAGCAGGCAGGGTGCTTGGGTTAGGTGCCTGAACTGGATCTATCCAAAGCTGCTCTACAGCTCCCCAGGCAGCACACGGGAGAGGGCTGGACAGTGCCGTCTAACACGTCGCAGTCAGCTCCTGCTGCTGCCTCCCTCTTAAATCAGTGCAAAGAAATCTTTTGCAGGCCTAAATAATTTGACACGTACTGACCTCCCTGATTTCTGGTTGTTGGAAAGAGACATACACAAGAGTTTTTTCTTCAGGCAGCCTCTCCTCCTTCAGGGTACACCAGGGGCAGCTGGTTGTGTGGTTTTGCCAGGGATGCCAGGTGACTTGCTTTCATCCCTGTCCTCTGCAGAAAGCCCCAGACCTGTGCCTGATCGCAGCCATGCTGCAGCCTACCTTGCAGACACCACAGAGTTAGAATGCAAGATACAGCCAGAAGACTGAGTCGAGAAGGTAGTTTACAGCTACCTGGTGCTATGAAATTTGCTGGGGAAGGAGGGATCCCAAATCCATTGATTATGTAAGGTGAGCTGAAGTCATCCATCTCGTCATTAAATATGATTCCACTGACGTTGGATCGTACATCAGAGCCAAAGCTAGAAAAAACAAGTTGGCGCAGACATGTCAAAACCAGAGCAAATCTAGGAAGAGCTTCAAGTGAATTACTGCAGTGTGAAACCTGGGCTTTGATTGGAGTAACTCTCCACTCCCTCCTGTTGTAAAGGACATTCTGTCACCCTCTGGGGGAAGGAAACAGTTTATACCTGGAGTATGCAGCTACAGGAAGAGAAAAGGCAGTGCGGAGCCCTGCTGTACAGCTCCCCTGCAAGGAACCCCTGGGGAAAAGCAGCACAGCAGCTAAGCACAATGAATTCCCCTTCCAGCTGGGCAGCACTGCGCTCCATTCAGAGACAGCCTAGCTTAAAGACCGGCACATTTGGGACTGACTGGGGTTTTGCTTAGATGTCTGAGGCTGCAGACATTTTGTACGGACAAAAAGAACCTTCACCCCCCAGTTTCAGGCCGTACACGCGGAAGACAGCTCTTCCTGACAGCATTCAAAGCCAAACACTGCACTACCAGGCCAGCTGTATTAGCTCAAATTCCTTCCAGATGCCTGGGAAATCAGAGCCAGCAGCGATACCACTGCTTATGAGAAGATCCAGATGCAGTGAATGTTTTCTTGGTGGGTGAACCCAACATGAGAGCGGACACATCTTGTCCTCTGACCCAACCACACAGGCCTCAGTGTTAAGAACCGAGCTGTAAGCTCAGTAAGAGAAGTGCCCGTCATCAGCGCTACCCATCACTACCCCGCTAGAGGGATGACAGTTCAGTGAGGTTTTATAACAACCACAGAACCACCACTAGGAAGACGGCAAAGGCCTATGTGGAAGTAATGTCTGAGCTCATACTATTGGTTGATGGTGCTGGTGGCGGACACAGCACTGCCATCATCAGCCACAACGGAGAGGTGGGATGTACCGGCATTATCTCCAGTGTAATATACTGGCTCATAGTAGTCAACTGGATGGGAGGTGTTGTCTGTGATTTTCCTCCGGAGACTATCCGCAAAGAACTCAGATGTCATGTTTCTGATCGCCTGTCGGAGAAATCCAATGCAGTTACTCAGAAGATTAAGAGTTACGTGGTTTAGTTATGAAGCTGATATCCAATACTTCAGACCACAAAAGAGTGGCAAATCCCAGCAGTGAAGCTATAGTTTTCCAGCAGGGGCTTTCCTCCTTCTTGAAAGATGGACATTGTACCAAAGGGCATTTTAAGCAGTCACAGAAGCAGCTGTTACAATGCACCCCTTTGTGTAGGAAGTTAATCAGCATCCATTACTGTAGATCTATGGAAAGCTCTCCTCAACATTGCTGTAAGGTGTAGGCAAGCAGTGTCACGCTTGCTTCAGAGATGAGAGGGGTCGGGTTGAGAGGACTAGACCAAGGCAAGCTCTGGTCATTGCTCTGTAAGTTGCAAATTTGTGTTCATCAAGCTGGGCTGGGCTCAGGTCCTGCTGCTTTTGGAGAGTCACAGAAGTAAAAGCACAAAGTGTGAAGTTGGGAAAAGCAGGGTTCCTGCCTCACCCCTTGCCATCCGTTGGTCCATTTACTATAGGCAGGGCTGTGGTCAGAGAGCCACGAGGATGCTGGGAATGTCGTCTAGTGAATAAGGCTTCGAACACTATGAAAACAGGGAGGGTTAGCCCTAAATACACTCAAACACTCCTGGTGAATTGAGGATTTTGATTTTCCTTACAGCAGGAAGGTTTCCTCCGTTTATATCCCTCACAGCTTGACCATGAGTCACATAGGACTTCACGTTTTGATTCAGAGATAGTTCAGTGCCTGTCAGTAGCAGGTGGCACCAAGCATCCCTAACAAAGTTTAGTCACCCAAAAACTTTAAGCCATGTTCCAGCCAACCTTTGTGCTGCAGAAAGAAAAGGCTTTTGCCAGGTACCTCTGTAATGTTGACAAATTTGGGATCTCCCAGTAAAGTCCTCTTGGCGTAGGCAAAGCGAAAGGCCTCCACAATGCGGTGGTAAGTCAGACCTTTCTTCTCCACGGTTTTGATACTGTCAGCAGAGAAGTTATATCCTGGCAACAGAAGACAAATGATTGTGAACACAAAGGAAAGTATACGGTCAATGGCCTGCTAATAAACTTGTGTCAAATGGTATAATCCTGAAGCCCAGTTTCCGCAGGGATGCAGTCACTGGACTGCCCTTATCTCCACATGGAGAACACAGGAGCTCTGGTAGTTTTGAGCACTGTGGGAGTCATCCGCAGGATTTGTACCTGCAGAGATATTTTCCAAAGAAGTCTCAAGTACAGGTTAGTTTCCACCCATGGACGTACCAGGGAAGTGCCCCAATCAGGAGCATATTTTTCCTCCCGCACCTGTATTTCAAGCAGGAAGGTGACATCCCTGAGCTTACAGCAGAAGAGGAATGTTTCCATATCTCTGATCTCTCCTGGGATCTTAGACGTCCCACCAGCTGGAGGGCTATCAAGGGAGGCCCAGCTCCCAAAACAGAAAAGGTGTTGCCTTTGGAGCTCTCCCAGCTCCTGCTGCCTGTAAGGCACTGCTCAGTGGCACTCTCACCTTTCAGTATGTTGAAAATGAGGGCGAGCACTGGGCCGCTAAGGGGGGCACTAGGTGTGTAGAGGGTAAAATCCCCAAGTGTGACCTGTATGGGGTCTTCGATCACTGTCGCGTTGTAGTCCCGCAGGTCATCCAATGTGACAATGCCCCCTGGAAAAGAGAATGGAACTATGGATGTGGGTTCATGTGATCTCTGGTGGGAAGAGGAGGTAATATTCCGTCACCATGCATCAGAGCAAGGACAGGAGGGAACACAGACAAATCCAAAAAGTTGCAAGGTAAAGAGAGAAAGGATGGGTGCACAGGAGATGAATTTATTCCTTGATAGGTCCAGCTGAGGCTCAGACAGCCTAAGCTTGAAGTTGGGCTGATTTACAGCAGCCAAAAATCTGGTAATCCGTGTTTTTTTACAAAGGACACCAGCAATGTCAGGTAACAAAATGCCCTTAAGAGTCCTGTTTACAGGAGGAGGATGGAGCTTTTGGGTGAAGACGCTTTGTGCTGCCCCACAGACAGAGTAATTTGTATGTTCCATTGCCTTTCTTATCCGAAGGGGGAAGACAGTAATTAACCATCACAAATAAAGCCAGTAAATGAATGACTCAGGAGGTTCGCAGAAGCTAGCCAAGGCTAGCTAGTAAGGCTAGGATACTACCACCATCTAGTGGCATCGAGAGATTAAACAAACTCAGAGTTTACAGGACCACGTACGTATTTCTTTAAGTAGAGAGCTGTTGGATTCGGGCTCTGCAAACAGCATGCACCTACTAAGCTATATCCAGAAACGCATAGACTTGCTAGACTATATATACAGAAATGCACAGTATATACTGTCCATTTCTGAGCGAGTTTCAATTGCATCGATTAAAGCGCTACTGGCTTCTCTTGGCTGTCCTATTGCCACAGATCTCAGAGGCAGCATTTCAGGCAGCAGGCTTCACCCGTTTCCAAGGCTTCTGCAGATCGTGGGCTCCTCCCTGGATGCTGGGCCGCAGCAGTCAGGTCACTCATGCTGTTTTGGACAGATGTCCTGTTTCTCACCTACACTGTGGATGTCATCGATGATCTGTTTTGCCAGGCTTCCTGTGTAAAAGGCATCTGCTCCTTCACTGGCTATAGTCTCGTATGTGTTGGCTAGTTTAGGCATCTTGATGATATCGCCCTCATGCAGAATTTTGCCTCCTCTGCAGAACACTTCGCTAACAGAGAAAGGAGATTGAGAAGATCAGATCTGAGAGACAAGTTCAAAACTATGTGTAACTGTACCAGCTGACACACTATTTGAGAGTTCATCCTAGAGGCTTTTTGGAGAGGAGAGAAACTGTCTGACCCATGCCCCAGGGGTCCTGATATCTTGCACTGGGACATAAAAGTGAACCGTGGTTTCTGACCTGGGATTCCACATTGCTCAGATTTCGCGCTGTGAAGCCTGCAGGAAGGAGTGTTGATCTTTCTCACCAAGGCAGGCCACCCTCCCTACCTGCCCAAGGGGCCAACAACTGCTGCAGGAGGGGCCATAGTCCTTGAACTCAAGCAGTTCAGAGTACAGACTATGAGGCTAGGAGGCTCAAAGCTTCCAGCAGAACGCACTTCATATCCCTGTGTGTCACGGCACTTTGAGGTAGACAGTTTCATCTCTAGCTCCCTCATCTTGGATCATGAATGTGCTGCTGTGGACCTGCCAGATGGAAGTACAGGAGACAGGCCCAGGCTGTACATCCCAAGTGGATTGAAAACCAACCTGCAGCTGGCAGAGTTTTTAAGGAAAAGAGAGGATTAAGCATGATATCCAGTAGGGCTGGACATAGACGCCAAGGGTTTGACTGTAAGAGGAAATGGAGGAGCATTTAAAACCCTTCCTGGTCATAGTAATTGCCAGAAGTGGATGCTCAAAGGCATTGCTTGAGGAAGGCTGATTGCAGAGTAAGAGATGACCCAAATTCCCACTGTCTGACAGCAGATGAGATGTTCAAGGAGACTCTGCAATTGCCCCGAATGCAGGTAAGATTAGCTTAGTATGCTTACAGCATGAGGAAAAGCTGGGAATTCGGAAAATACATTGCCATCTGACAGATTTATCCCAGCATGTACTCTAATTCCACCTTTGCTCAGACAAATGGACTTTAAGAGCAGAATTTATCTCCCTTTAACGGTCAGGACAGAACATTCCTAAAACTGGCCACATGATTTAGCACCTTCAGGTAGCTGGAATAACATCCGCAGGTACAATGAGTACGGTCACTGGAGGGGGGGCACACTCCTCATGGACGCTATGTTACACAAACACAGACACTTTTCAGCTAGGGTGCAGTGACTCCAGATTTCTCCGCACAGAACAGCAACTGCTCTACCTACCATAGTGAGGGATTGCTTTCAATTGACTCCTCTCTTGATTTGATGGCTGCTGCAAGGCCTTTCCCAACAGGGAATCCTTCCCTTGCCAACTTGATGCTGGGCAGAAACAGGTCCTTCCATGCCAGTTTGCCGTGACGCTTGTGAGCTAGTTCATACCCACGGATTTCTCCTGGAACAGCGATGGACAATCCTCCTGGAGCAGATACAGAACGTATTAGTCTTCCATAGCAAGAAAATAAAGTAATTAATGGAGTAGGAGGTAGAGCAGCCTTCTCTGTCAGCCCTGTTTTTAGGCAGAGATTACGTATAGTACAACGAGCTCAGCTTATGTGTATGAGACTAACAGAATTAACCTGTCTGACATTTATGTCTATATATTCTGGACTGTTGAAACACCTCCGTCGTCTCACTGGTAACTCAAGTTTTTGGGTCATTTCCCCTCAGTAGGCTCTGCAGCAGAGAACAGCTGCTCAGACCTCAGAAGCTATCATGGCTGCCTGCAGTTTCCAGTCCTTCAGAGGAGAACACACTACAGGAAGAGGGCACAGACTGTGTACGTACTTACACCAAAAACTTTGTTGCAGCATTGTAACTGCAATTGCAATAGATTGGCTACTACAATGCACAGTGATGCAGCAGTTTGCTTCAATCCTGGGTTTATTGGCATCTCCCAGAAGTTCAGCACACTTCTCAAAATCCCTCCTTAGCTACAGGAGTGACCATGGAGAGAAGTAGTTAGTATTTCTTTCTATTTTTGATTAGCAAATACTTCCCTGAAAGGAAAGTACTACTTCTTCTCTGGAGCCCCTGAACCATTAGCTGAAACCATCACAAAAGGCACATAGGGAGGACACTTGAACTAATAAGAACTAAGCTGATCCACAAAGATTTATTCAAAGAGGTGGAAAGAAAAGATGGCAGATATGAAACAGGTCATGCTCAGCGCTTTGGATTCACCTGCATTTTCATGAAGTGAAAAGCAGTAAGTGCTGAGGTGACCGACTAGTTTGAAGGACATTGTTTTTAGCTTCCTTGTCAGGATGGAGTTTGCAGATTGTGTGAAGTAGAGGACATTTCTAGGTGAGAAATCCTGTACATATACATATGTACCTAATCATAAGAAGTGTTGTTAATTTAGACATCAGTAGCAGCTAATGTTGGAGATATGCAGTTCCCCCAAACCAGTGAAACAGCCTTTGCCATACCTTTCAGAGAGAGCTGTGTGTTGTTCCCAAACATGTCCTCCGATGCTCTTTTTGGAGCCACCTCTCTTGCGTTAATGATTTCCACTTTTCCTTTAACAACAGAGCAAGGAAGATGATGTTTAGCTCTGCACACACCACACAGGCATGGTCTCTGTCGAAAAAGTCTGATCAGTATGAGCCAGTTTCTTGGTGGTCCTTTTGAGGACAGCGTGTTCCCCCAGAGGCTGTGAGAGTCAGTCATTTACCTTCACCCAGGTAGGATAAATCACCTGCTTTAGATAAACAGTTCCCAAACTGTTCCAGCTGTGTGTGGCCCTGTCCCTTACCTGTGCTGCTGTAGATGGTAAAGAAGAGGCCCCCTCCAATGCCCATGCTGTGAGCATTCATGAGTCCTACACAAAGCAGAGCTGCAATCGCAGCATCCACTGCTGATCCACCTTGCTGAAGGATGTCCCTGTGCAGAAGAAGAGAAGCCATCGTATGTTGGCATGCTACAGTGTCTCAGGTACCTGTAAGCAGTGGAGTCATCTTGTCAGAGCAGCTATGATAGATTCTCTAATGCACGTTTGTCCACACCCAGTCTATAGGTTCCTCAGCAATAGGAAGTTTTGAGCTTCTGACACCTTAGAGAACAGATCCTAATGGTCTAGCTGCAGACCAGATCAGCCCTCATTACATACACATCCAAACTAGCTTGAAAACAAGCTTGAAAATGTGTCAAAGTACATGTGGGGACAGCCATCCCAGACGCTTCTTACACATGAGAAATGACAACTCCCTGAGGAGCCTGAAATCTGCAGCTCTTGCATCTAGAACTGGAGAACAACTTCAGGAATGTTTTTTAAAAGGAGCTTGAAAAGCATCTTGCATTTCCATTATTCATGCATCTAGGGAATATTTGCCTGCTATGTTGCCTTTGAGCAACTTCCGTAACATTGGTCAGGCATGGTTTTATTATAGCCTCCTCTTTCTATAGGGAGATTAGAGATTATCTGTGCTGGGCAACTGCAAGGCTTGCACCTGGACATCGGAGGAAACAAGTTTTGTCTCGTGCAAGACCTGGCAGAGCTAATGAGAGTCACAGCAGCATTAGCAGGTACCTTCCAATTATTGAGCACTGGCCCGCATCCGTAGCCACTGCTGCCCTCTTGTAAGTGTGCATCTCCCCTGCCTCAGCACGCCGCCCAAAGAAGAGTCCGAGGAACAGGATGAGCCCCAGTAGGGCTACAATCAGGACTCCAGCCACCACATAGCGCTTCTTCATCTTCCTGTGGGAAGAGATAGGATCGTCAACGTTGCTGCTTCTGGGGCACATGGGAATTAGGGAGCAGATGATCAGGCACAAAAGCAGTCTTGTCATCTACCTTCTTTCATACCCACTGTTTCCCTCTCCACCCTGGCAAGCGACAGCCCTGCACATGGAAGGGCAGTTTGGGAAGGGGTGGCCAGGGAGGTGTGAGTCCAATTCTGCCCTCAATGGTTACATCAGGGTGATGTTCTGTTTTGAAGTGAAGTAGAATATCAAGAAGGGAAGGGATGTTCAAGATGTTCTGCTACCGTTACCTTTCAGTGAAGACAGGACAACCGATTGCTCTGTAACTTTACACTCTGATGATTTTAGTTGCTCAGCAAGCATTTAAGTTACTGCTCTGCTTGAGAGGACGGGGGCCCAGTGTCAGACTGGATTTGATCTAGCTCCCAAATTAAGTCAGCAACACCAGTCAGAGACTTTTTAGCAGACTCCCCCCTCCCACATACGCTGGCAGGCCCTTTGCCTCCTGTGTAATGTGGTGGAGTCAAGGACTGCATCCTGCCCACACCCTGGAGGCAGGCTGGCTTGCTAGGTGAGCAGCCATCTGTGTTGACCTCTTCTTCCCTTCTTCATAGCCATGCGGTGAGGCTGTATACATGACTTCTTCCTATCTTTCCAGCCCTTGCTTTTTAGCATGTTTCCATGAGTATTGAGCTGTGATCAGTGAACAGCTGCCTCCTCCCCTGAACCTCTAGCAGAGAGGATCTCCCAAATATTTCCTCACTCCAATTCCTATCAAGACCTTTTCTATGGGCACTGCCGGTACCATTTCTCTATGCCCCTACCATCTCTGTGCAAGGTGACCCTTCTAACAGAAGCCATTATGTCCCCAACACCAAAGTTTATACCAGCTTCCCCTTTACCCATTATTGCCATCCTATTTGTGGAGTGATCTACTTCAGTGCGCACCCCAGGGACTCCTGGAAGGCCTTTGGTAACAGCTCTGAAGTGTTACAGTACCAGCAATGAAAAGGACCCAAACCAGCAGCCATCACTTGAGTGAGAATCTGTCTTACAGCAGGTAGGTAACCTCATACACCAAAAAAGCAGCAGATTCGTAGGTGAGGAGGGAAATCCAAGGAGCAGAACATAATTGGTGTTAGTCATGACTCATGTCATCTTCAGAGGAAAGATTCAGAAGTTTCACTTCATATAATGTTCTTTTAAAGATCATGTCTGTGAAGGAGTTGCTGTCCAGAATGTTGTCAACGACCAGTGCAAAACACATCTTAGTCATTAGCAAGCAACCTTGGCCAAAGCTATTTGGCACCCTCCGGTGTGAGCACCCCCTCCTGTTCAGGGCCCTTGGTCAGAGCACCTTGCCAATGAACCTGCCACTTCTAGAGAGGCCGATAGCCCGTGCTCATGTCTCCACGTTTCCACAGCTGCTCTTGGGGTGCACAGGGTTATGGTTCATCTGTGAGCAAGCATAGGACACCAAGGAGCTTGCCAGCAAGTGTATTCCAGATATACACCGGGATGAGTCGAGAGCTATTGAAGGGAGCAGAGTCATTGCCACCTTGTTGGGACTGACAGTTCATGAAATACAGCTTGAACAGCTTCTCTTTGACCCATTTCCTTCCCCACTGCATGACTGTTCCATCAAAAAAGACCTAAATTCATCATATTGCCTTCAGGGACCCACTTCCCCCTGTGTAGCGCAGCTTTGGGTTTTCACAGTGACTACTGTACTTGCACAATAGCCAGGACACCCTTTACCTTACCGAGGCATCTGCCATCCTCAGAGACAAGCCAATCCGTGGCATTGTGGGCGAAGAGCAGACCCACCAACCCCACCCTCTGTGAATGTTTAACAGCTTAAAGTAGAGCAAACTCCAGCAGTCAGAGCAGCCCTTGGTGCCTTGCAGCAGCAGCACATGCAGGATGAGGGAGCAGTGAGAGTGCCAGCACTGAGCTGACTAAAAGAAACAGGCCAGGCCAGTTAAACCAAAACTTTTCTCAGAGGGAAGAGATTAGCAAGCACTGCCCTCTCCACCTCACCCCTACTCCTGTTATTTCAAATGAGGAGATACACATTTGCTGTGCAATCCCTGTATCTGTGAGTCTCAATCAGAGCCCTAAAGATGTCCATCTCCAAGTAAAGCAGCTCAAATCAGGGTGTAAATCTGCTGTATGTGCTGTTCTGTAAACAAATGTCAGCTGAGGGCAGCAAGAGGTAAATGGATGAAACCTCTTTCCCGGTTCTAGAACTTGATTTACACTCAACTACTTTTAAAAGAGACCGGTGGCATGTTTGCAGAGCAATGACTGTGCGGGGAAACAGAGAAGCCATTATGTCCCCAACAATAGCTCACACACAGCCTCAGAGTTTAAAGACAGTTTTGTTTGTTGGCAGAGAGAGTTCAGCTTCAGCACTGGCAGTCTCCTCCAGGCTTCACGAGAAATGCCATGGGATCTTTTATCTGCGCCCCAGCTAGGCAGAAGGTACTTTGTTTCGTCTGAAGGCTGCTCTATGCTGCGCTGTCCTGCAAGCCTGGGGTGACTCAGGCCCCGTAGCTGGTGTGTTAACCCACAGGCTCATGGCTGGGGCTCAGTAGTTCTCCTTCACGACTGCTTGCCTCACTGCCAGGCTCCTGAAAAGATTTACAGCTTTCTCAGGCAAGTTATTTTGAGAGCAGGAGAGGACAAGGGGAAACCTCAGATGGTGCCTCCGCTCTCACCTTTCATCTCCTCTCTGGATTCAGGTGACGCTCGTGAGCATCTCCTAGACCCATCAGACCTCCGTGCTGAGTGCCCAGCTGCCCGGTGAGTGGCCAGACCTTGAAGAGGGCCCTCCAGCCCATTTCGTACACCTAAGGCACAGCTCCCATCCTGCTGCCAGTCCCCGGGGAAGAGGATGAGACGCACACATGGGGGGCAGGAACAAGCACGCAGACTGCCCTGAAGAAGAGACACTGATTGCTGGGCACTGCTCCTGCACTGCAGTACCACATTGCCCTCTACTCTGGGCCTCTGGGACCCAAGTGGGGCCAGAAAAATTGAATACTCTTAATAAAAGTGCATCTGTGCAATCTGTCAGATTGATGCTGCTAAGGAAGAAGCAAACGTGCAAGCGAAAGATCTGCAGCTGTCTCTTCTGCAACAGTAGAGAGAGCAAACTGAGCTCAGAATAATCCTCTCCACCTTAACCGCCAGCTCAACTCCCATAAGCTCCTTAACATATTTCAGGCCTGACCCTAGAGGAAAGCATCCCCTGCACAGTCCTTACTGCCTTCCTAACTGTGGCACAGCAGAAAGCCGAACAGGCATTTCGTTTGCTGTACAGCAATCAGGAGGTGGATCAGGAGCCTGCAGATACCCGCTTTCCAGCACACCTCTCCGTACTTGCCTTGTGCCCTCGGTAGGTGCATTGCAGGAACAGCTGAGGTTTTGTACCAATGGCCTTTTTGAGTCTTGGCTCTGAAGTCGAGTCCCCACTATGATTTATTGTTGGGAGTGGAGCAGCAGCTGTGTGCCACCACCTGAGGTGGCTCTCCAACTATTATCTGCTGAGGCTGGCTTTAACCTCCAGACCTCTGCCAAACCCAGCTGTTTGGAAGCTTGGCTAGCAATTCAGTCACACCACTCTGCTTGGCAGCAGCAATAGGTCTCCACGAGACAGGGGCTATAAAGCCATTGAAAGCAGTATGATTATTTCTCACTCTTCTAACCAACAGCCAGTCCTAGCCATGGAATTTAAAATGCAGCTTGATACTCTGTCTTGATGTACATTCGGAGAGGGGAAGAACCAGCACATGGCAGAGTTGCGCGTATATGAGCAACCTCATGGAGCTATATTACACGTGTCACAACATTCACAGCCTTATTTAAACATGACACTGGTTTTGAATTAGAAGAAACCCAGTGCAACAGGCTAGCTAGTGTCAGTCAGGGGATACAGGGTCTGACATCTCTGCCAAGAGGGCTGGAGGAACCTGTAGAGATGAGGAACCTGCCACGGTCAGGGAAAGCACCATGAGAACTGAAAGAAGAGAAGGAGGAGATTTACCAGCCAGAAAGCAGGGCAGAGACAACAGTGAGATACCAGAGGATGACAAAGGAGTCCCATTATGGTCAGGCACTGCCTTATTCTTAAATGAAGTAGTGAAGAAATCATCCACTGACAATGTCTAAAACTTTAACCACAAACTTTAACCAAACAGGCTTCTGCTTTAAACCCATCTTGCAACAGCTGCATGCCTCAGCATCCACTCCTAAGAGTTCCTTGTACCGCAGCCCAGTAGCCAATACTTGGCCGTTAGCTTGAGACATCCATCCTTACTCTCCCCAGGCAGCACACGTTATGCAGGGATAGGCTGGACATCGGGAGTCTTGTCACAGGACATAAGTTATGCTCTTCTGATAAAACTCAAAGTCTAATTCATATCAATAACATTGCCGTATTTAAATAACTAATAACAAGCAGTTGAAATCCCCCTCCCTGGAAGTGTTCAAGGCCAGGTTGGACGGGACTTGGAGCAACCTGGTCTAGTGGAAGGTGTCCCTGGGGCGGTTGGAACTAGATGATATTTAAGGTCCTTTCCAACCCCAACCATTCTCTGATTCTATTCTGTTCTATTCTATTCTATTCTGTTCTGTTCTCTTCTGTTCTGGTCTATGATGGCATTGTAAAAATATGAACTGAATGCGGCCCGGCATAGTATATGTGCCGGGAGAAGATCAAGAAGGGACAACTAATTTTGCTACATTCCTAAAAAATCTGCAGGAAACATGCTGTTTGTGTTTTCATTGGTGAAGATGTCACAAATCCAAGATAGTGTTTGTTTAAATTCCTGAAAATTTTAAAAAGACCACAGAATCACAGAATCACACAGAATCACAGAATGGTAGGGGTTGGAAGGGACCTCTGTGGGTCATCTAGTCCAACCCCCCTGCTGAAGCAGGGTCACCTACAGCAGGCTG
>Ga0181612_146016_pt1 | contig 14986 bp, 13 predicted proteins | sample HoacroProtozoa21_FD_119630 | JGI IMG/M metagenome (GOLD analysis project Ga0181612, IMG submission 119630) | Hoatzin crop microbial communities from Cojedes, Venezuel. Combined Assembly of Gp0051906, Gp0051904, Gp0051908 | reverse complement strand
TTTTTTCTTTTTTTTTTTTTCCCCCATTAAAAGCCACCTGCAAACTACACCGCCTTGGCAAAGGCTGTCTTTGTACCCTTCAGTCCTGGGATTCCCTGCTGGGACTGCAGATGGAGGTCCTTAACTGTGGTGAGATGGTTTGTTCTCAGCCCTGCTGTGAAAATGTAGTTCTTATGTCAGTCACATCCTTCACCCTCCTGAACAAGAGCCAGCGATGTACCTTTCTCAGGCATGGTATTTTAGGATGTGGTAGGTGAAGTACAAAAATACCACCATAAGAATGAGACTTGTGCAATGTCCCAGACAGAATGTGCTAACCAGTTCACCTAACTCAGCCCGGCCATGCCTGTCAGGAACAGCCTGGTGTGGTCAGATGGACATGGTGACACAAGGAGTTTGGAAAAGTCCTTCCTCAAGGAGGAGGACCCAGACAACTGTAAACAAGAAGTGCAGACAAGGAGAAGAACCCAATTTCAGAGCAAGGCAAAAACTGAACATACAAAAATACCTAAATATGGGAAACAACATCAAAATTCAGGTTCCTGACATGAAACATGCTCCTGGACCCAGCTGATAAACTGGACCAGAGAGGAGGGCAGTTTCTGTGCCTCGAGGCAAACCAAACAGATGGGTTTCCAGTGCTCGGCCCCCGGCCCAGGCAGAACCCACCAGCTGGCAACTGCATGCAGCCCCAAAGGCAGACAAGCAGAAGCACCTACAGTTTCTCACGGCTGGGGGCTCCTGGTGTCTCTGGCAGGTCTCTGTAGAAAATGTGGACCCTAGAAACACCAAGTCCCTGACGCAGTATGCTAGGAATCCAGGCAGGGCTTTTCTGGAAAAGCTGTAGGAGTTGGGATGTTTTCCAATCAAGCACATGAAGCTCAACAAAGGACTGTTTTTCCCTTTCTGCTCAGTGATGCAGACGCCATAGCATGCAGGACTTCTGCACGAACTGCAGACAGGGTCAAAAGCAACGTGCCATGGAAAAGTAAGCTCCTTGTTGCAGGCTGGCCTGCTAGAAGATGGGAAATGGCAACCAAGCAAATTAAGGAGCCGGTGGGATTGGAGGAATGAAGAGTCTAATAAATAGGGATAACAAGGGAATTCTTGCAATACTGTGTTGCAATCAAAGGGTCAGTTTGGAAAGTCCAGCTCAGTTGCCCAGTTGGAAGAGCAAGCTGAAAGCTGAAACACGTGGTGGTTGTGAGTCTGTGGTTGGTGGGGTAAACTGAGGCACCGTCTGAAAAACAAGTGCCCCTGGACCAGGTCTGTGATGAACAATCCTCTCTCTGCTTTACGTGACACCAGCCGCCTCCTCTGCCAGCTGGTGGGTAAACAATGTGTGGGGGAGAAATCCTGACAGCATACACACGCACATGGGTGCTACTTGCTGGCAGGACTGCGTTTGGCCATGTGAGAGGTCTTACATTGCAAGATTTCATTGCAGCCCTGCCACTGTGCAAATACAGCCAACTGTAGGATGCCTTTTCAGCTAGACACTGGTGTAAGGCCCTGGAAGAAGATACTGCTACTGTTGGCATCTTTTAGATGTCCTTTGTGAAAACACTGAGACAATTTTACACCACTGTCCATTCACTGGCTGCCCCAATTATTCCATATGTCTCCATGCTCAGGACAAAGGCCGGAGCTCTTTCAGTCTGGTTACTTACCTACATTTGTAAATCTGCTACTTTTGAGCAACTTCAGGAATTTACTGTCAGTCATGCAGTTTGCTCTTAAGCAGAAGTGCTGTATTAACTTCTATCCCTCAATAAAGCCATTATTTATTCTTTTGCCTTGTATTAAAAAAGAATCTGAGCTTGTATGAATATTTCACAAACATTTCTTATCACCAGCTGTCATTAGCTCTGTTGGTTATTTCTGGGATCTCCACTGTCAGAAAGTTTTCAGTGTTTCAATACACTGTGTCTATGTGCTCAGAGCAGTACAAAAAAAGGCAGATTTATTATAAGCAGTTCACGTGTAAATCAGAAGCTGAATCTGGTAGAAGCATTAGCATGGTCAGTTTCTTAAAATCATTGAGTTGGAGAAGCCAAGAAATCCAACAGGCTGACACTATTCCAAAAACATCTTGAGCTCTCTTACTTCTTTGAAATATCCAAATAATATAAACGAGCATGAAATTCCCACTGACAGTGAAGTTCCCCGAACAGTATTCACAGCTCTGGCACCATGTGAATAATAAATGTGGTGTGGAAGAAGCCAAGAAGCAGTCAAAGTTCCTATTGTCTGTACAGAGAAATGCCATCATTTCATTGCAAGATGGCTTTAGCAGCAGGAATGTCAGTCACATGCAAGGACTGAAACCCAGTGAGAAACTCTCCCCCAACTTTCAACCCATGTTGCTCTCTACAGCAGAGATGGCCAAAGGGCTGTAGAAGGCATGGCCAAATGGAACTGCACTATCACACATGAAAGGCAGGGGAAAAGGGTTGGAAAGCTCGCTCTCAAGCAGGGTCAGGGTCATCTCTTGAGACATCAGCCCTCTCAGAGATACTCCAGCCCTTGTCACCACTGGACAGGAATTAGGATCATGAGCCATATGAAATTGTTTACCCCCAAACTTCATCCTCAGCTTTCCAGTCAACATGCTGGCAATCCGCAAACCATATCCAAATGAAAGTTTGGCTGTGAATTTTGTCACATTAAAAGTATAGCAAATAAACAAGCCAGCCCCTAGCTCTTTCCTCTGTGCCAGTCACACACAGATACGTGTCTCCCACAGTGACCTATTTTTGTCAGCAGCTGATAAGTCCTACTATCCATTTTATAGGTGGGATTGCTTTCCTTCCCTGTTCTTCTGCCCAAGAAACTTCAGAATGCAACTTGCAAAAGTTGTTGGAGAGGGAGAGAGCATGAAAACATGGGAAAAAATTAATCTCAATGGAAATCCTTGACTAATTGACAGGTTGGAATAAGAATGACCATAGACCCCAAACTATGCCAGGCAACCAGTCTGCTCCAGGCACTGCAGGCTCACTCAGCCAGCCACATGCCTGGCTGTTTTGCTCTGCCAGCTTTACAAGGCCTAATTAGCTCTATTCTTTTTGTTTGTAATTACAAAAGCAAACAGCACTTGGAGAGAGAGGGAACAGAGGAGGCAGCTCCTTCAATGAGCTGAAGAAAATGTTTTAAATAAAATTTGCCTCTCATCAGATGTACTTGAAAATATGAAAGGGAAGAACAGAGAAGAGCCCCGGTGAGTGGAAAAAGGTTTCCAGGCCAGGTAGAAGCAAGGGGGAATAGAGCCTCACTACCCTGGGGAGACATCAGTGCAGGTTAGAAGAGACCATCCTCAGCTACAACCATTCTGTACCTGGCCTGCAAAAAATGTACCCGACTGGTTATGCTCATTGTCACAGCTAGGAGAAGCACAGTACCTTTCCCAAAGGGGCTTTAGAGTGAGAATGATCCTCCCAGGATCCATCTCTTCAGGATCCTGTTAACCCAGAAATGTCAAGGAGTTGTACATAGGTTTTCACAAGATGTAGATCTGCAGGTCTCCTCCTGCTCAGGAGGCAGGACACCTCACACAGGCAGCCACAGCCTGTGCAGACCCTACCCCAGATGAAGCTACAGAAAACAAAGCACTCCTGAAACACAGAGCATCTCTCCTGGGAGCACCTTGGCTCCATTCCCCCATCCCTTCCCCATTCCTGCAGCTCCCCCTCCCCTGCGAGGGAGCCATGTGCCTTCCCCCTGCCCCTTCCTGCTCCACCCAGGGTGCAGCCTGCCTTCCCGAGGAGCAGACCTTCTGGTTCCTGGGCTGCAACCAGAGCAGATTACTGGGTGAGTTTCTGCCAGAGGCCACAACCACCTGACTCACTGTAGAAGATCTGTCCCCACCTATGTCTGCTGTAGATACACACAGCTAAACAAGCTCCATACTGGCAGGCAGGTTCCCAAAGGCCCAAGCCCCCCCTCTTCTCTTCCATGCACACTGTCCAAGTTCTGCTCAAAAATAAGAAATGAAGTAATGCAGTCTGATTTTCCTTAAAAAAGTCCATTTATTGAAATTGTTTAAACAGTTTATACAAGTTCCCAATACAAGCATCTGCTCCCTGGCTCAGGGTTGTTGATGCAAATACAGAAGCACAGACTTCAGCGGCTCTTTAATGTGACCTGAGCTGCTACCTCCTAAGACAAGGTCTCATGAGGCAGCTGCTGTCCACAGGCAGTTCCCCATAGATAAGTGGAAGCCACATGACCCAGCTCCAAGCGCAGGCCAGCATCAACTCAAGCTTGAAGCAAATGCTCTGGTTGGTTCCTTTTAGTAACTTGGATTTATGTTGCAGAGAGTCAGGTCAAACAGAGGTACAAGGCTTATACAAACCACCAACACCATGGTTGTACATTGCTCAGTCCCAGAGGCTCTCCCTGTCTATAGAAGGAGATCAAGAAATTAGATGCTTCTGAACACACACACAATTATAAAGCCTGGTCAGAAGCAACCAGTTTCCTTCCATAGAAAAAAGCAAGGTCGAGCTTCAGAGAACTGGTACCATCCTTCTAGGTATTACAAGACTTAACTCCAGACAGCCTCAGCCTGTGTTAGTCAAACACCAAGTGACTGAGTGTTTCAGAAGAAGGGTTGGGAACCTTTGATGAGCTGCATTCATTTTTTTTTTAGATATTACTTAATACGCAAGGATGGCTTTATCTTTAAAATGCTATTTTCTTCCTCTTTGGTGAGCTTGGATTAAAAGAAAATGCTATAACCTTTGGGTCATTTTCCTTAGAATTTGCCTTCATATCACTGAAAGTGTTTACAAGAAAAAAAGACAGGATCAAATGGCAGCATGTGAGGTATCACTGGCAAAACATCAGGGAGCAGCAGTGCATTCAATTTGGTTTAACACTTTTAGCTGCATAAGGCAAAGTGAGATCAGTAATTAAGCCCAAATGAGAAAGACTCAAGGAAATAAGGGAGTTTGTTAAAAAGTGGCCAGTAACACACACCATGGGATAAAGTTTCAAACTCAGTTAGGTACTAGGGTGGGAACATGGAAAAACAGTCACTGGCAGCACTCGATGTCTAAGGAACAGCAGCAGCAGTCCCACCAGAGACACCCAGCAAAAATGGAAGGCAATCATTTTTCTTCAGCTCTTCCTCAACACCAGGGAAACCTGCAGTTGCTTTAGAAGCCTGCCAACCTCTGCAGCCACAATTTTGCAGCCTTTGGCTCAGACACAACCAAGCTAACAAGATCTTGTAAAAATAGCAACGACATACATTATAGCCACGCCACCTTACACTGAGTCTTCTGTTGGCCAGCATCATGTGCATGGACAGTTACTGGTTTCAATTTGCTAAGTCACAGCAATTTAATTGTGTTTGACCCTTTGTCATGTCAATCTGCACAAAAAGGAGGGTGCTGAAGATGACGATAATAAGACAGTACAGGAGCATTTTAGATCTCTTCAAACATTCCTACATGTAAAGTCTTTTCCCTAAAATTATGTTTCCCCTTAAGCTATTGGTTTCATCACTTTGTATGGAATATACGTTCCTTTAATCTCTACACACACCACACTGGGCTCTAACTTAATGGGATATGGGACTGAATTGTTACCAACTATTTTTTAAAATAAAAAAACTAAAAAAGCACCAACATCCATCTAAAAAAACCAGTATCTTTTTTCCCTTTTACTCCCAAGTACTAAACTTAACCCAAGCTTGGAGGTTTCATCTTTCCAGTGGCAATACCTATGAACCTAGGCTAGCCTTCCTCCACGGGCTGGGAGAGAAAGGAGAAGTTATGTCCAGTAGCAAAGAGGATTACAAAAATATACAAATTTTTGGGAGAAGAGGAAGGCAGAACCCAGAGTCTGAACTCTGCTCAGGACAGTGGCATTGTAGTGTCCTCTCCAAAATGCTTTCACTACCAGTTCTGGTGGCTCCTCTTCTTTGTTTCATTATACATAATCCTTCCCTGTGGAGGGGGCATTTTTCGGATAGCCTCGGCTGGGTGGATATGAAGTTTCTCTCCGTGGACAGGAGCAGCAGAGGAAGGCTCCCCCCAGCATGGCCAGAGAAGCAGCTGCCCAGCCTATGAAGAGAGCTGATCCAAACTCAAACCTGGGAGAGAACAGAGGAAGAAAGTGAATGCCATTAAGTAATGCCCCTGTATAACAGCGTTAGCATGCTCACACAAAGCGGAAGGGAGCTGAAATTGGGATAGAGGTGGCTTCCTGCAAGGCAGCAGTTTGGAGGAGCCCGAGACTCGGCTGACCCTCGAAGCCCAGAGCTTTGTATGCTGGGTTAGTCCAGTCCGTCAGCTCACCCTGCATGACCGCAGCAAGGCCAAGCTCTGTGCAAACCAGGCCTTCAGCATTTAGTGGAGGAAAAATGCAGAAGTGACAGCAGTTAGGACTCTGGCAGTGATGCTGCCTCAAAGCCAAGAATTATGAGCCACACGGATGAGATCTGGTCCTCATGCTCTTTCTGCAGAGTTTGAAGCCAACCCAGTCAGCTCAGGAAATTTTCTTTGTTTTGAGACTCTGCTACTCAAAACTAAGCCCCGTGAGAATATGCCATGCTATATTTCAGAGTTGTATCAAATGGGTCAGTACCTGGTGTTGACAGGGGTGAAAGGGTCATAAAAGGCCCGAGCCACTCTGTTGCCATACCATGACGTGGCCACCAGCGCTGCCAAACCTGCACATGAAGGAAACAATGTCACCACTCATCAAGAAAAAACAATCAACAAAATAGCTACAGAAGTAAATGTGTATCAGGAGTGATGCTGAGCTGCTCCTGCCCTGGGAAGTTCTGAATTGATACTTTGTGCTTGTTGGGAGAGAAATTAAGAAAGAATTTGAGTCCACCCACAGTTGCACTGCACCAGAAGCAGGACTGCTGGTAGCCCTCCACTGAAGCAGGTGTACAGGTCAAACTCAGCTCTGCTAACAGAGATGGAAGGCATACAGTCCATATAGAAAGTGTAATGCTAGTGCCAGAAGACCCATTTGATGCCTCAGATTGGCACAGTACCTGTTGGCTATGTCCACTAGGGAATTCCCAGCCCAAAATGCTTGTGAAGCAATGACAGCAAGCCCTCCCCCATCCAGTATAAATGCTGTTTAGAAGATGGCACATTGAACACTAAACACATCTGTAAGTTACCAACCTGCAATGATGAAGATCACCCCACCGAAGACAGCCATCCGCATCTTCTTCACCTGGTCATCTTCCATGCACTTCATGCATTTCATCCCAGTCACAGCCACAAATACAGCCACGAGGCCCAGGAGTATTGAAGCCACCATCAAAGCCCGAGTGGCCTGCAGACTGCCTAGAAGACATTAGGATTTGAGTTACCACAAAGAAAACTCAATACACAAATAGAAATTCAAATTACTGGGCTCAGTAATCATGTGTCAAAATACTCTGCTCCCTGTTACACAGGACACACACAACCAAGCAAGACTTTCCTTCCTAGCTTTAAGCTCCCAGAGACTGTCAAGCATCAGGATCAGAGAACTTTCAGCCTCTTCTGAAATGCATGGCAAACAAGGTCATGCAGCTTTTTGCAGGAAATGACCTGGGAATTGCCCTCAGACATCTTTTGTTCCTTGATCATTTGAATCCCTATTGGCAGGGCATATCTGTTTATCAAAAGAAGTATTCAGATTTATGCTCCACCTTGACAAAGCATTTAGGCACATGTTTTAATATGAATAGTGCCATACATATGAATAGTCCCACAGCAGACAGCAAGGCCCCTTTATTGCTCAACACTTCCAAAACCTGTCTTGTATACAAGTGCCTCAGTGCTGATTTAGAGATTTTTTTTTTTTTGTGCTAAATCCTCAGTTTGAGTCCCAGAGGGTACAAAAACACAACTGCAACAGAAACACGATTTTCCCAGCCAAGTGAAAAATAGGGCGGTTTTTTTACTACCTAAAATATTGCAGACACACTCAGTGTACTTTCTCCAAGATCTGTTTTCATATTGACTCATCTGAAGGCATAAACACTATGTATGTGAGCGACTGAATTCAGATTTTCTTGATACCAAAGGAGAAAGAAAACGATGGTATAAAGTCATTACTGAACAAACCTCAGGTGACAGAACACCTGAATAGCAGTGAAATAAGAGCCTGAGCTTTAGGGCCTGGCAAATCAGGTTTGTTTGAACAGCACAGATTTTAATATACACTCCTGTTAAGATCTGGGAACAAACAGGGATGGCTAATTGAAGGAACAAGCTTCCAGGAGCATGCTGTAATCGAGGCAAAAGTGTCCCCTGACCCAGGCTGTTTAGCAGTGGCACATGTAGAGTTTCAGCCAAGTTTCACCAGAATCTGTTCCGAAGTCTGGAGGTCACCCCTGAAAAAAGCACACTGGCTGCATTCTGCTGGAGCTCTGCAAGGCACTTCAAGCTCACACCAGAGCACCTGCAAGCTCCTCGGTCAGCGCCGAGCACTGGTCCAGCGAACCCACCAGAGCCTGCACTGCAACAACGAGCTCCCTGGCTCAACCCAAAACCCAGAGAGGAGCTCACACCTGACACTGGCCCGGACGGTAGCACAGCTGCACGCCTACCCTCTGCAGCTTCTTTACTATGCTTTGCCCTACAGCACTGCTTGTGCAGGAAAATCCTTGTGACCCACACCAACAACAGGCTATCAGGCTCTGGTTCTGCTTTAAAACAGATCTGCATCTGTCTCTACACACACCTCCTTATTGTTGTGTAAATAATTACGAAACCAGTTAAAAACAATAGACTAAAAAGGCAATATTCAGAGCAATAGGAAGTGACACAACTTTCCTAAGAACAGTCTTGGCTTTCTTGGGAAAAATCCCACAATCATCTTGCCTCTCACTTCCCTCAAAGGGGAAGGGTGACACCTCTGCTCCGCCCAGGTGCTCACCAAAACCCATCTGTTGCACTGACTGCAGAAACCCATTTACAGAGCCATTTACCACTTTAGCATAAATCACAACAGCCGTATCCAAACATGTCTTTAATAGATTTATCTCCAATGTCAGAGATTACGCTCTAAAAATAATTTCTAACCTACAAAAGTTATGCCATCTTTCAGAAAGACTTCAGCTGACAGGTTACCACCCAGGCAACCAATTCAGCTGCCATACATTTAAAACCAAATTGTGCATTACAGCAGCAGCTCTGTAGAGTCCAATGGCTGAATAGATGACCCACAGAGGTCCCTTCCAACCCCTACTATTCTGTGATTCTGTGAACACTAGTTCCTACTTTGCATGGGAAAGGACATTTTCTACAGAGGTACCAGATCTGTTTCATGGAGTCTACAGTAAGCTGGGCTTAGTCTTGCTGCAGAAGAAATTACTTTACAGTAGAGGGTTTTGGAAGAGTTCATTCATGAAGCTGAGAATAGGAAATGTTATCTCAAACAACTAGAATACTAGTTATAAGCATGGAAATAGACCTATGACCTCCAAACACAGTACTAAGGGACAAACACAGGAAGATGCTTGAAAAAGTTGCTATGACCTCAGAAGACCTACCTATGAAACCTGCTAAAATCTCAAGATGTACCAGTATTAACTGGATGCATGTCAGGACAGCATTGCAGGAGCAGCCGAAAAAAAACCAGCGCTGTGAGCATTTCCCAGGGCTGCCTGCTTTCAGCAGCAGACCCTGGAGGGACATCTCCTGGCGTCCTCACCGCTCCCTTACGCGTGGCTCCATGGACAGAAGCATTCAGGAAGCTCACAGTAGGACAGAAGAACAGGTTGCAGCATTTGCAGAACAGACTGTCCCTTTATCCCAAGAAGCTCCAGTGTGACATGACGGTATTAGCCAACCATCCTCCCCTCAGCCCGGCGCGGCTGCACTGTGTGTGTAGCACACACTGGGAGACAGCGCTTTTGTCTTCCTACCACTTTTGCAATGTGTGGAGTACATTGACTGCAGTTAATCATCACACAAGCTATTAGTTATTATGTACACATTAACAACTGCGTTGTCAATGGAAGCTGCACATCCAGAGGCTGAGAAAGCTAGTTTAACAGTAGCTCTGTTGTTCACATGGGCCTTTCCAAACCCCAGATGATATAACATTGTATTAACCTGCTAAACAGGACTGGCTACTGACAAGTGGAAGTACTCCACAGCAATCTAACTTTACAACTATTATCATATTAGAGAGAAAGAGGATTTCCCCCACACTCCTTGCCACTGCAGGTCTCACGCCGTGCAACGCCTGTAGCCTCCCACACCACACCCCGCGGCTGGCTGCCAGAAAGACCAGAGAGTCTCAACAGCCCTTGGGGATAAAACAGTCTGGTGCAAGGTGAGGCAAACTGGCCTGGCATCCAACAACAGTTGTCGGATGGCAACAGTATTTTGTCAATATAAACCACTATTGACTCAGAATCAAAGCCTTTTTATTGCTGGTTAGTAATGAGAGACCTGGCCTGAAAAGCCTACAGCAAGAAAGCAGCAAGAGCTGAAGGACAGAAGCTTAAAACTACTGAGAAAGGTTAATAACGAATGTGAATTCTGCAAGTCATAAAATACTGTGTAAGTCCACAAAAACACCTGTTCCACATAATGAAACCCCCTTTCTTAAAAAGATGCTAACAGTTATGACTTATTATTAGCGAGTTTGGACACAAACTACATGATGCATTTTATCTGAAGCCTTCATAAGACTTTCTCCTTCCCACAACTATGGATTTACCTGACACAGACCTGTAATTGCTGGCAACTGTCATAAAAAAAGACTTCACCGGCATATGGCCTATGTTTGAGATTATTTTTCCTATCATCGCATTTCCTTATTTATTCTGTTTATGTCATCTACATTACAGAAAAGCTATTGGGAAAGTGCCAGGGGATTTTTGCAATGCCTGTTTGTAATGCAAAATTGCTGTAATGGCTTTGTGTGCAGATTATTTTCTGATAGGGATGCTCATTGACTGCCTTGTTTGTATTTTAACTATGGACATTTCCTTCCCTTCCCATGGGCCACCATGCAACCAAGTGATGAAGAATACAGGTGAAACAGATGCTGTGCAGCTCCCTCTAATCTCTGCAAGAGAAGTTCCCCAAGCATTATAAGTACCCCTGTAGTGTAGGAAGCATGTTACACGGTCCACCTCCAAGAGAAGTCAGCAGCCTTCAAATCTTTCCCACCACGGTTTCATAAAAGCTGAATCTCCTGGAAGGAGTGGGATCTGAGATCCTGCTGTTCTGCCCTGCCAGTATGTGACAGTTACTTCTGTGCAGCAAGCAAGGGAATGAAGATCTGAGCAAGCTGCCCCACCTTCAGAGGGAGGCAGCAAACATATCTCACTTTGCAGTCATTTTGTCTGGACCCAAAAGCCTGCTTAATGGCTTGGAGGCTTTCAACCCCCTTACCAGCCCCTGCAAAGACCCTGCACACCTGCCACCATCAGATATTCCAGTCTGGACTCCTTCAAAGTGCCTCCCAACAAGTCTAGAAGACTGTACAGAGGAATCTGGGCAGGACACAGAATCAGACAGGGTTGTGTTTCCCAAAATGGGAAGGCTGGGAAGTCCTCACTGCATGTCCAGTGCAAAAGAGGTAAGTTCAGTAGGTGGTAGTGGCCTTACACTCTGCCCCAAAGCAAACCAGATTCAATGCCCCTCCGCAGTCACTCAAATGCAGTCACTCAAACGGCAGATGAAGGCTTGCTGGTAAGACAGGCACCACACAGTACCACCATTTCCAGATTCCTGGTCAGAGGAGACCTGGGCAGACTGTTTTCCCACAAAGCCTGGAAATTCCCTTACCAAGAGGTTTAGTAACACTTAGTAACCCTAGCTACTAAAGCTGCTTAGAAGCTGCTTGTAGAGCAATAAAGCCAGTGTATTGCAACAGACGCCCATCCCCTCTTGCTGAAACGACACAGCACCACACAGGAACAGCCTCGGTGGCATTCCAAGGAACACTCTACCTTGTCAAAGCGCAGCACAAGTAAGGCTGTTTTATCACTCGATCATGATTTTTCATGAGGAAGGAACAGCGATTGAGAAACATATGAGCAAATTAACCCTTAACCCACATGAAAGCACAGATACCAGCAGGTTCTACCTGCTCACTCCAGATCTAAAGGTACAGAGATGACAAACTACTGGGACACACTTGTCCCTCGAACTATAGCTTTGTCTGTCCCTGGACCACCCTCCTAACTCCCCCACCATGAGGGCAGACCAGTAGTAACCTGAGCATGAACCCTTCCTTTCCCCCCCACCATCCTCTTCCCCAGCTCCTGAACAGGCTCAACCGGGGTGGTAAAGATGTAGGAGTGAAAATTTCACATTTCAGTGATGCTGTTTGACCCAGAGGGCATCCAAACCCTTGTTTATTTTCTGGGCTAGGGCACAAAGGCTCATTGTGGATGTACTAGATTTAGTGATGATGTGGTAGATGAGTCTCAGCTTGTCTCAAGCACAGGACCTCCCCCCAGCAAAGCCAAACAAGGCAATGAGTGTCTACTGCTAGAACAGCCTAGACAGGACCCAGAACAACGTCTACTCTGAGCAGGAGAGTGTGGTTAGGTGGGCCTGAGTTTCCAGAGACAGGGATCAGGAGCCCTTCTCCTTCCTGTCTGAGACCATGCCCCGGAGATCCCGGAGGAGGACAAAGCTCAGCTAAGCTCCATGGACGATGCTGGAGGGCTACAAGAACAATGCTGAGGCTCTGCAAAAAAGCCTTGTTGCAAGGGTGGCTTTTGTTGCCTCTGTGTCTGCATGTGGCCACGCACGGCTTTTCACGTAAGCCAGCAAAACGCAGCCTTTCTATTGCCTGAATAGGAGCACTGACATAAGCCCTCAGCTGAACGCAGCTGCGGGAGAAGTGCCAGCATGGGTGCACTCCAGCAGCATGGCCACACGGGAAGCTGGAGGCCCCTCCATTGGCTAACGGTGCTTATCGGCTTGTGCCAACCCCATCTCAGACATGCAGCATTGGTCCAAGCAGCCACACACTGGCACATCTAGAGGAATGACAGTAGCTACCAGATATGCAAAAGCTTTCTGGCAAAGCTTTCCAGTGTTCCCACAACCGTGAATCGCCGCAGGTGCGAGGAGGCTCAGTCCTTTCTACAAGGACAAAGTAATTACAGATCTGAGCCTGTCCCATCTGTGCGTGAGGCTCTGATGTGTGGCTCAGAGCACTCGGGGCACGTGAAGCTCTGGCAGGAAAGCATAGCTAGAAGTTTTTCTGCCCACGTAGCTGTACCACCTTCACCATGACAAAGAAAAACAGCCAGGGAGCTGTTGCTGCGCCTGTCTCAGGGTGCGGCTGTTGAATTGGGTATAAATGGGGTTTTTTGCACCTCCACCCAAAACAGGACTGCTGGACCCTGTCCAAGCCCATGTGGCTGCAAGACCTTGAAGGGAGACCAGGCAGGGAAAACAGCAGATAAGATGGATGTCCCTAGGCACGACCTGCTTTCAAGCAGGAGAGGTGCAGCCTGAGCAAGCTGAGGTGTGAACGAACCAGGAGTCCTTTAGCCGGCCCTCACCGACTTTCGCATGAAGAAAACATCCTCTGGGATTTCTATATTCCTTGGGCTTCCTGGGAATTCTCAGGCAAGCGTGCCCTGCAGGGCCAGGGGCTCTGTCGGAGGACAAAAGGCCACCAAGAGCTGAGCCTCGGCCCCCAGCACCTCGCACCTCCTTCCCCCTCAGCCCTGCAAGAGAAGAGCCCTCATTGTTTGCTGGACAAAGGTGAGGGGAGCAGCTGGTTTTCAGTGAATGGGGCAGGTCTGGAGGTCCTGGGGCAGGTTTTCAGGAGTCCGTTCAAGCCAGGCTCCGCGTCTGATTCTGCGGGCAGGTCTCATTTACAGCACAATGGGCTGCAGCCACACAGGCCCCCCCGAGGCAAGTTTACCTTTCGCAACCCATCCAGGGGGTGGCTGGAGATTCCTCAGCGCTGCTGGCATCTTCGCCCCCCACCCCCAGTGCGAGATAAGAGGCTTGAAGTTGAGCTCACACATAATTACTACTCAAACCACCCTGGACTGCGTGCTTAGCCCAGCCCTGATTACCCACAGCCCTGCACCCTGTTAGTGCAAAGTGGGTGCACCCCACTCCTTGACGGGAGCAATTTGCACCTCTTCCAGCTGCAGGGCCCACGGGTGTTCGGGGCAAGGGAGCAGGAGTGATTAATGTGGGCTAGCAATGAAGGTGGGGTCCGGGGTGTCCGGGTTCACTGCATGACACACAGGAAGGGTTGGTGGCAATCTAACTCGGGGATACTCCCCCACGGTCCCTGGTGTGTGAGAAACTGCCTGCTCAACCCTTTGGGAAAGGGAAGGTGACCAAGGGGGTAATTATTCTTTTATTAATTAGGGAGGGACACGGATGAAGCTGTTCCAGGACACTGCTGGACTCGGGATAAGGGGAGGAATATTGAGAAAGGTGGTTTTTTTGAACCCCTTTGGGTGCCAGCTTAAGTTATACAGTCCAGCGCTCTGAGCGGCCCTCACCGGGGTTCCATCTCGGCGTGACCCCCCCGAGCGACCCCCCCGCAAGCCAGGCTGCGGTCCCTGCGCGCCCGAGATGGCTCCGCCGTCCCAGGACGACACCAGTGACCTGGAGATGGCCTTCACGGACTGGTCTGCCTGAAGATGGCAGGCAGCGCTGCCCGGGCCAGAACTCACCGCCCAGCCCTGCGCTCCGGAGCCCCGCGGAACAGCACCGGCTTTCCCAGAGAGCGAAAAGCCCAAAACAGTCAAAGGAAAAGGACCTGCGCCCGTGGGAAAGCACCGCTGAGGAGCTGCGCGTCCCGCTGAGCCCTGCCCGAACGAAGGCGGGCCCCGACCGAGCTTCAACGGCCAAAAAAACACCCTTGCTCGCAACACGGCGCTTTCCCGAACACGCGTGGGCAATGTGACCCTGCCCCTCCCGGGATGTTCTTTTGGGGGTCGCGCAGCGGGACGGCTCCGGCTCCTCGCCCCCCCCCCCCCCCCCCCCCCCCCGGCGCGCGGCGCGGCCGGGGGGCG
>Ga0181612_119076_pt1 | contig 14986 bp, 14 predicted proteins | sample HoacroProtozoa21_FD_119630 | JGI IMG/M metagenome (GOLD analysis project Ga0181612, IMG submission 119630) | Hoatzin crop microbial communities from Cojedes, Venezuel. Combined Assembly of Gp0051906, Gp0051904, Gp0051908 | reverse complement strand
GCACAGGACCTTGTCCAGGTGGGTCTTGAATAACTCCAGAGAAGGAGACTCCACAACCTCCCTGGGCAGCCTGTTCCAGGGCTCCATCATCCTCAGAGTGAAGCGTAGTCCTTCTAGTGGCCAATTGTTCTTTTTTGTTAAAAATAAAACCTTTCTTTGCTTGTGGTCTAGACTGAACCATCTTCAGCTGCCTGCCGCGGGGTGCACGCGGGGTTGTGGCTGCACCGCTGAAGAGCCCTCTGTTGCCAGCCTTTTAAGGACCAGTGGGCTGCAGTTAAGTTGCTTGTGTTCGTGGTATGAGCCACCTCGTGCAGTCCTTGTGGCTTTTCTCTAAACCACCTCCAGTTTATCAACACCCTCCCAGATACTGCGCTGCCAGAAAAGAACCTGTTTTCTAGTAAGGTACTGTCCATGCAACACACAGGCCCTGCTTCTGCTGCAGTGTCCTTCACCAATCAAGGCAGAGTCTCGTTTTAACCTTCATTTAACCTCCCCATTTAACCATCATTTTGTACAGATGTCTAATGTCCGGCAGTTTAGCCACCACGTCCCTCAAGTCTATCTTGGAGTCATAGTATGATACAGTTCTCAGCGCAAGTCTCTTCCTTGAAGTTCCTCATGTCAAGGCCCCCTCTTTTCCACGCATATGACAAAGATGCTTGCAGAGCACGCTGTCAGGCTCACCAGGATGAGCTGGTGATTTGTGGAAGGTCCCACGGATTCTCCATCTTCTGCTTCCTCTGCTAGGACACAGATCTGTAAGCTCTACAGGTAGATATGACTCAGAAAGCTGACCTTGCCTGCCATGACATTCAATGTCCCTCTTTGCGCCCTCATTCCTCCCCAAAGGTGTTGATTTTAACACTTGCTGATTTTAACACTCCAATTATGTGGTGCTCCTAGCCAGATTTCGGGAGCACAACTAGGTCAAATTCATGTCCATACCTGAGCAGGCTGTATTAGCCCGGCTCCCTGGCATCGGTGTGAAGGCAATTAAAGAATTTCTTCTCTTGAAGTCCCTTGCTGTCTGGATCAATTTTATTCTCAACATCATGATATCACACTAATGAAGGCTCCTTGGTCCCTCCTACTTGCCCTTCTCCTTCATTATTTTATACCCTAGCATGGTCTGTCCCACACCATGCTTTCTCCCCATGCCCTCACAGGAAGGTCTTCCATCACAACCAGCATCTTCTGGACTGCTGCACCACACTGGACCCTGCCAGCTCACACCCTCACGCTGCCAGCTGGGCACTGCCACAGAAGCATTCTTCTTGCAGAAGCACTCAGATGCCCCAGAGAGCCTCCAGCATGCCATGCCCCACCACTGCCCTCGGCACGCCCAGGAGCTCCTATCTATGAGGTGCATCGTTAGTGCAGGTTAGCGAATCCCTCCTCAGCAACCACAGGCTACCCAGCCCTGGAGACACCCACCGTATTTGGGCCCCGAGGAAGGAACTTGCCATCCCACCTCTTAGCGGCATCCCTCAGTAGGAGCATCCACCTCCCCTGCTGGGTGTTACCACGGGTGTGACTATCTCACTGCGTGGACTGGAGAGACTCGGTTCTGCTCCACCCAGCTCTGGCTCCCGTTCCTCCACCGGGAACCTTAGAGCTGTTTTCTGCTGCTCCCGTGCGAAGAATTGGTAACCTCCCCCCACAGGGAATTTTGTCCTCTCCTCTGCTCTCTGCTGCTGCTGGCCTACCCAAGCTTCAATCCCTAGTCAGGCAGAGCAGGCCCTAGTTTGTTTATTTAGTAAATTAATGAAACAAAATTGAATATAAGGTCTAATTGAAAGGGCGGGAGGTATTTCTTTCAAAAGTAACAGATTTCAGTCACTAAAAATCATTCTCTCAAAGTCTTTCTCCTTCATGTACTTGCAAGCTCCAAGGCTTATGCCCAGGAGGTCTTGCCAGGTTCACCTCTGTACAAAATTCAAGAAGAGGAGTGTTGCTGTTGGGTCCCCGCTATGTCTCTGAGTTTGACTGACAGTGATGTGGGTTTTCGATCGGTCTTTTACACCCTCTAGGAGTCAGCGATTACAACGGGTGGATCTTTTCCCTCAGCTGCTTGCTTACTTCAGCTTCCATAAATCCCACGCAGGATGAGCAAGCGTTGTCTTTGTGTTCCGGGTACCTTCCTGTTGGGAGAGCAGGAAGAGGAACAGCACAGGCGATGTGCTGTAGCCTTGTTTCCCTCCTCCCGTGGCCCGAACGCAACTCTTCTGCTGACAAGTCACCTTGCAGGGACCTTGCAGAGTGCCAGCCTTCTGGGCTTGGAGAGCAGAACATGCTTCTCATGGTTCAGCAGGACTTTGCCACTCTTCCCACCTTTGCTCAGTGGTTTCCTCTGGTGCTTTCACACACATATTTTTCCATTCCTACCTCCTTCAGCAGAATCTTAATACTGGCTACAAATCTCTCCGCTTATGAACAGCCATATCTCATCTGTGCTCTCTACTCTCTCCACACCATCCTGTCTTCCTTTCTTGAATGGGAGGCAGTGATAGCTCTCAAATCAGGCCCCAAGCATCCTTCACACAAAATTTAATTCTTTCTGGGAGACCTGGAGGAGCTCAATGTATTTGTTTCATCCAGAGAAATGGTTATGAGATTAGAGGTACAAGAACACATATATTTATTATCATTTTTTCTGTTGCTGGGTTTGCGTGGAACGATGCTATGGCCTGTTTCATAAAGAAGAGCAGGCCACAGGTTTGCGATGGCTATACCTGAACTTACAGTCTCTAAATCTAAGCAGCAGAAGGAACTCAAGTTAGAGATGGTAGCAAGAGGAGGGGAAGAGTGCATGCAGTAGTGCTTGCCATCACTGGGAGCCTGCATGCCTGGCTGTGCTCTTCACCCACTTCTTACTGCCCCTGTGCCGAACTTGCTCATCCTCTCCATCCCTGTGGATGTCCCTGCCGTGCTTGAAGGATCTTCACTTGGTCTTGCAGCCTTTGTCCCATACAAGAGCTCTGGATCCAACATGGAGCCAGCTGTGAAACAGAGAAGACCAGGCAGGTCAATTTGCTGGTTCCCTGACATGAGAAGTTCATTTCTTCTCGGGTTTAACAAGAAGGAGACATGGGCAGTTTGCTGAGGCTCTTTCAAGTTTGGAAGAGAAGCAGAAAGTCCCTACAGTGGGAGGTGAGGGACCAGCCAGGGAGGGACACCCCTTTCTCACACAGACTCAGTCCAAAATGATGCTTTTTAAGCCTGCAACATTTCACGGTATTTTCACTCAAATTAAATCCCAGCACCACCTGCGCCTTCCCAGGAACTTCTACCATGAGTGCTCTGCTTGAGCTGCTCTGCTTAGGTTGTGGCCACACAAATGTGGCCCCAGGAGTGGCTGGCTGGAAGGGAAAGACCGTCCTACCCTTCACGTCGTGCTGCTGCGCGAGCAGGCTGTGCTTTCCACGGCTCAGCCATGGCTGAGACCCTCAGCGACTTCGCCTGGGGACTCCAGCAGGAAATAGGATCCTTTACTCGGAGTTGCCTCTTTCTGTCACTGAGCTGCAGTCATCTCTGAGGTGGCAATACCAGGGATCATGAACGCCAAATCAGTCTCTTCAAGGTCTTCTCCAGCCACACTTCAAGTCCAACAGAAGCACATGGGCTATGGAAGGGCAGGCTGTGGCCCTGCTCTCCCACACCTAGTCTCAGAGGAACCATAACCATGAGCTGATTCTCCAGTGAGGTTTGGCTGCAGAGCATCTGAGGCCCTAGGTCACCAGAAGTGTCTTGAATCATGTGGGGAAGGGACATCAGTTCATCAGCAGGACAGCCCTGAGCAAACAATAGCATGGGAGCACGCAGACCACCCTGGCAGGACCCTTGGCATCTTCCTCCAGCATCCTGTGCCTTCACTGCCTGGAAGGTCAGGGACCCCAGCTTGCCCCCTGCTCCCCACCATTCCCCTTGGTCTGCAATCCACTTGCCTGAGGTCACACTGCCTCTCATAGCAGTGTGTGTCCTTCTGCACATCATCTCCAATCCCTCCCGCGCCACGCAGCAGCCATGACGTGAGCGAGCTGCTCCTGAGAATGGGAGAAAGAGGGGGATGATGGAGGTGGATCGCTGGTAGTTAGCGTAATGTAATTGTGCTGGTGGCACAATTGTTCATTTGCATTTCCTTGGGGCGTTGATGCTGATATTAATTAAAGGTAATTATAGCACTGCTTTCTCAGTGCAACAGCAGCACGCAAAGACAAAAGCAGTATTACAGACAAAAATGTTTCTTCCTCCAGAGCTTCAACGGCATCATTTATTTTAAGAAGTCTGCTGGGTGAGCGGAGGCCTGGAGCCCAGGCACTGTTTCTCCCACCCATCAGAGTCGCTCTGTGCCAAGGGGTCCCAGGATCGGCACCGTTCCCAGAGGTACCCCGGGATACCCTGAGAGTGCTGGTGACGGACACGGACGTGATGGGTGATGGTAGTGCTGCACAGATACTTCCAGAACAAGTAGCTACTGGTGGTGATACAGGACGCTGGGCACTAGAGGTGGGGTGCTGAGACCACTGCTAGCAGATGCTAGGTCGCAAGAGACATGAGTGGCTCGAGTGACACGCAGTGTTACCTTTCATAACAGTACTGGTGGCACTAGAGCAGCAGTGCAGTAGCTTTGCTGCTGGATACTGGGCAGATGGATGCTGATGCTATGGATGGCTGTAGGTAGCACTAGCTGTGGACACTGGCTGTGCTAATGGCTATTGCAGGCTCTACGTGGCTAGATTACTCGCTCAAACCTAACCCAACTCTCTAGTAGCTGGAATTCAGTTTTCATGTGGAGAGGGCTGTGAAAGGGCTGGATGGTGTCAACGCTGGATGGTGTCAACGCAGTTACTGCTGTATGGCCATCTGCAGCACCCAAACCCATCGCATCTCATCTATAGTTAATGTTCTGCTGAGTGCTGGGAGCAGTGGCCTATTGGCAGCATCCTGCAGCCTCGTGGGCATCTCTGAGCTTAGGAATATCTGAGTTGGGGATGTGGAATTGTCCCTTGTCTTCAAGAGCCAATGCCTCCAAAACAGAGGCCTCCTTGGTTAGGTGGAAGCACGCTAGCTGTACCTCCTGGACAGAGCGCCTGTCTCTGGTTTTCACAGCTGAGTACCCATCAGCAGCAAAAAAATCAAAAAAACAGTGTTTTGGTATAGAAGACAGGTGAGGTCCAGGGACGTACGTGGCCGCCCTCTCTAAACAGCAGCTGTCTCCTGCTTGGCTTTCCCAGGGCGCGTGCCTTTCCTTTAACCACTTCCTCTGCATTGTTGGGGTTCAAGTGGTACAGAGGTAGCAGGAGGGTGAAGAGGGATTGTACCAGATCTAGGAGGGCAGTCTTCTGATCTTTCCAGGTTTCATCTTTCTGTCTGTTGTGATATCCACCAGGAGAGTCTCAGCATGCCTCCTGAACACCAAGTCCTCTTATTCTCTACCTGCACTCATCCCGCCTGTCTAGTCTTTGCTTCCTTGGGACAGAGTATAAGAAGGGCTGTCGAGCAAGTTTGGAAGGAAACGTGGTGCCTCTGTCGTAACCCAGGCATACATTGCACCTGGGATGTCTGTAAAGACCTCCCCCAGGCATTAACCTGGGGAGAAAACCCCTCTTGCTGGCTGATGGCAGGGTGGGAGAGCAGGGTCTCGTGGGAACTGCAGTGCCCATCTCCCCTTTCTGGGGACAAAGAGATGCTGTCTTATCACTGACACTAGGGCACCGGTTTGGTCTTCTTCTGCTTCACCAGAGACGGAATCAAACCCACCACTCAGATCCAGCTTTCCAGGAAAAACTGCTGAAGTTTGTATCCTGGTCCCAGCCTTCCATACATCCTCCCAGTCAAGACACTGTTGTTTGCCTATTTTGAAGCCCCCTTGACCTCTAGGCAGACTGTCTCAAGACCCAGATGGCCGCCTCTGTCCAGTCAGGAATGAAAAAAATACCTGCATAGGAAGGCTAACTCCTGGCGTGGAGTTACCACACCGTTCCTGTCCCTTGCTTCTCAGCAGTGAAGGGCTGAGCTCCCCAGATTGTCCCAGCACCGTGCCTGCATCTTCTCAGCACAGAAGAGAAAACATGCATGCGTGCACACAAGCTTACCTTGGAAATTAATTGACATAAACCGCAAATAATATTTAATCTCACTGATAAAATAATTCAGGCTGTGTTCTTTGTTGCTATGCGTAGGTTTTTTAGGACATTAAGACACATTGGGGAGGGTTGCTCGTATTTATTTACTTTACTTTCCATACAGGGAGCTTTTTTTTCAGTTGTTTGCAGTGAAGCTGGTGGTGAATGACAATGAAGAAAGCAGCCCAACGTTTTAGCTGCAATACAGTAGCACCTAGTGACCAGACAGAAAAGATTTACAGTGTGAGCTGCTCGAGCAAAAGTTTAATGAGCAGCACTGGCAGGTGAGAGTAAGACACAGGTCTTGGCAGGTGTGTAGCTAGGACACACCAAAGGTTTATCCCCGGGACTGTCCTTCCTGCCGTACCAGGCTCTGGTCTCCCAGGGCTCCGGGCAAAGCGAACAGCCCAGAGGATGAGGCACAGAGGGTTGCAGAACCGCTCCTGCTCAGGACAGTAAGCTCCTGGCATGGCCAAGGAACAACGATACAGCTGTGGGCAGCAAGGCTGTTCCTGGAGGGATAATTTCATGGCAAAGAAACAAGGGAAGGACAGTCAAAGAGTGCTTTCCACAAAGGGGCTCACCCCATCCCTGCACCCCCGAGCAAGGAGCCCAGGCATTCTGCATCTTCTCCTCCCCACCTACCTGATGTCCAGCTCATCCGTCCAGGTAGTGTGCAACACAGAGGGACGTGGGACCCGCTTCTGCGTCTTCCCCCGCTCCCAGGGGTGTTGCCTCTGCCGCTTCTCGTGGGATGCTTTCTTGCATTTGCCTTGTGCTTTTGCTACGACTTAATGAAGACAACCTGGGTGTCCATCAGGGTGGTTGTGTCTTTACAGCGCCAGGGTTCTGGCCTGGGACATTTGGCAGGAGGGCACCGCTCTGCTCTTTGTGACCCGAGGACGTTTTCCCTTCTTCTCTCTGCCTGGCAGGTCTTCATGAGGGACAGCTCTGGAGCCCGGAGGGACCCAAGGTGCACAGGATGCTGAACCTGGCCTAGTCCCAACACCCAACAAGCTGTGAGAGGTACAGTATGGCCCAGGGATGACTTTGGGGCTCTTCAGAAGCCACCAAGGGGGGGACGGATGGACGGGCAGACACAGCGGTGTGCTTGCGGTACAAGGGGCAGCAGAGCAGGAGGGAGAGGGAGGCCGGGGAAGGGGAGCTGGAGAGGATGTTTCAATGACAACCCTCCCTCCATCTCGTAGTGAGATCCTGCGACACGCCGATCGCTAAAACAAAGTTATGAAATCTAATACCAATTGCTATAGTAACGTCACGCCTCCGCGCTGACCTAGTTTGAGACAAAGGAAGTTCTCCCGCAGCTTCCAGCACACAGGAGGCTGCAGACAAGTCTCCGTCTGTTCTCTGGAAAGAATGGCAGAGGGAGCTGCTGGCCTTTCCCCACCTGCTCCCCCTTGCCCCAAGACCCTCAGGCGACATGAGCTGCTTTGCCTCAGGCACTGAGCAAATCCACCGCCGGAGAGCATCTCCATCCTGCACCCCAACCGCAGGCAGGACCGCACCAAGCTTCGGCTGGACATTTCGACAACAGGAACATCTGCCCTGGAGCAAAGCAGCATCCTTGCAAGGCTGCAGGGACCTGGTGGTGCAGCAGCAACCGCCACCGCCATTCGGAGCACCCTGTCACTGCTGTGCCACAAACATCCAGGGCAAGGAGCCTGTCCCCACCTTCCCAGCTATCCCCACCTCCTCATCATCTGCTTCGTCCTCGGCACCCCCAGCCCGGGGGCTGCTGCTGGCCCTGGTAGCACGGTGAGACGGGCGGATCCGGCGGGCAGTTTGGGCAGGGCGGTAGCACAGAAGGGCAAGCGGAGTGGCCTGCCTGCTTCTGTGTCACAGGTTTTCAGTGCAAGGGTGGACAACCCCCATCCCTGGGAGTCACAGCAAAAGTAAGGTCGAGAGCAGCCACGTTAGGTTCTTCTCACCCTCTGCTTGCTCCAGAGGGTTTTGCAAACACACACGCACCCCTCCAGGCCTCTTGAACAGCGCTGACCAGAACAAATTAGTTTGGGTCCCAAATGGTCTCATTAGTTGCTCTTCATGGCAAGCTGGACATGCAGCATGTTGCCACCAGCCTGCGCCCCGAGTGCCCTGTGAGAGAGCAGACTGCAGGTGGGTTTCAAAAGACAGTGACCCTTGCTCACTGCCCTGGTCCTTCCATCCATCTCATCAGCTCTCCTGCTTTCTTCCTGAAAACTCGCACTTTCTTATCGTGCTTTCATTTGGCTCATTTGACCTACTTAATGCTTTGCATTTCCTTCTTCAGAACAGATCCCATCTTCTGGAGAACTTTGAGAAACTTCTATTTAGGGACAGTCACATAGCTTGTAAAGTTTCTGGGGTTTTGTTCCCTTGTGAGTTGATTATATTACCAGTGACATTTGCACGAAGATAAGTTCTCTGTCTCTCTCAAGAGTTCATGTGCTCCTGCAGCTTAGTCAACACCTCAAGTCAAAAATCTTTGTCATATTGCAGCCACTGATTTTCATAGCACTTTGTTGTGCTGCTACCAAAAAAAAAAAAAAAAAAAAAGAAGAATCTAGAGCACATAAGGAAGAAGAATTATTCTTTGTCTGTTTCGGGATGGTTCCAGTCAGACCTCATCTCTCTCCATCACCCCAGTGGGCATCAGCTGGCAGTCCCAGCAGAGACATCCCTTTGCCTGAAGAACAAGCAGGGGACCACAGACATGCACCGAGGCTCCCAGGGCACTCTTCAGCTACCATGGGGCCTCAGGAGCTATCTGCAGATTCCCCATTAAAAACGCACAAACCATCTATTCACACGTGCAGTGAGACGTGAGGAGATCCTTCCACCAGTGACATGGGACTCAGCAGTGCTGGGAAATCAGGGCTGCACACTTTCTTGAGCTCATACACCGATGAAACCTACGCTGGGATTTGCTTCATCTAGCATAGGCTGCCTGCAGGTTGGATTTGTATGTGGGCTGGGCAAGCCCGCTGGGACACCTTCGGGCACCAGGACAGTCTGGCCCTGGTGAAGCAATTCACCATCTCCTAAGGAGGTATCCCAAGTAGATGAGACCCACAACTGGCTGGAAGACGCCGTCTCCCCTCCCTCGCTGTAGGAGAGTCAGAGGGAAAGGGCGGCTGTACCTCGATTCATCTCCCGGTGATGCTGTCACTTGTCTCGGTGGGAAAGCCCGGGTGATGTTAACCCCACGGGTGCTCCTGAGGAGACCCTGGCTTAAGCTCTTCTCAGCAGCCCGGGGTGGGCAGCGTGGCCTGCTGCTCAGACCTCGGTACCTGCCCTGCCCCTGGGATGCAGCTCCCCAGCAGCAGTGGGAAACTTCCCAGGGAGAAGCGAGCGGCAGGAGGAGGCTGGAGGAATGTCTGTTGTGTAATGAATTGTTCTGAGTAGGAGACGGTTATTTTTATCCCCTGTGATTAGATTCTGAACTCTTTGAATCATCATTAATGCAATGTCCTGGAAGCCGGCAGCCCCCCTCGCTGAACGCCACGCGAAGTGTTCCTGCTAATTCAGGGAACATTCGAATTCATGCGTGTAGGCAGATCGACGTCACCTACACCACAGTACACAATTTTTTAAGCTTCTTGTGGCAGGGTGATGGGAGTCGTTTTTCTTCTGCAGGTTGGGAATCATTTATTCCTTATCTAGCTAGTTATTAGCACGCTGCTGGGTTTCTATATATAAAAGCCACCCATGTGTTTGCAGCCAGCTTGGATGGCTGGGCTGAGGTTTACGTGGGAGATGATGGTATGTGGAGCCCTGGAAGAGCTGATCAGCAGAGGGCAGGACTAGCTGACACCAAAGGGTGCCTGCAGCCCCGTCAGTACGGGGGTTTCTTCCTTCTGGGGGACTTTTACCATGAGCAGTGCCATTTTACAGGCTGCTGCTTCTCCTGATGCTTCTCCCTGCTTCTCCTGATGTTTCTCCCTGCTCCTCCTGATGCTTCTCCCTTCCTCTCCTGAGCAGCACCTGCATGGCCTCCTGGGCCCTCACAGCCAGCCCTGCCTCGGTGGCACACGTTCCTCCCCAACCAGCCCTGTTCAGGTGAACCCCACTTCAAAGGCTGTCATCTCAAGAGACGCCTTCCAACCTAGACGAGTCTTCTGCGTGTTATTTAAATGCCAGCTAGGAAGGCTGGCGAGAGGCTCTCTGGCTTCTTGCTGACACCACCTGGTCCGAGGCCTGGCTGTACGTCTGGTGCCTGGTGTTCTGCACGGCTGCGGTGATTTTATGGTGCGTGATGTTCTTTAGATGGGACGTGACAGAGGTTAGGATGAGAGCTGAGCTCTCCCAGGAGGTGGCAGGTTCCTCCCTCTGTTTAGCAAGGATGAAGGCCCCTGGGCTGGTGTGCTGCGTGGGGGCAGCAGCTTTGGTGTTTCCACAGGGAACAAAGTTTGAAGCTGTTGGAAGGCTCTGCTGGTGAGAACAGCGGGAAGGCTACGGCTCATCTGCGAGGGGGAGGAGGAGAGGAGGGGGGAGGAAGGGGAGGGAGGAATGATGCCTTCGGCTGTGACTTTGGGAAGAATGAAGAGCTCTTCAAGTGCCCGTTTCTGGATCAAGGCACCACTCAGTCAAGGCAGCCATGGCTGCATTTGCAGAGGAGGGCAGCCGGGGAGAGGACACCGACTTCTTGCACGAAAGACGGGTGCCAAGGACATGGTAAAAGGCAGGGAGGCTGCTGGCCACTGGGCAGTTCCCCAGATTCTCCGGGAGCAAAAGCACCCACCCTGCAGCCCCTCGCGCCGGGAAGGCTGCGGAGCCAGGTCTGACCTCCAGCCTCTGGGCCACCTCCAGCCCCTGGCAGGGCAACCCTGGACCCCGCGCCTGCGTCCCCGCCACGGACACCACAGCACACGAACACGCACACGGGTGCGATCGACAGCCGCACAGACGCGTGTGTGCCCTCCTGCTGCAGTCCCAACACGCACACGCGAGGAGCAGAGATCCAGGTGAACGTCGGGATGCTCTCAGAGCTCCCTGTGCCCCCCCAGGCTTGGTGAGCAGCAGCGAGCCCTGCCCGGTGACCTCCAGCACTGGCTGCCTCTGCCGTGCGTTGGACTGGTGAGCACCAGCCAACTGGGAAGTGAAATCCTGGGGAGGGACTGAAGCAGAAAGCGGCGAGGCGAGGGAAGGCTGGCAGGGTAACGTACCGCGTTTCCACCTCTCCTGCCTCGCTCGCTAAGAGAGGGCAGAGGCTTTGCCCTGTCCGCTGCTCTGTCTTCTCCATGCCCTCAGTATAAGCTGTTTCAAGGCGGGTTTGCAGAATTTAAGTCAGGAACTCAGACCTGAGAAACAGAGTAGTTTCTCCTGGACGCCCACCTCCAGTCCAAAAGGTAAAACGGAGGCATGGTGGGCAGTGGCAGCTGGTTTGCCCAAGTCCTTGTGGTGCAGAGCCCCAGCACAGCAGCTGATCAAAGCTCGTGGTCCCTCAGGTGGTTGGCTTGCAAGAGGTGCTCTGCACGCTCACAAGCACAGGGGCCTCCCAGGCTTCATTGCTTTGTGTCTTGAGGCTCCAGCCTGTGCAGAACAGGTAGGGAGCAGCCCCTGTGGAGCAGCGGTCCTCTGGCTGCTGCCCTCACCGTGTCACAGCAACGAGGGAGGAATTACCATGGGGACACGGGGACGGTCCCGTGGCCAGTGTCTCCTGGGCAGCCATCCTCTAGAGGACACAGTGTGCAGCCTGGTGGAGCACCTCCAAGGGGACGTGGAGCTAATCTCCAAGAGTGGAAAGGAGGAAGACCTGTTCTTCACGTGCAGGGTGGACAGGACAAGACAACACAGGCTGGAGCTGCCACCAGAGAGATGCCAGATGGATAGTAGAAACTTCAGAGCTTTATAGGATTGCAAAGACAGTCAGACATCTCCAGGACAGCTCATTGGACTTCTGCCCTGGTGCTACCCTAGGTGGCATTTTGACAGACTCCTCGCTCACACTTTCTGCCAGGAGTTAGGAACCAGAATTTCAAGGACTCACCAAACACTTCCCGGCTGGACGACTGGCTGGATGGACAGCCGTAACCTGGGCAGGCAGGTGAGAGTGAGGACAGGACAGATCGCTAGGAAATCATTGCTTTGCTAGTGCCTGTGCTGCATTGCAGCTGTCTCCTCTTCTCCATCCAGTTCCTTTCGGTTACCTCCTGCTCTGCCTAGAGTTCGGGCCAGCCTAATCTCTTTGCTGTTCAAAAGAGACAGAGAAGCAAATATTTGCAATTGTTGAAGTATCTCTTACAACAATGGAGGCTTTTCAGCTCACAATGAAGATGTGATTCAGCCTTCCTGAAGTGGCGTGAACCATCTCCCACCAGCTTCCACAGCCCCCAGACCAGTCCCATCTCCCACTCACAGCAGACAAGTACAGCAGCTGTGGGTCCTACAGGAGGAAAACCTTGGCAGCACCCAGCCAGGGGAGCAGAGGAGGCCCTGCTGAGCAGGCAGCTTCTTCAGGCAAGGCTATCATCTCCTGCATGATCTGACATTTCATACGCTGCTCGGTGTCTGGAGCTGCAGACTTGTCTCGTAGGAGGTGCTGCTGTAAATGAGTTCAGTGCAACCAGCCCGAGCCTGCAAACAGGCAGCTCCAGTGCCCGAGAGGCAGCTGACTCCAGCTGGGCTTCAGAGTGGTTTGGGACACACGAAACAACTGCCATAAATCAGGACAGGTCATCCAGTGCACCTCAAAGATTTCTGACTCTCAGCAAAGCCACTGGGAAGAGGAAGGACAACCAGGAAAAAACACAAGCTGAGGGGAAGGAAGGTAAGGGGGCCATGCAGCAAAACCAGCCCCTTCCCCTGAGCTCGGGGACGCATCCTCTCCACGCCTGGTAGCCCCTGTGATGACCATCTGCTAACCAGGGTCTTCTCCCGCTGACCACTGTGGGTGCCCTCCCTGAGCTGGGGACCATCCACCTCCTTGCCATGGTGCCTGACTCAGGGCGGGGGACACCGCAGCGGCACCGGGCAGCTGTCCCGAGAGACAGCCCTTGCGCATTTTGTGAGCTGCAGGGTCATGGATTTGGGAGATTTAATGTCAAGCTTTTTCATCCTTCCAAATTAAAAAGATGGCGGGGAAGAGGCTTGTTGGGTTTTGCCCTTCCCTGACCCCACATCGCAAGGAAGTACCAAGGATTGCAGAGTGTAATTGAAATGTAATGAAAACAGTTTAATCCATCTTAAAGGGAAACCAGCTGGGAGAGGATGCAGCAAACCCAGCGTGGTGGGCACCAGGGGCTGGGGGACTCCCGGCTGCCCCACCAGCCCTGACCCGACACAGGCCCAGCAGCAGGGCTGGCATCCCGCGCTGCGCCTGGCCAGCCAGCGGAGAGATGCCCAGGGCAAGCAGGACAGGCAGGAGGCTCGGGATCTGTTCGCAGCCCTGCAAGAGCCCACGGGAGGAAAAGGGAGCAAGAACCTTACCTACCATATAGCAGCGAGTGTCCACCTTGGCAAGAGCATACCAGCCTGGGAGAGAAGGAGCTCCCTGCCCTCCCCTGCTCTCTGCCTTCCCATCACTTCTGCTCCTGCCCCTTCAGCCCCTCCGCCCCCAAACTTCACTTTTCCTCCCTTCCCGCTTGTCCCCACAGCCCCTCAAGTCACCCCTCCCTGCCCCTCTGCTTCTTGCGCCGTCCTGACCCAGTCCAGCCCCCAGCTCCGCTCTTGCTTGGGAGCCAGGCTTTCATTGCCTTTCACTTATTTTCATTTCATTTATTTAATTTCATTTCATTTCCCTATTTATTTTGAGTCCTAAGGCAGTTTTACTTTATTCTGGAGCCCAGCGAACACAAAAGCAGTGATGCTGATGTGCTTTATGGTGAAGCAGTCACGGGCCTAAGTCTCCCCCAGGAGTGCCTGGGAGATTTCTGCTTCAAATATTGATTGCCCTGTGTAGGAAAAGATGTATTTACTATCAATACCCAGAGACATCCCATTATAATCAAATCAGCGCTGTCCTGTCTCCTTAGGGACGGTCTGACTCCTGTAGCCTGATGTGATGGGAGAAGCACAGCGTCCATCACAGCCAGGATGGCCTTGGGCGGCTGAGCCCGAGCGAAGGACCTTGCTGAGAGTCCCAACCTGGGGCACGGAAGGAAGGAAGGAAGGAAGAAGCCACAGAGGGAAGAGCTGAGCCTGGGCAGATCAGGGTGGTATTCATGGAGGATTTGGGCTCCCTACTACTTGCAGGGCTTCCTCTCCAATTTGGACAGGGCTGAGCTTGCCCATTCATGGCCATCTGGAATTTAAAGGACCAGACGGATGGCTCAGTCTGGACCCTGTCCTTCTACACCCCATCCTTCTCTTCTGTCCAGAGAGTTTCTCTTGAAAACATCTGCTGGGGCTTTTTTTCACCACTCTTTAATAACAGCACTAATGCCAGCTTGCCCAAAGCAGGACAGGGCTGCCTTGTGCATCCATGAGTCTCTCTTCTGTGGCACCTCTCCAGCCAGCACCCGCTGCTGCTCCACCAGCTCACACGGGTGCTGTCCCATGGGCAAGGGACTCCAGAGGGGCTGGTGCACAGAGCTGCTGAAAAGCACGACGAGAAAAGGATGACACCCACAGGGACCACGAGCAGCTGGACACCAGTCAAGGCCACATCTGGAGTACGAGGCTGAATCTGGAGCACTCTGTCCAGTTCTGGGCTCCCCAGTTCAAGAAAGGCAGGGAACTACTGGAGAGAGTCCAGCGGAGGGCTACGAGGATGATGAGGGCACGGGAGCATCCTACAAGGAAAGGCTGAGGGAGCTGGGCTTGTTTTGCCTGAAGAAGAGAAGGCTGAGATGGGACCTAATAAATGCTTATAAATATCTAAGTGTGGGTATCAGGAGGATGGGGCCAAACTCTTTTCAGTG
>Ga0181612_153808_pt1 | contig 14987 bp, 12 predicted proteins | sample HoacroProtozoa21_FD_119630 | JGI IMG/M metagenome (GOLD analysis project Ga0181612, IMG submission 119630) | Hoatzin crop microbial communities from Cojedes, Venezuel. Combined Assembly of Gp0051906, Gp0051904, Gp0051908 | reverse complement strand
TTCAGAAAATCCATCACAGTGAAGAGACATGCGGCCATGGAGAGACTCACATCTTCCAAGCCCGTATTAGTACAAAGACACACAGATTTACAGCAGGTACCAATAATGCTGTGATCGAACTGATGATCTGGTTTGTCTCTTCAGGTCCGCAGCAGTGTGGAGACATGACTAGGAGGAAGACAAGGAAGGTCTCCTTGCCAAGGTGATTTTTTTCAGTGCCAATAGGCACTTCTGTCCAGAGGAACATAGAGGCTATTCCACATCAGACCTGAGCCACCCCCCCGGCCCTGCACACCAGACAACCTGCAGCTGAACCTCAGCACCACAGCCATGAATGCTACCAGAGCCCAAGGAAAGAGGCTCACCCCCTTCCTCCCTGGATGACTGTCACAGATGAACCAATGACTGTCAGACTGGGCCTCCAAGCCCCTTGATATTTGCATCCCTGCTCAGCAATTTAACCTGAGCATCCTCCATGTCCTGCTGCAACTTACCAGTTTGATCACAGTACTGAATTAAGCATTTAAAGCACTGTAGGGCTATGGAGGACAGGGTAGGAATAATTACAACTCCTGTGAGCCTGACACACAGCAGAAAAGAAAGGACAGAGCCAGACCTGGGAGACCTTAATATCAGCAAGAGTTTTGCCCTTGACTGCAGGAGGTGGGATCCAGCTCAGACCCAACAGACCTGCAGGGATTGTCACTCACTTGCACCCCAACCAGGAAAAAACACCCATGCAGCTCCCACGTGACAGTTCTTTTTCAGTGAAACCTAGGATAAAAGAAAGTCATTGACAAGTTGGGGAGAGGCAGTGACAGATGAGGAACCTAATTACACCCGACCTGACTAATTAATGCTGACTTTTAGATTAAAAAATCTCACTAGTGTTCCATTTCAATTACTCAGTTGTTCCTTCTCACAGGAAAAAGGAAGCCTTGTGCATCAGCAAGCTAGAAAGAAAAAAGGAAAGAAAGCACAAGGCTAGAAGGGGAGGGAAAGACAATTTCTGTAATATGGGAGATTCCTATCAACAAAATAATTAAACTTCACATTCATTTCTCCCACGGGCAAAGCTTTCAGAGCAGTGCTAGCAGTTCTGTGGTCCTATTTGTATTCCTGAGAACTCATGGAGTTACTACCAAAGGCAGCTTTAGGCCCCCTTTTTAGCAATATAAAGTTCCTCTAAGAGGGAGAGAAATGGGCTTTGTGCTTGCAAAATCATCCTAAGAGCAGCCAGCTCCTGCAAAAAGCCACCTCTCCGTAACAACGCACAGCTGATAGCAGGAATGGACAGAGTGCCTCCCAGGCCCTGTTATGCTGAAGAACACTGTACACAGCTCTGGCCGTGTAAAACAACTGGAGGGCATCATTAGTGCACACCCTCTCTAAAGTAGGGCCCCACAGTGACACCGAGACTCAGGACCAGAGTTTTGTTCTGCACTTGAATCACTGAGACTAGTCTAGAGGTATAATTTTAAAAAACAACCAAGGAGGGCTTTCTCGGGTCCCTGCTCTCCCTTTATCAACACAGCTGTAACCGAGGGCATGGAGTAAGCTGTGTGCTGTCCTTTGCCAGTGCAGACTCCCTTTGGTGAGTGGGAAAAATGAAACAGTAAGGAGGAATTCAATAATTGGAAGTCTGACTTTCTGAGATGCTGCACTCTTGCAAAAGCAAAGCAGGCCCAGGAAACCTCAGACTGAGCACCTGACCCTCAATCTCCTGAAACACTTCTGAGAACACTGGCTTAACTCAGCCATTGACCGATACAGCCCAGAACCTGCTTCAGCGGGACACAAGCCCAGGGATACACATGCTGCTTAAACGCACTGGTGCGAACTGGTGGCTGGGCTGGCTTCACCATTATTAATCAAGCAGGTCTACTTTTCCAGCTGTACAGCACAATGCAGCCACAATGCTTTAATCTGTATTCTTTCTGGTCCCTTTGTATTTCCCTTCCCACTTGCTTTAAATCCTTTGGTAAGATGCACAAAAACATTGCCAGACCCCAGGCACTTTGCAGACCAGAATGACATCAAAATGTTCCAGCAACATAGTGCTGTTGGAATTGCAGTGCAATGATGTAAATATGTGTTTGCTGGGGAAAAAGTTCAACAAAATGACTTTTAAAAAAAAATATATATATATATTTAAAGCTGTATCGCCTGCAATTCCACTAGCCCACAGGAGGCAAGACAATAGACAGGGATGTATACAGATGGAGGATTGTCTGATCTGCCAACAAGCTTTATGAAATCAAGTACTTGCATGCACACTCACTCCTAACTGAGGGGTCCTCTTTCACTGCTGACTACCCTACCCTTCTTTTTCTTACAGGCACTTTTACACCCTGGCTAAGATAAGAGCAGCTAGAAACAGAAGGAACCAGTCAGACTCAATGACCCTAAAGGTCTTTTCCAACCTAAATTATTCCATGATCTATCGACCTGCTTTCAGAATGGACAAAGGCTGGTTGGAGCCCTCCCAGCCTACGACATTGCGGATCTCCTGCTCACACCTGCCTGCTGCTCCTGGTGTCTGACAAGCACTGATTAGATCTGCTCATAATTGCGTGCCAAAAACGGTGTGGAAAGATTAGCTGCAAAGTCAAGCACTCACCAGTCAGGAAATGCCAAATTCAGGGCTGACACAGCATCCTTAATTTGCCCACCTTCTGTAAACGCTTTGCAGTGCAGTTTTTCTTCCAAGCCCAGTGTCCAAAGACTAGGTCTCAGGCCTCCACCAGTGCGTGCGATGGATGATGCTCGCTGAACCCAGTGGCTATTTGCTACCTTGTTCTCTCCTCATTGTTCAGCGTGTGGTCTCACGCCTCATTTCCTGCACACTGCTCAAGCCTGGCTCAGAGGCAGAATTATTAATTTCCTCATGAGCTTTTCAACACTGCCTGTCACGACAGAGTCTGAGGGCTGAACAAACAGGACTGAATTGAATCTTCTCCTAGCATCTCTGGGAAGGAGGGGGTGGTGTGGTCCGCATCTGACAGATGTGGGAGCTCAGGAGAACAGAAGGAAAAAAATAGACAATTATTTTGGGTGCCTAGTTTCAGACACACAAGATACCTAATTTATTAGAGTGCACAGAGCGGCACAGATGGGGGCTATGTGCAACAAACTGCAAACGCCGCTTTGTTCTGCAAGCATAATTTGAGATATAACATCAAGCATAACCACTGCTGTGCAATGCAACCTCTATGCTGGCAAGGAACATTCAACCTCCACAATGAAAGCCGTTTTCACACCATCTATGCTAACTAGTGACGTGCATACCAGTACTGGGACACCTCAGGAAGGCTTAACAGTGCCAGAGAGCGCAAGGAACATCAGTTCCCTCATCTCTACCCCTCGCCTGGCCATGTGGGCAAGGAACAGGCTGGAGAGGGACTGCAAGATCAGTATACGGGAAAAGGAGAGAGACTGCTTTAAAAGGTGTTTGCTTTTCTGTGTGAGAAGCCGCTACCTGCACACAGAACAGTCCAAGAAGAAAGTGGAGAAACTAGGTAACCTTACAGCTGTGATCCACTCAAGGACGTACAGCAAAAGCTTTTGCTTTTGTTTGCTGCTTTCAGAAATCAGCAGCTTTACTGTGCTTTGCTAAGAGTAAGATGCCTGCAAATAAGAAGTAGCTCAGCCATCCGAGTTTCCTATTTTAACATCACACTTTTCCAGAATGTTTCCTTAATTAGGAAGAAGAGTGATCCCACAGCCTTGCATTGGGGGAGACCTTCACAGGGCACTAGTTTGGGAAATTGAGGCAGCCCCACTATGGCTACAGTAGGTACCAGCTGTGAGGTTTGTCCTAGGGTGCCACTTCCTAAGTGACTCCAGGAAGAATCTGTATCCTGACAGATTAAAAAAAAAAAACAAGAAACAAAAGGACACAATCAATTGCCCCAAAATATTTGCTTCAAAGTACTGACACTGGCACTTTTCAAAGAGAGAGGTCACTGGGATTTGTTGGCATCAAACCATGCATGTTCGGTGCCCTGCCATCGCAGGACTGCTGCGGAGGTAAACCTACACAATAACTTTCCTAACATGCATGTCATTGCCAAAAAAAAAAAATCATTTCCTGATAAAATAGTTTGCTCCTGGTTATTGTAACTAATGATTGTGGGTGTTAGAAGACAGCTTCTTGGTTATAATCTCACAAAACATGCCTTGCAGCCTTGTGCCACGTTTACCACTTGAGTTACTTGCTCGTGTTAATGATAAGGCCCCGCTGTCACTCAGGCATGTGGCACTTCGAGGTTTCTGCACACGAGCACCAAGCAAGCTGAGACTCTGATATGCTTCAGAAATGACTTCCCTAGCCACTACAAAAATTACTTAGATTTTGTCTGAGCCCCAGCCACTTGCTATTGCTAAGTAAAGGGTTGGCTTCTGGATCAGCTGTGTGCCTTTGGGTGCCCTGACACAGACTTCAAAAGTACCCTCGATCCCACCTACCGGGACCCACAATAACAAGCTTGTTAAAGGTGTGTTGATTTCCATGCTCCAGTGTCTATTCCTCAGCACCTATGTTCATAGCAAAGCCTTTACAGATCATTAAATACAGATGGCTGTCACAAACCAGGGCCTTGTATTATTATCCCAAGAAGTGTCACTCACTCCAGGCAGGAATCTCAGACCACAGAGAGGATTCGCCAGTTCCCAAGTCCCTGGAATAAACACTCATTCCCAAAGATTGTGTGCTTCTCTTTTATCAATAAACTCAGGCTTCCCACACCACTGTCACCCTGGAAAGGAAAGCCAAGTTCTGCTGGCCCCTGCCAGTCATTTACTATTCCACCCATTGCTCAGGCTCCCCAGTTTACGTCACCATGGGTACTGACACCACTCTGTGCCCAGCTGCATGATTCCCTGCTCCCACACCTGCTCCTCGCAGCAGGAGGAAGTACAAAGACAAGGGCTGGCTGTGCACTCTCCTGCATCTGCAGCTCCCCAGCAATAGCCCACTTGTGTGCACACTGTGCTTCTTGGACTAATCAAAACACCTACTCCTAAAGGCTCCTCTCCAGAGTCTCCCCATAAGCTGCTAGTTCATTACTGAGCAGGAGGAAGGCAATTTCTTCCTCACCGCGTATGTGACCTGCTTTCTCTCCAGCAGCCTAAGCAGCAGTTTGGGCTGAGACGACTTTGCTGTTGTTCTGTGGGCAGCAATACAACGGGTAATGCGGGAATGCCAACCTATGCTGCCAGTCCTTCTTGCCAACCACAGCACAGGCAGCTATTTCATCTCCACTTCTTGCCACTCCAACATAAAAAGTACAGTTGAAGTCAAAAGAAAATGTTGCAAGTACTCTCCTTCACCTGAAGGGTCTATATTCAGTCAGCTCTGCTCATCATGCTCTGACCTTCCAGAAAAACAAGGTACAGGCAGAAAGTTCCATCTGCACGTGTGAGAGCTGTATGGGTCAAAGAGTCTCATTCCAGATGCTACCTAGACTCACTCTGATGGATCTAAAAGTCTTCCCTTTTTGCTGCCATAATTTACTGACATCAGAAAATGCCAGATTCACCACAGGAAGGCCATAAGGACTGCAGTCTGTGGTGGCGACACAGCTCCCACAGTATTTCAGTCATACTCCATTCTTCAGCAGGGCTTTCCACGTACCAGCAGAAAAGAGGAATGGGTGATGCTGTAGTCCTCATAAATACGGGAGCAGAAGATACACCCAAGGTCATTCACGCACCATTCCAGCTCCAGGCACTGAGCTGAGCTCATCTGTTATAGACATGGCCTCTTATTGCCGAGAATGTGAGGGGCTGAATTTTGGGGGGAATTCATCCTGACAGTTACTACAGCCAAGTGGGAACAACTGCAGCAAACCACACTCTATTGTCACCCATGGAAAACTTACTACTGGAGCAGGAGGAACTCAAAAAGTAGCTTGTGGCTAGCTGGCTCTCAGCAGCCTGTAACGTGGGATCTGAGCAGGTATGTCTTTCTTACCTCCCACACTTCTCTCTCCCCAAAACATACGCAGCCAGCTGCTCTCCTCCCATGGAAACCTGGTGCTTCTGGAACTAGATTAATTAGCATTGCTTTTTCATCTTCCCAGGATCAGTGAGAAACCCAGAAGAAGAGGTGTAAAACCCAGAAGCTGGAGAGCCTCTAGTGCCACAGCTGACTGCTCCAGAGTAGGACCTGGGTGAACACAAGCTTTTTCAGAACAGAAGGAAAGCTTCCTGAGGGGAAGGGGAGGATGTGGAGATGAGACAACACGCCTCAGTGCTTGACCAGCACGTTGGCAGATCCCCTGCCAGTACAAGGACTTAAAGCTTACTGCCAGCTGCACCAACCATGCAGAAACTAACATTAAATGTTACCACAGCTCAATGAGCACAGTCCTGCAGAATGTTAGCAGAGGAGGGGGCTGGATCTCAGAATAAGCAAACAGGCTTTAATGACACATTAATCTCAGGGAGAGTCCAGGATGCTTCCTAATACAGACAAGGGCCACTAAGAGCTGGGTCCTGTTAGTCCCTGTGCAAGGGAGGGAAATTTTGCTGGTGGCAGCTGCCAGTGAAGCCATGTCTACGGGATACAGACTTAGGCCACCAGGACTGAGCTGAGACAGCAGCAATGTCCCTTCTCTCTCCCCTCTTCTCCTCCTTCCCAGCACAGACCCAGAGGAGACTGGCAGAGGAGCAGCTCAGAGAGGCAGACACCACCCTTGTCTCTGTTTTCCTTCTATCACCAAAGATACAGAGATTAGCAGCCATGCGAGCTGCATGAGCTCCAGAGCTCGTGAATGGCAATCATCCAACCCAAAGGGTACCAAGGGACTGCCATCTGGCAAAGGATCAAAGCATTTCAGGCAATTTCTCCCAGTTCCTTACCACAACCCACACTTCTTAGCCAGGCATTCACAGTCTGAGATGCTCCTTGTGCTAACCGCAGGACTGAGACCTGCAGTTAAAACACAAAAACGAAGGAAACATTTGTGGCTCTGCTATTAGTTTTTCTAGCTTTCCTGGGGCAAATCCCATTACCTGCTTCTGAATTGCTCTCATATTCTGGATTCTGAGATCCCATCTTCCATCCTTTCACAACATGCTTTGTCCCAAGACTCCTAGGATCCCCCTCAACAAGCAAACACAGGGTATGCTTGCACAGACATTTGTAAACTGATTTTCAAAGGGACTCACTCCACTGCCCTATACTGAAGTGGAACTGTGTCTGGCCTTCTGAAAACCAGGCCCTGTTGGCTGAGTAAGGCAGCAAATGCTCTGCAGGCACTCCCTAAATCATCCAGAGGAATGGAAATGCAAACAGTACCAGGTTCTGCAACATAACTGAATAGATCGGAATGCAGGCAGGTGGTGTACACGCAGGAATGAATCTAGCGGCATGTGTGCCAAGATTGGGATCCAGAAGGAATGATCTCCCCCACATCACATCAGAAATACAGGCGAAATACAAGAAACAGCAAGAGGTCTGTAAAGGAAATGTCATCACAGTCTTAACTTAATCTGTCTCTGCTACTTACAGCATAGCTCTCTGTTACTGGAATCTAAATAAGGTCAAATGCTTTACTGCACCACTTACACAAAAACCTATGCTATGAACTCTGCAGTTAGTGCAAGGTAACCTTCTCCAAGGAATTGCTTCCATGTAGAAGATTTACAGGAATGAAGCTTCTCTTCTTCAGCTTAAGCAGTGCCACAGGGGATGAAACACTTACCTGCTGATGTCTTGTTTCCAGTTGTCATAGGCTGGTCTTTTATAGCTCCCTACAGTGCTGCAGCAGTTCTACCATGCTCTGTGCACAAGTGTATTTGGTCCATTTCATCTTGGCATTGGTGACAAAGAACACCACAGACTTGCTGCTCGGTTGCCCCCTTGCCTGTCTCAAAGAGCTCCACGTGAAGTGACACAGCTGACAAGCAAGGGTTAGGATTGGGAGAAAGAGAAGGGGAATGGCCTTGGAAGTAAAATTCAGTTTGGATGTGGAAAAAAAAGGCTCGAAGCACATGTATCAGATTCTGAGACACGCCATTTAAAAGCATGTCCACAGATGTGACACTCCGGTGAGTCCAAGGCACTGACAAGTGCTCAATGGGCCCTGAAGAACCACAGCTCACAATGCCTGGGCCTGGAGTTTGGAAATTGCAACTCTTGGCAGGAAGCACCAGAAGGAGAAGCTTTCTTCATTGTTCAAGATCTAGTCCAAGCTTTCCAGCAAAATAGACTTAGCTTTCCAACCAAGCTGTTGTCTATATTGTCCAGACTCACAGCCCTCAGTTTAACTGGAGCCCACTGTTTTACTGAGTTACTTTCATGCTCTTGTGGGCCTCTCCACCTTCCCATTTCAACTCAGCCATAAAAACTGGCTTGGAGATTAAACTCAGTGCATGAGTTGTTAGCTAGAGAGCAAGTGGGAGGGTGTGCGAGGGGGGTGGTGGAGGGAAAGAGGTAGCAGAGGAAATATGAAGACAGAGGATTTGGCCAGGTTTGATGTACAAGCAGGAGCCAGGGTTGCTTTGGGCTTCTCAGACATGTTTAAAATGCCCTGTTGGGCTCTAGTTCAAACCTGAGTTTGCAGCCCCATCTTCTTCAGGAATTCACTTGTCTTGTTAAGAGGAGGAATAAAGACAAACTATTTGATTCAGGGAATCAAGTGTGCTGCATGTTCAGCAGTACCCCAAGAACAGAAAGGACCAGGTGTTATTTTGTTTTTTTCCAAACTGTCTCCACAGACCTTAATACAGCACTCAAAAGCAATTCATTGTCAGCTCCTGGGTGTAAAACAGAGCCAAGAAACAAGTCAACATATAGTACATCCCCCTAGGAGCAAAGAGCACTTTGCTCTTGTGCATCAATCAGCTTCTATCAGAGACTGCACAAACCCTTTGCAAATACATATCAGGTCCAATTCTCTTACTCCTCTAGGGAAATAGGTCGGATTACATGCAAGTTTACAAATAAATTAAGCAAAGCCTAGCTCCAGCTCCGCTGGAATTCAGCTATAACTTTTGCTGACTTTAACAGAAGCTAAACACAGACCAGGCAAGTTACAACTAATATCGTTAAGTGGACCCTGGTTTTAGTTGCCATTTGGGGAGCAGCTGTGGTACCTACAACTCCAGTGAACAGTGACACAAACTGGATGCCCAGAAACTGAGGCATCCAAAACCCGGAGCTGTCTTTGCTACAACCTCCTTCCAGATTTGCTCAAAATCACAGAATTTGTGGCAGAGCAACAATAGGACCCAACTCATCCCAGTCCTCTGCTTTGATTACCAGATGCCCCACCTCCTCCCACGCTCAGTATCATAAAGTGGAAAGAACTTAGCATCACAGGCCTCTGCTGGGTATTAACACAAGGATTTTCTTCTCTGTTACTGGTCTGCAAACATACAGATCCTTTAAGAACATGGGAAGGCAGGGGGAAACAGGGCTCATGAGACATTTTTGTAAAATAGACTCTGAAAGAAACAATGTATTCAGCCAAATGATCCTGGAAATGAAAGTGCCAATTTAATGCAGGGCATTATTATCATTTATTAAATATATATCACCACATACAGATGAAGAAGCAGAGACTCTCTGACTTGCTAGCCCAACATCAGACAGCAAAGTGAGCTCAGAGTAAAACTAGAGGTCTTCTAGAACCCTGCTCTGTGTTGAAGCCAAAGAAGTTTCTTCTATACCAAAGTAAGATGGGAAGGAAAATGTGTGGCAGCATCAGACAGGATGCCCTGAAGCCCATACAAGCTTGTCCATGCAGTCATCTTAGCAGCTGGATCCTGAGCTCACACGCCCAGTAACAAATCCCAAGTGACTTCACTGACGTGACTGCATTTACACAGAGCGAGCGAGATCACAGCTGTGGAATCAGGCCCCAGAAGCAATAGCATCCACACCCTGAAGTCCAGGCAGAAAATAAATGATTTTCACCTCTGACTCTCCCCCATAAGGAAGTAGAGAGTCAAGACCGGCAGCTGTTTAAGAACCAGATGACTGCCAGTATGTCTTTCACCCCCTGCAAACACATTGGCCTCTCCCTCTTCTCCACTATTTATGTAACATGAACTGCCTTCTATTCAGGAGCAGTCGTTCTCTATTAACGGAGCTTGGCAAAGATCAGGAATTAACTGTGCCAAACTTTCAAGCCTGCTGCCTTAAGGCAGATGGCAGGGAAAGTATCCCAGCCTTGTTCCCCAAACCTTCCAGCAAGCAGAGATAACTCAAAACTGGAAAAAAGGGTCAGGTATCTGTAAAGCTCTAATTTCAGTGCAGGGGACAGCCTACACCTGTGGTACCCTGCTCTGCAATGGGCACATCTGCTTCCCTACAGACCAGCAAAGCCTGTGGCACTGCCAGGATCTGCAGGCTGAGAGCAAGGGCACAGGTTTCACTGGAAATTTTATACTTCCAGGGATACAACAAGAAAGAGGAGATGCTCTGCCCCTCCAAGTCAATGATGGTACGATCATAAAAAATCAGCACTGCTTATGACTAGCACTGAACTGTACCTTTTTGGGAAAGGAAATCCCTCTGGGACAGCTGGAAGGACAGGATTCCCACAGTTACTGCAGACCTACAGCACCAAACAAGGGCTCTGGGTGCAGAGCATCCTACGCTTCCCATCAGCAGGGGATAGCTGCTCTGCCATCCCCACCACAACGGGTCTCTCAGGAGCAGTTCCAGTGCCCAGGGGTTCAATTTGCCCCCAGGAAGGCAGATCAAACTCAGCCACTGGCAGGAACAGACACAAGTGGACTCCTGAGCTGTGAAGTGCGGAGCGTCTAGTTCTGGTGAAATCCATGCGACATGCAAGTGCCTGGTTCTTGCAGCAGGACAGCATCATTCCCAGCTCTAAGCAACCAAAATTAAACCTTCATAGCTTGTTTTGCAAAACTTCTTGTGTCTGTATTTTATCCCGTTAAGGATGTGGCACTCCAGCTGTTAATCTTTTCTGATTTTTAGTACCATAAAAGCATGTCTGAATAGCAGTGCTGAGACCTCAGAAAACTTCTCTCATTGTGCTGCAGAGAACAGTTCATGACAGTATGACAGGCAAGAGGGTCATAAATAATATTCTGCTGGGTGCTAATTCAGACAGGTGTTGTAGCTCATGCCTGAAGCACGCTGCCATCAATGGGACAGCTTACAAACTCAGTTAAGCCCATGCTGAAACATATTCTGGACTAGGGTCAGTGGAAAGTATCTTGCTGACTTCACCTAGAGCTGGATTAAGCACTTCACTCTTACACTGTCTCCTCCATGTTAATGAATTATTCATTAAGGGCCAGACACCGCAATCCATACTCACACTGTGCTTAACCTGTCCTTTAAATTGACTTGCATTAGTCTCAGTCACAAGCACCACAGCACCTTACTCTTTAAACAGTCTCGCTGAATGCAGCGGAGCTATTCATGACATAAGGTACTCCTCTGCAAGAGGAAAGGCGGCAGGACCCAGCCATTAGTAAAGACATCAGTAAGGCTAGACCTCAGAGAAAATTCACCCTGGTAAAGCTGCATCAAGATGAATGAACTCAAGTAAATCTGCGTGAAATCAATCATTTAAAGAGATAGCCTGTTCTGTGGTATCACAGGGGAGGCATAAGGGAGTGCTAGAAACTAATATTTCATCGTTCAACTTCATCACAAGGTCTGGAAACACATTCCCCTGCCTCTGGCCACACATTCAGAGCCGAACGGCAGCCTGCACACACACCTCGTGAGGACTGTTTTACCTCTCTGTACAGAGAGAAACCGGGAGGTGTGTGGGAAGGAGGAAGGCAGATGACATGTTCCACTCCCCCTGACCGGCACAAAAGGAACAAAAAGTAAACGGGACTGCTTGTCACCAAGGAGGTAACAAGTACCCACACGTACCAGTAACTCCTTCCTCTGCCAACCTGGCAACTTCCAGTAACCAAGCTTCTCAGACCACATTGCTGGCTCTGATCCTGAAATCCCCTGAGGCTACTTAAGCAGCAGATAAACTCACATCACAGGCGAGCTGATTACTGAGTACCTTTCACCACTGAGCCCAAATCTATAGTCTGATAGTTTTAAACAAACAACCGATAAAAAAATAAGCAAATCAAGTAAGTGAAAGGAGAAATCTTGTGCACCACATGGAGAAACATAACAGGGTTTGATTTTTTTTTTTAGAATGAATTAATCTGTTCAGCTCTCATTTATGTCAGTGCTTGATAAGATTAGAGGATTAAACCAACTGTATGCTAAATGCTTCGTGCTAAAGAAAGCTTTGCCAGGATTTACTGCATGTTGGCATGCACAGAGACCATGGCAGCATCACCCAGAGACCCTGGGACTCACAGTAGGACCTGTTCAAACTTCAGAAATAAAAATCACAGCTTATCAAGATTTTTCACATGCCGTCAGGGTATGAACTCCTATCCCTCTCCAGTTCCAGTCAAGCTTACTTATTAAGTACTTGCACCCGACAGGCAAGTCTCTGTATAAGCAGCACTTATCTCAGAGCACTGGCATCACAAGAGGATTTCAGATGTGCTGTGGTTTTTCGGATGTGAAATGTTAACGCCGTATCCATACCCTCCCCCAGTGCCATACCGAAACGCACACATCCTATCACTCTCATGCTACACAGTTACATACACACACATTGCAGCTACCCCCATGAACTCGTGCACAATACAGCTTGTTAAAAACAATTCTCATTGACTGTTCAGAAATGACAGATACACAAGTGATCAAAGTTCTCCTGTAACATACCCACTTTTTCTATTGGCCTGACAAAGGCATTTGTGATGTTTAATTCATTAATGCTGAAAAAGTACAAGATCTTGGAAGGCATGGCCAAGGACATACTAGGTATTGAGAGAATTTTTAGCACCTGGCAAAGGCATTGTCCCCAAACACCTGAAAACTAACAGATATCACCAGTGTGAAATCCCTCATTTCTGTGTCCCCAAATTACACAGAGCCAGTCAGATATTGTCACCCTGACTCCCCATAACAGTGCCTTACTCCACTGTTGTAAAGAGACAGTACACATAACAGAGGTATTTGTCAACATAGCCAAGAACGTTAGAATATAACCAGTGAGGTAAATATAGACAGAACATCAGTGACTTCAGGTGCGGTGGTTTTTTTCACCTCTGAGGATGAATTTGGCCCTGTGCGCTGCAGAAACCAAATCACAATCTTTACCACAGTGGGTGTTTGGAACAACGCTGGTGCTACTTCCCAAATGCCAGTCTGGTTCTCACACATTACACTGTTACACACTGCTCCGGGCCATTTGCCCCTTAGCTTTTCCCTGTGTGTGTCTAGCACATTGCAAGTGCTGATAGCTAGATTCCCCTTGATTCATTCTTCTATTACACCAGCATCCTCCCTCTGTAGTGGAGTATTTTCCCCACAGGAGTACAGCAGGTATTCACAGGGGCAGCAGAAGGAAAGGAGGAGTGGATCATTTATCATATTAAGCACTTCCATTCCTTCTTTATTGTCTTTTTCACTAGCTCAGGTCTGTTTTATTCTAGGCTTAAGGAATCAAACCACAAGGCTCCAAAGGGGTAAAGAAATTGGCTTGATGAGTCTAACCTCTGAAGATGCATTCAGTGTGATAAAAGAAGTGTAGCTATCGAAAAATCTCCCTTCAATACAGTTATTGTGTTGCTAGGTTTCCATCTAGACACACAGCCCAAAAGAGCAATCAAAGGAAGCTGATGCTGTGGATAACATCTTTATCAACACTTCACAAGGCTGTCGAGGAAGAAGAGGGAAAAACATTGTCCCCGAGTGAAGTTCTACTGTGAGAATAGAAAGCTAGTTTCAAAAGCTCACCCAAATTTTCCAGGGAAAATTGTTTTAAAATTTTGAGCTTTTAGGGTAGCAGATTTTATGTGTATCAGCATGTGGCTTTGTGAGCAAGAAGTCTGTGTGTTTATTCTGTCATTTGAATTGTAAAAGTACTTCTCTTCCAACACAGAAGTCCTCATCCCACTTAACCTGAGTCACGTCTTGCCACCGCAGAAGAGGGCATGCATCAGCCTTGTTTTAAAGGAACTTCTTTGCTTGCATATTACATTAAACCCTAACAGACTCAGCACAGCTGTCCAAATACTATCCTAATAATTGCATAAGCTAAGGTTGCTAACCAGCACGCTGCTGTGCCTGTGCACAGAACTAAAGTGCAAGCGACACAGGATGCAGCAGCAAGGCAGATGCAAGCTCCTACAGTGACCTGCCACCTTCATCTTCCTCCCTCTGTCCTGCAGGTTTTGTACTCAGCTCCCCGCAGCTCCAACCCTTCTCAAGTGCTTTCAAATACCCGGGCAGTGGTAACTAGCCTCACTCTTTTGGTTTGGTCATCGCATCACCAAACAGAAAGAACAGGAAAGGGTTAATTTTCTCCCGGGCACAGGCTGTTTTGCTGGCATGTATTTGGAGACCACCTGGAACAGTAAGGGCCCAGGACTGGGCTGCAACTGGGATTGTTGCTAAGCAATATAATGCCCTCACTAACTGACCCGGGGTTTTCAGGCAGGAAAAGTCAATTTCTACACAAGTCAGTATAAGACAGGAAGGTTACCTTACACACGCCAGGTACACGATTCTCTTTACATCTTCTAGACAAACACCTGACACCAGCTGCTGTCAGAGATGAGGATCCTGCCCGGCTGGACTTGCTACCATCCCCGAGCAGGGAGAATGCCTCTGCTGGTTCTGCTCCTCCTCGGGGACCCAGGCCAACCCTCCGCGAAACCGGGCACACAAAGCCGCTCAGTTCTGGTGCCCAACTTTTCCCTCAGGAGAGCAGCCCCGCTGCAGGCACAGCTCAATCAGCTCATTATAGAGGCAGCCTCCCCGGGAAACGCTCTCCTCTGTGCATATTCATGAACTCTCCAGAGCTTCCAGGGAGAGTTGGCTAAACACACAACTGAGGGATTTATCTGTTGTATTCACAGAAAAAACCCACAAACCCCAAAAAGGGGGGAGGGGGAGGGGGGAGTAG